>OAWD01000036.1_pt1 | contig 154947 bp, 150 predicted proteins | sample 1495361 | NCBI WGS metagenome assembly OAWD01 (sample SAMEA2580130, study PRJEB22360) | human gut metagenome | biome: human gut; feature: human-associated habitat; material: faeces | place: Denmark | collected 2008/2010 | reverse complement strand
TATGCCGAACGGCATGTACGGTGGTGTGAGAGGGGAGAGAAAATCTCCCCTACTCGATTGGCGGCGAGCTAGACCAGGCTTTCCAGAAACCTTGGCGACTGCCCGCAATCCTGGGATGTGCTTTTTGACACTTCCGGTAATTCGTTGAGCAGGTGGCAGAAACACGGAAAAAGATAGCAAAAATCCGATACCAGTGCTACAATATAAGTATTGAAGCGAGCAGAAGTCGGAAAAGGAGGAAAAGCTATGATATATCTGGACTGGTTTACCTTTCCGGACGAAGAGGTGGAATTTGATTTTTTTATGAGGCAGAAGCGTACCTGCTATGATTCTTTTTATCCGTTTCAGATTCTTTCCAGACACCATTTCCGACGCATAGATTTTGCCCCGGTCACCATTTTGTACGGAGGCAATGGGACGGGAAAGACGACTGCCATCAATGTGATTGCGGAAAAACTCGGGCTTGATCGGGACAGTGCGTTTAATAGATCCAATTTCTTCTGGGATTATCTGGAACGGTGTGACTTTGAAGCGCGCGTCCCGCTCCCAGGTGAGAGCCGGATTATCACAAGCGACGATGTGTTTGATTATATGCTGAATATTCGCAGTATGAATGAGGGAATCGACCGGAAGAAGGAGAGTCTTTTTGAGGAATATCTGGATGCAAAGTATTCACATTTTCAGATGAGGTCATTGGATGACTATGAGAAATTAAAGAAAGTAAATAAAGCCAGAAGCAAAACCCAGTCCCGGTTTGTGCGGTCTGAGCTGATGGATACGATCCGGGAGTACTCAAACGGAGAAAGTGCGTTTTTGTATTTTTCGGAAAAGATTACAGAGCAGGCATTATTTTTGCTGGATGAGCCGGAAAACAGTCTGTCTCCTGTCAGACAGCAGGAGTTGGTGCGTTTTATTGAGGATTCCGTCAGATTTTACGGATGCCAGTTTGTGATTTCTACCCACTCGCCTTTTGTGTTATCCATGAAAGGGGCGAAGATTTACGACCTGGATGAGGATCCTGTGGATGTGAAGCATTGGACGGAGCTGGAAAATATCAAAGCATATTATAAATTTTTTAAAAAGCATGAACACGAGTTTTCATTTTGATAACGAAGGAGGAAGAAGATGGAATACGTAGTATTGGGAAGAACCGGATTACAGGTCAACAAAAATGGTTTTGGAGCACTGCCGATTCAGAGAATCTCCAAAGAGGAGGCAGGAAAGCTTGTGAAAAAAGCATTTGAGAACGGAATCAATTATTTTGATACCGCAAGAGCCTATTCGGACAGTGAAGAGAAGATGGGAGCGGCTCTTGCGGACGTACGAGATCAGGTCATCATCAGTACAAAGACAGCAGCGCAGGATGCGAAGGAATTCTGGAAAGATTTGGAGGAAAGTCTTACAAAGCTTCAGACAGACTACATTGATCTGTACCAGTTCCACAATCCGGCCTTTTGTCCGAAGCCGGGAGATGGGACGGGGTTATATGAGGCGGCTCTGGAAGCAAAAGAGCAGGGAAAAATCCGTCATATCGGTATTACAAATCACAGAATTGCAGTGGCAAAAGAAGCGGTTTTATCCGGTCTTTATGAGACATTACAGTTCCCGTTTTCTTATCTGGCATCGGAAGAGGAAAAGGAGCTTGTGAAACTTTGTAAAGAGACTAATACCGGATTTATTGCGATGAAAGGACTGGCAGGTGGGCTTATTCATAATTCAGCCCTGGCATATGCGTTTATGTGTCAGCCTGAATATTCCCATGTGGAACCGATCTGGGGCGTACAAAGAGAGTGGGAACTGGATGAATTCCTATCTTATCAGGATAAGTCTCCAAAGCTTACAGAGGAATTAAAGACAGAAATGCAAAAAGACAAAGACCAGCTTGCAGGAGAATTCTGCCGGGGCTGTGGATACTGTATGCCTTGTCCGGCAGGAATTGAGATTAACAACTGTGCCAGAATGAGTCTGATGCTCAGAAGAGCTCCACAAGAAGCATGGCTATCTGAGGAATGGCAGGAGAAGATGAAGAAGATTGAAGACTGCTTGCATTGCGGAAACTGTATGAAGAAATGTCCGTATGGTTTGAATACACCGGAGCTTTTGAAACGTAACTACGAAGATTACCAGACCTTTCTTTAACAGACAGGCGGAAACTATATGGACTACAAAATAAGATAGCGTAATCACATAGGGCAGGAATCACACGGGAATTCCTGCCCTGAATTTATGGTTTAATAGGTGAGATCCTCGCATACGGATTTCAGATTCAGGAAATTGGTGAGATAATCTTTTGTTCCTGTCTTTGCGTCCGTACCGGACATATTGAAGCCGCCGAATGGGTGCTGAAGTACGACCGCTCCGGTGGACTTTCTGTTAAAGTAAAGGTTTCCAACATGGAATTCTGCTTTTGCCTTTTGAATGTGAGTCCGGTCTTCTGTATAGACAGATCCGGTCAGCCCGTATTCCGTGCTGTTTGCAATTTCCAGAGCCTCATCAAAAGAATTGGCACGGATGACTGCAAGAACCGGTCCGAAGATTTCTTCTTTGGCGATGACTGCATCCTTTGTGATATCGCGTACAACAGTCGGCTCAATATAGAAGCCTTTGGAATCGTCATAGTTTCCGCCAAAGGCAATCATGCCTTCCTTGCGGGCCGTCTCAATGTATCCGGAGATTCGGTTAAAAGCACTCTGGTTGATGACCGGACCCATCGGAAAATCGTCTCGTCCACTGCCCTGATGTTCTTTGAGCACTTTAGCACAGGCAATGATCTCCTCCACAAACACATCGTACACATCACTTAATACCACAGCTCTGGAGCAGGCGGAGCATTTTTGCCCCTGGAAGGAGAATGCAGAATTGGCGATTCCGGCGGCGGCCCGTTTCAGATCAGCGGAGGAATCCACGATAATTGCGTTTTTTCCGCCCATCTCGGCAACGACCCGTTTGATCCAGATCTGTCCTTCCGATACTTGGGCAGCTTTCTGATTGATGCGAAGCCCGACTTCTTTAGAGCCGGTAAAGTTTACAAACCGGGTCAGCGGATGCTGTACGATATAATCCCCGATCACAGAGCCGGAACCCGGAATAAAATTGATAACTCCCGCAGGGAATCCGGCCTTTTCGCAAAGTTCTATGAATTTGTAAGCGACAATCGGAGTGTCGGAAGATGGTTTACAGACGATGGTGTTCCCGGTGATAACCGCAGAAACTACCATGCCAGCCAGTAAGGAGAGAGGAAAGTTCCACGGCGGAACAGCAACTCCCACACCGATCGGAATGTAGATACATTTACAGGATTCCTCGGTATACACAAGTTCCAAACCTTGGTCCAGCTCACGCATATGCATGATGTAGGAATTGAAGAAATCCAGCGCTTCACAGAGTTCACCGTCTGCCTCGCCCCAGTTCTTTCCACTTTCTTCAATACTCCATGCATCGAGTAGATAGCGGTATTTCTTCATCAGGTCTACCAGCCTGCGTACACAGCAGATTCGTTCCTCGACAGGAGTTTTACTCCATGTCTGGAAAGCGTCGTGAGCGGTCCGGATGGCTTTGTCTGCCAGTAACTGATCGCAGGAGCTGACCCGGCCGAGCACTTCTTTGGTGGACGGGGCATTGGAGACGATTTTTTTGTCGGTCATAATCCGTTCTCCGCCGATAATCAGTGGATAATCCTGTCCCTTTTCCTGGTCTACCTCTTTGAATGCCATTAACATTGCTTCTTTGTGCTCTGGAATTGAAAAATTTAATTCTGGTGAATTTTGAAATCCTTTTAGCATGTGTATACCTCCTGTTGTGAATAATTTTTCATGATAATAAATATTTTATCATTTGCAGTTTGACGCGTCAATGCTTTAATGGAAGAAAAACCGTTAAATAATGTACAAATCAGAGAGATACGAGGGAATAATTTTTTATTAGACAAAAAAGATATGAGTACGAAAAAGTATAGTTATACAATATAGTGATCCGAGATAAACAGAAAGAATCTGTATGAAAGATTTACAGATAGATACAGCAGAAAAAATATGGTACAATCAAGACAAGAGAGATAGAAGGAGAGCAGAAGTTGAAACGAATACTTGTGTGTATTGATATTGGAGGCACATCAATAAAAGCAGGAATCTGTGATATGGAAGGAGGACTTGGTGCACAGGAAATCCTTCCGATTCATCAGGATATTGAACAGTTGCTGGAGGAGATCGGAAAGTATGTAAACAAGGCAAAAGAATCGGGCGAGATGATTGGGATCGCCATGAGCGCACCGGGGGCAGTGAATGTATCTACAGGTGTAATTGGAGGCAGGAGCGCGGTTTTGTGTATTCATGGTCTTTCCTGGACAGAGGAGCTGACACGCAGATTCCAAGTGCCTTCCAGTATTGAAAATGATGCAAACTGTGCCGCGATGGCGGAAGTGACATTCGGAAATGCTCGAGGATACAAGAATCTTGCTTTTGTTGTTTGTGGCACCGGAATCGGCGGCGCAGTCGTGATAGATGGGAAAATCTGCTGTGGTGCCAATCTATATGGCGGCGAGTTTGGTTGCATGGTCATGCGGGATCGAGAAGGAAATCTGAGTACTTTTTCACTCCAGGCGTCTACTATGTCTCTTGTCCGTAGAGTGAAGGCTGCTTATCCGGCTCAGGAATGGGACGGAAAAAAAGTCTTTGAGGAGGCGGAAAAAGGTGACGTCAACTGTCAGAAGGCGGTCGATGACTTCTACATGAAACTTGCTGAGGGGATTTTTAATATTCAGCATGTTTATGATCCGGAGCTCATTCTGCTTGGCGGAGGAATCAGCAGCCGGGAAGATTTTGCAGATCAGGTGAAAAGCCGTCTTATAGTGATTGCAAAAGCGGTCGAAGAGACCGCCGGTACGAAGGTGGTTATTCCTGTGGTAAGGACATGCAGTTACCAAAAAGACGCCAACCTCATCGGGGCGGCAGCGGTATTTATGCAGAAATACCCGGAGTTGATTGGAAAGGAGAAAAAAATGGATAAAAAAGCAATGTACAAATTAAGTTATGGGCTGTTTGTAGTAACGGTTAAGGAGGCAGAAAAGGATAATGGTTGTATTACGAATACGGTGATGCAGGTGACATCCACGCCAAACCGGATTTCCCTTGCAGTCAACAAGGAAAATTACACACATGGAATGATTGAAAGGACCGGAAAGTTTAATGTATCTGTTCTTTCGGAACAGGCGTCTTTTGATCTTTTCCGTCATTTCGGATTCCAGAGCGGAAAAGACACGGATAAATTTGCTGATTTTAAACAGGCGGTCCGTGTGGAGAATGGACTGTATGTAGTGACAGAGGGAACCAATGCGTGGCTTTCTGCTAAAGTCATACAATCTGTGGATCTTGGCACTCATACCTTGTTTTTGGCAGATGTAGAGGATGGAGCAGTGCTTTCTGAGACGCCATCCACGACTTACGCGTACTATCAGAGTAACATCAAGCCGAAGCCGCAACAGACCAAAAAGACCGGATGGAGATGCAGGATCTGTGGATATATCTATGAAGGAGAGGAGCTTCCGGCTGATTTCGTGTGTCCGATTTGCAAACATGGCGCGGCAGATTTTGAGAAAATCTAGCGGATGTGATTTGTAAATGGTTTACATCGTATCCGAATTGTACACTTGACAAAAGAAATAAGAAGGGTATAATAGTTCACTAAGAAACAGTTTCTTGGTGAACTATTTGCTTGCGTAAAAACAGAGGGGAGTGAAGACATGTATAATTTTACTGAATTCTGGATGGGAATTCAAAGGATGGTACGTCTTTATGAAAAGATGATGAGAGAAGTCTGCGATGGGTATCGGCTTTCTATGGTAGAGGTTGATATCATTGCGTTTTTAAAAAACAATCCGCAGAAGGATACAGCGGCGGACATTGTTGAACTGAGAATGTTGTCCAAAGCGGCAGTTTCAAAGGGAGCAGATGCCCTGATCCAGAAAGGAATGCTGGAACGGGAAGCAGATCCGACGGACCGGCGGAAGATTCACTTAAAACTTACAAAGGAGGCATTTCCTGTGACGCGGGAAATTCAAAAAACCCAGGAAGCCTTTCTGGGTCTTCTGTATGAGGGATTTTCGGAGGAAGAGTATGAAATGTATCTTCGGATGAGGGCGCGAATGTTGGAAAATGTCAGCAATAAAAAAGGAGAAAGAAGGAAGAAACATGAATGAGGATAAGGAATTTCTTGGAAAGGAGCCAATCGGGAAATTACTATTAAGATTGGCACTTCCAACAGTTGCAGCACAGTTGATTAATATGTTATATAATATTGTAGACAGAATTTATATCGGACATATTCCGGAGATTGGAGCAAAGGCACTGACCGGAGTGGGCGTGTGTATGCCGTTGATTTTGATTGTCTCAGCTTTTGCGGCGCTTGTCGGCTACGGCGGAGCGCCAAGGGCGTCGATTGCCATGGGGCGTAAAGATAATGAAGCGGCTGAAAAGATTCTTGGCAACTGTTTTACCGTTCAGATTTTGATTTCCGTCATTCTGACCGTGGTCCTGCTGATCTGGGATCGAGATTTTCTGATGGCATTTGGAGCAAGTGAATATACGATAGAATATGGCGTACGGTATATGAGTATCTATGCGCTCGGCACCTTATTTGTGGAAGTAACGCTGGGAATGAATTCATTTATCACTGCACAGGGATTTGCTAAGACGGGAATGCTCTCCGTATTGATTGGCGCAGTAGCCAACATTATTCTGGATCCGATCTTTATTTTTGGTTTTGACATGGATGTACAAGGTGCGGCTTTGGCTACGATTCTTTCTCAGGCGATGTCCTGCATCTGGGTCGTATGGTTCCTCTGCGGGAAGAAAACGACATTAAAAATCCGAAGAAAAAATATCGGGATCACTCCCAAGGTTGTTTTGCCCTGTCTGGCGCTTGGCGTTTCGGTTTTTGTCATGCAGGCCAGCGAGAGTGTGATTTCCGTGTGCTTTAATTCTTCGCTGCAAAAATATGGTGGGGATATTGCGGTCGGGGCAATGACGATTCTTACCAGTGTGATGCAGTTCGCCATGCTCCCCCTTCAGGGACTTGGACAGGGAGCGCAGCCTATTATCAGTTATAATTATGGAGCCGGAAATATGAAGCGGGTTCGTAGGACTTTTCGGTTGCTGTTGCAATCCAGTCTGGCGTACTCAACCATTTTATGGCTTCTCATTTTGCTGTTCCCGCAGGGATTTGCGGCCATGTTTACATCCGATCCGGAATTGATGATCTTTACAAGGACAGCGCTTCGGATTTATATGGCAGCCTGTGTCATCTTCGGTATTCAGATTGCCTGTCAGATGACCTTTAATGCCCTTGGAAATGCAGTGGAATCTATCACAGTAGCAGTCGTCAGAAAGTTTGTACTGCTGATCCCTCTGATCTATCTGATGCCAATGCTTTTGAAAGGGGATCAGGCAAAAGCAGTTTATATGGCGGAACCGATTGCGGATGTCATCGCCGTTATGTTTACAGCCTGCCTGTTTTTCTTCCGGTTTAAAAAGACACTGGAGAAAGAAAACGCAGAGTCGGGCGGAAAGGGAAACTAATATGAAAGATACGTTAAAGAAGTTCAGTGGAAGAGCGGATGATTATGTGGCAGGAAGGCCGGCCTATGCGGAGGAGTTTGTGCGGTGGCTGGCTTTGGAACAGGGATTTTCAGAAGAAACGATTGTTGCGGATATTGGATCAGGGACAGGAAAATTCGCGCAGCAGCTTTTAAAGATGGGCTGTTTTGTGTATGGAATTGAGCCAAATGATGATATGCGTAAAAAAGCAGAAGAGAATTTCCTAAAAGGAGAAAATTTTTGTTCTGTCAAAGGAACAGCAAATAAGACTACACTGAAAGAGCATGCGGTGGATGTTGTTACATCGGCTCAGGCTTTCCATTGGTTCGATATCACTGCATTTCAGAAAGAATGTCGGAGGATCCTGAAGCCGGACGGCCGGGTGTACCTGATCTGGAATGTGCGGGATATGGGGGAAAAACTGAACCAAGAGACTTTTGCGATTTACCGTACGTTTTGTCCGCGGTTTCAAGGATTTAGCGGTGGGATGAAAAAGGATGATGAGAGAATACAGACCTTTTTTGAAGGACACTATCAATACCGGTCATTTGATCACCCTTTGTCTTACACGGAAGAAACCTTTATTCGGAGAAGTTTATCTGGATCCTACTCGCTGAAAGAGGGAGATGTCGGGTTTGAGGAATATTTGGAAGCATTAAAGAATCTGTACCGGAAATATAATAGAGACGGAATACTGACAATGGGGAATCATACGGCTGTGTATTATGGGAGACTGTAGTCTTATTAAGAAGAATAAAAAGTTGCCAGGAGGTTTTTATGACAGAAAGAGAAAAAATGTTGGCAGGAGATCTTTATGATTGTGGAGACCCGGAATTGTTGGAACAATGGCATAAAGCAAAAGATTTGATGCGGGATTACAATCATACGGATTCTGCTAATTTACAGGAAAAGGAACGGATTCTTAACGAGTTATTGGGAGGAAGAGGAACTAATCTCTGGATTACAGCTCCATTTTATGTAGACTATGGCAATAATATTTATTTTGGTAATAATTGTGAAGTAAATATGAATTGCACATTTTTGGATGACAATGAGATACGAATTGGAAACAATGCGTTGATAGCGCCAAATGTACAGATCTATACGGCATTTCATCCAACCAATGCGGCTGACCGGTTTGGAGAATCAAAAGAGGACGGTTCATTTGAATTTTGTAAAACACAGACAGCTCCAGTAGTTATTGGCGATAACGTGTGGATCGGAGGAGGAGCGATTCTGATGCCGGGAGTTACAATTGGTGACAATGTTGTGATTGGTGCAGGAAGTGTAGTTACAAAAGATATACCAAGTGACAGTATTGCATACGGGGCTCCCTGCCGTGTGATGCGGGAAAATAAGTAGCAGATTTGCGCCGGAAGAAATTACAATGACGGTGGAACAGGGGGGGGGGAAAACAGAAATGAAAGTAGCAGTGATTGGATACAGTGGCTGTGGAAAGTCAACGATTGCGGCTTGGATTGCCAAGAAAAATCAGCTTCCGCTTTTGTATCTTGATACGGTACATTGGCTGCCGGGATGGAAGGAGCGGCCTCAAGACGAGAAAGAACAGATGATGAAAGATTTTTTGGACAGCCATGACTCCTGGGTCATTGACGGGAATTACCACAGTCTGGAATATGAACGCAGGATGCGGGAGGCGGATCAGATTCTTTTCCTCGATTTTCCGCGTCTGGTCTGCTTGTACCGGGCATGGACACGGAGCCGAAGGTACCGGGGAAGAACAAGGGAGTCTATGACAGAAGGATGTCCGGAAAAGCTGGATCTGGGATTTGTACTCTGGATTTTACGGGACGAGAGAACCAGAAAGAAAAAGGCAGAGTACCAACGGATTCTGGACGAATATAAAACGAAAGTGGTACACATAACAAATCAAAGAGAACTGGATGAGGAGAGGCGAAAATGGAGGAAACATTAACTCAGTTATTTGCGTTTATCAAGGAGATTGATAAGGAAAAATTGATAGGTCGCCAGACCTATCTCACAGACGGGATGAGAAAAGAAAATGATGCGGAACATGCTTGGCACATGGCGGTGATGGTCCTTCTTTTCAGTGAATTTGCCAACGAAAAAATCGATGTGCTTCGGACGATTTCCATGCTTTTGATCCATGATATCGTGGAGATTGACGCGGGGGATACATACGCTTACGATGAGGAAGCCAAGAAGACACAAAAGGAGCGGGAGCAAAAGGCGGCAGATCGGATTTTCGGGCTTCTTCCAAAGAACCGGGGCACTTTTCTGATGGAACTATGGAAGGAGTTTGAGGCAGGGGAAACGCCTGAGGCTAAATTCGCAAGAACGATGGACAATCTCCAGCCGTTATTTCTCAATGCATGTACCGAAGGAAAAGCGTGGATGGAGCATGGGGTTTCTCTGGATCAGATTTTGAAAAGAAATGACAGAACTGCGGAAGGATCTGAAGTCCTGTGGAATTATGCAAAGAAACACTGGATTGAACCAAATCTGGAAAAAGGGAGAATTCAGAGGGGGAAAGATTTGTAATTGGAGCAAAGGTGCGTTATAATGAAAAGTCAAAATGAAAGGGATACGGTTGAACAGACCATATCCCTCCTTTCTTCTTAAAACTGTGTTTCCACCAGATTGGATAGTGGAGCAATATGATATCCCATCTGCTCCCACTTCGTCAGGAGTTCATCCAGAATCTGTGCGTTGGTGGATGAGGTGTTGTGGAGCAGTACTATCGCACCGGGATGAATTCGGCCAAGGAGCTTTTCAAAGGCTTCCTCTTTGGACGGCTGGTCGTTTTCATACCAGTCTACATAGGCGAGACTCCAGAAAAAGGTGTAATATCCTAGATTTTTTGCCATTTCCAGGTTGCGCGTGCTAAATTTCCCCTGAGGAGGACGATAGTAAGGACTCATTTTCTTTCCGGTTGTCTTCTCAAAGAGTGTTTCTACACTTTCCAGTTCCTCATGGAAAGAGTCTTCCGTGGATATGGCGGACATGTCAGGGTGGTGCCACGTATGATTGCCGACAGTGTGCCCTTCTGTTATCATCCGTTTTACGATCTCTGGATTGTCACGCAGAAATGTGCCTACAATAAAAAAGGTAGCCGGAGCCTTATGCTTTTTGAGTGCATCCAGAATCTGACCGCTGTTTCCGTTTTCGTAGCCACAGTCAAAGGTTAAATAGATGACCTTTTCTTTTGTGTCCTGGCAGTAGGCGGCATTCAAGGTGGAGAGCTCGGAAATTTCAGCGTTTCCGATAGGGCGTTCGCCCTCTTTTGGAAAACTCAGTCCCCAGTTTTCCGACGCCTGGGCAGAAGTTTCCTGTGTTTCTTTCGAAGGATTTGAAGAAAACAGGATACCGATTCCGGTTCCTACGCAGTAAGCGGCGACAAAAAGCAAGAGCAAAAGAGCAGCTTTTTTTAGGTTGAGACGATGTTTCATAATGTTTGATTCCCGAAGTCACTGTTGATTTCAGTCTATGTCATGGACAAAGGATTTAGAAGTACGGATGGAAGTAAGAACGAAAGGTGGTGGAAATGGTAACAGTTCATCCATGGCATCTCAGAATTCACTGCTATGATTTCTAGTTGAACTGTTACGAAGAACATGGAAAACAGAACGTTTTATTTTGCTCCCCTGGAGGGGATCACGGATTATATCTACCGGAATACCTACCACCGTTTGTTTGAGCCGATGGATGCTTATTTTATTCCGTTTTTGACGCCAGATAAAAACGGAAAATTGTCTAGGCGGCAGCGAAGAGACGTGCTTCCAGAGAACAATGAAGGGCTGCATGTCATTCCACAGATTCTGACGAATAAGGAGGAGGAGTTTTTAAATGGTGCCCGACAACTGGAAGAACTCGGATACCGGGAGGTCAATCTTAATCTAGGATGCCCGTCTCGATGCGTTGTCTCAAAGGGCAGGGGGGCCGGATTTTTGGGAGATGTGGAGAAGCTAAAAAGGTTTCTGGATACGATCTTTTCCGGGACGAGGATGAGGATTTCTATAAAAACACGGATTGGGGTAGAGGATCCGGAGGAGTTCGGCCCGCTTTTGGAAGTATTTGACCGGTATCCGATTTCCGAACTTATCATTCATCCACGTACAGCGAAAGAATTCTATACCGGAACGGTACATTGGGAAATATATCGATTTGCCAGGGAGAAGAGTAGTCTGCCGCTTTGTTATAATGGGGATCTGTTTACTCTGGAAGAATATGAGGCGTGGGATTATGCATTTCCAAAAAGCAGGGCGGTCATGTTTGGGCGGGGCGTCCTGGGAGATCCGTTATTACTTTCCAGAATCCGGAGAACGAAGGGAAAAACGGCGACATGGGAAGATCTTCAGTATGAGCTGTATGTCGCATACCAGAAAGAGATCGGAAACGAACAGCACGTACTCTCGAGACTGAAAGAATTTTGGACTTATCGTGCGCTTTGTCACCCTGAGGAGCGGGAAAAGATCCGGCAGATCTATCGAACGGAGACATTGCAGGAATACGCAAAGCGATTGCATTTTTAGCATCTTTATAATGACAAAAAGAGAGGGATTGCCATGAGAAGCATGAGATTAAAAAATCGGGAAATCAAAGATCAGGAGACACTGAGGGAGCTGATTGACGACTGTGTGGTTGTGCGGATTGGAGCTATGGATAAGGAAGGAATGTTTATTGTTCCGGTCAATTACGGATACGAATGGGAGGATATAAAAGACAGTGCACCATCCTTAAAGTTGTATTTTCATTCTGCGTCACAAGGCCGGAAAGCGGACGCTTTTTCCCGCGAACCGGTTGTCGCCTTGGAACTGGACCGGGAAGGAGGTGTCATCAGAGGAACATATACCTGTTCTTATTCTTTTGCTTATCAGAGCGTCATGGGAACCGGGAAGATTCGGAAACTGACAGAAGCCGTTGAAAAGCTGCATGGATTTGAAAAGATTATGGAACATCTGGCGCCAGAGGCCAAGCATACGTTTGATGAAGGACTTTTGAAGGCGGCGGATGTATACTGCATTGACGTGCTGTCCTTCACAGGAAAAGAGAGAAAGCCAAAAGAAACAGGACAAAGTGAGAACGTATAGGAAACGGAAGCTTTGCATATATTGCCAGTAAAACAAGATGTGCGGTAAACAGATGGGGAGCAGACGAAGAAACCAGAACAGGCAGGAAGAGACGCGCGCAGACGGGATCCGGCAGAGGATCGCGGAGACGGCAAATGCACCAAAAGATGTGATTATGGGGCTTCCGTTGATCCATCTGACCGGACAGTGTGAAGTCTCCATAGAAAATTACCGGGGGATTCAGGAATATACCCAGGAATTAATCCGGGTGAAAACAAAAGCCGGAACGATCCGGATTACCGGAAAACGAATGTGTATAGAATACTATATGAACGATGAGATGAAAATTACCGGGAAGATCTGGAAGGTGGAGTTTGAAAAAAAGGAGGAGGCATATTGCTGACACGGATCCTGCGGTATATAAAGGGATATGTCCGGATACGGATTACCGGATATTCTCCCGAACGATTTCTGAATCTGTGCAAATACAGGAAGATTCCGGTCTGGGGACTGTTACCGGGCCGTAATTTTTATGATATGAATATCACGATTGCCGGCATGAAAAAGCTCAAACCGATTTTAAAAAAGACCGGCACGAATCTGCGAATTCTTGAAAAAAACGGTCTTCCTTTTTTCCTGTTCCGGCACCGTAAAAGGAAGATTTTTTTTGCGGGGGCTTTTGGATGCATCGCTCTCGTATATATCCTTTCCCTTTTCATCTGGAATATCGAAATCAGCGGCAACTATGTCCGAACAGATGAGACGATTCTGTCATTTTTGCGAAAACAGAATGTTCGTTGCGGAATGATGGCCTCTTCGGTGGACTGTGCCGGGATTGCCCGGATGATTCGAAAAGAATACGACGATATTATCTGGGTATCAGCTTCGCTAAAAGGAAGCCAGATCCACATTGACGTCAAGGAAAACAGCGATTCCAGAGAAATCAGTGAAGAAAATCCAGTGGAGGAGGGAAACGATCTCATTGCGGAAAAGGATGGTGTCATCCAGGAGATTGTGACCCGGTCCGGCGTTCCTATGGTTCATGCGGGGGATGAAGTGAAGGCGGGGGACCTGCTTGTGTCCGGACGCGTGGAGATCAAAAACGACAGCCAGGAGGTTGTAGGCTATCAGTATGTGAATGCGGATGCCGACATCAAGATAAAAACAAAGGAAAACTATGAGGATGTTTTGGACCTATCTTATACGGTCAAAAAATATGAAAAGCAGAAAAAACGCCAGATTTTCCTCCGGACAGCACAAAAAGAATACACGCTGGGGCAGAAAGTTGAGGAGGGAAAAGGACGGGAAGTATCCTCCTCGGAGATCCGTCCAGGGTTTTCCTTAAGTTTTCCATTTCCATTTTCCTTTGGAATCCGGGAGGAAGTATCGTATCGAGAAGTGAAAAAAACGTACTCAAAAAAAGAATATCAGGAGATCTTGAGCTTGGAATTTGACCGCTTCTGTGAGGATTTAAGAAAAAAAGGGGTTCAAATTCTTGAGAATGATGTTAAAATATACAAGGACACGCAAAGTGCAAGAGCAAAAGGAACAATGATTCTTCTGGAATCATGCGGAAAGGAAAGAAAGACAGAACATGGGAATCTTGGAGAGAACAATGCAGATACCAACTGAGCATGAAGCGAATGTATTCGGTCAGTTGGACACCTATGCAAAGAAGATAGAGCGCACGTTCCATGTGACACTGATCGAGCGCAACGGCGAGATCAAGATCATGGGGGAAGAGGGCAGGACGAAGAGGGCACAGGAGATTCTGGAAAAGCTTCTGGAACTGTCCCGCAGAGGGAATGTGATTACCGAACAGAACGTAAACTATCTCATCTCGCTTGCAATGGAGGATGAGGCGGGCGATGTTCTGGAGATGGATAAAGAAGTGATCGCCTATACGGTTCAGGGGAAGCCTGTCAAGGCAAAGACGCTGGGACAGAAAAGCTATGTGGACGCAATGAAAAAAGACATGATTGTCTTTGGACTCGGCCCTGCCGGTACAGGAAAGACATATCTGGCTATGGCCATGGCAATCGCGGCATTTAAAAACAATGAGGTCGCAAGGATTATTCTGACGCGTCCGGCCATAGAGGCAGGGGAAAAGCTCGGATTTCTTCCGGGGGATCTTCAAAGCAAGATTGATCCGTACCTGCGGCCGCTGTATGATGCCCTTTACCAGATTATGGGAGCGGAAAGCTTTCTGAAAAATTCGGAGAAAGGGCTCATTGAGGTGGCGCCCCTTGCTTATATGAGAGGGCGAACCCTGGATAATGCTTTCATCATTCTGGATGAGGCACAGAATACAACCCCGGCTCAGATGAAGATGTTCCTGACACGAATTGGCTTTGGGTCGAAGGTCGTCATCACGGGAGATGAGACACAAAAGGACCTGCCGTCGGGACAGACGTCGGGCCTGGATGTGGCGGTCCGGGTAGTAAACGGTCTGGACGGCATCAGCATCTGCCACCTGACAAGCAAGGATGTAGTGCGCCACCCGCTTGTACAGAAGATCGTCAAGGCTTACGAGAATTATGAGAAAAAAGAGGAAAGCCAGAGACGGGGAACCAGGAGAAAAAGTAAGAAATACAGAGGTTAATATGACGATATATTTAGAAGAAGAATCTGAAATCCGGCTTCCGGTTGACTGCCGGAAAGTGGCAGAGCAGGTTGTGGAGGAGACGCTTGATTATGAGGAATTCCCTTATGAAGCGCAGGTCGAGATCCTGCTCACGGACAATGAAGCGATTCGAGAGATGAACCGGGAGCAACGGGGGATAGACAGACCGACTGACGTACTGTCATTTCCTATGATTGAATATGAGACGGCGGGAGAATTTGATTTTCTGGAGAATCAGCCAGAGTGTTTTCATCCGGAAAGCGGCGAAGTGCTTCTTGGGGATATCGTGATCTCCAAGGAAAAGGTAATCTCCCAGGCTGAGGAATACGGACATTCCCCCCTTCGGGAGTATGCCTTTTTGATTGCCCACAGTATGCTGCATCTGCTCGGTTATGACCATATGGAGGAGCAGGAGAGGCTTGTGATGGAAAAGAAGCAAAATGAAATTCTGGAGCGCCTGGGGATTTCCAGGTTCCAAACTGCAAATGAGAAAAGATAATAGAGGGGTGTTTTATGGGTAAAAAGAAAAACGGAAATGAGTTTCTTGTGCAGGGAGGAATTCTGGCGGCGGCCGGAATGATCTCCAGAATCATAGGAATGATCTACCGGATTCCTCTTTTAAACATTATGGGGACGACCGGACAGGGGTTTTATGAGGTGGCGTATCAGATCTACAGTATCGCGTTGATTCTGACATCCTACAGTATGCCGCTTGCGGTCTCCAAGCTGGTTTCGGCCAGACTGTCCAGGCATCAGGAAAAGAACGCATACCGAATCTTTAAGGCGGCGCTCCTTTTTGCCATCGTTGTTGGAGGCGGTATCAGCCTGATCATTTTCTTCGGGGCAGATTTGCTTGCGGGAGGCGTGATGAAGATGAGTATGAGTGCCTATGCCCTTCGGGTGCTGGCGCCGGGACTTGTCATTGTATCTGTGATGGGTGTGCTTCGAGGATTTTTCCAAGGGCAGGGATCGATGGTTCCAACTGCGGTATCCCAGATTCTGGAGCAGGTGATCCACGCCATTGTCAGCATCATTGGAGCATATGTCCTGCTTCAGTACGGAAAAACCGTTAGTTCCGATCAGAGAAATGATCTCTACGCACCGGCCTTTTCCGCAGCCGGAGCGACTTTAGGAGTCATTATCGGAGGCCTGATTGCCCTCCTCTTTCTTGTGCTGATTTTCTATGCGTACAAAGGAAAGCTGAACAAGAGAATCCGCAGGGACAGGACAACGCGTCAGGAGAGCTTTGGTTTTATTTTCAAGGTACTGATTCTGACGATCGCACCTGTTATTTTGAGTTCTACTGTTTACAATATTCAGAATGTCATTGACAGCGCTATGTTCAGCAGCATTATGTCTGCACAGGGATTTTCAGAAAAGCACTGTGCCGCTTTGCTTGGAAGTCTGGGACAGTACTATACATTGTTTAATGTGCCGCTCTTTATGGCAAACGCGCTTGGTTCGTCTATCGTGCCGCCGCTTGTGCGTGCCTATGAGAAGCAGAACAAGGAACAGGTACATCAGAAGATCGAGATGGCAATGCGCGTGACGATGCTCATTGCCGTACCAAGCGCGGTTGCGTTTTTTGTCATTCCAAAGCCGATGCTGGATCTGATCTGGGGTTCCATCGATAACACGGTGGCGGCAAATCTCTTCCGTATTGGATCGATTTCCATCATCTTCTATGCGGCATCCACACTGACCAATGCAGTGTTGCAGGGTGTCAACCGGATGATGGCTCCAGTAAAAAACGCGGCGACATCTCTTGTGATACATATTGCCGCGCTTTTTGTGATGCTGGTATTCTTCCACTGGAGTATCTATGCGGTAGTAGCAAGTAAGGTAATCTTTGGTCTGGCCATGTGTATCCTGAACTCACACAATCTCCGGGAGGCGGTCGGATATGTGCAGGAGAAGAAGAGAACCTTTGTCTACCCGGCAGTAGCTGCTGTGATCATGGGCATTGTTGTCTTTGTGCTACAATTTGTTTTGGCGCTGGTTATCAGCAGCGCGATTGCGACATTGAGTGCCATTGTAGTTGGAATTTGCGTCTATGGGATCAGCCTGCTCGCGATCGGCGGCCTGACAGAAGCAGAAATCCTGGCACTTCCAAAAGGAGCAAAGATTGCCAGAATGTTACAGAAAGTACATTTGCTGAAATAGAGGGTGATTGATGAAACGAATGTTATTGATCCATGATTTGTGTTCAGTAGGAAAAGCGGCCATGATGAATATGATTCCCGTCCTCAGCGTAATGGGGATTGAAGTCTGTCCGCTTCCGACCATGCTGTTATCTACCCATACCGGAGGTTTCGGGAAACCGGAGATCCTCCCGGTGCCGGGAAACTATTTGAAAGAGAGTCTGCGGCATTTTCAAAGAGAGAACATCACGTTTGACTGCGTGTTTGTAGGATATCTGGGAAATGTTCCGATGGTAGAAACGGTTTTGGAGCTTTTAAAGACAGGGCCGGCGCCTTTTGTAATCTGTGATCCGATTATGGGAGATCATGGGAAGTACTATTCCAATTTTGATGACAGCTATAGAGAAGCATTGTGCGCTCTTTTGGGAGAAGCGGATCTGTTGCTTCCGAATCTGACGGAGGCTGCTTTATTAAGCGGTGTTCCTTATGAAGAAGGGATGACGGGGGAGGGGCTTCATGCTATTGTCTCCCGGCTTTGCGAGATGGGGATGAAAAATGGTATCATCACCGGAACGAATGTAGGAGAGCACAGGATCGGAATGGCGATTGTTGAGGGCGGTTTTGTAGAGCAATACACAGAGACCGAAGTTCTGTACCAATCCCACGGTACAGGTGATTTATTCGACGCTGTGCTTGCCGGAGCAATACTAAAAGGGGCGACCTTAAAAGAAGCGGCGTTTCAGGCACATAACTTTGTGGCGGCCTGTCTGCAGGAAAAGGCGGGGCAAGCAGGAAACGAAAGAGACGGCCTGCCGTTCGAGCAGCTTTTGGGAAAACTTGTATAATTTTAAAAAAAAAGCAGATACTGTATGAAAAAGGAGTGTGCTTCTATGAAAAAATACAGTATCGGGCTTTTTGCTCTTTTTCTCGGATGTGTAGCCCTGATCGGGGCGGCTTACCAGTTCAGTTTTGAGTACTCCAAAAATCAGGCGAAAGAGGAGGCCAGATTAAAACAGGAAATTGTGCAGGCGGCCAGGGAAGAGGAGGCTGCCATAGCCGCTGAAGGGGACGTCAGTAAGGAGGAAGTTTTTTATCTGAAAGATCTGAATGGCTTTATTGCCGTCTATAAGTCAGATAAAAAGACGATTTATGAGTATACCAATATTGTGGTGGAGGATTTGCCGGAGGACGTCCGTCAGGAGATCCTTGATGGGAAAGAGATACGGACGGTGGAAAAACTTTACGGATTTCTGGAGAATTATTCCAGTTAATTAGGAAAGGTACAAGAGGATGAAAGAAGAAAAGATCAAAAGAATCAACGAGCTTTATCATAAGTCCAAAGCAGAAGGGCTGACGGAAGCGGAGAAGAAAGAACAGAAGATTCTGCGCCAGGAATACATCGAGGCGTTCCGGGAGAATCTACGGGGACAGCTTAATCAGATTTCCATCAAAGAAAAAGATGGAACAATTATCAATCTTGGTGAAAAGTATGGAAAAAAAGGAAATCAGAAAAAAGGTTCTTGATATCAGAAACAGGATACCGGCAGAAATACGGAGACAGAAGAGCATGGAGATTACAGATCGGGTCTGCAAGATGAGCTGTTTTCTTCGTGCGTCTTCAATTTTAATTTACCGGAATTTTCGTTCCGAGGTGGAGACCGGGATGTTGATCGAGGCAGGATGGGAGATGGGTAAGAAAGTCTTCTGTCCCAGGGTTGAGGGAAAGGAGATGGAGTTTTACCGGGTGAAGATCTGGGAAGATTTTGAAAGTGGTGCTTATGGGATCAGGGAGCCAAAGGCCGAATGCCCTGTCTTCGAAAGCCAGTCGGATGACAAGGTTCTGATAGTGCTTCCGGGGGCTGTGTTTGATAAGAAAAGGCACCGGATCGGTTACGGAGGAGGATTCTACGACCGGTATCTGGAACAGCATCCCCAAATGCAAACTCTTGCTGTCTGTTTTGAAGAACAGGTAATGGAAGAAGTGCCGTTTGCATTGCATGATATCCGTCCTGCAATCATTGTGACGGACCAAAAGTGTTACGAGTAGGAAAAGGATGTGAGAGAAGATGGCAGACTTGCCGAAAGATCCGGCGATGCTTCTTAGCATCGTCAATATGAAGCTGAGGGATTTCTACCCGTCGCTGGACGTTCTGTGCGACGATCTGGAAATCGAAAAAGATGCGATTTGCGTGCCGCTATCCGGTATCGGATATGAATACGACGAAAGACAAAATCAGTTTGTCTGAAATTTTAAGAAGATTGCGTGAAAGAGCGCAGTCTTTTTTCTTGCTTTTTTAGAAAGAGCGTGATATACTTTAAACATTTCTAAGAGGGGCAGATCGTTGTCCCGTTCTGATTGTTCTATTTATCTATATTTTCTATATTCGAGACCGAAACATGATCCGTTTCGGAGATCCAGATTTAAAAAAACTTCATGTTTGGAGGGGGTGAGGCCTTTGATTGACTGAACACATATGATGCAGCCAGAAAACAAGACATGGAGGAAAACGTATGAGGAAAAAAAGAATAGGGAAACAGGTGATGATCATTGTGTTGCTTGTCGTTGCCGCGACAGCCACAGTCAGAGGGATTTCTGCCTATTTCACAGATGCCCAGGAAAAGACAAATACACTGACTGTCGGAAACGTCAAAACCGGACTAGAGGAGCCGGACTGGGACAAAGTACCTTCTGATGAAAAGACCGACCTGACTCCGAATCAGACAGTGAAAAAGGATCCGAGGATCACCAATACCGGAACAAATGATGCCTACGCCTTCCTGGAAGTTCAGATCCCGGTGCGAAATATCATTACTGTAGGAGCGGATGGGAAGAAACTTCCTAAAGCAGACACGGAGCTTTTTACTTACAAGGTCAATGACGGCTGGGTACAGATTCAGGAGTCGGACGTCAGTTCATCCGGTAAGGTGACAGCCCATCGATATATCTATGCCTATGGAACCGAACAGGAGTGCAAAGTTTTGAAGAAGGGCGAGACGACGGGAGCACTTTTTAACAGTGTTACCTTGGCCAATGTGATGGAAGGGCAGATTGACGATGAGACGCTCAATATTCCGGTGAAAAGTTATGCAATCCAGGCGGAGCATATCGGGGAATCCAAAGCGCCATCCGATATCTTTCAAGTTTATCTGAAACAAAATTCATAGGTGGGAGGCAGGATAACAAATGAAAAAGAGAAAAAGGAATCTCTGTGTGCTGCTTTTGTCCATTCTCATGGCAGCAGCATGGAGTGCGGCTGTACTGGATGTATCGGCTTATTTCTCCCATCAGAATGAGAAGAACAATGTCCTGAAAACCGGGGATAATACATCGCATATTGAGGAGGAATTCGAACCGCCGGATCAGGTGACGACGGATACTGTTTATCCGAAGAAAGTGACGGTGAAAAACGATTCCCATACTCCATGCTATGTGAGGGTGTTTGTGGAGGTGGATCAGCCCAATCTTCCGGTTTCCATAGATTTTGATACAAAAAATTGGACAGAAAAGCAGGCGGACGGATACTATTACTATCGCAGCATCCTTGGCGGAAGGGAAGAGACGAAGCCTTTGTTTACCCATGTGACGACAGGGGGGACACAGAGCGCGTTTCGCGTCTTGATTTATGAGGAGACAGTGCAGGCACAGGGATATGACACGGCCCGGGAAGCGTTTGCTTCCATCAAGGGAGAACAGGAGGCAGAAGCGTGAAAGTAAAACGGTGGATCACAGGAATTGCCGCCGTCATGGCGGCGGTCTGTTTTGAAATGCTTCCCGTACAGGGAGCGGAACATGTCAGCGCCCTTGAGGCTTCCAGGGAAGAGGGTTCCCCTATCACGGTAAAGAAATACGGGGAAGAGGAAGACTCAGATTATTCCTTCCGGCTGAAGCGGACAGACAGAAGTACCTGTACTTGGACAGATACAAGCGGAGTTTCTAATCCGAAGCGTTTTCAGCAGACGGGACAAGGAGTGGAACGGTGGGGGCAGATCGTGACAAGCGATACACAAAAAGGGAAAATCTCCTGTTATTTGACTAATATGGGCAGCTATAAAGGGAAGAATACCAATCTTCGGATTACCTTTACAGACTGGGATGTGTATCGCACTGAAGAGGGGAAACGGTACTATCCTCTTCTGGGAGTCGCGTTTTCAAAGACAGTAGACTTCTATGGGCTTTTGTTTAGCGACATCTGGTATGAAGCAAAACTGGAGATCTTGGATGATCAGGGCAGACCCCTCGCTGTAGATATGACATACCGGGCAGAAGATTTGGATTATGGGCAAATCTTTGGAGTGAAAAAAGGAGACCATCCGGTTGGAATTTCCGTTCCACAGGACAGTAGAGCATATTACATCGAACGGGATGGATTTTATTACTTTTATGCCCAGAATGTGAATTCCGAGGAATATGATAAGGACAGTGTACAAGTCCAATATAAAAATACATCCTCTTTTTCCCTGCGGGTAGGAGGAGGAGTCGCTTTCCCGGGCAGTTTTACCTATAGTCAATATGTACCTGAGAAAATCAAGAATGATTATGAGCGATTTGAACATTATCTGATCGGAGAACCAAGTGCGGACGTATCAGATCAGATGGGGGCGCTGATTGGGTGGATCGCCGGTTCCGCAAAAGGATATGGTCCTTTTACACCTCCGGTTCCGACGAAGCTTGTGGATCGGGAAGAAGTACATGGAGAAGAACCATTTACCTATTTTATCAACTTTAAAGTACCGGAATGTCAGCAGGCGGATTATTATCAAAGTCTGATTCTAACGGATCCGGTTCCAGAACCGCTTCATGTGGATCAGGTCAAAGTGTATGACGCGGATAATCAGACAGATGTCAGTTCCTATTTTTCTATTCAGACGTCAGAAGGAACCGGCAATCAGGTACGGGTATCGGTGAGAGATCCATCGACAGACTGGATGTATGGACGCACCTTTGAGATACGGATTCAGGTACATAAACGGGAAGACTATACATTCGGTTCCTCTAATATCGTTTCTAATCAGGCATCTCTTGCGGTAGATCAAAATTCACCAAAGAAGTCAAAAACAGTACGGACTTCATTCTATTATCAAATCACAACGGAGGCTGAAAATGGCTCCATTACCGCCTCCAATCTGAAAGTTCCCGCAGGAGGAAGTATGCGGATTTCTTATGCCCCATTGACGGGATACTATCTGAAATCCATCACAGTGGATCAAAAAGTGATTGATAAGAATCAGCATCTCTTAGATTATTCCTTTACAAAAGTCAATGCAGATCACCATATCAAAGCTGTATACGAAAAGAATCCGGTAGTGACAATCACAAAAGAAGTGACCGGAAAATGGGAGGACTTTGGGACTCCGGTTTTTCTGTTTCAAATTACAGGAACTGATTATAACGGGGTCAGACGTACCTACTACGAATCTCTGGAGATGCCGGAACAGTTTCAGACGGGACAGATCTATCGGAAGTCTTTTACAATGAAGATTCCCGCTGGTATGTGGACGGTGCGGGAAATCCCGGTTTCCCGTTATGCGCTGACCGGTATCCGGGAAGTGGAAAATGGAGAGGTGGAGGGAGAGAAAGTTATCCTGGATACAAAAGACCACGATACGGCAAAGGCCACTTTCTGCAATACGCTGACGAACTATAGTGAGTTCAGTCACAATGATGTCGAGATCAATTTCTTTGGAAAGCAGGTGGGAAGGTGAAGAAAAGAAAAAGACGTATCATAGCTGTCCTGTTGTGCTGGATGCTGTGTGGTACGACTGCCTCCGGGGCAGTACAAGAAGGGGAAGTGACGACTACGATTCGTTCTGGAGAAGTCCGGATCCGGATGCATCGCTATGGAGACGAGAAAAAAGAAAAGGGTTGGGAAGATCTGGAACATATTCTGCCGGGACAGAAAATTACGATGATCACGGAGATTGAAAATCTGGGTGAGAATTGCCTGATCCGTTATCAGATGACGGCGGAAGCAAAAAGTAATCGGGAGATTCCGATCTCGTCCTTTTCCGGGATTCCCGGTAACTGTGTTCGCAAAGGGGAGTATTTCTACCATACCGATGTCGTAAAGCATGGAGAAACGGTGAGACTTTTTACAGCATTTACTTTACCAGAGACCTGGGAACAGGGAGGGGAGGATGAGATCCGGATTCATGTGGCAGCAGACGCCATTCAGAGCCGAAATTTTACGCCGGATTTTACGTCTGAGCATCCATGGGGAGATCAGGTCATTCAGAAAGTATCCGGGAAAACGGGCGACCAGCTTCGGATTTTGACACCCCGGAAAGGAACGTGCCGGGTCGTGCTGGAAGGAGACGACATCATAACAGTACCGGACACGTTTTTCGCAGAGTTTGGAACACTGGTTCCAGGAGATGTCATCCAAGGAGAACTTCAGATCGATAACCGGAGCGGCCGGCCGGAAGATGTATACTGGAAGCTGGAGACAGAGGAAGAACTTCTTCTGGAACAGGCGGAACTTTGGGTGGAAAAGGAAGATGGTACGGTTCTCTGCCAAGGAAGTCCTTCGGAACAATCCTTGGGGCAATTTGCTTTCCTTGAAACGTATGAACAAAATGAGAAAGAAAATCTCATATTCTTTCTCCGTTTTCCGGAAGACATGGATAATACATACCGTCTGCGGGAGTCCACACTTACCTGGACGTTTCGGGCAGTGTCAGAGGATACTACGGTTCCGGCAGGACAGGAGTCGGTCAAAACCGGGGAGAACAGTCATGTAATTCTTTATGGATGTATGGCAGGAGGCGCCTTACTGACAGGTATCCTTCTGATAAAAAGGCGGAGACGACGGCATGGATAAATGGTTTCGAAGAATTGATACGCTGCTCCTTTTGGGCGCGCTTTCCTTTGTGCTGTTTTTTGTGATGCCTGCTTTTTTCGGAATCCGTCCAGTTCGTGTGTTGTCTGGCTCTATGAAGCCGGAAATCGTTGAAGGAGATATGGTCTACATTCAAAGCTGTCGGGAGGAGGACGTTCAGACAGGAGATGTGATTGCGTTTGAGAATGGAAACGGACAGATGGTGTTACACAGAGTCATACGAAGAGAAGAAGAAGGATTTATTACCAAAGGAGATGCCAATGACCGGGAAGATTTCCAACCAGTATCTGCGGAGGATCTCATAGGGATTCTGGCCGTTCGATTTCCAAAAGGATCCTGGCTCTATGAAATGATGAGTTCCAAAACGATGAGAAGAGTGCTGCTTCTTTCTGGGCTTGTCCGGATCGTCGTGTATTTTTTTCGCCGCTTTTCCCGTTAAGTCTGTCGTTTTTGACAAAACTGCGGTATACTGTTCCCAGATTCGTTCCTGTACAGGAACGCAGGTGAGGAGGAAATGGTTGAAATGCAGTCGTTTATCTTGGAAATCTGTGTGGACTCAGTGGAATCCGCAGTGGCGGCAGAGCGGGGCGGGGCTACGAGGCTGGAGCTTTGCCAGAATCTTATGATCGGCGGGACAACACCGGGAATCAAGCTGTTTGAGGCAGTAAGAGAGGAGATACATATTCCCATTCAAGTACTGATTCGCCCAAGATTTGGAGATTTCTGTTATACAGACTATGAGTGGAGGATTATGAAAGAGGAGATCAGGATGTTTCGTGACCGGGGAGCTGATGGGATCGTTATTGGGATGTTGAAGCCGGACGGAATACTGGACCGGGACCGGATGGAAGCGCTTCTGGAAGAGCGGGGCGGCATGTCAGTGACCCTTCACCGAGCCTTTGACGTGTGCAAGGAACCGATGGAGACTCTTGCGGTGGCGAAAACAATGGGGATTCAAACAATTTTGACCTCCGGACAGAAAAATACTTGTATGGAGGGAACAAAATTACTGGCCGCGCTGCAGCAGGAAAGCCAGGGGGAAATCTGTATTCAGGCCGGCGGGGGCGTCACGCCGGAAGGAATCGAATCACTTTACCGCCAGACGGGAATCTGCGCCTACCATATGTCGGCGAAAGAGAAGCTCGAAAGCGCCATGACATACCGAAACAGGAATGTCCATATGGGGCTTGCGAAGCTGAGTGAATATGAGATTTACCGCACCTCCGGTGAGACGGTGAGAAGGGCAAAGGAAGTTTTGAAGCGGCTGTGAGATGAGGCGGCAGACAGAACAGGATTATAGGAAGAGGCAAAGGAGAAGAAACAAATGTTTTTAGAACACAGCCGAATGAGAATTAAAGAATCATATGAGAAGGTAAGACAAGATTTGGGAGCGATCCTGGATCCGGTTGAGCTGGTGATCCGAACACTTCCTGAGGAAGAAGCTCTTGCCATGCGGTATCTGTACGCGTTTATGCCATACAGCGATATCGCAAACAATCCGGTGGAGACGTACCTGGACTTTGTACGGCATGGTGTGCGTCTGTATGAGGAAAAAGAGGAGGTACGGGAGCTCCCAGAATCCGTTTACCTGCAATATGTGTTATTTCATCGGGTCAACGAGGAAGAGATCCGCCCGTGCAGATCACTCTTTTATCATCAGATTCAGGAACAGATCCGGGGGAAATCACCTCTTGAAACGGTACTGGAAATCAATTACTGGTGTGCCGGGGAGGTGGCTTATGAAGCGGGGGATGACCGCACATTATCTGCGCTGTCCGTCTGGAAAAGAGGGTACGGCCGGTGCGGAGAGGAGTCCGTCTTTGCTGCCAATGTCCTAAGAAGCGCGGGTATCCCCGCCCGTCAGGTTTATGCGCCGTACTGGTCCCACTGTGATGATAATCATGCATGGGTGGAAGTCTGGGTGGACGGAAACTGGCATTATCTTGGAGCGTGTGAACCGGAACCGCTTCTGGATCTGGGGTGGTTTGAATATGCGGCTTCCAGAGCCATGCTGATTCATGCCCGTCGTTTTGACGGGGAGAGGAAAGCGTGGAACTACGATACAGAAGAGCCAGAGAGTCTTCGGGAAGAAGAGATCGGATCAGAGGGCATGGTGACCATGGAAAACGAGATTCGCAGGTACGCAGATGGAGTTCAGGCGTTGGAAGTCCTTGTTTTAGACGAAAAGGGACGGCCGGTTCCGGATCTCCCGGTTTCTTTTGAAGTTGTCAACTATGCCGCGTTCCGTCCGATTGCAAACTGCCATACAGACATGGAGGGGAAAGTGCGGCTTTCCTGCGGAGCAGGAAGCCTTCATCTGTATTGTGGACGGCAGGACAAAGCGGCAGAAGGGATTCTGGATACAAGGAGGGACAGCCGTATAACGCTGACACTGCAAAGAAACATAGAAGAATACTCTTGGCAGGAGTTTGATATGATTCCGCCGTCTGACCGGACTCCGGTGGCCAGACGACCGGATGCTGCCCAGAAAGAGGAAGGAGCAAGAAGACTTGCGGCCTTGCGGACCCGGCAGGAGAGAAAGCGAAAAGCGTGGGAAAATCCGGACAGAAATGTATTTGTGAACGAACAAAAGAGAAAAAGTGAGAAAGAACAGAGGATGGGAAGGGCACTTCTGAAGATCCTGACAGCAAAAGACCAGACAGACGTTCGGCTGGATGTGTTAAAAGACCACCTGAGTGGTGCGATGCTTTATGCGGGTACGGTACCGGAAGAGATATTTATAAAACATATGTTAAACCCAAGGGCTGAGGACGAGATTCTGACACCTTACCGAAGGTGGTTTCAACATGAGGTGCCAAAAGAAGCGCAGGAGCGATTCCGGAACAATCCGGAATCCTTATGGACATGGATTTGCCAGGAGATCCGGGAATGTCCGGAGCATGAACGGAGTACTGTTTTGACAACACCGGCTGCCTGTTTTAGGATACGATGTGGAAGCAGAAGATCAAAAGCAGTGCTATATGTAGCGATGGCAAGAAGCTTTGGAATTGCGGCAAGACTTAATGAAGCGGACGGGACGCCGGAGTATTGGAAGCAAGGCCGGTTTATGGCGGCAGATCCTAACAGAAGAAAAGACTGTGTGCTTGTTTTGAGAGCCGAGGAACCAGGAACATGGCGGTATTCTCAGAACTGGAGTCTCACCAGGATATCAGCAACAGAGCAGAAAGTTCTTCGTCTGAGGGATGAGGGATGGAAAAAGCAAAAGAAAGAGATTTTTCTGGAATCCGGTACTTACCGGCTGATGACGGCCACCCGACTCCCAAACGGAACTGTTCATGCAGCGGCTTGTCAGTTCCTTCTTACTCCAGGAGAACATAGGGAAGTACAGTTACAGTCCAGGAAAAGTAATTTGATGGAAATACTGGAATCCTTATCCCTTCCGGAGTTTGAGGTCCATAAAGAAGATGGAGACAAGTGTTCTTCACGGGTACTCACCGGTGACGGAGCCCATGTGCTTTTGTGGCTTAAAGCAGGGGAAGAACCGACAGAACATATTTTGAATGAGATGATCCAAGAACGAGAACGATTTGAGGATTGGGCTTCGCGTATCCTGTTTTTTGTTTCATCCAAGGAAGCATGGGAGCATCCCCTCTTTGAGAAAATCCTACGTCTCTTCCCAGATATCAGGGTGTTTTATGATGATTTTGAGGAGCATGTACCTTCTGTCGGACGAAGACTGTATGTGGATCACGAAAAGCTTCCTCTTCTTGCTGTGACAAGGGGAGAACAGAACGTAATCTATGCGTCAAGCGGCTATCAGGTAGGAACAGCAGATCTTGTCCTTAGAATCCTGGAGGAGGCATCATAGTCAAATGGGTAACAGTTCAGCCATAGCAGCTCGGATTAGCCGCTATGCGGCTTTTATCGCCATTTACGTGGCTACATCCTCGCTGATGGTAGAACGCCATATACAAAGTACACAAAAATCTTCGTTTTCAAACAAGTTGGAACTCAGATTTTTGTGACTTTGTACATGGCTGAACTGTTACCCAAATGGGACAAAAAATAATCAAAACCTGTTGCATTTTGTCGGCAGGCATGTATAATTAAACTCAGTTCGCATATTTTTAACAAAAAGTATAGTAATAGAAAACCGGAGGTGCGATAGGTGGAGATTGGAAAGAAACTCAAGGAGCTACGGCTTCAGAATGATCTGACACTTCGGGATCTGGCATCCAGAAGTGAGCTGACGAAAGGATTTCTCTCTCAGGTAGAGCGTGGGCAGACAACGCCCAGCATTGCTACTTTAGAGGATATTCTGGAGGCTCTCGGAAGTAATCTGTCCGATTTTTTCCGGGAAGAGGAAGAGACACAGATTGTATTTCCGACACAGGACTTTTTCGTAGACGAGCAGGAACATTATACGATTGAGTGGATTGTCCCGAATGCTCAGAAAAACCAGATGGAGCCGATTATTCTGACGCTTCATTCCCATCGGAAAAGTCAGGTGATTTCCTCATATCAGGGACAGGAGTTTGGATATGTACTCAAGGGAAGTGTAACGATTGTACAAGAAGGGGGCAGGAAGTACAAGGTAAAGGCGCAGGAGACATTCTATATGGACGGGTCAAAAAGCCATTATCTGTATAATCACGGTGCAGGCGATGCAAAGATCCTTTGGATCACAACGCCGCCGGTATTCTAGGAAGGAGAAATGAGATGGAAGAGAAAAAACTGATCGAGTTTCGCAATATTGTGAAAAGTTTTGACGGGCAGATCGTTCTGAAAGGAATCAATCTGGATATTTTTGAAAATGAATTTGTCACGCTTCTGGGTCCAAGTGGCTGCGGGAAGACGACGCTTCTGAGGATTCTGGGCGGATTTCTGGATGCGGATGAAGGATCTGTGATTTTTGACGGAGAAGAAATCAGTAAAAAACCACCTTATGAAAGGGAACTCAATACGGTATTCCAGAAGTATGCCTTGTTTCCCCATTTAAGTGTGTATGAAAATATTGCGTTTGGGCTGAAAATCAAGAAGATGAGTAAAGACATTATTGACCAGAAAGTGATGAAAATGCTCAAGCTGATCGGTTTGGAAGGATATGAAGATAAAAATACTACTTTACTTTCCGGAGGACAGCAGCAGCGTGTCGCCATCGCAAGAGCTCTTGTCAATGAGCCAAAAGTCCTTCTCCTTGACGAACCCCTTGCGGCCCTGGATTTAAAGCTGAGAAAAGAAATGCAGTACGAGCTCAAGCGGATCCAGCAGGAAGTCGGCATCACTTTCATCTTTGTCACCCATGACCAGGAGGAGGCTCTTACCATGTCGGATAAGATCGTGGTTATGAAAAACGGAGAAATCCAGCAGGTGGGAACACCCCAGGATATTTATAATGAGCCGGCAAACCGGTTTGTAGCGAATTTCATTGGGGAGAGTAATATTATTCCGGGTGTGATGCTTACGGATTATAAAGTCCGGTTTGATGATATTACCTTTGACTGTGTAGACTTTGGATTCAAGGAAAAAGAGCCTGTGGATGTGGTAATCCGTCCGGAGGATATCGATATCGTGGATGTCAGCGCAGGAAAGATGACAGGAGAAGTACTCAGTGTCCTGTTTAAGGGAGTTCACTATGAAATCATGGTGGAGACAGTGCCGGGGACAAGTGTAACCGTCAATATGAGAGTGATCCGTAATCACGACATCAAAAGTGAGGATGGCAAGGAGATGATCAGTGCCAACGATTTTTATGTGGATATCGATGATGTAGAAGAGCTGGACGATAAGGAGATTATCGCCCTTTCCAACGCCCAGGCGTGGGATCCGGACGCGGATGAATTCATCTCCATCGCCAAGGTAGAGTATGAGCTTTCCAAGGAAGAGGGACGGTATCCGGTTACTTTCTCCACATCTAACGGGACAAGTATTGAGAAGAGCATCTATGTAGTGGATCAGCCTTTTGTCAAAAATGAGAAAGCGAACGAAGGTGTCATGGCGTTTAATTTTTTCAAGACTGTGGATGAGATCACGGAATCTCAGGCACTCGATACGGATCTGAAGACTTGGGCGGGCGCTCAGGCATGGAAACTGAGTAATGAAGATGAAGCTGTCGATCTCAGCGTTGACTATGATTTTGAGCCGGAGAACGTGAAAGAGGGTGTCTACCAGATTACCTTCTCTACCACAGGACGAGAGTTTAAAATTCACACCACGGATTATACCGAGGAAGGACAGGAGGTAGGGCTTACCTTTTTCCCGGAGGATATCCATGTTATGTCCAGGGAGGTATTTTAAATGAAACGATTTTCAAAATTGGCGATTCCCTATATCGTGTGGGCGGCGCTGATGCTGATACTTCCGATGGCATTGATTGCCATGTATTCTGTCATGGAGCCGGGAAACAGTATAGTTTCTTTCTCCCTGACCCTGGATCATTATGTCAAGTTTTTTACGGATCCGGATTTCCTTTTGATTTTATGGCGATCTCTTGTCATTGCGGTTAAGACGACGGTGATCTGCCTGATTTTAGGTTATCCGGCGGCTTACTTTATCGCCAGAAGCCGGGAAAAGCTACAGAATATCCTGATTCTTTGTATTACGATTCCAATGTGGATCAATATGCTGGTACGGACATATGCTTGGATCGGACTTCTCAGTGAAGGCGGAATGATCCAGCGTATTCTCGGATTTTTCGGCCTTGGAAATGTAGAACTTCTCTACACAGAGGGCTCGGTACTTCTTGGTATGGTGTACAATTTCCTGCCATTTATGATTTTGCAAATCCAGACGTCTCTTAGCAAGATGGATCCTTCCTTGCTGGAGGCAAGTGCGGATTTGGGAGCGAGTCCGGCACAGACATTTCGGAGAGTAACGCTTCCGCTTTCTCTGCCGGGAGTCATTAATGGGATTACATTGGTATTCCTGCCTGCGGTCAGTTCCTTTTTCATTCCAAAACTTCTGGGAGGAGGACAGTACTTCCTGATCGGAAACATGATTGAGAATCAGTTCATCACTGTGGGAGAATGGAATTTCGGAAGCGCGATTTCTATGATTATGGCGGTGATTATGATGCTCCTGATGATGCTTGTCCGCAGAATTGAAACTCGGAATCAGGGTGGAAAGGGGGAGAAAGCATGAAAAAGAAAAATCGTATCTTTGGAAAAGTTCTGATGGTTCTGATGATCGTGTTTTTCTATGTGCCGATCCTCTATATGATCGTCTTTTCCTTTAATGATGGAAAATCTCTGACCAGTTTCAGTGGTTTTTCCCTGCGTTGGTATCGGCACATGCTGGAGTCGCAGGATATGATGACAGCTTTATATACGACATTTAGTATTGCGATACTTGCCACCATGATTGCGACCGTAGTGGGAACTGTGGCGGCCATCGGACTGTCCAGCTCCAGGAAAGTGATCCGCAATCTCATGGAACAGGTGAACAATCTTCCGATGATGAATCCGGAGATTGTAACCGCAATCGGGTTTATGCTGCTGTTTATCACTTTTAAAATAGAAAAAGGATATGTGACGATGCTTTTGGCGCATATTGCTTTTTGTATTCCTTATGTCATGCTTTCCGTAATGCCGAAGATCCGTTCTTTGGATCCCAATCTGGCGGATGCCGCCATGGATTTGGGAGCTACACCGTTTAAGGCGCTCACGAAAGTAATCGTACCCCAGATCACACCGGGGATTCTTTCCGGGGCACTGATTGCCTTTACTATGTCAGTGGACGATTTTATTATTTCTTATTTCGTCACAGGAAGAGGCGTGAAAAATTTAAGTATTGTAGTCTATACTATGAGTAAACGTGTCAACCCAAGTATCAATGCAGTCTCTACGCTCGTTGTGGTGATCATTACGCTCGTACTTCTGATGATTAATCTGGTACCTGTGCTGGCGGCAAAGAAAAGCCGGAAGACCAATGCAATGAGCCACAGACATAAACTCATTCCGGCTCTTGCGGTATGCTGTGTTGTAGCGGTTGTTGTGGCGACATTAAAACACAGTAGTGGCGGAGCGGATCGCCCATTTGAGGGACAGACGCTTCATATCTATAACTGGGGCGAATATACCGGAGAAAATATTATCGGAGACTTTGAAGAGGAGACGGGAGCAACGGTTGTCATGGAAAACTTTGACTCGAATGAGCAGATGTATATCAAGGTGGCGAATGGAGAAGCATACGATATTCTCGTGCCGAGTGATTATATGATCCAACGTCTGATTGAAGAGGGCTATTTACAGAAACTGGATAAGTCCAAGTTGGATTGTTTCGATAAGCTTTCTGAGGACGTTCTGGGACTGCCATACGATCCGGACAACGATTATTCCATTCCGTATTTCTGGGGAACGGTTGGAATCGTCTACGACAAGACGAAAGTGGATCTGAAAGATCTGGAAAGAGAAGGATACAATATATTTTTGGATCAGAAATATAAAGGGGACGTCTATCTGTATGACTCTGAGAGGGATTCCTTTATGATGGCTTTAAAGGCGCTTGGGTATTCCATGAATACGGAAAACCAGGCGGAACTTAATGAGGCATATGATTGGCTTGTAACATGTGTAGAAACTATGGATACCGAGATTGTCACGGATGAGATTATCGACAATATGGCTCAGGGGAGAAAGGCGCTTGGCCTGATCTATTCCGGTGACGCAAGTTATGTCATGGCGGAAAACGAGGACATGGGGTACTATATGCCGGATACCGGAACGAACCTCTGGTCGGACGCGATGGTGATTCCAAAAAACGCAAAGAATCCGGAGCTGGCCCATGCGTTTATCAATTATGCAAGCGACTATGACGGCGCTTACGATAATTCCAGTTATGTAGGATATACCTCGTCAAATCAGGAAGTTATGGATGACCTTTCCGGGAAGGGAGGCGACTATGAAGGAATTAATGCCTATATCCCGCGGACAGATAATGAAAATGATGAAGTTTTTGTATACAATGCAGAAACAAAAAAGATTATCAGTGATCTTTGGAGTCGTGTGAAGATCGCTGCCAGCAACGCTGGGTAGGACCGGAAAAGAATGACCAGATTTTGAATCAGGATTATAGAAACGAAAGGCCTGTCGTCTTGCTCCTCTATTGGAGGAATACGACAGGCCTTCTATCGTGATACCAATTTAATAGTCAAATAGGAATTTTAGCTATTCATGTATTTTCACTACTTGCAGGTTTCATTTTTCCATTTTCTATAATTATATATTGCTTGAATAAGCAGCATAATTGCCAATAGAGTTGCAACTAAGCATGTCTGAAGGATGGATTGGAATGTAGTATGAAAATAAAAAATAATAACAATCGCTATGGGAATCATCCATAATGTTCTAATAAATTTTCTTCTATAACTTAATTTCCAATAACATACCATGATTCCTTTATCAACTTTTTCAGACATATCCCATTTTTTTGACATTAATAAAGAAATAACTACAATTATAAATACTGGAAATACTATTAATACTACTTCCGCCATGAACACACCTCCGTATTTGTGTTATTATACTACTTTTCCGTAAAATCTTACGGTATATCCGGTTAGATATTCGTAAAATTCAACTTTTAAAGAACACGGAATTGATGAAGAAAAACTCATATTGCCTGTCCAAGACAGTATGTGGTATAATCAAATACTGGAAGTTAAATATAAAAAATAAATACATCTTATACTATATTTAGGGAAAGTGAGCAGCTAAGAATGATCGATCAGGAGAAGTGGAGTACAATTCTGGAAGAGTACGAGCATCTGGATGTGGCGCCGGTCACAGAGCCACAGCGGCAGTACTATTTTATAAAAAAATGCCAACAGTATGTGAAACAAGAGAGCGAAGAACTGGGCCGGCCATTGTATTGTAAAATTGTGACATTTGGCTGTCAGATGAACGCAAGAGATTCAGAGAAACTGACCGGAATTCTGGAGGAGATCGGATACGAGATGATCGACCAGGAAGAAAAAGCGGATTTTGTCATTTACAATACCTGTACTGTGCGGGAAAACGCGAATCAGCGAGTGTATGGCCGTTTGGGACAGCTCAATCGTGTGAAGCGGAAGAATCCACATATGCTTATTGGACTTTGCGGCTGTATGATGCAGGAGCCGCATGTTGTAGAAAAGTTGAAAAAAAGTTATCGATTTGTGGATCTGATTTTCGGAACCCATAATATTTATAAGTTTGCCGAGGTGCTTGCCACCCGTTTTGAGTCCGGACGGATGGTGATTGATATCTGGAAGGATACGGATCGGATTGTGGAGGATCTTCCGAGTGATCGGAAATATTCGTTCAAATCCGGTGTTAATATCATGTTTGGCTGCAATAACTTCTGTAGTTATTGCATTGTTCCGTATGTCCGGGGACGGGAGCGAAGCCGGAACCCGAAAGATATCATCCGGGAGGTCGAGCGTCTCGTGTCAGACGGTGTCAAAGAAGTGATGCTTCTTGGACAAAATGTTAATTCTTACGGGAAAACTCTGGAAGATCCGATGACCTTCGCAGAGCTTTTGCGTGAAATAGAAAAGGTCGATGGCCTGGAGAGACTTCGTTTTATGACGTCTCACCCCAAGGATCTTTCGGATGATCTCATCGCTGTGATGAAAGATTCGTCCAAGATCTGCCACCACCTGCATCTTCCGGTACAGTCCGGAAGTACCCGGATCTTGAAAAAGATGAACCGCAGATATACGAAAGAGCAGTATCTCGAACTGGTGGAAAAAATCCGAAAAGCTGTGCCGGATATTTCCCTTACGACAGATATTATTGTTGGATTTCCTCAGGAGACGGAGGAGGATTTCCAGGAGACGCTGGATGTGGTGCGGAAAGTACGCTTCGACAGTGCGTTTACGTTTATCTATTCTAAACGGACAGGTACGCCGGCTTCCGTGATGGAAGGTCAGGTGCCGCAGGAAGTGGTCAAAGACCGTTTTGACCGTCTGTTAAAGGAAGTACAGGCCATTGCGGCAAAAGAATGTGCCAGATTTGAGAGTACAGTCCGTACCGCTCTTGTGGAGGAAGTAAACGATCAGGATCCGTCTCTTGTGACCGGAAGGCTGGACAATAATCTGCTGGTACATTTTCCAGGTACGAAGGAAATGATTGGAGCGTTGGTTCCGGTGAGGCTTCTGACTTGTAAAGGATTTTATTATATCGGAGAAGCAGTGGAAAAATAAACCGGGCACACCGGATGCATAATGACAGAAATAACGTCCACACTATGTATGGAAATGTACAAAAGTGAGGACGTTTTTCTATGAAAAAAATGAGTGAATACTTATTTCTTTGGGCAGTCGGCGGCTGCCTTTACTATACATTTGAGATCGTATTCCGGGGGTTTTCCCACTGGACGATGTTTGTCCTTGGGGGATTGTGTCTGGTGTTTTGCACTGCCCAGGGCAGGGCAGGTAAATGGCGGGATCCCCTGGGTATTCAGATTATCCGATGTATGATATTTGTTACTTCCTGTGAATTCATTACCGGAATTATTGTAAACAAATGGCTGAATCTGAATGTCTGGGATTACAGCAATGTTCCGTTTCAGCTCTTTGGACAGATTTGTCTGCCTTTCATGGCTTTGTTCGGATTTCTCTGTACGATCGGTATTTATTTGGGTGGATATCTGCTGCATCTTCTTTATGGAGAAGAGAAACCGCGGATCCCGATTTGGTAATAAGCAAGGAAAAGAAATCTAAATTTTCCTTTTTTTGCCCGAAAAATAGTGATATAATGTAATATCAGGGTGAAGCGCCCTAAATACCAAAACAGGAAGTAAAAAAGATAAAATAGAAAAAGCAGCTAAAGAAAAGGAGAATCAAAGTGGCAGAATTAACACCGATGATGCAGCAATATATGGAAACAAAGAAAGAGTATAAGGACTGCATTTTATTTTATCGCCTTGGGGATTTTTATGAAATGTTTTTTGATGATGCACTGACCGCTTCCAAAGAACTGGAGATTACTCTGACCGGAAAAAATTGTGGCCTTGAGGAACGTGCGCCGATGTGTGGCGTGCCGTACCATGCGGTGGACAGCTATCTGTCCAGATTGGTGGAGAAAGGATACAAGGTTGCGATTTGTGAGCAGGTGGAAGACCCGAAACAGGCAAAGGGGATTGTCAAGCGGGAAGTGATCCGGATTGTGACGCCAGGGACGAATATCGATTCTATGACGATGGATGAGACGAAAAACCAGTACATCATGTCAATCGTCTTTGATGCGGGACGGTATGGCGTCTCGATTGCGGACGTTTCAACCGGAGATTATTTTGTAACTGAGACGGACAGTGCCACAAAGCTGTTCGATGAGATTTATAAATTTGCGCCTTCTGAGATTATCTGTAATGAGGCGCTCTATGTGAGCGGTATCCAGTTGGAGGATCTGAAAAACCGGATGCAGGTTGCCATCTCTGCTCTGGACGCATGGTATTTTGATGAGGATCTTTGTAAGAAGGCTCTGAGAGAACATTTTCAGGTATCATCGCTTGAGAGTCTTGGCGTGGCAGACTATGAATGTGGAGTTATCGCTTCCGGCGCCCTGCTTCAGTATCTGATTGAGACACAGAAGACGTCCCTTGCCCATCTGACGAAGCTTACGACTTACTCGACAGGGAAATATATGGTGCTGGACAGTTCCACGAGGCGGAATCTGGAGCTTTGTGAGACTCTTCGGGAAAAGCAGAAGAGAGGTTCGCTTCTTTGGGTGCTTGATAAGACCAGAACAGCTATGGGGGCCAGACTGTTGCGTAAGTATGTAGAGCAGCCACTGATTGACAAGGAAGAAATTACGAAACGTTTGGATGCGGTTGAAGAGCTTTTAAAGGAGTCGATTTCCAGAGAGGAAATCCGGGAGTATCTCTCCTCCGTCTACGATCTGGAGCGTCTGGTAGGAAAGATCTCCTATCAGTCGGCCAACCCAAGGGATTTGACAGCTTTTAAGGCATCTCTTGCCATGCTGCCCCATATCCGCTGTATCATGGGGGATATGAAGAGTCCCCTTCTGAAAAATCTGTACAATGAGATTGATCCGCTGGAAGATCTCTGCGATCTGGTGGAACGTGCGATTGTTGAGGAACCTCCGTTTGCCATGAAAGAAGGAGGGATCATCCGGGACGGTTACCATGAGGAGGTAGACCGGCTGAGAAAGGCAAAGACGGATGGAAAGACCTGGCTTGCCGAACTGGAGCAGAAAGAACGGGAAAAGACTGGAATCAAGAATCTTCGGATCAAGTACAATAAGGTATTCGGGTATTATCTGGAGGTCACCAATTCCTTTAAAAATATGGTTCCGGATTACTATACCAGAAAGCAGACGCTGACAAACGCAGAGCGGTATATTATTCCGGAGTTAAAGGATCTGGAAGATCTGATACTGGGTGCGGAGGACAAACTCTATGCCCTGGAATATGAGCTCTACTGTGATGTGAGGAACCGGATTGCGGATGAGATCGTGCGGATCCAGACGACGGCAAAAGCAGTCGCCGCGGTGGATGCCTTTGCTTCTCTTGCATTGGTGGCGGAGCGAAATCATTATGTCCGTCCGAAGATTAACGAAAAGGGTACGATCGATATCAAGGACGGACGTCACCCGGTCGTGGAGATGATGATTCCCAACCACATGTTTATTGCCAATGATACATATCTTGATGACAGGAAAAACCGGGTATCCATCATCACCGGACCGAACATGGCGGGAAAGTCTACCTATATGCGGCAGACGGCGTTGATCGTGCTGATGGCACAGATCGGTTCCTTTGTGCCTGCATCCCAGGCAAATATCGGTCTGGTGGACCGGATCTTTACGAGGGTAGGCGCCTCCGATGACCTGGCCTCAGGTCAGAGTACATTTATGGTAGAGATGACCGAGGTGGCGAACATTCTCAGAAACGCTACGAGCAAAAGTCTTCTGGTTCTGGATGAGATCGGCCGGGGGACGAGTACCTTTGACGGGCTTTCTATTGCATGGGCAGTAGTGGAGCATATCAGCAACGCAAGACTTCTGGGAGCAAAAACATTGTTTGCGACCCATTACCATGAGCTCACGGAGTTGGAAGGAAAGATTGACAGTGTCAATAACTATTGCATTGCTGTCAAGGAAAAGGGAGATGATATTGTCTTTCTCCGCAAGATCGTAAAGGGCGGAGCGGACAGAAGCTATGGAATTCAGGTGGCGAAACTTGCCGGAGTTCCTGAGACGGTCATTACTCGTGCCAGGGAAATTTCCGAGGAGCTTTCTGACGCGGATATTACTACAAGGGTGCGTCAGATGAGCGTACAGGGCCAGGAGATGAAAGGAAAAGAGAAATCTCAAAAGCTTGATGTGGTGGATATGGCGCAGATCTCTCTGTTTGATACAGCGTCGGATCATGATGTCATCGAGGAGCTTAAGTCGATGGATATCAGCCACATGACGCCAATGGATGCAATGAACACATTGTATCAGCTTCAGAATAAGCTGAACAATCGCTGGTAAGGAGGAGCCATGGGAAAGATTCAGGTTTTAGATCAGGTTACGATCGACAAGATTGCCGCGGGTGAAGTAGTGGAGCGTCCGGCTTCCGTGGTGAAAGAGCTGGTAGAAAACGCGATTGACGCAAAAGCCACGGCGGTCGAAGTAGAGATTCAGGACGGCGGGATTTCTCTGATTCGGATTGCAGACAACGGAGGGGGAATGGAACAAGAAGACGTAAGAAATGCTTTCCTACGTCACTCCACAAGTAAAATCCGCAAAGTGGACGACCTGGCACATATTTCTTCTTTAGGGTTCCGCGGGGAAGCGCTGTCCAGTATTGCGGCTGTATCCCAAGTGGAGATGATCACGAAGACTGAGGAGAGCGTTTGCGGGACGGCGTACCAGATTTCCGGTGGGAAAGAGGTCTCTCTGGAGGAGACCGGTGCAAGAGACGGGACCACCTTTCTCGTGCGCCAGTTATTTTACAATGTTCCTGCAAGGCGGAAATTTTTAAAGACGCCGATGACGGAAGCAAGCCATGTAAGTGACCTGATGACACGGCTTGCCTTGTCTCGCCCGGACATTTCCTTCCAGTTTATTAACAACGGACAAGAACGGATGCATACGTCCGGGAACGGGAAATTAAAAGATGTGATTTACCATGTTTATGGGCGGGAGATCACCGCCAATCTGATCGAAGTTTCCCGGGAAAACGGGGAGATCCGGATAACCGGGTTTATCGGCAATCCGACGGTCACAAGGGGAAACCGCAATTTTGAGACTTTTTTTGTCAATGGCAGGTATATTAAGAGCGGGATTTTGTCAAAAGCTGTTGAAGATGCCTATAAGGATTTCACCATGCAGCACAAATATCCGTTCATCGTACTGCATCTGGAGATTCTGGGAGAAGAAATTGACGTCAATGTCCATCCTACCAAGATGGAACTGCGCTTTGGGCATCAGCAGGAGGTATATCAGTTCCTCTATGAGACGGTATCGGGAGCGCTTCATGGACGTGATCTGATTCCAAGAGTGGAAGCCCCGGAAGCGCCAAAGCCACCGGAAATCCAAAAAGCATCCGATACAACAGGGACACCGAAAACAGCAAATCTCTCTGTACAATCCGGAGCTGTCACACCGGGGGCACCAGAGGTTTCAGCAGGAGTGGAAAACGCGGTTACAACACCAGAAAAAAGGGATCTGAATTATTTTATGGAACGGATGCGGGATCGGGTAACGTCTTACCATAATCAGTTTGCTTCTGCGGAGGTGAAAGAGCGGGGAGAGATCCATAAACCGTCATTCAATCAGGACCGGATCCGGGAAGCTGTCTCCTACCGTACCCGAACGGAACAGCAGGAAAAATTGACGGCAGAACAGCAGAAATCAAAACAGATTACCTTGTTTGATGAGAAACTTCTGGATGAGGCGTCCGTGCCGGACTACAAGATCATCGGTCAGGTGTTTGATACCTACTGGATCGTGCAGTTCCATGACAGCATGTATATCATTGATCAGCATGCGGCTCACGAAAGAGTACTCTATGAGCGGACCTTAAAGGGGATGAAGACAAGAGATTATACGTCCCAGTATATCAGCCCACCGATCATTTTGGATCTGTCTATGCAGGAGGCGGAATTGTTTCGCCGTTATCTGGACCGTTTCACGAAGATCGGGTTTGAGATTGAGCCGTTTGGAGGAGATTCCTTCGCGGTACGTGCGGTGCCGGACAATTTGTTCAGTGTGGCGAAAAAAGAGCTGTTACTGGAAATGATTGACAGTCTGTCCGATGAGATCAGCACGAATATGACACCGGAGATTCTGGATGAGAAGATCGCTTCCATGTCTTGTAAGGCGGCGGTCAAAGGGAATTCAAGACTGTCCAGAAAGGAAGTAGAAGAGCTGCTTTTGGAGCTTTTAAAACTGGATAATCCATATCACTGTCCGCATGGGAGACCGACGATCATTGCCATGACAAAACGGGAACTGGAAAAGAAATTTAAGAGAATCGTATAGAAGGGTGAAGATACATGAAACGACCACTGGTCATACTGACAGGTCCGACGGCGGTGGGAAAGACAAACGCCTCCATCGGGCTTGCAAAGAAAATCGGCGGAGCCATCATATCGGCGGATTCCATGCAGGTTTACCGGCATATGGATATCGGCTCAGCCAAGATCCGTCCGGAGGAGATGGACGGGGTGAAGCATTACCTGATTGATGTGCTGGAACCGACAGAAGAGTTCCATGTCGTTCGTTTCCAGAAGCTCGCAAAGCAGGCCATGGAGGAGATCTATGAGAATGGACTGATCCCGATTGTGGCCGGAGGGACCGGATTTTATATTCAGGCACTTTTGTATGATATTGATTTTACGGAAAGCAGGGAAGATCCGGACTACCGACGGGAGCTTTCCTTGTTTGCGGACCGTTACGGTGAGGAGGCGCTCCATGAGAAACTCCGTGAGGTAGACGAAGAAGCGGCAAACGAGATCCATCCGAATAATCGAAAACGGGTGATCCGGGCGCTGGAATTTTACCATCTTACCGGGAAAAAGATTTCGCTGCACAACGAGGAAGAGCGAAAAAAAGAGTCGCCGTATCAGTCCGCCTATTTTGTTCTGAACGATGAACGGAGCAGGCTGTATGAGCGGATCGACGCCAGGGTCGATCAGATGTTGGAAGACGGGCTTGTGGAGGAAGTACGTGCGTTAAAGTCCAGGGGATGCAACCGAAATATGACCTCCATGAAAGGGCTCGGATATAAGGAAATCCTCGCTTATCTCGATGGGGAGACGACGCTTGAAGAAGCTGTGCGGATCTTAAAGCGGGATACGAGACATTTTGCAAAACGCCAGATCACGTGGTTTAAGCGGGAGCGGGATGTGATCTGGGTGCCGAAACAGGATTTTAATTATCAGGAAGACAGAATCCTGGCGTTTTTACTTGAAAATCTGAGGAAAAGAGGAATCATAGAAGATGAATCATAACATAGAGGAACGATTAAAACAGCATTACGAGGAGGCAGGCATTTCACGGAAGGTCTACGAGTTCGGAATGAAGATCGAGACGGATTTAAAGGAGCGATTTGAAACCATCGACCAGATTGCGGAGTATAACCAGCTAAAGGTCGTTCACGCTATGCAGAAAGCCCGTGTTAATACGGAGTGCTTTCAGTATGCGTCCGGTTACGGATACAATGATTTCGGGAGGGATACGCTGGAGAAGGTGTACGCCTATATTTTTCATACGGAGGATGCTTTGGTGCGTCCGCAGATCACTTGTGGAACCCATGCCCTTGCTCTTGCCCTTGCCGCTAATCTGCGGCCAGGTGATGAGATGATTTCTGTGGCCGGTAAGCCGTATGACACATTAGAAGAAGTGATCGGAATCCGTAAGTCCAAAGGTTCTTTAAAAGAATACGGAATCAGTTACCGACAGGTGGATCTTCTTGCGGACGGCAGCTTTGACTTTGAGACAATCGAAAAGACGGTGCGTCCTGACACAAAGCTTGTGACCATCCAGCGTTCCAAGGGCTACCAGACAAGACCGAGCTTTTCCGTGGAGCAGATCGGAGAAGTGATCCGTTTTATGAAAGAGCGGTTCCCGGATGTGATTTGCATGGTGGATAACTGCTACGGCGAGTTCGTAGAGCTTCAGGAGCCAAGCGACGTAGGCGCGGATCTGGTTGTCGGTTCCCTGATTAAAAATCCGGGAGGCGGGCTTGCGCCGATCGGCGGATATATTGCGGGAAGAAAGGATCTGATTGAAAACTGTGCTTACCGTCTGACTTCACCGGGACTGGGCAAGGAAGTGGGAGCGTCTCTTGGGGTAATGAAAGACTTTTACCAAGGACTTTTTCTGGCTCCAACGGTCGTCAAAGGTGCGGTTAAGGGTGCGATTTTTGTGGCGGGTATCTATGAAAAGCTGGGATTTTCCGTGATTCCGTCCATGAAGGAAGAGCGGCATGATATCATCCAGGCGGTCGAGTTCGGAACGGCTGAGGGTGTGATCCGTTTCTGCCAGGGAATTCAGGCTGCGGCCCCGGTGGACAGTTATGTGACGCCGGAACCGTGGGCGATGCCGGGGTATGACAGTGATGTTATTATGGCGGCGGGTGCTTTTGTTCAGGGTTCATCTATCGAGCTATCGGCGGATGCTCCGATCAAACCGCCATATGCAGTTTATTTTCAGGGGGGGCTTACCTGGGAGCACGCCAAATTCGGAATTCTAATGACTCTTCAAAAATTGACAGAAGCAGGTGTTGTAACCATTGAATAAAGGAGAAAGCATGATGAAGGTTGTGGTAATCGGAGGCGGAGCTTCCGGCATGATGGCAGCGATTGCGGCGGCGGGAGCGGGAGCCCGGGTTACGATTCTGGAGCAAAACGGGGAGCTTGGAAAGAAAATTTTATCGACCGGAAATGGAAAATGCAATTTTACCAATATCCGGCAGATGCCAGGAGCTTACCGAGGAGAGCACCCGGATTTTGCCATGGAGGTCATCAGCCGATTCCCGGTGCCGGAGACGATCCGGTTCTTTCTGGAGATGGGACTTTACTCCAAGAACCGGGATGGGTATCTCTATCCTCATTCGGAACAGGCGCAGGCGGTACGGGACGTGCTGGTCATGGAATTAAAGCGTCTACAGGTAAAAGTGGAAACCAATGTGTTTGCAGAGAAGATCACAAAAGGAGCACGTTTCCATATAACGGCGAAACGGTATCTCCAAAGACCGGAAAAGAAAAGTAAAAAACGAACGGTTCTTGTGACTGTAGGAGAAGAGGAACAGACTTATGAGGCAGACCATGTCATTCTGACGGCCGGGGGACTTGCCGGCAGAGTACAAAGGGCAGATGGCACCGGGATGCGGATGGCCGGGAAGTTAGGACATACGATTGTTCCCTGCGTTCCGGCGCTGGTGCAACTGATGTGCGAAGAAGCGTTTTACCCGAAGCTTTCGGGCGTGCGTGCCGGAGCGAAGGTAGAGCTTGTGTGCGGCGGAGAAGTAAGAGCGCTGGATCAGGGAGAAATCCAGTTCACCGATTACGGAATTTCCGGGATTCCGGTTTTTCAGATTAGTCGTTTTGCGGCAAAAGCGCTGTCAGAAGGTACCATAGAAGTAAGGGCAGAGCTTGATTTTATGCCGGATTTTACGAAAGAGCAGTTGAAAAGTTTCCTTTTGTCACGGATTCAGATGAGGCCTGAGAAACCGGTGAGAACATTTCTGACCGGAGTATTTCATGAGAAACTGGCATGTATTTTGTTGGAACGAGCTGGCATTTCAGGAAAATTTCTGGCAAAGGATCTGACAAAGGCAGATGTTGACTGTCTGGTTCATGTGATCAAGATCTTTTCCACCCGGATCACAGGGACGAAAGGGTTTGATCAGGCTCAGGTCAGTGCCGGGGGAATTGCGACGGACGAAGTAGATTCTAAGACAATGGAATCCCGTATCGTTCCGGGACTGTTTTTGGCAGGTGAGGTGCTGGATATCGATGGAATGTGCGGCGGCTATAATCTTCAATGGGCATGGTCGAGCGGCTATGTGGCAGGAAGGAGTGCTGCGGGAAAGGAGCAGGCATGATTCGAATCGAACAGATAAAAATGAAAACCAGCCATACAAAAGCAGAGCTGAAAAAAAAGGTAGGGCACATTCTTGGCGTTTCCGGAGAGGAAATCACAGGAATGGAGATTATCAAGCGCTCTATCGATGCTCGTAAAAAACCGGAAATTTATTATGTCTATACAGTGGATGTGGCTCTGTCAAAGACGAAAAGAGAGTGGTCGATCTTAAATCGTGGAAAGAACAAAAACATATCAAGGGCAGAAGAAATATCGTACACGTTTTCAGTCTGTACGGACGGAAACATGATGGAACAGCGTCCTGTGGTAGTTGGAAGCGGACCGGCCGGACTATTTTGTGCCTATCTGCTTGCCAAGTACGGATACCGTCCGATTTTGATCGAGCAGGGAGCGCCGGCGAAAGAGCGCCGTAAAGCGGTAGAGACATTCTGGGAGACAGGAGTTCTTGATATCCGTACAAATGTCCAGTTTGGAGAGGGCGGTGCGGGGACTTTTTCTGATGGAAAGCTGAATACACTGGTAAAGGATCCAGACGGACGAAACCGGGAGGTGCTGCGGATTTTCGTAGAACATGGAGCGCCGGAGGAGATTCTCTACGAGAGCAAACCACATATAGGTACAGACATACTGATTGATGTGGTACAAAAGATCCGTAAGTCCATTGAGTCTTATGGTGGGGAATGTCGGTTTTACACGAAGATGACAGGCATACAGATTCAGGATCACAACATCGTCGGAATTGAAATCGAGCAGCATGGAACCCACTCATTACTTCCGTCACAGACAGTAGTTCTTGCTCTGGGCCACAGTGCCAGGGATACGTTCGCGATGTTAAAGAAGTCCGGTGTTTTTTTGGAGGCCAAGTCCTTTGCTGTAGGCGTTCGGGTAGAGCATCTGCAAGAGCAGATCAATCTGTCCCAGTACGGAACGAAACAGCATCCGGATCTTCCGGCGGCAGCCTATAAGCTGACGGCAAAAGCAGGAAATGGGCGGGGTGTTTATACTTTTTGTATGTGTCCCGGCGGTTATGTCGTAAACGCATCCTCAGAAGAGAGACGTCTGTGCGTCAATGGAATGAGTTATCATGGAAGAGCAGGGAAAAATGCCAACAGTGCGGTGATTGTTACAGTAACCCCGGAAGACTTTATGGGGGAGAATAAGGATCCTCTTTCCGGGATCGCCTTTCAAAGAGAATTGGAAGAGCGGGCATACCGGGCCGGAAAGGGAAAGATTCCGGTCCAGTGCTTCGGTGATTTCTGTGAAGATAAGGTTTCGACCGGATTTGGGGAGATTCTTCCCCAGATGAAAGGAGCCTGCACGTTTGGCGATGTACGTGGAATTTTTCCGGAGGACATCGCAAAGGCCATTCAGGAGGGAATCCAAGATTTTGAACATAAAATTCACGGTTTTTCCAGAAATGATACGGTACTTTCCGGGGTGGAGGCGAGAACGTCTTCTCCGGTGAGAATCACGAGGGACGAATCCATGCAAAGTCTCGGGATTCGTGGACTTTACCCTTGTGGAGAAGGAGCCGGATACGCAGGAGGTATTACTTCGGCGGCCATGGACGGCATCAAGACTGCGGAGGCGATCGCGAAGCAATATCGTCCGGTGGATCATGATGAAAGAAACACGGTGATTTTGTAAAAGAAAAGAGAGTGCGGGAACAAGAAAGGGGGATCCGTATGAAGGCATTGACCTATATAGAGCATGATAAATTTGCTCTGATTGACAAACAAAAGCCAACCCTGCAAAATCCGCAGGATGCGATCGTTCGAGTGACAATGAGCTCGATCTGTACAAGCGATCTGCATATCAAGCATGGCAGTGTACCGCGGGCTGTTCCGGGAATTACGGTTGGGCACGAGATGGTGGGAATTGTCGAGCAGATTGGAGACGAGGTGATGTCGGTTTGTCCGGGGGACAGAGTGACTGTAAATGTGGAGACATTTTGTGGAGGATGTTTTTTTTGCAAGCATGGTTATGTCAATAATTGTACGGACCCAAATGGAGGATGGGCGCTTGGATGCCGGATCGACGGCGGACAGGCAGAATATGTCCGGGTGCCGTTTGCCGACCAAGGGCTGAACCGGATTCCGGACAGTGTGACGGACGAACAGGCACTCTTTGTAGGGGATATTCTGGCTACCGGCTTTTGGGCTGCCCGCATCTCCGAGATCCAGCCGGAGGATACCGTTCTGATCATCGGCGCGGGGCCTACAGGGATCTGTACGTTGCTGTGCGCGATGCTTCAGAATACGAAAGCTATCATTGTCTGCGAAAAAGAGGAGGAAAGACGTCTGTTTCTTCGGAAGCATTACCCGAAGGTGCTGGCCTGTACACCGGAAGAATGTGAAGCATATGTTCTTGCTCATTCGGAACATGGCGGGGCGGATGTTGTCATAGAAGCAGCCGGCACAAAGGACACCTTTGAGCTTGCCTGGAAGTGTGCCCGTCCCAATGCTATTGTGACCGTCGTTGCTCTCTATGAGGAAGCGCAGATCCTCCCGCTTCCACAGATGTATGGAAAGAATCTGACCTTTAAGACCGGAGGCGTAGATGGCTGTGACTGTGGTGAAATTTTATCTTTGATTGAACAAGGAAAGATCGATACAACGCCATTGATTACACACCGGTTTCCTTTGTCGGAAATCAATGAAGCCTATCGGATCTTTGAAAACCGGCTGGACGGCGTGATCAAAATTGCGGTTACAGCAGAATAAGCTGGATTCCATTTTGCATCATTTCGGGATCATGGAGCAGCAGTCGGGGGGAATGAATGGAATACCCGTATGGAGGCGCCGGCACCAAAGCCGGGACAGATGATGCTCTGGGCAATGCAGAGTATGGCACATGGGGCGGATTTTGTCAGTTTTTTCGATGGCGAACCAGCGTGATGGGTTCGGAAATCACGATAAAAACACCTGTAGAGGATATGGACACAGCAGAGAAGGTACAAGGGCAGAGAGCATTTCTAAAAATTCAGATAAGAAATTATTGTGCTATGAAATCAATGGGAACAAAAGAAAGAGACAGAACATATTGGACTTCCAACAAGGCCGATATGTTCTGTCTCTTTTTTATTCGGTGGCAAAAATCAAAATAAACCGACTACTTTTGCCGTTTCCATGGAGTATACGGGATTCGAACCCGTGGCCTCCACAATGCGAATGTGGCGCGCTCCCAACTGCGCTAATACCCCATACGAAAATTATATCACGAAAGAACAGAATTTCAAGTATGTATTTAGACGAAAAATTGTATAAAAAAATACTTTTTAACTTGTACAATACAACGAAAAAATAGTTCATATAAACTTTATATATATCTAATATAGACTAATATAAAAAATATGTTAATATAAAATTAATATTTTAAGTAGGAAGAAAGAGCAATATGGGAAGTGTTCAGGTAAAGAATAGCGATTTGCACCAAAAGTTAAAACATGTGTCCATTTAAAAGAATAATGATTGAAAATTATATCTGTGATAATTACCAAAGTTTTGAAGATGAGGGATAAAGAATGAAATCTTTTATGAAACATTACAAATTTGAAAGTTCTATTATTATTTTCGAATTACTGTTTCAAAATTTACTTCTCTTAGGTAGTACGCTCATTACGATGTACATGGCAAAGCTTGTAATGGAAGGGGATTTGCGAGGAATTTTGATTTGTTCTGCTGGGATCATGATTCTCTATCTGATACTTCACCTCTTATTTTGGAGTTACGATGTTCATCTCACGAAAGTAATCGCAAAAATCAATCAAGCCATGCGGGAGAATCTGAATTATCAGATGTTAAGTAAATCTGTTGAACAATTAAAAAAAGGTGATTCCGGAGAGTATTTATCCTGGTACATTAATGATTTAAAAGAAGCGGAAGAAAAAGGCATCCGTAATTTTTATGATGCCATAGATGAAATCATTAAGTTAGTGTTAGGCATTATTGTACTAGGAGCAATTAATTGGCAGCTTTTGCTTTGCACACTGATTACAACAGGTATGGTTTATGTATTGTCCCATCGTTTTGGAAACGATGTGAAACAAGAGTCTGAAAAAGTGTCTGCAATATGGGAAAAATTTACGAAAGCAGTAAAAGAACAGATAGGGGGAGTCAGAGTTCTTAAATATTTCGGATACCAAGATCGATTTCAACGTCAGATTGAAGGAGAATCAAAAGAGCTGGAAAAACAAAGATATATATATGTGAAAACCCAGGGAAAAGCAACGCTGAAAATTAGAGGGATTAATTCCGTTGCGAGTTTTGTCAATAATATGGTGTTGTTCGGAATGTGCGCTCTTCGTGTGATTCCAGCAGAAATATTTTTTGGAGGAGGAAACTTAATCAATCAGGTAAAAAATTCTATCCTCACACTTTCTGAACTGCGGGTTGCCATGGATGGAGCCAGACCATATTTTGAAAAAATCAATAGAATGGCGGAGAAAACGGAAAAGAAAAAAGAACTTCCGATGATTAACAATGAAATTGAATTCCGGAATTTGAGCTTTGCCTATTCGGAGAAGCCGGTTTTTGAAAACTTGAATCTGAAATTTAAAGTCGGTGGGAAATATGGTATCATAGGAAAAAGCGGGAGTGGAAAAACAACATTATTAAAAATTCTTTTGGGACAATTAACTTCATACAGCGGAGAATTACTTTTTGACGGCGTGGATGCTGCTGTGTATGATACAGAATCGTTTTATCGACAAATGGCATATATAGAACAAAATGTATTTCTATTTCATACGACAATTCGGGAAAATATCACTCTCGGTGCAGAGTTTCAGAAGGAAGAACTGGAAGAGGCATTACGCAACAGCGCACTTTATGAGGATTTAAAATCATTTCCTCAAGGGCTTGATACGGATGTGGGCGAAAATGGAGATTGTCTTTCAGGAGGACAAAAACAGAGAGTGGCAGTGGCACGGGCATTGATTCATAAGCGAAACATTCTTGTTGTGGATGAGGGAACTTCGGCGCTCGATAAAATAAACGCAAAGAAGATAGAAACGGCTCTCTTAAAGTCCAAAGATGTGACTTTGCTATTTGTTAGTCATCATTTGGAAGAAAAAGACATGCAGAAATATACAAATGTATACTGTCTGGGAGAGAAGGTGGCACAATGAAAAAGTATCTGTTGCACTATAAAAAAGAAAATGCCGTATTACTCTTTTTGATGATTTTTATAAATGGAATCGAGACGAGTTTTGCATTTCTGCAAATGTATATAGGTAAGCAGGTTATAGAGGGAGAAATTAAAAAAGTACTGCTTGTTGTGGCTTTTAATTCAGCTCTTGCATATTTTTTCTATGTGCTTTTATATATAAGGAAAAATTATCAAACATATCTTATTTCCACCATGAATACGGAGCTTCGAAATGACATTAGTAAAAAGATACTTCATGAATCATTTGAAAAGAATGTGGGAACAGATAGCGGAGAGTATGTATCCTGGTATACTAATGATGTCAGAGAAGCTGAAAACCAGGGCTTCCAAGTTTTTTACAGTTATATGGATACAGGATTCAGACTTTTGATGGGAGCTATTTCTTTGCTTTTTATTAAATGGGAATTGTTGGCATTGACATTGGTCGTGTCCGGTATTTCTATGTATGTAAGTAAAAGATTCAGTGATAAAGTGGAAAAATATGCAGAAAAAGTATCACTGGCAATGGAACGGTATACGGACAAAGTAAAAGAACAGATTGCAGGAATCTGCATCTTAAAATCCTTTGGAAATCCGCAGAAATTTTATAAAGAAATCATGGAAGCGGGCAAAGCATTTGAAGAAGAAAAATGTGATTTTGCAAAGAACAAGGGCAAAGAAAATTATAAATCAACAGTAATTAGTATTTTTGGAATCAATGCAATAAATATTCTGACATTTGTGCTTTGTGTACTGCGAATCATCGCACCTGAAATAATTTTCGGAAGTTTGAATCTTACAAATCAAGTAGGAAATGCATTCAGCCAGTTGATTTCAGCAAAATTGCAAATTGCGGGTTCAAGGCCATATTTTGCAAAAGTAGATTGTGATAAAAATACCGAAGAAAATAGAATAAGCAAAAAACTTCCGGCACTTAAGAAAGAAATTGTTCTTGAAAATTTATCTTTTTCTTATGGGAAGAAGAAAGTATTTGAAAATATCAATTATACATTTGAAAAGAATGGGAAATATGCTCTTGTAGGAAAGAGTGGAAGCGGAAAAACAACGCTGATAAAGATTATGCTCGGACAGTTAGGAAATTATCAAGGGAAAATCTACTATGACGGAGAAGAAATTTCTTCTTTTGATGGGGACACTTATTATGAACAGATGGCATATATCGAACAGGATGTGTATCTTTTTGATTGCTCTATAAGGGATAATATTACTCTTGGAAGTGACTTCCCGGAAGAAAAAATGCAGGAAGTATTGGATATGAGTGCATTGCAGAATGATTTGAAGGCACTACCGGATGGGTTGGATACGAAAGTTGGAGAGAACGGAAAGAACTTATCCGGGGGACAGAAACAGCGGGTTGCCATAGCAAGGGCGCTGATTCATAATAGAACCATTTTATTCGTAGATGAAGGGACCTCTGCGTTAGATAAAGAAAACGCTGCACTTGTAGAGGAAGCCTTATTGGCCTGCCCGACACTTACATTGATTTTGATTACCCATCATTTGAAAGAAGAGAATATTTCTTTATATGATAAGATTTACAGTCTTTCTTATGAGTAATTTTCAGAAAAAGAAGAGTGGATTTTCCTGCATACAAAGAAGACATCGCAAACTGGCGGTGCCTTTTTTATTTAAGAGGCTGATGTTCGACAACTGGCTGCGTTTTACTAAGGGTTTTATTGACGACACATTGACGACAAGAGTGCCTGCAAGCTCTGTAAATACGTTGTCGATTCTTAAGGAAAATTTAATACGGAAAAAGGCTATACACATTTTTTGAAGTGTGTTAGAATAAAAGCGGTTTGTAAAACACAAAAGTTTGGAGGGTATACAGATGAAAGGAGCAAGAAGCAAAAACGGATGGGGATTACTCCTGATGCTTCTGGCAGGCATTGTGTTGGGCGGATTTATAGGGATGCTCGCACAGGATATTCCTGGACTTGGATGGCTTTCTTACGGTCAGACGTTTGGCCTGCAACAGCCGGTTATACTGGATCTTGGGATTCTGGTTCTTACTTTGGGACTGAGTGTGAATATTTCTATCGCCAGCATTGTTGGCATGATTCTTTCTATCATTATTTATCGCTTCTTATAATCTACTGAACCGATCATTAGAGTTTACAAAAGATATGAATCAAACAATGAAAGAGTTACTAGAAGAGGAACGTCCATATGAAAAGTGTGGACGTTTTGGTGCCAAAAGCCTGACAGATATTGAGCTTCTGGCTGTGCTTTTAAGAAGCGGCACAAAGGGCGGCAATGTCCTTGAGACGGCTAAAAAGATCCTCTATCCGTCCGGAAGAGAGGGCGGGCTTACAAGACTGCCATCTTACTCGCAAGACGCGCTGATGAAGATTCCCGGGATTGGTAAGGTCAAGGCCATTCAGATTCTATGTCTCTGTGAGATGGCAAGACGGATCGCGAAGGAAAAGGCAAAAGAACCTCTTTCTTTTGACAGACCTGAGACGATCGCATCTTACTATATGGAGGATATGCGTCATCTCAAACAGGAAGAACTAAAACTTCTGATGTTAAATACAAAATCAAAGCTTCTTGGCGAGACGCGGATTTCCAAGGGGACGGTCAATATGTCCGTCATTTCTCCGAGAGAGCTGTTTATAGAAGCATTGCAGAAAGACGCGGTGTCGATCATTCTGCTCCACAATCATCCGAGCGGAGATCCAGAGCCGAGCAGAGAAGATATTCTTGTGACAAAGAAAATTGCGAAGGCAGGGGAGCTGATCGGAATTACGTTGATGGATCACATTATCATCGGCGATCAGTCGTATGTAAGTCTTGCCGAAAAAGGGTGGGTATAAAGAAGAGAAGGGACTGGAAGAAAATGACTGGAACCATTTATGGCCTGGATCCTGGTACGTATCAGCTAAAGATTTATGATAAAAGAGAAGACCGGATCCGTACGGTAAAGAACGCAGTCGCAATCCGGAACCATACAGATATTTTTGCGGTAGGCGACCGGGCATATGAAATGTTGGAAAAAACGCCCGGAGATATTACCATTGCGTTTCCGATGAAAGAGGGTGTGATATCCAGGATTGGAGAAATGCAGTACCTTCTGGAGTGCGTGCTGAGGACGGAAGAAGGCTTCTTTACAAGAGGGACCGAGTATGTAATTGCGGTTCCCACTGATGTGACAGAGATGGAAAAAAAAGCATTTTTTGATCTGTTTATCCATTCTTCAGTCAGGGCGCGTGAAGTACGGATTGTAGAGCGCTGTATTGCGGACGCCATTGGCGCCGGAATTGATATCCGACAGACGCCGGGATCGGCTATCGTCAATCTCGGCGGTGAGACGACAGACATCGCGATTCTTTCCAGAGGCGGAATTGTTCTGAACAGACTGTTAAAGACAGGAGGCGCATTCCTGGATCAGATGGTTGTCACGATAGTGCGGAGAAATCTTGACTTTGTGATTGGCAGGCCCACAGCCGAGGAGGTACGCAGGAAAACCGATGTGTTTGGAGAGGCAGTACGTCCTCCTGTTTTGGCGGCAGGGAGAGATCTGATCCGGCTAAGGCCTGGAGTAAGAGAAATTCCTAGTACGATCGTACGTGAGGCTCTGGAGGAGTTCTTAAAGCCCTGTATCCGAACTCTCTTATTGATGCTTGAGCAGACGCCGCCTGTAGTGCTTGGGGCGATCAGACGGCAGGGAATCTGCTTGACAGGCGGGATTGCCTGTACGAAAGGATTGACGGGATATATGGAGGCACAGACAGGGGTACCGTTTTATACGGCAGAGCAGCCGCAGCTCTGTGCGGCTAGGGGCGTGCGTAGCATTATTGTGGACAGGGATTTTGAAGATTTGGCGTATTCCATGAAAGACGAAAATTATAGGTGGATGAGATAGGATGAAGACAAGAAATCAAAAAGGTTTGGAAAGTAAATACTGGCTGCTGATTATTGTGGCTGCCTGCATTTTGTGCATGGCGGCGACCTTTTTTGCGGGTGTTAAGAGCGGTCCGGTGCGTGTGATTGCGGATTATACGGTTGTCCCGATGCAGAAAGGGATTAATGTGATCGGGACGTGGGTCAATGGTGTGGCGGACAATTTTGTCACATTGAAAAGTGTTCAGAAAGAAAATAAAACGTTAAAAGAACAGAATGCCAATCTGAAGATGGAAAATAACCAGCTTCAGCAAAAGGCAGTCGAGCTGGAGCGTTTTTATGATTTATATAAGATGGATCAGAATACCTCGGATTACCCGAAAGTGGGTGCGCGTGTCATTGCAAATGACGGGAGTAATTGGTTTACGTCCTTTACGATCGACAAAGGAAGTGCGGATGGTATCCGGGAGGATATGAATGTTTTGAGTGGAAATGGTCTGGTTGGAATTGTCACAAAGGTCAACGCACATTCCTCCACCGTACGCTCTATCATCGACGAGGTTAATATTTCATCCATGATAATGACGACTTTTGACCAGTGCATTGTCAGCGGGGACCTCAAGCTCATTAACAATGGAGTGGTGAAGTTTGAGCAGCTTGCGAATAATGAAAATGAAGTAGCGGTCGGGGAGCAGATCGTCACATCCAATATCAGCAGTAAGTACTTACAAGGGCTGCTGATCGGTTATGTCAGCGAAGTCAATGTGGATTCTAACAATCTTACACGATCCGGCTATATCATACCGGCAGTGGATTTTAAGAAGCTGCAGGAGGTGCTCGTTATTACAACGACGAAGCAAGATCTGATTGATAATGGCAATCAGACACAGAGTGATTCATCAGAAAAATAGAAAGGAGAGGCCATATGCTGGCTGTAAAGCGCAAAGGGATCGAAGCGGTGATGGTGATTGTGCTGTTTCTGCTTGAAACAACAGTGTTTCATTATTTTGAGATCGCGTCGGTCAAGCCGAATCTTCTGCTCATTCTGACTGCATCCTTCGGATTCATGGAAGGAAAGAGGGAAGGAATGTATGTTGGAGTGCTAAGCGGTTTTTTGCTTGATATCTGTTTTGGACAGTATATCGGGTTCTATATTTTATTCTACACACTGGTTGGTTATGCCAATGGATTTTTTCAGAAGCTGTACTATGATGAGAATATTAAGCTCCCTCTGCTGTTGATCGGGAGCAGCGAGCTGGCTTATGGGATTCTGATCTATGTGTTCCAGTTTATGTTGCAGAGTGATTTTCATTTCCTGTATTACCTGGGACATTTGATTATTCCGGAAATGCTCTATACGGTAATCCTCACGTTGATTGTATATCAGATCATTTTGAGAATAAACCGGAAACTTGTAGAGGAAGAAAAAAGGAGTGCAAGCAGGTTTGTTTAATATTTTGGAACACATAAAAGAGACAGTCATCAGGCTTGTTAAGTCCAGAATGTTTATCGCAAGTGTTGTGTTTTGCGTGTTGTTTGCGATTCTGGTGCAGAGGGTTTTCTACCTTCAGATCGTAAAGGGCGAAAGCTATTTAAACGATTATAAGCTCCAGATTCAGAAGACAAAAGAGGTTCAGGGTACCAGAGGACGGATTCTGGACCGGAACGGGACTGTTCTGGCAGACAATGTCCTTGCCTACTCGGTGACGATTGAGGATAACGGAGATTACGACACGACGGCTCAGAAAAATAAGGAGCTCAACGCAACGGTTCGCAGCGTGATTGACATCATTGAAAAAAACGGAGATTCCATTATCAACAGCTTCGGTATCGTATTAAATGACAGCGGAGAGTACGAGTTTTCGACAGAGGGTACCGCAAGACTCCGGTTTATCGCCGATATTTTTGGGTATGCTACAATTGACAAGCTTTCTGAGAAACAGAAAAACTATACGGCGGATGATATCATACATTATCTCTGTACGGACAAGACTTACGGCTATGGAATTGATGAGGAAAAGTATGAGAAGGCAGATGTCTTAAAGCTTGTCAATATCCGCTATGCCATCAGCCTGAATAAGTACCGGAAATATATTGCAACGACAATCGCTACGAATGTCAGTGATACGACAGTAGCGGAGATCATGGAAAACCAAGGGGAGCTCACTGGTGTCAGTATTGAAGAGAGCTCGATCCGTCAGTACAATAACAGTAAATATTTTGCGTCTATCATCGGTTATACAGGACAGATTTCTCAGGAAGAGTACAATGCGCTTTCTGAAAAGGAAAAGAAGTCCTATTCCCTGACGGATATTGTCGGGAAAGCAGGAATTGAAAAAAGCATGGACAGTACGCTCCAAGGAGAAAAGGGCGAGACCAGGATCTATGTCAATAACGTCGGAAAAGTGATCGATTCCGAGAAGGTAACGGAAGCGAAAGCAGGTAATGACGTTTACCTTTCCATCGATGCTGATCTTCAGGTTGCGGCGTACAATATTTTGGAAGAGAAGCTGGCGGCCATTCTGCTGTCCAAAATGGTCAACCGTCTGGATTATGACAGAAGCAAGGTGACAGATGCGGACGCCATCGTTATTCCGGTTGGAGACGTCTACAATGCCTTTTTCAAAAACCAGATTATTGATACAGGACGTTTCGCAAAGAGTAATGCCGGGGCGACGGAGAAGAGAGTGCTGGAGATCTATTCCCAGAATGAGGAAGCTGCTATCAGTTCTGTTCTTTCAGAACTGCAGAATGAAAACGGAACGGCCTACAAAGATCTGTCTGACAGAATGCAGGCTTATCTGGACTACGTGGTGGATACACTTCTGACGGAGAATTCCAAGATCCTGGTAAAGGATCGGATTGATACGAACGATGAGATGTACCTGGCATGGAAGAACGAAGAGACGATCAGCGTGAACCGCTATCTTTCCTATGCGATATCCAAGAACTGGATCGATACATCCAGGCTTACAGATTATCTGGAGGGAGACGCAAGCTATTCCAGTGCTTCCGAGATTTATCAGGCAATCATTCAGTATGTAGGAGATATCCTTTCGGACGACGGTGCCTTTGAAAAGATTATTTATGAATACATGATCAAAGAGGGAAAGATTACCGGAAGCCAGGTATGCCGGATTCTATTTGAGCAGAATATTCTGAAATACAATGAAAAGCAGTACAATCAGCTTAGCTCCGGTTCTTTAAATCCATATAATTTTATCCGGAGCAAGATTGAAAGTCTGGAGATCACACCGGGAGAGCTTGGTCTGGAGCCGTGTACAGGTTCTATTGTCATCACGGATCCTAACACGGGGCAGGTGCGTGCTATGGTATCTTATCCGGGTTACGATAATAATCGGCTGGCCAATACGATGGATTCTGATTATTTCGCGCAGTTGAATTCCATGACGTCGAGTCCTCTTTATAATAAGGCAACGCAGGAGAAGACAGCGCCTGGATCCACATATAAGCCGCTTGTCTCTGTAGCCGGACTGACAGAAGGTGTGATTGGTACGGGAACAGCGATTTCCTGTACCGGAATCTTTGATAAGATATCACCAATCGCGAGATGCTGGATTTATCCGGGATCCCATGGAAGCCTGAATGTAGTAAGCGCAATCCAACATTCCTGTAACGATTTCTTCTATGAAGTGGGCTACAGGCTGGGAACGTCCGGAAACGAATACAATGATGCATACGGGATTGAGCGTCTCCAGAAATATGCGGAAGAATTCGGACTGGGGGACACGACAGGGCTTGAAATCACAGAATCCGAACCGAAGATTTCTGACAGCGATGTCGTGCGGTCCTCTATTGGTCAGGGGACCAACAACTACACGACGGCAGGACTTTCCCGTTACATTAGTGCGGTGGCAAATGGGGGAGTCGTCTACAATCTGTCGCTATTTGAAAAAACAACGGATGTCAACGGAAAGTTGGTCAAGGATTACGAGCCGGAGATCAGGAATCAGGTGGAAGGTGTCGCAGACTCTACGTGGACGGCAGTCCACAATGGAATGAGACGCATGGTAACGAGTACTTCCACATTTAACGGTCTTGGAAACTTTGAACTGTATGGAAAGACGGGTACTGCACAGCAGAGTAAGACGCATCCGAACCATGGCCTGTTTGTCGGATTCACGGGCGGACAGGGCGAAAAAGACATTGCATTCGCGATCCGGATCGCGAACGGTTATAATTCTACGTATCCTTCCGAAATCGGACGGGATATTGTCCGCTACTATTACGGACTGGATGAAAAAGATGAAATCGTAACAGGACACGCAGCTTCTCTTGGAACTGTTGTTTCCGGAGACTGATGCTGTACAAAACATTACGAAAGAGAGAAGACGGCAAGGCAGTAGTCGTTTCGCGCTGCCATCTGTTCATCAAGTTTGGTCTTAGGAGGAAGGAACATGGGTGAAATTATTGTTATTACATCAGGAAAAGGCGGGGTCGGGAAGACGACCACCACCGCGAATATCGGGACGGGTCTTGCAAAGCTCGGGAAAAAGGTGCTTGTCATTGACACGGATTTGGGACTTCGAAATCTGGACGTGGTGATGGGATTGGAAAACCGTATCGTTTACAATCTCGTGGATGTGATTGAAGGAAAATGCCGGCTTAAACAGGCGGCAATCCATGACAAGCGGTACGAGGGGCTGTATCTGCTCCCGTCCGCACAGACAAAGGATAAATCAGCAATCTCACCGGAGCAGATGAAGAAGCTGACGGCAGAATTGAAGGAGGATTATGATTTTGTTCTTCTGGACTGTCCCGCAGGGATTGAACAGGGATTTGAGAATGCGGTAGCAGGAGCCGACCGGGCAGTTGTCGTGACGACGCCTGAGGTCTCCGCAATCCGGGATGCGGATCGGATTATCGGTCTTCTCGAATCCAAGCAGATCCGAAATCTGGAGCTTGTGATTAACCGAATCCGGATCGACATGGTAAAGAGGGGGGATATGATGTCAGTGGAAGATGTAACGGAGATTCTCCCAATTCATCTGCTGGGCGCGATTCCGGATGACGAGCAGGTGGTCATCGCTACCAACCAGGGAGAACCGGTTGTGGGAGACGATTCGCCGTCCGGGAGAGCTTATATGAACATCTGTCGGAGGCTTTGCGGTGAGGAGGTTCCTCTCATGGATATGAATACAAAAGTAGGGCTGTTCTCACGGCTCAGCCATCTTTTCAAAAAGAACTAATCAGGAGGCAGAGATGGGATTATTTGAAGGAATGGATAAAAAGGCATCGGTCGGAATAGCAAAAGACCGGCTTAGAACGGTTCTTGTATCCGACAGGATAGACTGTAATCCAAACGTATGTGAACTGTTTCAGAAAGACCTTTTTTTGACGGTGTCAAAATACATTGACACCACTCCGGAAACCTTTGATGTTTCAGTCACCCGTTCCCGGATCACCATTACACTGACAGGAGAAAGACTTTGAAGATACTGAATATTACAAAATCATATCGTTTAAAAGATTTTAAATTTTCGTTGTTGATCTTTGTGCTTGCCTTGACGTCCCTTGGGATTATGGTCATCGGAAGTGCCAAACATTCTGTCCAGGGAAAGCAGATGATCGGCTTGCTGATCGGGCTTGTGGCGTTGGTTATCGTCTCTTTGATCGACTATATGTGGATTCTGAATCTGCAATGGGTTTTGTACGGACTGACGATAGCAATGCTTCTGGCAGTACGCTTTTTCGGAAAAGATGTTAACGGGGCGACCAGGTGGATTGACTTTGGATTCACGACGTTTCAGCCCTCAGAGCTTGCCAAGATTCTTTTAGTACTGTTTTTTGCGAAATTTATTATGAATCATCAGGATGAGATGAAGAAACCGCTTACCATCATTCAGGCAGTGATCTTCCTCGTTATTCCGTGTCTTTTAATATACAAGCAGCCAGACCTTTCGACGACCATTTCCATAGCCATGGTGTTCTGCATTATGATGTATGTAGGAGGTTTGAGCTATAAATTCATTGGAGTTGTACTTCTGATTACAGTCCCGACGGTTGTCATCCTTCTGAGTATTATCGTTCACTCGGATGTGGACGTGCTGCAGGGGTATCAGGAAACTCGGATTCTGGCATGGCTTCAGCCGGAAAAATACAGCAGCGACGAGGCTTATCAGCAGAATAACTCCATCATGGCTATCGGTTCTGGTCGTCTGACTGGAAAGGGACTCAACAATAACACGACAACTTCCGTGAAGAATGGAAACTTTATTCTCGAACCACAGACAGACTTTATTTTTGCGATTGTTGGAGAAGAATTGGGGTTTGTGGGTTGCTGTATTGTGATTGGTCTGTTATTATTAATTGTAATACAATGTCTGAGGATAGGGATGAGAGCACCGGACATGGGAGGCAGGATTATCTGCTGCGGGGTTGCTTCGCAGATCGGGATTCAGAGTTTTATCAACATCAGTGTTGCAACAGGACTCTTTCCAAATACCGGAATTCCGCTGCCGTTTGTCAGCTATGGAATGTCATCCCTTGTCAGTATGTTTATCGGTATTGGACTCGTGTTAAATGTTGGACTACAACAGAAAAAATATAAATAAGGAGTGAGGAAGATGAATATAGGTCTCATTGCACATGATTCAAAAAAGACACTGATGCAGAACTTCTGCATTGCATACAGGGGAATTCTAAGTAGGAATGAGCTGTACGCAACCGGGACAACCGGGCGTCTGATCGAGGAAGTGACAAACTTAAACGTACACAAATACCTGGCAGGGCCGCTTGGGGGAAAGCAGCAGCTTGGCTCACAGATCGCACAGAACGGGATTGATGCTCTGATTTTTCTGAGGGATCCGTCCAATCCGAAGCCTCATGAGCCGGATGTGAACGACGTCATCCGCCTATGTGATACGTATAATATTCCAGTGGCTACAAATCTTGCGACAGCGGAACTAATCATCTTGGCGATTGATAGGGGCGATCTGGACTGGAGAGAAATGTACAGATAAGAGACAGGAAAACTTGTAAAGAGGTTGGGTATGAGTAATCAAAGGGAAGAAGAAATTCTAAGGCGCAGAGAGCGAATTAAGAAAAGTAAGGAAAGACGAAGAAGAAACCAGAGCAGGAAGACGGGAGAGAAAAAAAGCAGACGGAAGCTGATCGCAGCCGGTGTCTCGATTGCCCTGATTACGGCGGCAGGCGGGGCCGGCTATACGGTGGTCATGGGAAACGCCCAGAAGAAAGCGGAAGTATGGTCCTACGAAAAGGAGCATTATGGGGAAAATGTCTTACTTTCCGAGGGACTTGCGGCTACCAATCTCTGTGTTTCTGCGGATGATAAAAATGAGATCAGCTATGACGGTTCGACAGACGTCCATGCTGCGGGACTTTTTGATGTGGATGGGGCGAGTGTTCGATATTCTAATCGGATTCACGATCGTCTCTACCCGGCAAGCACGACAAAGATCCTCACGGCGCTGATTGCGCTGGAGCGGGGAAACCTTTCTGATGTCGTGACAGTCGGAAAGAATGCGGATGTGTCAAGCTTTCCGGTGGACGCTTCACTTTGCGGGCTTCACGAAGGAGACCAGTTGACACTGGAAACATTGCTTTATGGTTTGTTATTGTCTTCGGGAAACGATGCGGCAACGGCGATTGCGGAGTATATCTCCGGATCGGAGGAAGCATTTGTGGAAGAGATGAATGACCGTGCCAAAGAATTGATGGCGGTCAATACGCATTTTATGAATCCACACGGACTTCACGATGAGAATCATTATACAACAGCCTATGATCTGTATCTGATTTTCCAGAACTGTATTCAGAATGAAGCGTTTTTAAAGATTATTGAAACAAAGAGTTATACGGCATCTATCACCCAGGCGGACGGAAATGTCCGCACAGAGGATTGGGCGCCGACGAATTATTATGCAAAGGGGATTGTAAGCGCGCCGGATGGGGTCACTGTGCTTGGTGGAAAGACCGGCACAACAGGAGAAGCCGGATACTGCCTCATTCTGTTAAACGAGAATGTGGCGGGGCATCCGTACATCTCCATTGTGATGGGTGCCGGATCGAGAGCTCTTCTTTATGAGGATATGAATGCGCTCTTAGACGGCGCATAGGTCCAATACGGAAAATAGCGGCGTACCGGATGAAAAGCCTTTCAGGCTGTTAGTTTTCGGAAAAGCCACGTATCCGTCCGAACAGACTGATCAGATAGAGGCCGCAAAGGCCGACCAGTGTGTAGATGATACGGGATAACATGGACAGGTTTCCGAAAAGGTAGGCCACCAGGTCGAACCGGAAGACTCCGACAAGGAGCCAGTTCAAAGCGCCTACAATGACCAGTGTCAGTGCAATGTTATCAAACCATTTCATATATGATAATCCTCCTTTATGAATTCTTTCTTTAGTATTGCCAGAAAAAAGAAGAATATACAGGAGAAGAAAAGGACAGGATTCATGGAACAGCAGTTATACCGGTCATACAGCCGGTTTTTAAAAGAAAAATATCATGCAAAAGTTTATAAGCTTCCGGTCAATCTTCCGGGTACCTGTCCGAACCGGGAGGACGGTCCAGGCTGTACGTTCTGTTCAGAAAAGGGGACCGGGTTTGAGGCAATGGAGAGGGAAGTGCCGGTGGCAACGCAGCTTATCCGTACAAAAGACTATATTCAGAAGCGGTATCACGCAGAAAAATTCATTGCCTATTTTCAGAATTATACCAATACCTACTTCCCATTTGAGACATTCTGCTCTTATATCCGGGAGGTGGAACAGGTAAAAGACGTTGTGGAAGTTTCGATCTCTACCAGGCCGGACTGTCTTGGCAGCCGTTACCTGGCTTTTTTGCATGAGTGGATGCAAAAGACCGGAATCTGTATCACCATTGAGCTGGGACTTCAGACTGCGAATTATCATACATTATTAAAGGTGAACCGGGGACACAGCCTTGCAGAATATGTGGATGCGGTCCAGCGTATCCGGCAATATCCGTTTGATATCTGTACCCATGTAATTTTGAATTTGCCATGGGATGACAGGACTGATGTGGCGGAGACGGCAAAGCTGTTGTCTGTTCTTGGAAGCAATATCGTTAAGATTCATTCTTTGTACCTTGCGAAGGGTACGGTTTTTGCCAAGCAGTATGAGCGGGGAGAGTTTCAGATCTGCACATTGGAAGAATATATGGAGCGTCTGATTTTATTTCTACGTCTTCTGGATCCGGAGATTGTGGTAGAGCGTTTTTTCAGCCGGATTCCGAAAGAGGATGCCGTTTTCTGTAACTGGGGTGCAAGCTGGTGGAAGCTAAAAGAGCTAGTAGAAAAGGAAATGAGGAGCCGTGGCGTATGTCAGGGAGACATGTACGCATACCGGGACGGCGCAAAACTTGGGAAGTGGAACAAGCCTTAGAAAACTCACTAGTCTTAAAAAGTGAAATCGGGAGGAAGAACATTTGGGAGTCAGAAAGAAGACCACAGATATCAGGACGTACCAGAGAAAATGGAATATGAATATCGGAGTCATACTGTTTGCTGTCATTTTGGTCTATGTCATTGTAGAAATCCTGCTCTCTGTCACTAACAGACCAACAGCTTACTACGAGGTCGGAGAAGGCGCCATCGTAAAGAATGTATCCTATACTGGATTTGCGGTCCGCTCAGAAGAGACAGTGGCATCGACAAAAGATGGTTATCTGAATTTTTTCAAGCCGGAGGAGTCGAAGCTTGCAAAGGGACAGAGTGTCTGTGCGGTATCTGACGATAAGCTGGATTTAAGCTCCAAAGAAGAGGACGCCGGGGAGAGTCAGCTTACCGACGATGAGAAAAGACAATTACTGTCTTCTGTCCGGACATTTGTAGACAATTACCGGGAGTCCTCTTTTTCGGAAGTCTATTCGGTAAAGAATACCGTGCAAAATCTATATGATAAAAAGACAGATCAAAACAAGGCAGACCGTATGAGTGCGACGCTGGGCGAACAAGGAGAAGGAAGCTATACGTTATGCCAGAGTCCAAAGGACGGAATTCTTGTTTATGAGACCGACGGGTATGAAGACGTGACGATAGATAAGGTTACAGATAAGATGTTTGATAAAAGCGGCTATAAAAGGGCAGAGAGCCGTGAAAATCAGAAAGTCAGTGAAGGGGACGACATTTATAAGCTGGTTACCGGCGAGGAATGGTATCTTGTCGTGCGGATGGATGCTGATACGGCAGAATCTCTTTTAAAGCGAAGTAGCGTGACGATCCGTTTCCTCAAGGATGATGAAGAAATGGTTGCTGGACTTCAGATAGAGAAGAAAGACAAAGACACCTATTATGCATATCTTACGCTGGACAGCGGACTTGTACGCTATGCTGCGGACCGGTATCAGGATATTGAAATCCAGATTGAGAATGTCAATGGACTAAAAATTCCGAAATCGGCTGTTGTGAAAAAGACTTGCTATCAGGTTCCATCCGAGTATGTTGTCAGCAATGGTGAGACAGGAGAACAGGGTGTTTTAATCTATGAGGATGGAAAGACCAGGTTCCAGGCGGCGGAGGTGTACTATACGGATACCCAGAAGAATCTGGTATGTATTGACGCCAAGGATCTTCCGGCAGGGACTGTGATTCAGATGCAGAATTCTAACAATACAAAATCTCTGACAGATACCATCCGACAGTCCGGAGTATACGAAGCAGGCAGCGGCTATGCTGTTTTTACTTCGATTGATATTGCGGCAAAGAATGAAGATTACTATATTACAGGAAACGGTGTTGCCAATCAGATTTCCAATTATGACAGGATTGTACTGAACGCAAAGGATGTGAAGGATGATGATATTCTGGTATAGTCAGAGAAGGGTCATAGGAAGAAGGCTCGAAACAGGGCTGAGACAATAGTGAGAAAGGAAGAATGACAGATGGAAGAAAACTATGAAGCCGGGATGGTAACAGAGAATCTGGAAGAGGTGGAGGAGAAAATCCAGGCGGCCTGTAACAGAAGCGGAAGAAAGCGGGAAGAGGTGACTCTCATTGCCGTAAGTAAGACAAAGCCAGTATCTATGATTAAGGAGGCGTACGGAGCCGGAATCCGGGTATTTGGTGAGAATAAGGTACAGGAACTGACCGAAAAATATGATCAGCTTCCCTCTGATATCCAATGGCAGATGATCGGTCATCTGCAGAGGAATAAGGTGAAATACATCATTGATAAGGCGGAACTGATTCATTCCGTGGATTCCCTCAGATTGCTGGAGACGATCGACCGGGAAGCGGCAAAAAAGCAGTTAAAGGCCAAAGTTCTTCTGGAAGTCAATATGGCAAGGGAGGACACGAAATTTGGCCTGATGCCCGAGGAAGTAATGAAGTTTATCGATAAAGTTCCGGAGTATTCGCATGTGCTTTTGGAGGGGTTAATGACGATCGCACCGAATACAGAAGACCCGGAAACAAATCGACAATTTTTTTGTGCACTTCGGAAATTATCTGTTGACATTGCAGACAAAAACATTGATAATATCCATATGGGCGTACTTTCTATGGGTATGACCAATGATTATGAAGTAGCGATTGAAGAAGGCGCCACTATGGTCCGTGTCGGTACAGGAATCTTTGGTAAAAGAAATTATGCTTTAGATAAGAACACAAGATGATAGGAGTGTAAAAAATGGGTGTATTAGACAAGTTTTTGGATATCATGAAATTAAGTGATGATGACGATGATTATGAGAACGATGATTTCTTTGATGAAGATGACTTAGACGATTACGAAGAGAAACCAAAAAGAAAGCTGTTTGGAAGAGATAAAAAGAACGATGAGGAAGAGACATTTTCCCAGGAGGAGGAAGAAGAGTACGAGTCCAGACCATCATCTTCTCAAGGCAGCAAGGTGACACCTATGAGACGTTCCGGACGTAGACCGCAGGCGGCGGGCATGGAAGTATGCGTAATAAAGCCGAGTTCTGTGGACGACGCGAGAGAGATTACAGAGACTCTGCTGAGCGGACGTACCGTGATTTTGAATCTGGAAGGACTAGATCTGGAGATCGCACAGCGAATCATTGATTTTACATCCGGCGCTACATTTGCCATCGATGGCAACCTTCAGAAGATTTCCAGCTTTATCTTCCTACTGACACCTACGAATGTGGGGATTTCCGGAGATCTTCAGGATCTTTTGAATACTTCATTTGACGTGTCTTCTATCAGCAAGAGATACTAAGCGTCTTGTTTGAAAGTATGGACAGAGAAGAACTTTTATTTCAGAAAAGACTGATCGATCTATCCCGCACTGCATATCAGCGCGGGATTGTAGTGTTCAGCGATTTTCTGAATTTGAACGAATTAAACATTCTGCATACGTTGCCGAAAGAAGAGCTGTACTCCGGCTACGGGACATTCGGCGGCTATGCTGCATCAGAGCGTCAGATGGTTGCCTTTCTACCTGATGCTCTTTGTTATGAGTTTTTGTATCCTTTTTCGGTTCTGCGTATCCGGCCGTTGAACAAAAAGTTTTCCGAGGATCTGACTCACAGAGACTACCTGGGAGCGATTTTAAATCTCGGAATTGAGCGATGTAAGATCGGGGATATCCTTGTAAATACCTGTGAAGCAGTTGTATTTGTATCAGATCATATGTCAGATTTTTTAGCTCAAAATCTGACGCGGATCCGACATACCCCGGTTGTGGCATCTATAGAGGAGCTGCAGGAGTTCCAGTATGAACCATCTTTTGAAGAGATCCGGGGCACAGTAGCTTCCGTGAGACTCGACACTCTTCTGGCATTAGCTTTTTCCTCTTCGAGAAGCAGGCTTTCCGGGTTGATCGAAGGAAAGAAGGTGTTCGTAAACGGAAGAATGATTGTAAGTAACGGATATCGGCTTAAGGAAGGAGATATCATTTCTGTACGGGGAATGGGGAAATTCTGTTATGATGGAGTTCTTTCTGAGACGCGGAAAGGACGCTACAGTGTAGTAGTCCGGAAATATAGTTAGGGAGAGCGCAGGAGTGAGATATGAAGAAAGATCATAAAGCGAAACATTATGTTTTGGCAGTCGTGTTGATAGTTGTAGCGGTATTGTTAGATCAATATACAAAATATTTGGCTGTTACCAATTTAAAAGATAAGCCTGCTTTTGTTTTGTGGGACAAAGTATTTGAACTTACCTACTTGGAAAACAGAGGGGCGGCGTTCGGGCTTCTGCAGAACAGGCAGCTCTTTTTTATATGTATCGCTGTTGTGATTTTTGTATTTATTCTGTACTGCTATATACGGATTCCAAAGACTGGGAAGTATCTGCCGCTCAGACTCTGCGGCATCTTTATCGTGGCGGGAGCCGCCGGAAATCTCATTGATCGGATTCGGTTCGGATATGTGGTGGATTTTTTCTACTTCCGTCTGATTGATTTTCCGGTTTTTAATGTGGCGGATATTTATGTGACCGTATCCTTTGCGGTTCTTCTCCTTTTGGTTTTCTTTCAGTATAAGGAGGAGGATCTGGAGTTTTTTGGAAAAAAGAAAGGAACCAGTGCAGATGGAGAATAAAGTATTACAGACGGGGGAATTTGTCGGTGAACGGATCGACAGATTCCTTTCCTGCAAATTGGAAGAGTTTTCCCGTTCTTATATTCAGAGGCTGATGAAAGAAGGACACGTAAAAGTGGGAGAAAAGGCCGTAAAGGCCAACTATAAACTTTGTAAAGGGGACGAGATCTCGATTGAGATTCCGGATGCCAGCGAGCCGGACATCCTTCCGGAACCGATCCCTCTGAATATCCTCTATGAAGATTCTGATATCCTGATTGTCAATAAGCCCAAAGGTATGGTTGTTCATCCGGCTGCAGGGCATTACAGCGGGACATTGGTGAATGCTTTAATGTACCATTGCAAGGACAGTCTTTCCGGCATCAACGGCGTACTGCGGCCGGGAATCGTCCACAGGATTGATATGGACACCACCGGATCTCTTCTTGTCTGCAAACATGATGAGGCCCACCGGATTTTGGCGGAGCAGCTAAAACAGCACACGATCCGCAGAGAATACCATGCGATTGTGTATGGAAATCTAAAAGAAGATTCAGGGACGATTGATGCGCCGATTGGGAGACACCTGACGGATCGGAAGAAGATGAGCATCAATTATAAGAATGGAAAGCCTGCCGTAACCCACTACCAGGTTCTGGAGCGGTTTGGGAAATTCACATATATCTGCTGCCGCCTGGAGACAGGAAGGACTCATCAGATTCGTGTGCATATGGCGTCCCTTCACCATCCACTTTTGGGGGATGAGGTGTACGGCCCATCCCGGAAACCAGTGTTTAAGGGGCTTCAGGGGCAGGTTCTGCACGCAAAAATCCTTGGGATTCACCATCCTGTCACTGGAGAGTATATGGAGTTTGACGCTCCGCTGCCAGAGTATTTTGTTGATATCTTGCAAAAATTAAGGGAAAATATATAATTTTTTTGGTAAAGTTCTATACATTTCGCCTAAATTGATTTATAATAGTTCTATTGATAGCGTGACAGCGTACGGTTAAAGGAGCGTGATGTATATGACAAAAACAAATACCATTATTACGATCGGACGAGAATTCGGAAGCGGTGGGCACGAGATCGGGGCGCATCTTGCCGAGAAGCTGGAGATTCCATTATATGACAAAGAGATGCTGGACCGTGCATCCAAGGACAGCGGGATTGCCGAAGAGATTTTAAAGGCTCACGATGAGAAGCCGACGAGCAGTTTCCTATACTCCCTTGTGATGGACACATATTCCCTCGGATATAAGACCGGAAGTTACTCGGATATGCCAATTAATCATAAGATTTTTCTGGCACAATTTGAGGCGATTAAGAAGATAGCGGATGAGGGGCCTTGTATTTTAATTGGACGGTGTGCAGACTATGCCTTGGAGAATTACAGTAATGTTTTATCCGTATTTATTCATGCAGATACGACAAAGCGTGCGAAACGCATCAGCCGGATGTATGATATGACGGAATCCAAGGCGCGTGAGATGATTTTAAGAACGGACAAGAAGCGCGGCAGTTACTATAACTATTACACAAATAAAAAGTGGTCTGCCGTACAGAGTTACGACGTCTGTCTGGACAGTGGAAAGCTTGGCATCGATGGATGTGTAGAAACGATTATTGAAATTATAAAGGTCAAAGAGAGGATGAAAAAAGCAGTTCTTTAGGAACTGCTTTTTACTTCTTCCCGGGTAAGCCGTACCGGCCAACCCTCGATTCGTCCGTTTAATATAGCGGTGAACATCCGCTGTTTTGCACCCGGATGATCGAGCTCCAGTTGGTGAATGAGCTCCTTGGCGTATTGCCGCTTCGTAAGTCCGTCTACTGGACACCGGCTTTTTTCCACCGGAAGATCGTATTTGCGCTGGAATCCGATGACGTCGGCCTCATTTACAAACATCATTGGCCGTATCACAGTCAGACCCATCCGGTCCAGATAGGACTTGGGGGAGAATGAATGGAAACGTCCCTCAAAGATCAGGGAAAGTATCATCGTTTCCACGATGTCATCCTTGTGGTGGGCGTAAGCCACCTTATTGTACCCAAGCTTTTTGACTGCTTCATTGAGGGCGCCTTTTCGCATCTTGGCACACAGAGAGCATGGATTGCTTTCCTTACGCTCTTCAAAAAGAATATGCGCAATATCAGTTTTTATCACATGATATGGCACCCCAAGCTCCCGGCAGAGAGCATCGATCTTTTCTGTGTGGAATTTTTCATATCCAAGGTCTACGGTTACGGCGGTCAGTTCAAACGGCTTTGGATAAAACCGGCGCAGTCCGGAAAGAGCATAGAGCAATGTGAGACTGTCCTTTCCTCCGGAGATGCCGACAGCGATCTTATCACCGGTTTCGATCATCTGGTATTCATCCACCGCTTTCCGTGTAAAACTGAGCAGTTGCTGTAATTTCATGTCAATTCCTCATTTCCCAAATTTCATCATATGGTAACAATATATCCTATTTATTTTGCGAATACAAGTTCTTTCTTGCAGAATCGGGAAAAAGACGGTAAGATAGAGACGAACAAAAAAGGAGTGATCACGATGAAATTTGTAATTCAACGAGTGCTGGAAAGCGCGGTAAAAGTAGATGGCAAGACGATCGGAGAAATCGGAAAAGGTCTTGTGGTTCTGATCGGAGTTGGAAGAGAAGATACAAAAGAGATCGCGGACAAGATGGTAAAAAAACTGGTCGGGATGCGGATTTTCGAAGATGAAAACGGCAAGACGAATCTTTCTCTGGCAGATGTCGATGGGAGCCTGCTTTTGATTTCCCAGTTCACACTGTATGCCAACTGTAAAAAGGGAAATCGTCCAAGCTTTATTGAGGCAGGAGACCCGAAAGAGGCAAGGAGGCTTTACGAGTATATCATTGACGCCTGTAAGTCCCACATTCCAGTGGTGGAAATGGGAGAATTCGGCGCTGATATGAAAGTTTCCCTTATCAATGACGGACCGTTTACGATTGTTTTGGACTCCCAGGATCTATAGAAAGATCATAAGAGTCAGAGAGGTCGGGAAAGATGAAAGATTTTTCTGCATGCCACATACCGTTCTTCAAAGGAGGAATAAAAGTCTTCTTTCTGATAAGGAGTCAGGAAAAAGGTTTGCAGTACATACATGGATACCTGCTTTTGATAGGCGATATCTTCCATGCGGTCATTATGGGACTGTAAATCAGCCAGAAGATAATGCCAGCGGCAAATAAAGTCCTCGTAACGCGGCAGATCCGGAATTTGGAGCCACTTTCGGATCCGGATCTTGGAGCGGTTCCGCTTCTTACATTCCTTTGTCTGGATGAAGTAGGAGAAAGAACCGTTCTCATATATCCGACCGAGAGGAAAAAGACGGCAGAAACCAGGCCGGAACCCATGAATCCGGCAGCGTCCGTCCTCTGATAGGAAAGAACAGGCATCCTTTCCTTTGGTCATGTTGAGATGGGGCAGAATGATCCCGTCCACAACGGACAGTCCGACGGCCTGGTCAAGCAGTGCCTCAGGGGCGAGGCTTAAGCCCTGGCAAAGCTGATAAAAATCATAGGGATCGAGGATGATGGAGTCTCCCATACCCTGACAACAATCCGAGCAGCCGTGGCAGCCTCCGCAGTCGGCGCGAACCAGATCATTGGCCGTGTAGAGATTTCCATCGGAGATTTCATTCAAATCGATATTTCGCAGCATACAGCGCCTCCTTGTTTGTTTTATAAGGACTATTGTATACGGCACATAGGGGGCCTGTCAAACGAGAATGGAGGATACATGAAGAAATTTAAGAAAAAAGAACTGTTATCTGTACCAAACTGCATGGGATATTTCCGGATTTTGCTGATTCCGGTCTTTTGCGTTGTTTACCTGCGGGCTGATACACCGGGTGAAAAATATCTGGCTGCGGCGATTCTTCTGATATCTACCGTCACGGATTTTCTCGATGGAAAGATTGCCAGACATTTTCATATGATTACGGAGTTCGGAAAGTTTTTGGATCCGGTGGCGGATAAGCTGACTCACGCGGCTGTGGCGCTCTGTCTGGCATTTCACTACCCATTAATGCGTTGGCTCATCTTTCTTATGGTAATTAAGGAGGGATTTATGGCTGTGATGGGAGCATGGAATCTAAAGCATGGGCAGAAGCTAAATGGAGCCAAATGGTTTGGCAAAGTTTGTACTGCAACTTTGTTTCTGCTGCTCCTTGTATTGGTAGTTTTCCCATGCATTCCTCGAAAGACGGCGGATTTTTTTATTCTGGCGGAGATGGTCATCATGTTTCTGACGCTGATTCTTTATATTCCGGAATTTCAGAAATTACATAAGAAATGGGAAAGGCGGCCTCTATAAAGAGAGGTCGCCTTTTGCGCGTGCCCGCCTGGAACGGATGGAACGGATGACCGGGACAAGAAAGATCGCGACAATGCCTCCGGCAAATCCGTTGTTATATAGATTCATACTGTCGTAGAGAATCCCGACATTGAGAGCCACAGAGGACTGGAGATAGCCTGCCAGAAGTCCAGCCAGCACGCCGAACTCTCCGGCAACCGGTGCTAATGTTGTGGAGAAGAGAAGTGCCAGCAGCGCACCGGGATCAGTGATAGACCAGTCCTTTGTCGTACTTGCAAGGATCACTCCAAACATAATAGGAGCGATATTAAAAAGGTGCTTTCCGGTAGAGGAAAAGCCTACGATCGTAAAGATTCCGCCAATAGTCGGTCCGTTAAGATCTCCGCCTACAATCAGAACGAGCAGCATGGCAAAGATTCCGTTAATCCCCATATTCAGTAGAACAGAAGCTTTGCCTTCCTGCTTTAAGTAATCTGTTCCGGAGATTCCCGTACATTTTAAGATCCTCTTATAAGAGGTGAATACGGTTTCTTTACCCAGTATAATAGCAGCCAGAATCATCACAGCAAAGAGCCCTCCCAGAATCAGGGCGAACTCAAGATTGTTTCCGGTGTGCCAGATCAGACGGGATTTTGTTTCCACCCCGAAAGATTTAAACAGGGAGATCACCACAGTGGCGATGACACCGGAGGAAAATCCTACATTGTACAGGGAATAGCCCTGATGAGCAAAATGTACATGGGTGGATAATGGAGGCAGGACAAATCCAATGGTGATGCCGATGAGGAAACTAAGTGGAATTCGCACGGCAAGGGATAAGGATTCCAACTGCAAAACTTGTGTGATAATCGGGGAAAGACTGGTCCCGTACAATCCTACATAGAGATAACTCCGAATCGAAGTCCTGTGATAATGGGCGTACAGATAGACGCCGAGGAGGATCGACCAGATATTGACTACATTTTTTCCAAAGAGGGAAAATCCGAAAATTAAACAACAGGACGTGAGGGTATGTCCGTCAATTTCCATTCGAAGCAGATAAAGGACAAAAAGTAAGACAAGAGTAATGAGTCCGGCATTGAGAAACGCGGCTCCGATTCCTCCGATAACGAAATAGTCGGTAATCAGAAAATCCGGCTCCCGTATAATGGAACGAAGGCCAGAGAGAATCTCGGAAGGCGGCTGCATAAAAAGCCCCACGATCATAAAATAAGCAGGGAAGAGCGCCAGAAGAAGATAGCTCTGGCCAAGGGAAAGCTTTTGTTTCATGGAACGCATCCTTTCTTTTATAAAGTAATACTCATATGATTATTATATCGGAAATCCGGGAGCAGGTAAAGAAAAAAGAGACAAAAGGACTCCGGTATTTCCATGTTTTGGGAAAGACCGAAGTCCTTTATCATTCCGTAATAGCGTTTAGGACTTTCAGAAAATCTATAGAAAATGACTTTTATAAAATCAGAATACAGATGGTTCAGCAAAGGGAGTCAGGAGCCAAAATAGGAATCCAGTACCGCGGCATCCTTCTTTACAACGTAGGTGCTGCCGCCTTTATCCTCCACACTTTCTACCATACTTGTCAGCAGCACAGGTTTTGAGGCGGAAGGATCGGTCGTAAAGACGCTGAACCATCCGATCTCCTGACCGGTGGTACCTTGTTCTGATTTCAGCTCCGCCGTGCCGGTCTTACCTGCAAGTTCCATATCGGTGCGGTGGGCCGCATAGCCGGATCCTGCCGGATTGTTGACAACAGCTTTCAGGTCTTCCGTAAGGAGTGAGGAATGTTCTTTGGAGATGGCCTGATCGATCCAGACTTCGGCGGAAGGATCGTCCTTGTAGATCAGATACGGTGTGATCATGGAGCCGCTGTTAGAAAAAGCAGTGTACATCACCGCCAGGTGAAGCGGATTTGCAAGCACCTGTCCCTGTCCATAGCCGCTGTCCGCAAGCTGGATTTCCTCTGTGATGGAACCGTCATTATCATACTGGGACTGGGACATTTTGATCTCAAACGGTACGACTTGATTGAAACCAAAACGATCCAGACCGTCTGTAAACCTGTCTGCTCCAAGTTCGAGGGCTGCCTTTGCAAAGAAGATATTGTCTGAGTAGATCAACGCGTTTTGAAGGGTTCCCGGTTTGTAGTCCTGGAGTGTCGTCACATAATAATCGCCCCAACTGGAGTCTTTCTGCCAGCTCGTACCGTTATAGCCGTAATCTTTTTCAGGATCCAGGGTACCCTCGGCAAGTCCGATGGCGGCGGTAAAAGGCTTTAAGGTGGAACCAGGGGCAAAAGTCTGGCGGAACCGGTTGTAGAGTGGCTGGGCTTCATCGTTATTTAACTGATCCCATTCCTGTGTGGTCAGGCCGAGAATAAACCGGTTCGTATCGTAAGATGGCGTACTGACAAGGGCAAGCACTTCCCCGGTGTACGGATTCATGGCTACAGAACAGCCCTCGTCTTTCTGAAACTGCTCGTAGAGTGACTGCTGGAGTGTAATATCGATAGTCAGGCGGAGCGTCTCCCCGTCAGTCTTGTTCTGATAAGCCAGAACGGATTTTTGTTGTCCGTCTTCATCCTCGATGAGAATGGTATATCCATTTTGTCCACGAAGTTGTTTCTCATATAGGGCTTCCAGCCCGCTTTTTCCAATCACGCTGTCAGAAGTATATCCTGCATCCGGATGTTTTTCCAGGTCTTCTGCCGTGATTCCGGAGACATATCCGACCAGATGTGCCGTGGCGCTGCCATATGGATAGCTTCGTACCTCTACCGTGGAGAGTTTAATCCCCGGAATAGCAAGCAGTTGATTCTGCAGCTTTTCATCTGCAGCGGAAATGGTAGCAAGCGGGACAAAGGCATCATCTGTCACCCAATCTTTGGAAAGCTCGGATTGGATGTCCTCTGTGCTTAGACCAAGGAGAGAAGACAATGTCTGCAGATCCACGGAAGAATCCTCATTCATCTTTCCCGGAACCAACCCTACTGAGTAGGCAGAGCCGCTTCCGGCCAGCACATTCTGGTTTCTGTCAAGGATCTGCCCGCGTTTGGCCTCATCTGTATAGATCCGAACCTTATCTGTAGCGGTCAGTTCCGGAAAAATCATACTGTCGTCCCAGACAAGGATCGTGCCCTTGTTGTCATCTTTTTTCACTTTCGTTGTATTGTCATAGGTGATTTCTCCTGCCAGGGTAGTCAGTGTCACAGTGTAAGAGAGTTGATTTTTCTCTTCGGATGTGATCTTGACCTTTACGTTTGAGCATCCGATTCCTTCGTAGATATTCTGATTTCTGGCAATGAAATCCTTCTTTGACACTTTTCCACTGTCCACAAGCTCAAACATTTTCTCATAATCTCCGGACTCGATGGAAGACAGGTAAGTTTTCAGGATTTCGGAAGGCTTCTCCTTCTCATTTCTCATATGCAGAAAGAACAACACACATGCTCCTATGATAGCCAGAACTACAAGGATCAGGATCAATGGAAGAAGGACCGTGCGTTTTCTCCTGGAAGAGCGTCTTCTTTTTTGAATCATAACAGATTTTCCTCCTCTATTTCTACCGTGATATATCTTGTCCTTATTATATCGAATTTACAGAGCTATTTTAAGCTATTTAAGTAAAAAATAAGAAAAATCAAAAAACATACTTTTTTCAAATTTTCATCACAGCTTTACCATAATCCTGCTTTATAGTAGGAAACGTAAAAAGGAAACATGGATAAAAGAAGGAAGTGTATCAATATGAAAAATAGCTTATTTCATTTCCATAAAGAAACGAAGGAGACAACAGACAATATGCAGAATCAGGATTATAAAGAATATGAACATTCTGACGGATATCAGAATTACGGAGCATCTCAAAATGATGGAGACTATCAAAGCTATGGTCAGGAATCGGCAGAGTCGTATCAGGAAAGTTTGAATGGCATGCCGCCGAAGAAAACAACACCCAAAAAGAGAAAAAGTGTCCGCAAGGTAGCTGCGGTTACAGGGCTTGCCCTGCTGTTCGGCGGTATCGCAGGGGCCTCCTTTTATGGAGTGACCTATCTGACAGGATTAAAGAGTCCGTCCTCCGGCCAGATTGCCAAGGCCGATATAGCGACGCTTCAGCAGACATCCTCCAAATCGACGGATACAGACCTGACCAAACTGGTCAAAGCAAGTATGCCGTTTGTTGTATCCATTCAGAATCTGTCTGTGGAGGAAGTACAGAACTTTTTTGGCGGGACATCCCAGCAGGAATCTACAAGCGTAGGGACCGGTATTATTATCGGAGAGAATGACAAAGAACTTCTAATCGTGACGAATGCCCATGTAGTTGCCAATGCAGACAGTCTGACTGTCACATTTAATGATGAGACAAGCGTGGAGGCCAACATCAAGGGCGCGGATTCGGATAAGGATTTGGCTGTTGTAGCTGTTCCGCTTGACAGTATTGAGAGCAGTACCAAATCTGCCATCAAAACGGCCACGCTTGGTGATTCTGATGCCTTACAGGTAGGAGAAGAAGTTGTGGCAATCGGAAATGCACTTGGATACGGGCAGTCCGTAACGAACGGTATTGTCAGCGCCAAAGACCGGGAAATCAGCGGATATAACGGAACACTGATTCAGACCAATGCGGCGATTAATCCAGGTAACAGCGGAGGAGCTCTTCTGAATACAAAGGGCGAAGTTATCGGTATCAACTGTGCAAAGATCAATGATTCCTCCGTAGAGGGGATGGGATACGCTATTCCAGTTTCTGAAGTCTCAGATATTATAAAGAATCTGATGAACCAGGAGACAAAGACAAAAGTCAGTGAGGAAGAACGTGGAAGCCTCGGAATCCAGGTGCGGGATATCGATGAGGAAACGGCAAAGCGTTATGGAATGCCGCAGGGAGTATTTGTTTCTGATACGACGCAGGAGGACACCGATTCTGATCTGCAGAGGGGCATGATTATCACAGCAATCAATGGAACGAGTGTAGCAGGAACGAGCGATCTGCAAAATGAACTGAGCTATTACCGGGCAGGGCAGGATGTCAAACTGACAGTTCAGACTGCGGATAAGAACGGAGAATACACAAAAAAGGAGATTACCGTGACTTTGGTGAAAGCCCAGACCTCCAATCAGTAGGGAGTCGGCATACCACTTGATTTTTTCGGACGGAAACCATATAATATGGATTGTACATCTTGACAGGAGTGAAACGATGAACAAAAACCGGAATGAACAGGATAACAGGTGGTATGAAGTTACCCTGAAAGATCAAAGCAGCAGGATTGTGAAAGGGCAGCAGTCCATACCAGCCATAAAGCGAAAATATAAAGGGAAGATCCGCTCTATCCGGCGGATCACCTTACAGGGATTACGAAACAGACCAAAGGAGAAGCTTGGCGAATACATTGCTTTTTTGGATCTGGAATATAATACAGGAGATCAAAATGCATACCCGACGGAAATCATTTCCGTCGGGCTATTGATCGTTGAGAGGAAAAGTCTGACGGAAAAGGAGTCGTACTACTCCCTTGTCCGTCCGAAAATCAATACTGTGCTCAATCCATATTGCCAGGAGCTTACCGGATTGAAGCAGGTAGAAGTGGATCATGCGCCGGATTTCGGAACTGTGTTCGGAGAAGTGATGAAGCTGTACCGCAGGTGGAATATCCGGCAGACGTTTGTCTTTGGAAATGCGGATAAACCGGTGTTTCTTGACAATCTGCGGCTTTACCAGGGTGGAGATGAACTGGAACGGATCGGAGAGAGTATGCGCGATCTTTCTCAGTCTTTGTTTTTCACTCTTTTTGAAAAAGAAGGTAGCCTGTCTCTGGAAAAAACAAGCAGGATACTGGACGTGTCTGTGGACGGAGAGATTCACCATGCGCTTAATGACGCAAGGCTATTGTTCCTCTGTTACCGGGCAGTCGTGAAAGGAGAGATTCCAAGCGACAGACTCTCCATGGCAAGAGATGAGCTTCTGATCCGAGAAGCCTACCATAGAGGAAGGAGATTTGAGGAGCCTAAATCCGGGATATCACAGGAGAAAAAGGAGGAGGCCCTTCTTCTGATCGATGAGATGCTCCGGTCAGTAAAGACAGAATCATTGAAAGAGAAGGGAAAACTTCTGGCTCTTTGTGATGATATTCTCCTGGTGACAGGGGAACGGCCGCGGTTTCAGAAAGAATATTTTCACTGGATCTAAAAATTGCAGAAAAAGGAGAACATCATATGCTTCAGATCAAACAAATACGAAAGGAATACCGGACCGGAAAGCTGATCCAGAAGGCGCTTGACAATGTCAGCCTGAATCTCAGGGACAATGAATTTGTGGCGATTCTGGGTCCGAGCGGTTCGGGTAAGACGACGCTTTTAAATATTGTGGGAGGACTCGACCGCTATGACAGTGGTGATCTGATTATTAACGGGATTTCGACAAAGCAGTACAAAGACCGGGACTGGGATTCTTACCGGAATCATACGATCGGATTTGTCTTTCAGAGTTATAATCTGATCCCTCATCAGACGATCCTTGCCAATGTAGAGCTTGCCCTTACGATTTCCGGTGTGGGAAAGACAGACAGGAAAAAGAGGGCAAGAAAGGCTTTGGAGGAAGTGGGACTTGGCGAACAGATCCATAAGAAGCCAAACCAGCTTTCCGGAGGACAGATGCAGCGTGTGGCGATTGCCAGGGCGCTGGTGAATGATCCGGACATTCTGCTGGCAGATGAACCGACAGGAGCACTGGACAGCGAGACGAGTGTTCAGGTCATGGAGCTTTTAAGGGAAGTAGCCCAAGACCGTCTGGTCGTGATGGTGACCCATAATCCGGAGCTGGCAGAAGAATATGCCACCCGGATTGTCAACCTGAAAGACGGACGCATCCTATCGGATACAGATCCATATGAGGTGAAAGAATCTGAGATCCAGACGCCAAAACACAAAAGCATGGGGAAATCATCCATGTCTTTCTTGACGGCGTTGTCTCTTAGTTTTAACAATTTAAAAACGAAAAAAGCGAGGACACTTCTGACTTCCTTTGCGGGATCTATCGGAATTATTGGAATTGCCCTCATATTGGCTCTTTCGACCGGAGTAAACCAGTATATTCAGTCGGTGGAGGAAGACACTCTTTCCGAGTACCCATTGGAGATTCAGAGCACTGGATTTGATATGACGTCCATGCTCGGAGGAGGTGAGAGCGGCACCGCTAAGGAAGAAGAGGCAGGCGATGTAGACGTGATTCAGATGGTGAGTAATATGTTTTCCACGATGGACACGAATGACCTGGAGTCTCTGAAAGCATACCTGGATAGCAATGAAAGTGAATTGGATGATTATACCAATGCGGTCGAGTATTCTTATACTGTGGCGCCGCAGATTTACCGGGAAGATGACGGGGAAATCCGACAGGTCAATCCGGACCGGTCCTTTGACTCCTTGGGGTTTGGATCAGCATCCGGTTCTAATACAATGATGTCATCCATGATGAGTACAGATATGTTCTATGAGATGCCGGAAAACACGTCTCTTTACGAAGGACAGTACGACGTCAAAGCAGGGCGCTGGCCGAAAAATGAGCATGAATGTGTCGTTGTTCTTATGTCCAACGGCAGTGTGAGTGATTTTCTTCTTTACACCCTGGGTCTTAGAGATCCGGTGGAACTGGACGAGATGATCCGGCAGTTTATCAATGAAGAGAATATCACAACCCCGGAGAATATGGGAAGCTACTCTTATGAAGATTTCCTGGGCATCAAATTTAAACTGGTCAACAGTGCGGATTACTATGTATACGACAGTCAGTATCAAGTATGGACTGATAAATCCGACAATGAATCCTATATGAAAGAGCTTGTGAAACATGGAGAGAATATCGAGGTAGTTGGAGTCGTGCAGCCATCTGAGGATGCCAATGCGGTGGCACTGACTACCGGGATCGGATATCCGGCCGCTTTGACAAAGCATGTCGTAGAAGAAGCTAAAAACAGTGAAATCGTAAAGGAACAGCTTGCCAATCCAAGTGTCAACGTCTTTACCGGAGAAACGTTCGGTGAGAGCAAAGATGAGAGCGGATTTGATTCCAATTCTTTGTTTTCTGTAGATACGGATGCCTTGGGGAAAGCATTTCAGATAAACGATGACGCTTTCTCCGGCGATTTGTTTGGGAAGGTGGATCTTTCCGGGCTTTTCCAGGCAGACGGAAACAACGTGGATCTTTCGAAGATGGTGGATCTTTCCGGAATATCGATCGATCTGCCGGACGCAGGTAATCTGGATCTTGGAGATTTGATGAGTGGGCTTAAGCTGACTGTCTCAGCGGAGGGGATGACGAAGTTTGCAGGGGATCTGCTTTTGGGATACCAGGATTATGCGAAAGAGCATCCGGAGGCAGACTACTCCGGACTGCAGTCGGATTTTACGGGATATTTAAAGAGCGACGCCGCCCAGGAGATTCTGAAATCAAGTATTCGGGATATCATTGAGGCGAACGGAGGGCTGACAGCATCGAAACAGCAGATTCAGGAACTCTTCAAGGAAATCCTGGAAGGGTATATGAAGTACGCCATGGAGCATGGTTATACAGATGCTGACCGGTTTGACGAGTATCTGATGGAATATCTCCAGACACCGGAGGCGGCATCCATTATCAATCAATGGGGATCCAAGATCTTTGAATCTTTCCGGGATATTGAGATTTCAGATGGGCAGATAAAGGAAATGGCGCAAAAACTGGCAGCGGGATACCTTACTTACGCATCCGAACATCATTTGCCGGATCTGACAAAGATGGATGACTATTTTGTAGATTACTTAAATACTGAGGATGGGAAGGCGGCACTTTCTTCTGGAATTGGCTCTATGATCGATATGGAGAGCCTGGAATCACAGGTTGGCACAGCGCTGGAAAGTTATATGAAAGAAGTGATGGGGGCATATACCGGAGCCATCTCCAAGACATTGGAAGGCCAGGTTACTTCTGCTGTTGCACAGATTGCCGGACAGATGCAAAGTGGTATTCAGACTGTCATGCAGCAGGCTATGGGACAGATAGGAACGAATCTGCAAAAAGCTATGGGAGATGCTATGACGATCGATACAGAGGCTTTTGCGGACGCATTCCAGATGAATATGAATGAAGAGGAACTCTCAGAGCTTATGATGTCTATGCAGTCCACAGGGGAAGCGTCTTATGACAGTAACCTGAGGTCTCTTGGTTATGTGGACTTTGCAGTTCCTTCCGGAATCTCTATCTATCCGAAAGATTTTGAGAGTAAAGAGGAAGTAGTCCGGATTCTGGATGATTATAACAGCCGTATGGAGGCTGAAGGAAAAGATGAACAGGTCATCACGTATACGGATATGGTGGGGACTCTGATGTCTTCTGTGACGGATATTATCGATATCATCAGCTATGTTTTGATCGCCTTTGTGGCAATTTCTCTGGTGGTTTCCTCTATTATGATTGGAGTTATCACGTATATCAGCGTTCTTGAACGAAAGAAAGAGATCGGAATTCTTCGGGCCATCGGAGCCTCCAAGAGAAATATTTCTCAGGTATTTAATGCGGAGACCTTTATTATCGGGCTTTGCGCAGGACTTCTTGGAATTGGTATTACCCTTCTTCTTCTGATTCCGGGTAACGCCCTGATTCATTATGTAGGGGATACGAACGATGTAAACGCCGTACTTCCGGTAGTGCCGGCATTGGTTCTGATCGCTTTAAGTGTCATACTGACCCTGCTTGGCGGACTCATTCCGGCACGGAAAGCAGCAAAGAGCGACCCGGTAACAGCGCTTCGTACAGAATAATTTGAAAAAGGCAGCAGATTATGAGGAGAGAAAGAAGACGATATTACGCCGTAATGCTCATGCTGATATTTGTATGCGGAATTGTTCTGACAGCTTGTCAGGGTGAGCTCACAGGAGGAGAGAAAGGACAGAATCAGGAGGCGCAGAAGGAATTTTTCGCCATGGATACTTATATGACGTTTTCACTCTATGGAGAGAGGGCTGGGGAGACTTTGAAAGATGCGGAAGCAAAGATCCGTAAACTGGAATCCGAATGGTCCGTCACGAATCAAAACAGCGAGATTTATCAAGTCAATCACAGCAATGGAAATCCGGTCACATTAAGCGAAGATACCGCTGAGGTGGTAAGGTACGCCCTTGACATGGCAAAGGAGACGGGAGGTGCACTGGATCCCACGATCTATCCGGTACTGACGGCATGGGGATTTACAACGGGGAAGAACCGTGTTCCAAAAGAGACGGAAATCCGGACGCTTCTGGAGCATGTGGGCTACGAAAAAGTCATACTGGACGGGCAGACGCTCACTCTTCCCGAGGAGATGGAGCTGGATCTGGGTGCTGTGGGGAAAGGGTATGCCGGTGATCTGACAGCCGATCTTGTAAAAGAGCATGGTCTGGAATCGGCATTACTGAATATCGGGGGCAACATCCAGGCAGTCGGATCTAGGCCGGACGGAGAAGACTGGCGGCTTGCCATCCGTAGTCCCTACGGAGAAGGGGAGGTCGGACTTTTGAGAGTGTCTGACTGTGCCGTAGTGACCTCGGGCAATTATGAACGATATTTTACCGCAAAAGACGGCACCAGATATGGCCACATCATAGATCCTAAGACGGGATATCCGGTGGACAATGGGCTGGCTTCTGTGACAATTGTTACAGAGGAAGGAAAGATGGGGGATGCGCTTTCTACAGCTCTGTTTGTGAAAGGGCTGGATGGCGCTAAAGCATACTGGCAGTCCCACGATGGGTTTGAGATGATTGTGATGACAGAAGACCAGAAGCTCTATGTGACGGAAGGACTGGATGAGAAGTTTACCTTGTCTGGTACATTCAGTCAGATGGAAAGACATGTGATCCGAAGATAAACATACAGGAAAAGATATTGATACGAAAACGTACCGTTATTGATCTCAAAAGAGTCAAAGAAACGGTACGTTTTTTCATGTCATATAGTTAAAAAATCAGTGAGACTGAGGCGTAAATCAGACCGGAAGCCACCATGATGAGAATCGGGTTGGCTTTGATCTTTTGCAATAAAAAGAGACAGAAGAAGAAAATCAGAACCATCAGCCAGTTTATGTTGTCAAACCGGACTGGACCTTCCGGCCAGATCGCGGTGATCAGAATCGAGATCCCGGCGGAGGCGATCAGGGAGACCACAGCCGGACGAAGGGAGGAGAGGACACTTTGAAGCGCCTCCATATCCCGGTATTTCAGGTACAGTCTGGCGATAATCGTGACGATGATGCAGGACGGTAGAATACAACCTGCTGTAGCAGTCAAGGCTCCCGGAATTCCGGCAATTTTAATTCCCACAAAAGTAGCGGAATTGACGGCGATCGGTCCCGGCGTCATCTGAGAGATCGTAATCAGATCCGTGAACTCTTTCATGGAGAGCCATCCGTGTATGGAGACAACCTGATCCTGGATCAGAGGTATAGCAGCATAGCCGCCGCCAAAACTGAAGAGGCCGATCTGGATAAAACTGAGAAACAACTGAAGATAAGTCATTTGTTGGGTCTCCTTTCTGTTCCGGCAAAAGTGCGGATCAGGCCGATGACAATACATACAAGGATGATCGCCACGGCATTGATGCTCAGACAAGCTGCCGCGATCAGGGAACCAAGCATAATCAGTACCGGGATCCATTTTTTCTCGAACAGAATTCCTGCTGCCATTTCCCAGACGACTGAGGCGATGACGGCTGCCACACCTACTTGCATCCCTTCCAGCACAAGGCTGACAATCCGATTGTCCCGAAATACTTCGTAGAAAAAGGAAATGATCGTGATGACGATAAACGGTGGTAGGATGGTCGCAATGATTGCGACGATAGTTCCGATGATACCAGCCAGCTTATATCCGACGACGATGGCTCCGTTGACCGCAATGGCTCCGGGCGCGGACTGGGCAATGGCCACCAGATCCAACATCTCTTCCTCCTCAATCCAGTGATATTCATCTACAAATTTTTTCTTCATTAAAGTAACAATGACATACCCGCCCCCAAAGGTAAACGCGCTTAAATAAAAGGTCGATAAAAACAATTTGATTAAAACGTTTCTTTTACTCTCCATTTGAGAATCCTCCTTCCTGTTCTAGTATACACCCTCTTGATCTATATGAAAAATAGTATTATTCTATAAAAAGGATAATAAATTTCTTATGTATGACGTGGGAGGAATTATGACACTTCGACACATGAAAATCTTTGTGGCGGTTTTTGAAAACAGCAGTATCACAAAGGCGGCAAAGGAACTGCATCTTGCGCAGCCTTCCGTCAGTTTTTCTATCAAAGAGCTGGAGGACTATTATGGGCAACGATTTTTTGAGCGGATCGGCAGACGAATCTATCCGACCTCAGCAGCCGGAGACTTTTATGGTTATGCAGTCCATATTGTATCTTTATTTGAGACAATGGAAAAGGAACTGAAAAACGGAGATGAGCTTGGGACGATCCGGATCGGTGCCAGTATTACCATTGGAACCCATATCCTGCCGACTCTGGTGAAAACGTTTCAGGAAATATTCCCGGATATACGCATGGAAGCAGTCGTCAACCAGTCTGCCGCCATAGAACAGCATGTCCTGCACAATCATATTGATATCGGCATGATCGAGACCCAGCCGGTTTCCGATGCGGTCTGTGCAGTTCCGTTTCTGGAAGATGAGCTTGTGGCGATTGTTCCGAAGGAACATCCACTGGCAGGGGAAAGGGGCGTCACCTTGTCAGAAATGGCCAGATATCCGTTTCTGATGCGGGAAAAGGGAAGCGCCGGACGTGAGATTCTGGATGCCTGCTTTGACATGGAGCAGATCAGTGTCCGACCTGCCTGGGAGAGTTCCAGCACTCAGGCCATTGTCCAGGGTGTAGCAAAGGGACTGGGAGTCGCGGTGCTTCCCGATCTCCTCGTCAGGCGGGATCTGGAGCAAGGAGTGGTCTTTCGGGCATGGCTTTTACGGCCCATCCACAGGAAACTGAATCTGATTTATCACAAAAGTAAATATTTCAGTAAGAGTATGACTACGTTTCTGGAGCTGTGCGAGACATATGGAAAAACAAAAGAATCAGAAGAACAAGGAGGAAACGACAGATGAAAGATCAGACATACATTACGGTTAGGACTGCATCGCCTTGGGATGCAGAGCAGATTCTTGCCGTGTATGCACCTTATGTGGAACACACGGCAATTACCTTTGAATATGAAGTGCCGGATTTGGAGGAATTTCAAAAAAGGATCGGCACGACCTTACAGCGTTATCCTTATCTTGTGTCAGAGAGGGGAAAAGAGATTGTAGGATTCGCCTATCTCTCCCCTTTTAAGGGTCGGGCTGCCTATGACTGGTCGGCAGAAGTATCCATCTATGTGAAGAACTCCATGCGAAAATCCGGAATCGGGAGACGTCTTTATGAGGAAATCGAACGGATTGCCAGAGAGCAGCATCTTCTCAACCTTAACGCCTGCATCGGATATCCAGAGAAGGAAGACGAATATTTGACGAAAAACAGTGTCCAGTTTCATGCTCATATGGGCTATCAAATGGTCGGAGAATTTCATAAGAGCGGATATAAATTTGGAAGATGGTACAATATGGTATGGATGGAAAAGATGATCGGGGAACACAAAGGGAATCCGGAACCGTTTCTTCCATTTTCGGAATTGTCATAGGCATAGCCAGTCTGAAAAAAGACTGGCTGTATTTTTCTGTTTATTTAAAAACAGATACTAAATTGAGAAAATCCGCATAAATACAGCGAAAGAAAAATAGGGAAAATTACAACGAAATTACAACAAATGAAAGTACATATGCAATGCTGAATAGCCCCCTTTACAAAGTATAGGCTAATAAGTGCTTTTCAAATGCAGAAAAGAAATGACAACGCTTATAATGGCATGGTATAATGCAGGCAAAGACAAATTGGAATTTGTAGGAGATATTACTGTGAAAGAAAGTAGAGAACAGCCAATAAATGACGCGTATTGAAAGATTAAGAAGCCTTCTTTAAGGAACGAAATCTAATGCGACATTTCAGACAGTAAGCGTATTCTGGTATCTGTTCTTTTTGCTGGAACGGCATGAAGTCAGCTTGTAATGGTAGAATGGAGATTTATATGAGTGAATTTACAATCAATGAAATGAAAGAAATGCAAAAAATACTACAAGAAAAATACAAAGACAAATGGGAAGGTATTTCTGCTGAAGTAGGGCAAAACAAATTACTATGGATGGTTGGAGAAATTGGCGAAGTAATTGATATTGTAAAAAAGCATAGCGGATTAAAAGCCAGTCAAGATGAGGATTTAAGAAAGGATTTGATTGAAGAATTAGCAGATGTACTGATGTATTACAATGATGTTTTATTATGTTACGATATTTCATCCGAAGAATTAAAATCTGCATATGTTAATAAGTTTGAAAAGAATATGAAGCGTTGGTAAATAAAAATATAGTTGTGGAGGTAGCAAAAATGAAATTTAAAAACCCTATGTTGGTAGTAACTGATATAGATAAATCAGTTGAGTTTTATAAAAAGGTTTTTGGACTTCATGTCATTATGGATTTTGGGGCAAATAAAACTTTAACAGGTGGCTTAGCCTTACAGACAAGTGAAACATACAAAGAGTTTATCGGTGCAAGTGATATTTCTTTTGGTGGTAACAATTTTGAGGTCTATTTTGAAGAAGATGATTTTGATAAATTTGCTGATAGGCTGAAAGAATATGATATTGAATATGTCCACCCTATTATAGAACATTCATGGGGACAGCGTGTAGTCCGCTTTTATGACCCAGATAAACATATTATCGAGGTTGGAGAAAATATGAAGATAGTGTGCAAGCGTTTCTTAAATAGTGGAATGACACCAGAACAAGTTGCAGAACGTATGGATGTACCTATGAAATTTATAAATGCTTGTATGCGATAAATTGAAAGTTAGGAGACTAATACTATGAAAGGATTTGAACGCAAAAATCAATTATTTTCTCTTTGCGGATTGAATTGCGGACTATGTCCTATGCGTTTGGGAAATTACTGTGGCGGTTGTGGCAATGGTAATCAATCATGCGGAATTGCAAAATGTAGTCTTGAACATGGAAAGATTGAATATTGCTATGAGTGCAAACAATATCCGTGTGAAAAATATCAACACATTGATGATTATGATTCTTTCATCACGTATAAACGGCGAAAAGCAGATTTAGAAAGAGCAAAAAATCTAGGTATTGAGCAATACAATCTTGAACAGCAGGAAAAAACACAAATTCTTTCTTACTTACTTTCTAATTATAATGACGGGCGTAGGAAGACTTTCTTTTGTGTGGCAGTCAATTTATTAGAACTTTCAGAATTGCAAGAAGCAATGAAACAAATACAATCCAATGACGAATTGGCCTTACTACCATTTAAGGCACAATGCTTGTATGTGGTAGAGGTGTTTCAGAAGATTGCCGACAGAAGAAATATAAAACTGAAACTTATCAAGAAAAAGTGATTTTCAAATTTCAGTTTGAAATTTTATATCCATACACACAAAGCAGTTAGTCTTAGAATTGACTGCTTTTTTTCATACTCAGAAAGGAGTGATTGATTTATGCGTATGATTTTAAACAAAGGACACTGTATCAGAGCCAGCGACAAGAACTTTGTCTATCACTTTTCCATAGGAACGCTTCTGTTACGACAGTTTCAAGAAGCCTGTTGATACTATGCTTGCGCCTCTTTTATATACATATGAAGAAAAAGGGGATTCCTTACAGTCAGGCAAAAGATGTATATTTACAATTCTTTGAAGGGGCAGTGCAGTGCGATTCGTACAAAATCACATTGCCCTCTGAAACTTTTTATATACCATAGGCGGAACATCATGAAAATATTATCAAATACAAAGAGAAAACAGTATATAACAGTTGACAACAGATATATACTGTTATATACTGTTTATCATAAAGAAGGAGGAACAAGATGAATATCATAATTAACAGTTCTTCTATGATTCCGATCTATGAACAGATTGTAGATCAAATCAAAGGTATGATTCTCAACAGTACGCTGAAGGAAAATGACATTCTGCCATCGGTGAGAAGTCTTTCCAAAGACCTGAAAATCAGTGCGCTGACGGTAAAAAAAGCGTATGACTGTCTGGAACAGGAAGGACTTACCGTGACGATTCATGGAAAAGGAACTTTCGTTGCGGTGGCAAACCGGGAATTGATGCGAGAAGAGCAACGCAAAGAAGTGGAAGCCGATTTTGAACTGGCCATTCAGAAAGGCAGACGTTTCGGAATGCAGGAGCAGGAATTTCGGGAGATTTTAGAACTCATTTTGGAGGATAGGCTATGATAAAAGTAAATCAAATTGAAAAGAACTATGGAAAATTCCATCTGAATTGTACGATGGAAGTGCCGGACGGTTGTGTAACCGGACTGATCGGAGAAAACGGAGCAGGAAAAAGTACAGTATTTAAAGCGATTGAGAATCTGATTTTTCTGGACGGGGGCAGCATTGAGGTGTTTGGAAAACCACATACCGAACTCAATGCAAAGGACAGAGAACAGATAGCGATTGTACTCTCGGATGCTACCTTTTCCAATGTCTATACGATCAAAGATGTGGCTCGCATTATGGGCAGCGTATATCCTGATTTTGATAAGAAGAAGTTTATGGGTCTGGTAGAACGTTTTCGATTGCCTAAGAATCAAAAGGTGAAGGAGTTCTCTACTGGTATGAAGGCAAAACTAAAGCTGTTTCTTGCCCTTTGTCACAAAGCCAGACTGCTGATTCTGGACGAACCGACAGCCGGAATGGATGTGGTGGCAAGAGATGAGGTTCTGACACTTTTGCGGGAATATATGGAAGAGGATGAGCACAGGTCAATTCTCATCAGCTCTCATATTTCTGGGGATTTGGAAGGATTCTGTGATGAAATTTACATGATCCATGAAGGAAAGATTATCCTCCATGAAGATACAGACCAGCTACTCGGAACTTACGGGGTTCTGAAGATGACAGAAGAGCAGTACCGAAAGATTGACCACAGTCATCTCCTAAGAAGGCGTAAGGAAGTATACGGTTACAGTTGCCTGACAGATGAAATCCATTATTATGCGGAGAACTATCCAGGTATCACGGTAGAAAAAGGAAGTATTGATGAAATTATTATGCTCATGGTAAAGGGGGAAGCAGTATGAAAGGGATCAGAGGACTTTTAATCAAGGATTTATGCCTGATGAGGGAAATCCGGAAATTACTTTTAATTATTCTGTTTGTCACTGTCATTTTCATATTCAACGGAACGAGCAGCACGTTTCTGACAGGGTATATTATGATAATAATTGCCTTTCTTGTGGGAATGACGATCTCCTACGATGAGATGAACAATGGTTTGGCGTTTTTGATGACGCTGCCGGTCACCCGCAGGCAGTATGTGGCTGAGAAATTTATCTGTGGACTTCTCTCTCTGTTTTTAGGATTTGTCTATGCGATGGTTGTCGCTGTCATCCAGAGCATGATTGGAAACTCTGCGCCGGATCTGAAAGAAAGTATTATGACTGCAGTTCTCTTTGCCGTGATTGGAGTGATTGTGCTTTCTTTCTCCATCGCTATAGATCTGAAGTTTGGAGTGGAGAAAGGAAGAGTTATGTTGATTTTAGGGTTTATGGTCATCTTCTTTTTATTCTACATGGGTGTTGAATTTCTAGAAAGGAACTTCCAGAAAAAAAGGAAGCTTTCCTTCAGTGGTTTAATACGATATTTGAGGGATCTAAGATTTATCCGGTCTGTGCCGTGATTTGTGCAGTCGTCCTGCTTCTTTCCTTTTTCGCCTCCTGCCGGATTTTGGAAAAGAAAGAATTCTAAAAAGCTAAGAAACTCCTTCTGTCGACAGAAGGAGTTTTTCTGAAATCTTCAGGATTTTTCCCTCAGTATAACGGCTTTCGATGCGCTTCTACGGCGTTCGTCACTTAATTTGGCATAATGCTTTTTCGTCGTATTCACATCGGCGTGTCCAAGTACGTCCGCCACAAGATAGATATCCCCGGTTTCCCGATAGAGGGCAGTACCATAAGTACTACGAAGCTTATGTGGAGTGATAGTTTTTACCGAGACAGCAGAACAATATTTCTTTACCATTTTTTCCACCGCATCTACGCTGATTCTTTTTTTCTGGCCGGAGAGGAAGAGTGCATCCTCGTGACCAGAGAGTGGAGTGATGCCATTTCTTTGCAGCTCCAGGTAGTCAGTGAGCGCTCGCTCCACCTCCTCGCCAAAATAGACGATCATCTCATTTCCTCCTTTACGGATGATTCGGATACCATTGTTTTTAAAATCTACGTCCTGGATATTCAGTCCCACTAACTCAGATACACGAACACCTGTTCCGAGCAGGAGAGTGACAATGGCGATATCCCGGTATTTCTGTTTCTGATAGTGAAAAAGTTTCACACCAGTCAGATCATTTCCATAATTTTCCATATAGTCAAGGAGCGCAGCCACCTCGTCGGTATCTAACTGAATGATCGCTTTTTCTTTGATTTTTGGCATGTCTACGAGACGGACCGGATTAGTTGTCAAAAGTTCCCGTTTACATAGATAATCGTAAAAACTCCGAAGACATGACATTTTACGGGCAATTCCGATCAGGGAATTGGTCTCGATGCGCTGATCCGGCGTCCGATAGGCCTTGAGATATTCCTCAAACTCTTCAAAATCAACAGGCTTTAACATAGAAAGGTCCGAGAGGGAAATCTCAGAAAGAGGTTTATCCGAAAGCGCGGGATTGGTTTCTTTGAGAAAACGGAAAAATACTCGCAGATCATAAGCATAGGATAACCTGGTTTTATCCGATGTGGTCGTTTCCTTGGCGCGAAAATATTCCTTTACATAAGGAGGAAGTTCCTGAAGAAATTCCCTGAGCTTTACAGTGTTTTCAATCTTGACCTGTTCACGGTAAGAAGCAGGATTTGCCATAATAGATACCTCCATATTTTTATTAGACGGTTCAGGATTCCCCAACCTCCGGTTTCTGAGAGTAGTCTAACACAAAAATCGGGGAAAAGCTATACTTTTTCGGATAAATCTGTATTTGTCCGCTAAACTATTTCCGGATAGATCGGGACGTGCTTCTTTCACAAAAACACGTCCGCCTTAAAAATCCTGATTTTGAAGGTAAAAATTTTAAGTAAATTTGTATCATCTTGTTAGCATTTATTGTTCTTCGTGAATTCCAAGTACTTCGTCTACCGGAACGGAAAAGATGATACCGTGTGCTTCGGACTGAAGCCCGCAGACGGAGCTGATTTCCTGCATGATATGGGATTTCTTTTCCTTTGGAACAATAATCATAACAAAATCCTGCTCCTCTTGCATGGATCTGGTCTTGATAAAACACACATTGATCAAACAATCCTGCTGCTCTTTTGTGCGGTTTCCCGCCGGAAATGAACCAGCCCAGTACGATTAAGTGCAACCATGATGGCTGGAATCAGAATCAGTTGAACGATGATGCCCGGAATCGCATTGAGAAATGCGCCTGTAAGGAACATTTGCCAGGTAAAAGAGCTGCCCGTCACTCCCAGGAGAATTACTTCCACAATCCCCCATATGACTCTTCCGGCTATCATGGAAACAATTAATGAACGGTACAGAGCGATAATACACTGCCAGCGCGACTTTTCATAAAGAAAACCTGAGAAAAAGCCGTAAGCAGCAAGCTCAAAGGACATAGCAATACCCGTCGGAAAAAGAACCGGCATCCCGAACAACGCATACCGCAGCAGAGGGAGGACAAATCCTACGATGGCGCCGTACCGCCATCCACAGATCAGTCCACACAGAATCACGGGAATATGCATTGGAAGCAGCATGTTTCCGAACTGTGGGATCTGTCCCGTCAGAAATGGAAGTACAAGACCCAGTGCGATAAACATCGCAGACAAGGTCAGTTTCTTTGTTGTTTCTTTCATTGTTCTTCTAACCTCTTTTCTTGTTTCATATTTTGAAGAGCCTCATACTCTTCTCGCAAAATACTGTATACAGCCAGATCCGCAATGCCCTGATTGTTTCTTCCGCCCTGCCGTAGTGTCCCTTCATAGGTCATATGGCATTTCTCCATAACTTTACCGGATGCCGGATTGTTGATATCATGGCAAGCTGCCACACGATTGAGGTGTACTTCCTCAAAAAAGAAACGGATAACGCCCCAAAGTGCTTCTGACATAATACCCTGATTCCACCAGTCTCGACCCAGACAGTAACCGATGGAGACGGTTTCTGTCTCCTCGTCGATTTTTACAGCGCTGATTGTCCCGATGGGAGTGCCGGGGTCATCCTTTCGAGTGATCCCCCACTGGTAGAAATCTGGTTTCAGATAGGACTCAATCCACTTCAGAAGAATCTGTCTGGTAATATCAGGATTGATGTGTGCAGGCCAGGTAAGAAACCGAGTGACATACGGATCTTTTGCCCAGTTTTCGTAGACGGCGTAAACATCGTTCATCGTGAAACGACCCAGATAAAGTCTCGCTGTTTCGATTGGGCAAGTTCCCTTTTGTTTCATTCCTTAATCCCCCTTTTCTTTTTTCACATAAACTGTGATAAACTATGATTATTATATCATATTTGCATAGACGCTTTTTCTAAAAATTTTATAAATATCGCCTTTTGTGTTTCTATTGTGTCCTTTTTCAGTCTAAACTGGTTTGACATCGTCCGGAAAACATGTTATTTTATAATCGTTAGCACTCGACAAGCGTGCTGGCTAATAAGGAGGGGTTTATGATTGTAAGACCAATGTTTAATCTGGTATTACTTCCAGATATTAATTATTATTTCAAAAATGATTTCCTAAAAGACTGGAGTCTGTTTCCGATAGAAGAAAAAGAAGAGATTCTATTTCTCGTATTGAGGGAAAATAAGTCGATGGCTGAATTGCAACCGGATGACTTCTATCCTATCGGAGTGTCTGCGAAGATCGAGACAGTCGAGGAGGACGGCAATCTTCGGATCCATACGCTGGAGCGAGTGAATGTATCCTGCATTGAGATCCATGACGGCTATATAGAGGCAAAAGCATGTGTTCGCGCCGAGGTGAATGATCTTCCGCAGGAAGAGGCGTCAGAACGGTTCGGGAAGCTTCAGAAGATACTTTTACAGTTTGTTCAGCGATATCAGTGGGGGATGTGGGCGAGAAGCTATATTCTCCAGTGGACGACCCTTTCAGAGGCAGTTTGTACGCTAACCGAATATCTCAGTCTGTCTCCGGATGAGAAATATCAAATTCTTGCGGCAGATTCTGAAAAAGAGCGCTTCGATCTCATGGAACATGCAATCATGGAACTGGTGGAAGTCACTAAGGTCTCTGATGAAGCTCAGACAGCGCAGAAAGATAATCAGGAGCTGATCTATCGGGAGGCTGCCATCAAAAAGCAGATTGGATATCTTCAACAGGAGCTGGATGAAATGCATCCGGAGAATATTTCAGACGTTCAGATGTTTGAGAAGAAAATCGCTGAGTCCGGGATGAATGAGACTGCGGAAAAAGAAGCGATGAAAGTACTTGGCAGGATGCGTCAGGAAGGTCAGGACGGACACGAATACGGGATGCTCTATGACTATTTGGACTTTGTCACCTCTCTTTCTTGGAAAGAGCCAAAGCCCTCTTCCATTGATCTTGAGGAGGCTACCAGGATTCTCGATGAAGATCACTATGGACTGAAGAAAATCAAGGAGCGGATTATCCAGCAGATTGCTGTGATGGCACTGAACAAAAAGCAGTCCGGTTCCATTTTACTCTTTACCGGTCCTCCGGGAACAGGCAAGACGAGTATTGGGCAGAGTATCGCTAAGGCACTTGGAAGAGCCTACGCCAGAATCAGTCTGGGAGGAATTCGGGATGAAGCGGAGATACGAGGTCACAGAAGAACCTATATTGGCGCCATGCCGGGACGGATTATGGAAGGAATTAAGCGCAGTGGTACATCGAATCCTGTTGTTGTCCTTGATGAGGTCGATAAGCTTACCCGGGATTACAATGGAGATCCGGCAAGCGCCCTTCTGGAAGTGCTGGATCCGGAACAGAATCATACTTTTACAGATCATTACCTGAATGTACCTTATGATCTGTCCAAAGTCTTCTTTGTTTGCACGGCGAATACGACGGATACGATTCCAGAGCCACTTCTGAACCGAATGGAGGTCATTTCCTTTAACGGTTACACAGAGGTGGAAAAGCTTCAGATTGCACGAAGGCATTTGATTCCGAAGACTATGGATGCTATGGGGATCCCGGAGAAGCAGCTTGATATCAAGGAGGAGGCTCTCAGAAAGATCATCACCGACTACACGATGGAGTCTGGCGTGCGGGGACTGAAAAAGCAGATCGATGCCTTATGCAGAGCACTGGCGGTTCGTCTGGTGCAGCAGCCTGCAAAACGCCTGACTGTTAGAGAGGCTGATCTTCATGCCCTGCTTGGAAGGAAACAGCTCCATCACGATATGCGGCTTACAGAGGCAGATCCCGGGATTGTGACTGGGCTTGCATGGACGAGTGCAGGCGGTGAGATTCTCTATATCGAGAGCCGACTGATGAAAGGTGAGGGAAAAGTTACGATTACAGGACAGCTTGGTGATGTGATGAAAGAGTCTGTCCAGATTGCCATCAGCCTTGTCAAAATATACTATCCGGATGAGACGAAGGTGTTGGAGGATCACGATTTACATATTCATATTCCGGCAGGAGCAATTCCAAAAGATGGTCCCTCTGCAGGCATCACTCTGGTTACGGCTCTTGCTTCTCTCGTAAAAGAAAAGGTGGTGCCGACAGAATATGCCATGACTGGGGAAGTCTCCCTTCGTGGCTATGTACTTCCGATTGGCGGACTGACGGAGAAGCTGATGGCGGCACAGAGAGCAGGCATCGAGAAAGTGTTGATTCCAGAAGAGAATGTGGAGGATCTGGAGGATGTACCAGAGGAAGTAAAGGAAAAGCTCACGATCGTTCCGGTGAAAAGGATCAGGGATGTACTTGATCTTTTGATTGGAAAATAGAAACGATAGCAGAAGCTTTGGCGAAAGGGCCAAAGAAAAGGGAAACAGGCTGACAGCACAATTATCTGTCAGCCTGTTTTTGTGCTGAGATAAGAAGCATCATAGGGCGACGCATCTCGTCTTTCATACCCGGCAGATCCATCATGTCTTCCGGCGGCATCGGCTCGATCACGTCCAGAATCGAAAAGCCGTTTTGGAGCAGGATCTGGAGATAGGTAGTCAGTGTGCGATGATATTTGGTGACGTGCTCTCCTAAAAAAACCGCATCCCGCTTTCCCTCATAATAATAATGATCCACTGGGAAATGGAGGATCTCTCCGTCGGCTCCATAGTACCAGTCCTGGTTCCCATAGGCGGTAAATACCGGATGCTCCACAGAGAACACTAACTGTCCGTCTTTGACAAGCCATGTGGAGATTTTCTGGATCAAAGATTCATAGTCCTCGATATAGTGGAGGGCGAGGGAGCTGAGGATGACGTCAAAGGATGCATCAGCAAAGTCCAGATCCTCCATTGCCGCCAAATGGTAGGTGATCTGAGGATGGCTGTTTTTCCGAATGGCCGTACGGATCATTTTTTCTGAGATATCCGTTCCAAGTACAGTAACCGCTCCATGCTCGGCAGCATAACTACAGTGCCATCCATAACCGCACCCTAAATCCAGCACCCTCTTTCCGGCAAAACCCGGAAGCAGCTTTTGAAATTCTCTCCATTCTCCCGCCCCATTTAATCCTTTCTTGGATCGAAGCATTTCGCCGTACTTAGCAAAGAATACCGAATTGTCGTAAGGATTTTCTTTCATGTGCGCCTCCTTCTATTTTCTTTCCTCTGGATTATAACCAAGCAGAAGAGAAAAGTCAATTATTAAGCGCGTCAGGAAGGGAAGATCTGGTTTCTGTCAAAAAAATAGTCGCAGAATGGAAGAATCTATGATATACTATCAAACCAGACAGAAAACAGACAAGTTTTTCTTACTTATGGAGTATAGATAGATAGAAAGGAGATGGTTCATTCAGATGAAGCAGGAACGTCATTTAGGAACAATGAAAAAGAATCTTGGGCTCGCCACCGCCACATCAACTGTTGTGGGTTGTGTGATCGGATCGGGAGTCTTTTTTAAGCCACAGGCAATTTTCACTGCGACAGGAGGGACTCCAGGACTTGGGATTCTGGCGTGGCTAATCGCGGGTATGATCAGCATTGCGGGCGCACTCACCTTTTCGGAGGTTGCCATACTGATTCCGGAGACCGGAGGAATCCCGACTTATATCACCAGAATATATGGACCGAAGCTTGGATTTCTGGCAGGCTGGTCACAGATGGTCCTCTTCTATCCTGCTATGGTCTCTGCTCTGGCTGTAGCCTTCGCACAACAGGCGGCACTGTTCATAGGGGAGACATTCACCGTACCACTGGCGATCCTGGTCATCTTTTTTATCGTCTTTTTGAATACGTTGGGTTCTAAGATCGGAGGCAGTATCCAGATTATCTTTACTGTCTGTAAGATGATCCCGCTGATCCTGCTGATTGTTTTTGGATTCTGGAAGGGAACAGGAAACTATCCGGTTTTCTCTCCAATGATCGGAGAAGGGCTTAATCCGGTAGTTGTGCTCGGACAGCTTCTCGTGGCCGTGCTTTTTGCCTTTGAAGGATGGACTGCGGTAGGCGCTATTGCAGGCGAATTGAAGAAGACGGAACGGGATCTTCCGGTTGCGATTATTGGTGGTGTGTCTATCATTACAGCGGTATACTGCATTGTTAATGTAGCCTATCTCCAGGTGCTCCCGGCCTCTGAACTTGCTTCTCTTTCCGCTCCGGCCTCGGCGGTGGCCATTGCGCTCTTTGGGGAAGTGGGAGGACGGATCGTATCTGTAGGAATTATGATCTCCGTATTCGGTGCCTGCAATGGATTCATCTTTTCCGGCTCCCGTGTAACCTACTTTCTGGCAGATAGAGGAAGTCTCCCAGGAAGTGAAGCGCTTGTCAGACTGAATAAGAGTCAAGTGCCGCCAAACAGTATCTTCCTGGTAGGGACGATTGCTGCAGTGCTGTCACTCACCGGACAGTTCAATCTACTTACTGATTTGGCAGTTTTTTCAAGCTGGACATTCTATACACTGACCTTTATCGGGGTCATCAAATACCGGATTGAGCGACCGGACCTCAAGCGCGCCTACCGTGTCCCGTTCTATCCGATCGTCCCGCTGGTAGCGATTACCGGGGGGCTCTACATTATCATCAATCAGCTTTTCCTCTCCGGGATGCGCGCTTGGTTGATGTCAGTGGGAAGTATCCTCTTGACATTGGTAGGTTTACCGATATACCATTTGGCGCGCCGGAGACGCTAGATCTGGGTGAACCGGGCGCTCTTCGAGAGACAAAGAGACCATCTGCACCGGGTATGGAATGCAGATGGTCTGTAGGTAACATCCTATTTGTATTCGGTATCATAATAGGTAATAATTAATGACTGCCCCGGAATCAAGCCGCTCGATTTCATATCATTAAGCTTTCTGATTTCGCTGATATATACCCGATCAGATGAAACAGAAGGCTCATTGTATTTTTCCGCCAGACTATGAAGTGTGTCTCCTGATTTCACTTCAATGTTCTTATAATATTTGAAATAGGAAGGTGCATCCTTCCGGCTCTCTCTGGCGCTGGAGAGAAAACTCCCAAGGGTAAATGAGGTAATGGCTACAAGCAGGAGAAGAAAGAGGAATAGAAATCTTCTCTTTCTTGCGGCCCGTCTCCTCTTCTGTTGGTATCTCTTTGACTGCGCCTTTCTAGATAATCCGGTATGAACCGTAGCTGTATATCCCTGCATCATCTCACTCCTCCTCTATTAAAAGTAGAATGTGTTTCTCTTTCGAAAAGTGTATCCGGTTTCTGAAAAAGTATTCACTAATACTGCGAACATTTGTTCTTTCTGAAACCAAGTATAACGTACAAACATATGTTTGTCAATTATTTTTAACAAAAAAAGAGAAAGAATAGGAACAAACGTTCTGAAGAGCAGGAGGACAAAAGGAAACAGCGAAACTATCGTTTAACGATAAATTTTTGAAAATGGATTATTGTTTCATTGAACTTCTTATGTTGAGGACCAACCGGACACTTTAGAAGTATATTCATTTTACCGGTTGGAAACCGGTAAAATGAAAACAGCGGGACCCTGGTGATCCCGCTTCTGTAGTCTTACTGACTTAAATCCTCTTTTCTTTTGTTTATGATTCCTTCTAACCTTGTAATCAGATCCAGATCATCAATCTGATCAATATAGTGTGCGAACAAGGAGGGATTATGTAAAATTTTATTCAAATCCGTCTCGATGGAATTCGTATAATCTTCTTTTGTGATCAGTGTTTTATATCGTCTTGACAGTACGGTACCGCTGTAAACGATGTCGGCCACCTCAATATAATTCTTCTTTACCAGACTTCTGAGTGCGGCCTGTACTGTATTTACATTCAAATCCTCTCTTGCCTTTACAATCTCAGATGCGATCATCGGCTCATCAGCTTCCCATAACACATCCATTACCTCAAGTTGCCTTTTTTTTAATTCACCCAACCTTACCACTCCTTACATAAAATGATTTCTATGAACATCCTATCATATTTCTTTGATATTTCAAATATATTTTTCGAAAATATTGTAAATTTTTTGTGTACTTTTTGATTTATTCGTGTGAAACAGACTGGTATTCCCTTATTTTTCTATTTTATTGGAAAAATAAGTATTTTTTTCATTTTTTATCGAACATATTTTCTAAACATTTGTTTGCCTTTTGTAGTTTCCTGTGATAAAATAGAAAAAAAGGCTGGGGTCGCACAGAGACCTTGGGAAACAGGAGGACATCACATGGGAAACGGAACGATTACAGAAAAGCAATCCGAGATTCTTGAATATATAAAGGCACAGATTTTAGAGAGAGGATTTCCACCGGCTGTCCGGGAGATCTGTGAAGCAGTGCATCTGAAGTCTACTTCTTCTGTTCACTCACACCTTGAGACATTGGAGAAGAATGGATACATCCGCCGGGATCCGACGAAGCCACGTGCCATCGAGATTCTGGACGATGCGTTTAATCTTACGAGACGGGAAATGGCTCAGGTTCCGATCGTCGGTCGCGTAGCCGCAGGTGAGCCGCTTCTGGCAGAACAGAATATTGAGGATTACTTCCCGATTCCTGTGGAGCGTCTTCCGAATAATCAGACGTTTCTTTTACAGGTAAAGGGAGAGAGCATGATTAATGCGGGAATTTTAAATGGAGACTATATCCTCGTGGAGCAAACACCATCAGCAAGCAACGGTGAGGTTGTTGTTGCTCTTGTGGAGGATGGAGCAACGGTAAAGCGTTTTTTCAAAGAGAACGGTCACTATCGGTTACAGCCGGAGAATGATACGATGGATCCAATCATTGTAGACGAGGTAACTATTGTTGGAAAGATGATCGGACTGCTGCGTTTCATGCGCTAGACAATATTAAGGCATTTAAAAAGGCTGCAAACCATTCACATGGTTTTACAGCCTTTTCATATTGACGACAGCTTATAAACCCGGAGTGTGCCTTTTGGCACTTCTGGCGGTGAAGTTATATTTTCATCGTCTGTTTTGGAAATCTCTGTCGTTTAGTCCTCCAGCTCCCCGGCAGAGATCATCTTCCCATCCTTCCAGATACGCTCCAGATCATAGAAAAGACGGTTCTCTTTGTCGAATACATGGACGATGATATCACCATAATCAAGCAAAACCCAGGTTCCAAGACCATAACCTTCTCTTTGTTTTAGGATGAAGCCTTCTTTGGCAAGCTCCTCCTCTACGTTATCCACAAGCGCCTGCACCTGACTGTTGCTGGTTCCGTTTGCTATGATAAAATAATCGGCAAGAACACTGATCTCTGAGATATCAATCACCTGGATATCTTCGCCCTTTTTACTGTCCAGTGCATGGTAGGCGATGGACGCCATTTTTTTTGATAGTTCCAATACGTGACTCATCCGTATCCTCCTTTATTGTTCTTCTTTCTTTAATTCCTGTTGATAGTATCGATAGGTTTTTTCTGTCATCGGATCCAGTGTCAAATTCCGTGTCTGCAGATAGGAAAGCGTATCTTTCAGAATCAGGTAAAGGCACTCATCAATATCCTGAAACGCCAGTTTTCGAAACTCCGGCAAATGTGGGGCATCCTTTCTCCCCGGTTCGATATAATCCGCAATAAACAAAATCTTGTCTGGCATTGTCATATGCGGTTTTCCTGTTGTATGACAATGGATCGCGCTTAGAATCATCTGATCTTTGATATGGTACTTTTCTGCTGCGATATAGGCTCCAAGCTTTGCGTGAAGGAGGCTTGGATTCGCATATTCACTCTCCGTGATGTGGATATGATACTTCTTGCAGAGACGGATCTTTTTCTTCGGTGGTATACATTTGGCGCAGTCATGCAGAAGTCCTGCAATCATGGCATCATTGACATCCTCACCATAGCACATTGCCAGGGAGGCGCTTGTATACATCACACCAAGAGTATGTTCGTATCGATCCTGATCCAGATATTTTTTTACTTTTTTTCGTATCTTATGAATTGCGTTGCTCAACTTCTATATCCTCCCTGTACAGATGATGGTTATAAATATAAGAAGCCACACTGGGCGGAACAAGATGGTGGATGTCCTCTCCTCTTTTTACCATCTCACGGATTTTGCTGGATGACACTTCAAAAACCGGGGCGCGTGAAAACAGGATCACTGTTTTATACCGTTCCTTCAGATGACGGATCTGAGATTCCAATGCATCATCTGTCTCCCGATGTTCCCGCTTGGCGGCGATCATAGTGCAGGATCGTAAGAAACGCTCCGGATGCTTCCAGGTTTCAACCTGAAAAAGAGAGTCCGCACCGATAATATAATAAAATGTGCGTTCAGGGCAGGCTTCTCTTAGATGCTCCATCGTCTCGTAGGAATAAGATACCGTCCGCTTTTCCGCTTCGTATGTCTGGAGGAAAAAGCGGGGGATGCCCTCGATCGCGAGCTTTACCAAGGCAAGACGATCTCCTGTCCGGATTCCGGTCTGCTCCGGCCGCTTGTGAGGAGGATTTCCGTTTGGCATAAACCAGATTTCATCCAGTCCGAATTCCTCCATTACATGTTCGGCGAGAATGAGATGACCATTATGAATAGGATTAAAGGTTCCTCCCATGATTCCTGTTTTCATTTGACTACCTCGGAAGTTCGATTTTTTTCTTTTCGTTTTTACCCTCTTTGTAAAGCACGATCTTTTTGCCAATAACCTGTACGACTTGGGAATGTGTACGTTCTGCCAATATTTCAGCGATTGCTCTCGGATCATCCGCACAGTTCTTCAAGACATTGATCTTGATGAGCTCTCTGGCGTCCAGTGCTTCCTGGACAGCGCCGGTAAGCTCTGGTGTCATGCTGAATTTTCCGATCTGAAGTACCGGGTCCATTGTCATGGCAAGGCTTTTTAAATAGGCTCTTTGCTTCGATGTCATTTGTATCTTCCTTTCTCTTACTTATAATATTCAAAACTCAGTCCGTACATACGGATGGTATCACCTTCCTGGACGCCGAGCTCTTCAAGCTTATCGAGAATTCCCGTCTCCTTGAGGAAATTCTGGAAGAAGCGGAATCCCTTCTCGGAATCCAGATTTGTGTAACCGAGCATCTTTTCAATCTTCGGCCCTTCTACGATAAAGATGCCGTCTTCCTCTTTCTCCACTGTATACGGAAGATCCGCTACGAGAAGCTCATCCTCAGGGAAGAATTCCTGCTCAAAGATGATTGGCTTTGTATCGAGTGTTTTAAGCTGGTTGTTGACGTACCATAAAAGATCCTGTACCCCATCTCCTGTCACACCGGAGATAGCAAATACCTTGTATCCTTTTGGCTCAAACTCCGCCCGAATCCTTTCTACCGGGTCTTGGTCTCCCTCAAAGATGAGGTCGGTTTTATTAGCTGCAATAACCTGCGGGCGTTCAGAGAGCTCTTTATTGTACTTTTCCAGTTCACTGTTAATTTTGTAAATATCCTCAATGGGATCCCTGCCCTCACTTCCGGATGCGTCTACTACATGAATCATCATCTTCGTGCGCTCAATATGACGGAGAAACTCATGACCAAGGCCGGCTCCAAGGGATGCTCCTTCGATCAGACCCGGAATATCTGCCAGGACGAATCCTTCTCCATCTGAGAGATCTACGACACCAAGATTGGGAGCCAGGGTTGTAAAGTGGTAGTTGGCTATCTTTGGATTAGCATTGGTAACTCTGGACAAAAATGTAGACTTTCCTACATTCGGAAATCCAAGAAGTCCTACATCCGCAATTACTTTCAACTCCAAATTCACCCACAGCTCCTGGGCAGGCTGTCCAGGCTGCGCGTACTTTGGAACCTGCATGGTGGCGGTGGCAAAATGCTGGTTGCCAAGTCCGCCCCGTCCGCCTTTTAAGATAACCTGTCTGCGGTTCTCACCGGACATATCGGCTACGATCTTGCCCGTTTCTGACTCCTTGATGACTGTTCCCTCCGGAACTCGCAGGACGATGTCCTTTCCATTTGCTCCGTGGCAGCGCTTTTTCTTGCCGTTCTCCCCCGGCTCGGCGCAGTATTTGGTACGATGACGGAAATCCACAAGAGTATTGAGACCGTCGTCTACCTCAAAGATTACATCTCCGCCCTTTCCGCCGTCTCCCCCGTCCGGACCACCGTTTGGAACATAGAGTTCCCGTCGGAAACTGACATGGCCGTCTCCGCCCTTTCCTGATTTTATAAAAATTTTTGCTCTGTCTGCAAACATCTTTCTTATCCTCTCAAATCGTGTTACAGCTTGTTTCTACTTCATTATATAAAGAAAAGGTACAAAAAACAAGGCTTCAAACCGAGCTGATTTGAAGCCTTTGTATGTTTTTCGATTCATAGCGTCAGCAGATGAGACTACTCAGCTACCGGGTATACAGAAACCTGTTTCTTGTCTCTGCCCTTTCTTTCGAATCTTACGATACCGTCAGATGTAGCAAATAATGTGTCATCTCCACCGCGCCCTACATTAACGCCCGGATGAATCTTTGTTCCGCGCTGTCTGTAAAGGATGTTTCCGGCTTTTACAAACTGTCCGTCTGCTCTCTTAGCGCCAAGCCTCTTGGACTCGGAATCACGTCCGTTCTTTGTAGAACCAACTCCCTTTTTATGAGCGAAAAACTGAAGGTTTAATTTCATCATGGTTTACACCTCCCTGAATCTCAAATCAATGTATTTTCTGTACTCTTCGTTTTCTTCCATGCTCTGAAGTCCTAAAACCATGGATGAAAACAACAATGTCGTCTCTTTAGAAGGAGAAGTGAAAAGATGATACTCAATCCGGCCGCTCTTCTCGTCGGAAGTGACAGCCGCCTTGTCCTGTGTAAACGTTTCGATAGAGTTGATCGTATTAATTACCAAAATCGAAACCGATGCACAGACTATATCCTCTCCAGCAGGGGCATACCCCGCATGACCTTCTGTCCGAAAACCGACATATTCATGTTTGTCGTTCTGATAAACTGTGATCTTAATCATGGATTAAGCGTTGATCTTTTCAATCTTAACAGCCGTATACTGCTGTCTGTGGCCGTTTTTCTTGTGGTAGCCTGTCTTCGGTTTGTATTTGTAAACGACAACTTTTTTTGCTTTGCCGTCTCCAAGTACAGACGCTTCTACAGACGCACCTTCAACAACCGGATTACCGATCTTCAGCCCGTCGTTGCTCACTGCAAGAACCTGATCAAATGTGTAAGTCGTACCAGCCTCTGCTCCGAGCTTTTCTACCTTAATGATATCGCCTTCAGATACTTTGTACTGTTTACCACCTGTTGCTATAATTGCGTACATATGGCACCTCCTATTATCATTACTCGCCAGCTTCGGTGTTCCTTTAGGAATCTTTGAAACCTCGCTGTGCGGCATACTCATATATAATAGCATGTCATCCATAGAAAATCAAGCGCTTTCTAGTAATTTTACAGCATTTTCTAATAAGATCTGCTTTCTTTCCTTGGATGACAGATCAAGAGAATGGAAATAATGGACATAATCCGTCTGGGACGCCCACGGAGAATCCGTTGCAAATAGGATCTTCTCCACACCATGTCTCCGTACGATCCGCAAAAATTGTTCATCCGGGATCTTGGAAAAGCAGGCTGCCGTATCGAGCCATACGTCTTCACCAACCAGAAGTTCCTCTACCTCACTCCATCTCTGGAAACCGCCCATATGAGCAAGAACGAGCTTCTGTGGACGCACCTGATGAATCACGTCCCTGATTATGGATGGAGTGGCGTGGACGAAATTCGGATATCCCGGATCTAATCCGGCGTGAACACTGACAATGAGTCCGAGCTCCGACGCATAATCCAGGATATTTAAATATCCCGGATCGTCAAAACGAGTCTCCTGATAATCAGGATGGAGTTTGATCCCAGGGAAACCGTTGTTTTTCAGTGACCGTAGCCGATCTTTCAGATGATCGCAGGCCGGATGAATACCTCCAAAGGAAAGAAGTTTCCCGTCTGTCTGTTCTGTCACCTCCGCTGCAAAGCGGTTGATGGAGTCAAACTGGGACGGCCTTGTCACCACCGGAAGTACGATACTCTGCTCGATCTTTGCCTCCTCCATGGAGGAAAGAAGAGATTCATATGTTCCTGACAGGTGCGCCTGCTCCCCACATTGTCGCTCCAGAAAGGAAATGGTCGTTTCAACAATTTTCTCGGGAAAAATATGTGTATGGAAATCAATCATTTTTCTCACATCCTTTTATCTTGTCACTCAGATATCCGATGATATCACGTCTTGTCACGATACCGATGAAAAAATGCTGGTCATCTTCCACCGGAACGAAATTCTGCTCCATGGCACGTTTTACAAGGTCTTCCATATCACATTCAATGCTGACCGGCAGATAATCGCATCTGCGCTCTACTTTCATAATAGAAAGGTTTTCGGCCTGTTTGATATTGAGAATTCCTTTTTCTTTCAGATCCCAGAGGAGATCGCCTTCCGTGATGGTGCCGACATACTTTCCCGCTCTGTTTAGAATCGGCACGCAGGAATACTTATAATGCTCCATGATCTCCATTGCCTGACGTACTGTGTGATAATCATAGATAAAAGCCAGCTCTGCCTTTGGATGCAGAAAAAATAAAATATTCATCTTCAAAAACCTCTTCTACTGTTATTCTAAGTATTAAAGCTGTGTATTGACAAAAATATCGTAGATCGACCGGATGGCATTCTCAAAATCATGACACCGTACCCCAATGATGATATTCAATTCGCTGGATCCCTGATCGATCATCTTTACATTGACATTTGCATGTGAAAGCGCTGCAAAAATACGACCTGACGTCCCCCGCGTCTGGCGCATCCCACGTCCCACCACGGCGATCAGGGCAAGATCGGATTCCAATTCAATGAAATCCGGCGATACCGCACGGTGGATTCCGGCAAGGATTTTCTGTTCTTTACTTTCGAATTCATTTTGATGAACGAAAACGGTCAGTGTGTCAATTCCGGAAGGCATATGTTCGATTGGAACATTGTTTTCTTCAAATACCTGAAGCACTTTCCGGCAGAATCCAACCTCCGTATTCATCATAGCCTTGTCAATAGTAACAGAGGCAAAGCCTTTCTTACCAGCAATACCGGTGATCGTGTACCGTGGGTGGCGGCAGGTGTCCTCAACAATCAGCGTACCCGGATCCTGCGGCCGATTTGTGTTGCGTATATTAATCGGGATGCCCTCGCTTCGTACAGGGAAGATGGCATCCTCATGCAGTACCGTCGCTCCCATATAGGAAAGTTCCCGGAGTTCTCGGTAGGTGATGGTTTCAATCACCGCAGGATCTTTGATGATTCGAGGATCTGTCACAAGAAACCCGGATACATCCGTCCAGTTTTCATAAAGTTCTGCGTGGACAGCTCTCGCTACCAGGGAGCCGGTAATATCTGATCCTCCCCTTGAAAAGGTTACAATCCGTCCATCCGGGTCACTTCCGTAAAAACCAGGGACTACTGCGTGAGGAAGCACAGACAGACGTTCATAGAGCATCGTATTTGTCATTTCCATGTCCAGCCGTCCCTCTCTATCGAAGAAGATGACTTCGGCCGCATCGACAAACTCAAAGTCCAGATAAGCGGCCATAATCAGGCCATTTAAGTATTCTCCTCTGGAGGCTGCGTACTGCTTTCCGACCTTTGCTTCAAATTGTGTTCGGATGATCTCAAATTCTTTCGCTAAGGAAAGCGTCAGAGAAAGTCCACTTATAATTTCTTCGTACCGTGAGGTAATAAATGTCCATTCTTCGGAATAGTCCCGCCCACTTGATGCTTTTTCATAACACAGATACAGCATATCTGTAAGTTTGATGTCTTTGGAGTCTTGCTTTCCAGGTGCTGACGGTACAACATATTTCCTTGATTTTTCACTCCGGATGATTTCTCCTGCTTTTTGAAATTGTGCCGCACTTGCAAGAGAGCTTCCACCGAATTTCACTACTTTGGGCATAATAAATCGCTCCTTCATTTATCGATTGTGCAGAATCTCCTCAACAACAGACGGACCGAAGACAACGCCATGGATCCCCTCCCGGCAGGCAGCCACTACATTGTCTTCTCTGTCGTCAAAGAACAGGCAGGATGCCGGATTCAGATCATAACGTTTCAGAAGAATCCGGTATATCCTGGCATCCGGTTTGAGACATTTTTCTTTCCAGGAAAAAACTCCTCCATGAAAGGATTCGATAAAATGAAGTCTGTCTTTTGTCTTTTCATAAAGCCCTTCGGAATAGTTGGAGAGAAAATAAATCTGGTATCCTTTCTCACGGAACCAACGGATCAGATCTTCCGTATAGTCAGCCGGAAGAATACACTCGCGAAGACCTTCGTATACAAGACGAATCTCCTGTTCAAGTTGGGGTGCGTTTGCAACAAAGGCGTCACACCAGGTTTCCGGTCCGTAAGTACCCCGGTCTCCTTCAACCCAGGCGGAACTTTGAAAGACGGCCTGGTTGATCCGGATTTTTGTTTTCTTGTCAAAATCATACTGATCCAGACAGTGATGAGCATCGTAGTGCACCAGCACATTTCCCAGATCAAAAATGACTGTATTACATGTATCTACAGGTATCTTCATTTTGTTCTCCTCTTTGTCTGATTCTCCACTATGTACTACTTTACATTGTTAAAGCGGGGATTGCAAGAACAATCCGCTACTTTTCCACTTTTCTGATAACATCTGCGTAGGAAGCTTTGGCAGCGATTTTAAAATCCTCTGGAGCAAGTTTCAACTGCATTCCCAGTTTTCCGCCACTTACATACATCTTGGTAAGTTTCGACGCATCTTCCTGGATGATGGTCGGAAACTGCTTTTTCATGCCAATCGCTGTACATCCACCACGCACATAGCCCGTAACGGTTGTCAGAGTCCGTACCGGGAGCATCTCAAGAGATTTCTCTCCGGCAGCACGGGCAGCTTTTTTCAGATCAATTTCTTCTTCAATCGGAATGACAAATACATAATATCCTCCGCTCTTTGCCTGAGTCACCAGTGTCTTGTAGACCTGCTCATGGGGAAGATGGAGCTGGTCTGCGGTGGAAATGCCATCGGTAAACTGCTCGCAGTCGTAAATCCGGTATTCATAAGGAATACCAAGCCGGTCCAGAATTCGCATGGCGTTGGTCTTTAATTCTTTTTTACTCATTGCTTCCCTCCTTTTTCCGGATCGCTTCATACAGTGGCGGGCGGCCCTTTTTTCGTGTGATCTCCATCAGATCCAGCTTTGTCAGGTCAATCACCTCGGTCTTGACAGGATCGGCTGCGGTCAGATCCCGAATCGTATGAAGTAAAAGCTCCCGGTCTTCCTGACCGGACAGATTGATAAAGTCAATCAGAATGATGCCTGACAGATTACGAAGCCGAATTTGCCTTGCAGCTTCTTTGGCGGCCTCCAGATTTAGTTTCAGATACTGCTCCTGATTTCCGGAAACTGACCTGCCTGTATTGACGTCAATCACTGTCAATGCTTCTGTAGGCTGAATGATAAGGCTTCCACCGGATTTCAGCCAGACTTTCTGAGAAAGGGCCCGATCCATTACCTGTTCCAGACTATAGAGCTTTGTAAGGGGGAATTGTCCGTCCTCGTAGAAACGCAGGCAGGATAAGATATCTGGTTCTTTTTCCAGAAGATACGCCCGGATTCGGTCCCATACCTTAGGAATGTCTGTGACAATTTCTGCCAGAGACTCCCACCGGACATGAGAGAATCCGGCAAGAATACCGGGATCACTCTCCATAAGACGGCTGAAACAAGTTCGGGTCTTTGCCCGGTCAAGAAGTCCTATCAGCCGGTTTTCCTGTGTGCGGATCTCTTTGGAAAGTTCTTCTTTGGGAAGTTTTGCAGCTTCCGTCCGGAGAATGACTCCGCAGGAAGATGTAGCCAGATCTTTCAACCAGTTTTTCAGTGTTTCTCGCTCCTTCTTTGGGAGTTTGGAGGAGACACCTGGTTCGTGTGGCCGCATGGAAATTACTGCATAACGTCCTGTCAAGGAAATATTGGTCGTAACCGAAGGCTTTTTGGATTTGGAGGCCTCCTTATTGACCTGTACGACCAGCTCGTCTCCGACACAGACTTTCTGTTTTCCGTTTTTTTTTGTAAAGTAGGCACAGGCAGTTTCCTCTTCGGTACAGTAACATTCCATACCGGGAAACAATTCGATGAAGACGGCATGGATATTCGGAATCCGTCGTTTGATCCTTCCAATGTAAATATCTCCTACCTGTACGGATGCACCGTTTTTATCGTCCTCATCTGAGACAAGGATTTCCGTTATTTTTCCGTCATCCTCCAGAAAGAAGCAAAGGCGGTCATACACATTAGTTACAAGGACTCTCTGTTTTGTCATAAAATCTCCATCCCCAGCGCGTCAAGTGCGACGAGCTGTTCATCCTTTACGGCATAGTTTTCTAATCTGTGATATCGGAAATCCTGTTCGGCGTCTTTATCGACTCTGGACTTGTGCAGAAGGGCGGATACGACAAGCTCCGGCTTCAGATTAACGGAGCTTCCGGCCCGAACTTTCAGAAAGAGACTGTTTTCTCTTTGTTCCAGTTCCAGGATCCATGGTCGGATATTTACTTCCTTTTCACTTTTCTTTGTCTGCTTTACGACGAGGATTTCCTCACTGGAAAGAAAAGCGACAAGATCCTCAGAAGAGACAGGAAACTTTCCATCTTTTGGAAAGACCAGATAATCCGCCGCCTCAATAATAGACATTCCTGTGGACTTTTTATCCTCAGGAATCTGTACAAAATTTATAATTTCGATTCCATCGGCCATAACGGCATTAAGCCTTTGAATGGCATCCCTGCTTGCAAGCGGTCGAATGAGTTCGATATCAAAATATTCCCCGTCGCTTGTCAGTCCCACGCCAAGTGGATTGGCAAAGGACATGATCATATGAGGGCTGAATCCCTTTGTAAAGGCGATTGGAATATCCGCTCTTCTCATAGCTTTCTGGAAATAGCGCATGACGTCCAGATGACCGATAAATTTCATAACACCATATTTTCGAAATTTAATTCTTGCCTTCAAAGCAGACACCTCCCTGATAACACATTGCTCCGCAGGCAGAGCATTTTTCCCGGCAGTTCGGGGTGACTTCCCCTCTCATGGCACGCTCCCACTCCCGCCTGAGGAATGATTTTGTAACGCCTACGTCAATGAAATCCCATGGGAAAAGTTCGTCAAGTTCTCTCTTTCGCATGGTATAGAATGTCAGATCCACCCCCGTATTTTCAAATGCCTGCATCCATTTATCATTTTGGAATTCATCGCTCCAGGAATCATAAAGACATCCCAGTCGATAGGCTTCCAGAAGTACCTTTGACGTCCGGCGGTCGCCTCTTGCGAAAACACCCTCCAGAACTGTCACATCCGCTTCATGCCAGTTGTAGCGGAGGCTCTTTCGGTTTAATTGCTCTTTCATCTCCTGGTTTACTATGTAGGCACGGTGGATATAGTCTTCCTGGGTGAACATCTGGGCCCACTGAAACGGGGTAAATGGTTTTGGGATAAAGAAGGAGGTGCTGAATGTAATCTGGCATTTCCCATTTCTCTGGCTTTTTGGGATTTCATAGTATTTTCTGGCGACACGATCCGCCAGCCGTGGAATCTCTTTCATGTCCTCCTCGGTTTCTCCCGGAAGTCCGAGCATAAAATAGAGCTTTACTTTGTTCCACCCGCCCGCAAACGCTTGAGCCGCCCCATCCAGAATCATTTCCTCGGTCAGCCCCTTATTGATGACATTACGCATCCGCTGGGATCCTGCTTCTGGGGCAAAGGTGAGACTGCTCTTTTTGATATCCTGTACTTTTCCCATCACATCCAGGGAGAACGAATCAATCCTCAGGGACGGGAGGGAAATATTGATTCCTTTGTCCTTACATTCTTCCATCAGGAATAATACAAGATCCTTTAACATGGAATAATCGCTGGAACTTAAAGAACTGAGGGAAATCTCCTCGTGTCCGGTATTTTTCAGCATCTCGATAGCATAACGCTTTAAGGTCTCCAGATTTTTCTCCCGCGTAGGGCGGTAGATCATACCCGCCTGACAGAATCGGCATCCGCGGATACATCCTCTTTGGATCTCTAGAACGACCCGGTCCTGAGTCACCTTGATGAAAGGGACAACTGGTTTGGACGGATATGGTGCATCGCTCATATTCCGGACGACTTGTTTTTTAATCGTTGCCCTGGCGTGTGAATTGTTCGGAAGAAAGGATTTCAACGTACCGTCTTCGTGGTAGGACACGTCATAGAACTGCGGCACATAAATTCCTTCGATCTCCGCTGCCATCTCCAGGAAATCGCGTCTCGTTCCATGATTCTTTTTGTTTTCTTTGTAGGCATCCAGAAGATCATTGTAGACAGTCTCGCCCTCTCCGATATAGAAGAGGTCAAAGAAATCCGCCAGAGGCTCCGGATTGACGGCACATGGCCCCCCGCCGATAACGACCGGATCCTCGTCTGTCCGGTCTGACGCAAATAACGGGATGTTCGAGAGATCCAGAACCTGTAAAATGTTTGTGTAACACATCTCGTACTGGATCGTAATACCGAGAAAATCAAAATCCTGGATCGGATCCTGGGATTCCAGAGCGAACAATGGAATATGTTGCTCCCGCATGATCCGGTCCAGATCGATCCACGGAGAATAAACCCGTTCGCACCAGGTATCCTCTCTCCGATTGAACATGTCATATAAAATTTGAATTCCAAGATGGGACATGCCGATTTCATACACGTCCGGAAAGCACATCGCGAAACGGATAGCTACCTTTTCTTTGTCCTTCATCACCGAATTGATCTCGTTCCCGATATATCGGGCCGGCTTCTCGATATTCAGTAATATTTCATCATTTAAAGCTAGTTTTCTCATGTTTCTCCTTTCGGTTTTTGTGCAAAATAAACAAAACAAATGAGTGTTTCATCTAAATTGTTCTTTTAAAAAATAGCTGTTTTTTCAATGCTTCTGCGAACTTTTTTAGCCCCGACCATCCGCTTTTTTTGATCATTTTGGGCTCTGCGTAACAAATTTCAATTTTTCGATTCTGCATTACCCTGCATATTTATTCATCAAGACATAACACCGAACAAGCACACATATCACAGAATAGCACCAAAAGCTATTAAAAAACCCAGTTTTTAAGTTGTTTTTCATCTCATTTTTCTGCTACATTCTGTATTGCCTGACAGAATAAAATATAGCTTGATATTAAGAGGTATTGAAGATTCGTATACAGCATTACACAGTACACATAATCTTCAATATTATACCTCTTTTAAGGAAGGACTTCAAGCAGATAGTTCGGATCAATAGGAATTTCCAGTATGTTTTTTTCAACAGGCATGATCTCTGCTATAAAGGAACCAATCTCTTTTGAACAGTCATATATCGGTTCCTTTATGTTGATGTAGACATCTTCTGTTATTTTTACTTCATGGTGCCCCATACATGCAGAAATGGCCTTTAAATTGATATCATTTTCTTTTAATATTGTGACATATGTATGGCGTAAGTCGTGCCATCGCATATCAGGAAGATTACAGTTTTTCAAGAGTCTTTTAAGCTTTTTGCCAAAAGAGCTTCTATTATAGGGCAGCCCATTTTCTTGACAACATACAAAATCAAGAATATTGAAATCTGCATCACCATTCTCCATGATTTCATATTTTCGACGCGCTAGAATCAATTCATCTATCACAAAATCTGCTAAAGGCACACTTCTGTTTCCCGACCAGGATTTTGGTTTTAATTCTTGCGTACAAGTTCGCCCATTATCAGCGCCGGCATCATTAGTTGCCCTTCCCAACTGTCTAGATATGTGTAGTTCACCTTGCAGGAGACCGTTTCAAGTTGGATCTGTTGACAAACTAAAGAGAAATGGCTTTCTGTATGGTATACTTATTATATCAGTTGCAGGAGGTCATTTTTTATGATGGGAAAGCAAAGCGGACAAATCCAGATGGTAATCCTTGACATAGATTCTATGATTCCAGAAGATCATCTTCTGAGACGGATTAAAAACTGCGTAAATTTTGATTTTATATACGAAAAGGCAGCCCCCTATTATTCCCCTGTTGGCAGAAAATCCATCGATCCCGTTGTTCTGATAAAAATGCTGCTGATTGGTTATCTTTATGGGATTAAATCAGAGCGGAGACTTGAAGAGGAAGTATCTCTTAACCTTGCTTACCGCTGGTTTTGTGGAATTGATCTTATGCATAGAGTACCGGATCACTCAACTTTTAGCCAGAATAGAAAAAGACGTTTTCAGGAGGCCGGCATATTCCGGGAAATTTTTAATGAGATCGTACTGAAGTGTATAGAGCTTGGGATCGTATCGGGAGAAACGGGTGTTGCTGATGGTTCATTCCTTCCGTCCAATGTGTCCTGGGACAGCCGCTATGAGGCAGTTGAGACGGTCCAACGTTCCACTGTAAAATATATGGAAGAATTGGAAGCAGAGCTTTCATTCATGCCTGGTTATAAAGAACCGGAGAATGTAAAAAAAGAGAAAGAATCTTTAAAAAGCCGGACAGATCCAGAGTGTGGTTATATCCACCAGGCTCGTAAAAAGGGGCTGGGTTATCTGACGGAGATGACAGTGGATACCAGGCATGGCATTATTACGGGGGTGGACTGTTATCCAGCTAACCAGAGGGAAAGTGATATTATCCTGGAACATTTGAAAGGACAGCCTTGTAAATATCAGGAAATTGGATTAGATGGCGGATATGATATAGGAGCGGTACACAGAGGGCTGGAGTTATTAGGGGTCCAAGGTTATACAGCGATACGTGAATATCCGAACAATGCAATGAAAAAAGGATTCTGTTATGAGGAAGAAACAGACCGCTTTGTATGTAGACAGGGAGAATATTTAGTATTTCAGAAATTAATTTATAAAAAGTTAACGGAGAACTATTACCGTTTATATAGCCGTTCAAAAAAACAATGTAAAAACTGCCCGAATTTTTCAGCTTGTGCCACGGATCTCGGTACAGTCAGGATCAATGCGAGTGCTTATTATCCCTCTTTTTATCGAAATAGCAAGAAAGTAGGGACCAGTGATTATCTGAGGGTCATGAGGCTTAGGAAGATATGGGCAGAAGGAACATTCGCAGTTTTAAAACGAGAACATAAATTGAATAAAATCCAGAAAAGAGGCCTTCAGAAAGCGATAGAAGAATGCCTCTTATCGGCAACGGCATTAAATCTAAAACGGCTGGTAAAAGCGGTTTAAATAACCGAATTTACCAGCCGTTTTATGGCATTTCAAGAAAACATGCAGAAATAAACACTGAAAAAGTGAGTTTGTCAACAGGTCCAACTTGAAACGGTCTCATCAGCGCTGTACCGTACATTTTTACAGGAACATCTTTTCCGTTACACCTCGAAATAAGGTGAAAGCCGTAGCTCTCATGCTGAAAGCCATACATTCCCAGGAAAGCAAGGAAGCAGCCCGTGAAAAGGCAATCCAGGTAATTGAAAAGCTAAAAGCCATGAAACTGGCAAAAGCAGCAAAGAAGGTAGAGGACGGCATTGAAGAAACCTTAACCTATATGGATTTTCCTACGCAGCACTGGGCTCGGATTCGAACCAACAATACCATCGAACGGATCAACCGTGAGATTAAACGCCGTACAAGAGCGATCGGCGCTTTCCCTGATGGTCAGAGTGCTTTAATGCTTGTATGTGCCAGACTGCGTCATGTAGCAGCAACCAGCTGGGGAACCAGACGTTATATGAATATGGATCATCTTTTTAAAACAGAGGATGATCTGCTGTCTGATATCATATCCGGTTGACTGCCGGATACCAAATGGCTGAATTTTACTTTTGCGAAAAAATCTTGACATAGTCAATTTCAATAACCCATCCCCTTACAATTAAAAATAATCTATTTTTATTTATTACTTTTATGTATGACTTTTTCTAATTTGTATACTTTATAAAACAAAATTACTATTGCAATTATACAACCAAATAGTATAATCAGAAATAGATCTTTTTCCATAATCATATAAGTATACTGTTTTAATTTGCCAATAATAAATTTATTTTGAAAAACATACTTACTTAAAAATATAAAGGTTATTAGAAAAACAGTTATAACTGATCTTTGAAAATATTCTTGTGCCATAGTCATATAATCAACTTTAATATTAATTTCACGCATGGTTTTTTTAATCGCATTGTACTGCTCGACTAATATTTTCTTCTTTTTCTCTAGAGTTTCTAATTCCGATAACATAAAATTAGGAAAACCAAATGTAGTATAGTTTCTTCTTTTCAATGCTCGTATAGCAAATTGGATTGCTCTGCAAAGATATAGTATCGTAAGAGATATTAGAATAAATATCATACCATTCGAAATATTTGCACTAATATTGTTACTAAAGATAAACTCTTTAGCTAAATTTATTAATATTGTCGTAGCGACTGCAAAAGTTCCTATAAAAATAGTCGCTTTTGATTCAACTTCTTTACGGCGATTATCTTCACTTGCTTTATATTCATCTATATATTTTAATTCGAGATCGATTTGTGAATCCAAAAATTTACAGTCATTAACTTCTAGTTTTTTAATTGTTTCTTCTTCTAGTGGTTCTAATAATGGCCAAATCAATTCTCTAACATTAATTAATAATTTAATCATATAACTTTTCCCCTTTGTATTTCAACAAATTGACTATGGATCTACTAAGCGGAAAACCTAGTCGAACCTCCAACCATGCCCATTGTCCATTAGGATTACATTCAAGGAAAAAATATTGATCTTTTTTATCTAAAATCAAATCTATTGCTGAATAGTTTAATCCTAATCTCTGTGTTAATTGAATGCACTTCTCTTGAATATCTATAGGCAAATTATATTTCTTATGTTCTAGACAACGCTTCCCTTTCCTCCAATCTATTTTGGAATCTTCATAACATTGAGAATCTATTTGTGCACAATAGACCTTAGTACCTATTACTATACATCTCAAATCATATTTTTTATGTATATTTTCCTGCACATAGACAGGAAATGAACTAATTCTATCTTTATCCTTCATGAAGTCTTCTCTAATTTGAGATGTAAAAATAATCCTAGAATAAAAATCGCGTTTTAAATTACCGCTTTTAATAGGTTTTATTATACAATCATTGTCATGAAGATTGATCATCTCCTCAATGCTCTCTACGTTATTGGATATAATTGCAGAAGGTATCTTAAATCCAATATCCTTTGCCAATTGCAGCTGAAAAATTTTATTTTCAGCTTCGCGAATTCGATATACATTATTAATCCAATATTTGTTTTCCAGCAATTTATATACTCCTTCTAAGGCATATGCCAGTTCCCCTCGCAAATATGTCTTTTCTGGTCCCGTTATATTATCTATATAATTTAATTCGGATATTTGGGCTCTTCGAAAATATACTGCTTCTATTTCGTCTAAATCAACCCTGATTTCTTTTTTTAGATCATATAACATAAACTTATTATTATCCATGTTAAAGTCAATTTTAATTATTTCTGGAATATCTTCCGTATTTAACCTATAGTATTGTAGTTTTTGACTTTTCAGTTCTTTAACAATGAAATCTACTGTAACATCATCTTTATTAGTTAATAATAAAATCATCTTCATCGTCTCGCTCTCTATCTACATATGTTTTTGAAATTAGCTCCAAAAAGAACATTTCATCATCATCTCTTTCTCGATCAATTTCTGTTTTTGTTTCAAGTTCCATCAAATTAAACTCTTTTCCAGTCATTTTCCTTCTAGCACTTGTATTTCCTTCCAAGCCACATAATGTATCTCCAGCATCTATAAAACTTTTTCTCGTATCTACATTCAATACATTCATATCTTTTGAATAATCATAGCGAAATATTTTATTATCATTTATCTTTTTTGGCGTAGCATAGTCAAACAAAATTGGTCTATTCATTATTTTTTCTCCTTTATTTTTATTATACCATGACTGCAATTTATATTAGCATTACTATCAATCAAAACATAAAAAGCAATATATGAATATTACAGTGCGCCAGGTTCTTCCACAGAATACCGTATTTTACAAAATATCAGAAACAGATATCCAATATTTATCAAAAAATTGATTTTGATTCTCAGAAAAAATGCAAATTTGTGAAAGAGCCTTATGTGAACCTCATATACATCCGTCAGCGTGATGACTATCCGGGCTTGTGAATGCATCCCCTTCTTCAATCATTCGCTTCTCGTGTTCGTCATACCATTTTTTCGCGTACCATTCAGTCCTATTCTTACCCGGAACGTAAACTTTAGTGTATCTGTCTTTATCTCCCACAATGGATGAAGCAAATTCCGTTTCAGGACAGCCTATAATCTTCCCTGCGTCATACTTCAAAATCATGTTCTCTGCGATTGAGTAGCAAAAGACACTGGCATCGGATTTATACAGACCATCCCTTGAAAATGGATAGTTTTTAAATCGTATGCGGTTATACTTTGGATTCATTCTATTATTATTTTTATAAAGGTATTGATGCAATTGTGGACTTACCACTTTAATCAAGTTCTCCAATGTATTGGGTATTGGAAGTCCTTTATTTGTCAATATATCTTTTGTACAGTTTCTCTAATGAGCAAGGTTCCATGGTATAGTTAGTCTCAGTAGAAAAATTTAATTCGCATTGTTTATACCCTCGATATCCCTCTTGATTTCTACCATTCTTTGTAAAATTCAAGTATAAATATTGTAATCTCATACTTTTCAATTTCTCCTTATGTTTTAACTGTACTTTTATGTTATTTTCATCTAGCAGAATCTCATACATTTCGCACGCACTCAATTGAAAGAGCTCATTAGAACATTATTTACATTGCAAATTCTTTTGCTGAATTTAGTTAATCTTGAAACAATAAAATTGCAAATAATAACTCTGGAACATAAATCAGTCAACTATATATCTAATAATATGGAATTTATCTATTTGATATTTTCTACCAAGTCAATAAAGCAAGAACTATAGTATTGATCGTCCAATTTACGTTTCAGAATATTATAGATTTTTCTATCATGTGTGGACATAATTATCTGGCAATCGGTACTTTCTATAATACTTCGAATCATATCAGAAAACCCCAACATATTCATATCATCAAAATGACTGATAGGATCATCAATAAATATTGTTCTAAAAGTAAGATTGTCTGATGTTAAAGCTCTCCCAAAGAATGAGCTAAATGCTACAGTATTTAATTGAGCTGTACTAAAATACCATTCTGGACGATACGAATCTGTCTCATCTCCAATCTGTTCATTAACTACAATATAAAGTTGTGGCTCATCTTTTTCATTAAATGACAAATGATAGTCAACATTTTTCATAAAATCATGCGGATCAATTTTCTGATATATTTCGTTCATTATATTCTGACTAAAATAACCCTTTAAACTCTTTTCAAGAGTTTCCTTTGCAAGCTGAAAATTCTCTTCTGCTACTTCAGTTTCTCCTTGTGTAGATGCGTAAGTTCCTTTAATCGTATCAATTTGTTCTGTCACACTTTTATACTTCTCGAAATAGTTTCTCGCACTATTTTCTTCTTGAATTTGCACTAAATATTCTAATTGTTTCTTATAGTCATCCGCAGATTGCATCCATTTTTTTAACTCTCGTTCTACTCCTTCTTTGGTAAAATCACTAAAAAGCTCACTAATAGATACCACTTTTTTTAAATGTTCTAATTCTTTAGATTGTTTATCTTTATCTGCCAGAAGTTTTTCCTCATTCTCTGCTGAAATATCGTTGTATGTACTAATCTGATTTTTTAATTCTTCTATTTCATGTAAACAATTTTTATCTTGTAAGCGAAGATCTACTAATTCTTTATAAAAATCATAATTTTCTGGTTTTTCTTTAAGAATCATCATACTGGTGAACATTTGCGGATCTTCCAGAAAACTTTCTTTTCTTTTCATAGTGCTTTTTATGCTTTCTTTTATAGTTTTTATCGAATCAGATAATATTTCTTTCTGGCTCTGTAAACTATCTCGCAACTCTATATAATTCTGTCTTTTTTCCTCCTGCAATTTTTCCCATTCTTTTACTGTTGTTAAAGAATATATCTCTAAATTGATTTCGTATTGAACAAACCAGATTCTCAAATCACTCATTTCTTCTTCTAATTTATTTTTTTGTTTGCTAAAATCCTCTTGTAGCAAATAACAGTTTCTTAAATCATTCTCAATTTTCAGTATATCTTGTCTTACTACTTCTTTCTTCTCACTTTTCTTTTCTTCAAATATTATCAATAACCTTTCATATTCATCTAATATTTTTTTTAATTCACATTGAGCAATATAAAAATCTTCATTCAATTTCTCCGTATTATCAAAATCAAAATTATCTATAGCAGAGACCAATGCTTCCCAATTTTTAAATGTTGTATGACATAGCGGGCAATCTTTTTCTTCTTTATGAGACTGTAAATATTGTTTTGCTTTTTCACAAATATCCTGAACAGTCTCTTTACTTTGATTAGCCTTATATACCTTTTCTCTGAATATATCAATTTTTTTAATTTGATTTCTATATTTTTGTATTATTTTGCATAAATCTTGTTTCAATTCAAATCCCGCTAACAATTCTACGTCAAGCAAATTTCTGCTATCCATATCAATTTGTTCAATATTCTCAGGTAGAACTATCTTCTCAATCTGTTTAGATTTTTCTCTTCTTTCTAATAGAGTTCTTTTATACTGTTCTATTTGCTTCTTTATTTTTGCCAGCTTATTCTCCAAATCTTTTAACTGATTTCTAAAAAAATCCATTTTTTCTGCATTTGTATCAATTTCTTGTATTTTCTTCTCATCCAAACTATCCACTAATTGATTTAGTTGCTCACTAACCTTTTGATACCTACTCAGATTTTCGTCATACTGATGCGTAATGGCCTTGAGATTTTTATTAAAACTATTTTCCTGATCATTCAGTTCTAGATAAATATTTAACTGCTTTTCTACTTTATCGTAACCATATGAATCAATTAATTCCAACGAATCCAGCTTTTCTTTTACAGCGGTAATTTTTGATTGAAGCTTTTTGAGCGATTGTATAATTCTATTTAACTCTCTTTTTCTTTTGAGTTTTATTTCACACTCCCTTAAATAAGATTCAACCTGTTTAATTGCATCCAATTGTTGATAAAAATATGTTATACCTATAAGCTGAATCTTTTCAGCAGCATTAATTTTTTCAGAAAGTTTTTTTAATTCAATACTCTTAATTTCTCTTTCATAAATCTGTGTTTCATTAATTAATTCATCATATTCCAGCGTACCAGCATTTTGAGCATCAAAAAATATAGGTCTGTTTTGATTTGGAAACGAATTATATTTATATATTATATCTATAATTCTTTGCACAGAAAGCTTGTCTTTCATCAGCTGTGATAATTCATCTTCCAACAACTGCTTTTTCTCTTCAAGACCTGATAATTCATGTTTTTTACTTTTATACACATCATATAAATCAATAAACTCTTCTCGTTCATTGTCAAGAGGCGCCGCACTATCTGTCCATTCTTTAAACTGAGCAGTTGGAGATTTTGCAGAAATAAAACTATCAATTTTATCATGAGGAAGAATCAGTTGGTCCCAAATTTTTCTTTGACTTTTTGTCCCGGTAATATCACTCCCTGGACTAGCAGAAATAAATCTACAGTCATTCCCATCTTCCTGCAGGTTAGCAACTTTTCTTCTTATCACTAAACCATTATCTAAATTTAGCATAACATACGCCTCTTCATGGCTATGATCTCGATTATGATAGATGGGGCCCTTTCTTTTTTCCTTTTCTTTAGCATTAAGATCAACTATACGTCCCACCTCCCCTTTTAGAGCATATTCAATCCCGTCAAATATACTGGTTTTTCCCATTCCATTTTTAGCATAAATTAAAACAAAACTCGCAGGTCGTCCATTTCTATCCTTAAAACCTATAACTTTCTCCCCTTCATATTTACGAAAATTCTTTAATGTCAGGCTTTTCAATTTTGGATATGTTTTTAATGGAGCTTGTATATCAATTTCAAATATTTTGCTTTCGACCAATTGTTTATATTCTTCGTCAGTGTCACATCTCTGTTCAAACACATATTTCTTTGCCGAAAAAGAATCCTCTTCAATCTGGTTTTTCATTTCAAGATTTATTTCTTCAGAATTAAAAAAACAAATATAAAAATTACTTTTTTCAATAATAGATTCAATTTTTGTTTGGTATTTTACTGCCACATAATAGTTTATTTCTTTCCAGTTTTGGTACAGATCTTTTAATTCAGAAAACACACAAATAAATATATGTGAATGATAAGAGGTATCTGCATGCATTTTACGAGTATAGTAACAGCATTTGCATCCCCACTTATCGAACAATGTAGTTTTTAACTCCCAATTAGTTAAACTATTTATACTTCCCATAACTCTTTCAGTACCCCCTTCATATTTTTTTGTAACAAGCATTTATCAATTTTGCTTCTATTAATCAAATCTAGTATACGATCAACACCTATAGCAGCCAAATTACATTGTATAGCTGCACCATCAATAATATCAAAGTTTTCCGACTCTTCACTGCTTTCAGGTAAAAACTGTCCTAATTTATTCTTTAATACCCTATTAGAATATTCCGCACATGCAGTAATATCTCTTACAATTGCACGGCATTCATGCCTTGGATATAGAAAAAAATGTCCATCATTACTATTTAGAACAAATAATGTTCCATTTTTTAGTTTTCCTTGCTTTGCAAAATATTCAGCTTCTATTAAGCGTCCTAAAACTGATTCTGTTTCATCTTCAGTACAAATATATTCCACATCAACTTGATCATTTTCATAAGGCTCTGGCATATTTATCACTGGCTTAGTTACATTATCACCACAAACAAAACCCGAACCATAAAGTATTGCCATTAGTTCTAATTTCCCGGTCCAAAACTTATCACACTTCTTTCGAGCACTTTTACAAGATAATTCATCGTACCATTTTTCAACACAGTTTTCCGGTAATAAATTATAATCTTCCATTAGTTCTTCTGAAAAATCATAAAACAACCTTTTGGCTTTGCTCCTACTACTCGAAAATGTAAAAACAGCTAATTCTTTATATCTCTCAAAAGAACGCGGATACTCTGAATGTAAATTGGTAAGTTCCAATAATTCTCTGCACTTTTCAGAAGAAGTAGCTCTTAAAAATGTTCCTGAAGAATTATCGCCACATTCTCCTGAAATAACACATATTAAATTTATGCTATTATTTTTAAAAGAAAATAAACCGGTTCCCGAAAATCCTTCCATTACACTACTACGAGAGCTTATTCTCCCTATTATATTATAATTATATTCTATAGAATATGTTTTATTTTTCGCAATATTATTGATTTTGCCCTGCAATTCGTGCTTCCCATCTAAAAAATTAGCACCTACTTTTTCGCGTTCTTTATCCATAGATAATGGAAATCCATAGCCATATACTTTTTCTCTAAGTCTTCCTTGACTGATTTGCATACATTCCATTGTATTCATCCATTCCTTCCATTGGATAAGAATCATAGCAACATCCGCAATAGAAGATGGATTTGCTTGCATATAATCAGGATGAATGCATACTTTTCCTTCTTCAGGGACAAAGTCCGAAATATCTGTAACTAATTGTGCTTCAACATTAATTTCTTGCGGATTTCCTGAACCATCCATGCAACCTAACGACAAACATACCTGTAATTCACCTTCTTTGAATATATCGGTTATGACATGTGCAGCTGTGAAAACAACAGCCATTTCCCCTACCTGTCTTAAAAACAAGATTCCAGACCCTTTCAATTGATCCGATTTGTTTTTAGCAATTCTTACTGATAGACGATTAATTATCTCAAAACATTCCGTATTCTCCATATATATAACATCCATCCTTTATCTTTATAGCTTGGTCATCTAACAGATACAAAGATAGTTTTTTTGTATCTAAAAACGCTCTACGATCCTCAATTGTAAAATATCTTTCATGGTATTCTGTATTATACCAATCATAATTACAATACAGATTAACATCTTTTTCACCTGCATTTTTCAGCAGATGAGAGAGCACAACTTTATTGGGTACCTTTTTTTGATGACCATTTGTACTCAATAAATAATTATTCGTCCTAATTGCTTTTAACAAAGAATCAGAAGTGTTACTTCTGCTTCCGTGATGCGATAATTTTAATAAATCGACTTCAAAACGATCTGCATCGTTGATTTTTTTAATTCCTTGCAAACATACTGATGGTTTTGCATCTCCTAAAAAAGCCAGTTTTATACTATGATATTCAAAAATAAAGGCTATAGAAGAAGCATTATTTGGAGATGAATCACTCAACAATTTTTCTTGCATTAAATCAACTAAATTCTTTTTCACCATCTCAAGATTACTTGCATATTGAACATACTCGTTTTCTTTTTCATACTTTTCCCATTCATTTGCAAACTTTCTTAATTCTTTTTCTCCAGGACTAATAAATCGTATTGCCGCGCCATTAGGCAAGGCAGCATGTTGTCCATATACAACATAATCAACCAAACGATCTTTCAATCCTTTCTCTGATAATAACTCCCCAAATTTAATTCCATCCTTTATACCATATTCTTCATAATTCTGGTTTACACGAATCTGATCTTCCACGCAAACAGAGCTTTCCAAAATTTCGCCTGTCCCTTTCAGATTCCTATGTATACCTTGGTATGTATTAAAATAAATTCGTTTCACTGTTCTATCTAATATATCATTTGAAATTCTACAAATGCCCTCTAGCGCTCCTTGAATATGATCATAATCTACGTGAGTTAGCACAAGTGCTTCTATTTTTTCTTTACGTTCATCAATAATATTAATAATTGATGCATATTCCTCCCCACATTCATCGGTTCCCCCATCAATTAAGATGTGGCTATATACCTCATTGTCGCCATAGGCAATCCATATAAAATCGCCTTCATTCGCAGGCAAAGCAAATATCTTGACCATTATGTTTTTCTCCTATCCTGTTGCAAAAGACTTTTATCTAGTTATTTATATTTAAAACACTCTATTATAATTATAGCATATAATTATTCTTATATTTCAATTTATCTACAACATTTAGTAATCTCATTTATTTACAAATTCTGTTCAATACTTAGTTGTGGATGAGTTAATTTTAACGCATCACAATAGGCGCAGTGAAAAACACTACGCCTGGAATACTTTAATTAATCTTTTTTGTCGGCCCCTATGGATAACCCTCTTATACTTTGAATACTCCACATAAAAGTCTTCGTTTACACTTTTAATATTCTATTTCGTTAAACTCAATTATCATTCCTCGTACCAGTCTCTCTACAATGCTTAACGGGTACTAAAAAATATGTATAAACGGCCCCACATGCACATCACCTGCACATGGAATAATTCCAACCATACAGGCTGCATCAGCGCAAACATTTCCTCCACAGACCACCATATCCATAGTGCAGGTTCTTTCTATACATTAATCAAAATAATCTGATTTTCCTGTAATTTAATTCCGGTATACATCAGTTGATTTAGTAAAACTTTCACGGAATCTATCGTTGTAAGTTCCTAGATCAGAATTCATCTTTGATCACCTTTATTATCATTTAATATTATTTGTTAATTATTTTATTTTCAAAAAAGAAATTGTAAATAATTTTATTATTCCTAATAGATACGTCTACTTGCCACTAAAAATTTCTTTATCAAATATATCGCATAAGCTTTTAATTTGCACAATCTTCTATATCAGACAACTTATAGTTCGCCGAAACTTTAATTAATCTACAAATATTTTTAACTAAATTTTGTAATTTTTCTTTGTCCTTTTCGTAGTCATATGTTAACTCCTCGGGTAAACGATTTATAGGAAAAATAGCTGTAATCCCCAATTCATACAAAAAAGCATTATTTATATCATCCCCTCCCGTTAAGATAATAATTGGTACTCCATATTTTCTTGCACATTTTCCAATTCCAGATATTACCTTCCCATTTAAACTTTGTTTATCTACCTTTCCTTCACCGGTAATTACAAGGCTAGAGTTCTTTATATCTTCTTCTAAGTTTAATTCTTTTACTATATATTCAATCCCTAATTGCAAATCACTTTTTAAAAAAGCAACCATTCCAGCACCTGTGCCACCTGATGCACCCGCACCGCATATATTCGATATATCTACTCCTAAGTCATTCTTTATCACTTTGCTAATATGTTGTAACCCCAGGTCCAACGTTCTCACTGTTTCAATGTCTGCTCCTTTTTGAGGTGCAAAGACATACGCAGCACCATCTTCTCCATATAGAGGATTAGTAACATCTACTAGGGTAAGAAATTGTATATTCTTTAGCAAGTTATTTACATTGCTCACATCAATTTTGTTTATCATCTTCAGGGTTCTACCAGTAGGTATGAATTCTTTTCCTTCACTATTCAAAAATTTAAATCCAACAGCTGATGCCAATCCACAGCCCGCATCATTTGTACATGCACCACCCAGACATACTATTATTTTCTTACATCCGTGCTTTGCAGCCTCTAAGATTAGTTCCCCAACACCAAATGTTGTTGAATCCATAGGAGTATTATTGCTTTTCTTTTCAACATGTCCTGCACAGGAAGCAATTTCTATAATGGCTGTAGAATTGTGAATAATTCCCCATGTGGCTTTCACCTTATTCCCAAAAGGCCCGCATACAAAAGAGTGTATTTTTTCACCCCCTAAGGCTCTGACTAGGCATTCAACGCTTCCTTCGCCACCATCAGCAATAGGTATTGAAACAATTTCCGCATTTTTAAAATGCAATGCAAGTTCACTAGAAATAATATCACTAACCTGCTTTGATGTAAGTGTTCCTTTAAATGAATCCGGAACAACAAGTATTTTCTTCATAAATCTAATCACTCTCTTATCTTTATTAATGCTCCATTTCCATACAGAATAGTTTTAAATCCTTCTTCAATACTGTCAGAATCCATTATTATGTTTCTAAAATCGCAATCCACCAAGTTTAAATATGGAAGTATTTTATATGTATTTATGCATTTATGTTGATTTTTATCTATATCTATCTTCCAAATTTTAAAGGTATTGTCATCAGAACAGCTTATACAATTTTTACCATTTGGAAAATATTTTATTTTTCCTATCCAATTGTTATGCCCCCGTAATTCCCCTATCTTTATGTTATTTTCAATATTCCATACATAGATAATTCCATTATCACATCCAACCAAAAGAGTTTTGCCATCCGGTGAACACTCCAAACATCTTATCCAATCAGGAAATCTCTCTGACTGATACTTTTTTATCCATTTTTCTGTATCCCAAACAATAAATGTTTTATCATATGAGCCACTAATGCAATAGTTCCCTTGAGATGTAAATGTAACACACCTAACATAATCATTATGATCATACAAAACCTTAATTATTCTATTGCCCTCAAACTGCCAAGCACAATTCCACACTATCAAAGTGTTATCATAGGATGCACTAACGCAAATATTAACGTTTGGTGAATACGCAACATCCCTAACTCTTCCGTAATGTCCTTTTAAATTTTTGTAATTTTTATCAACATTTTTTCCTTGTTTATTTCCTATTAACACAAAATCAGATTCTTGTCCTTCTTCATCTCCCCTTAAACAACTATCAATCCCTGTAATATTGCCATATTTCTTTGCAAACTTTTTTTCTCTTTTTCCCGTTACTATGTCCCACATAATAAGGCATTGGTCTTCCCCACCACTTATACTAAACTTACCACTCTTCAAAACAGAAATTGCGTTAACTTTTCCTTCGTGTCCTTCTGGTAAAAATGTACTATGACTCACCTTAGCGTTTTCAAATTTTGTGTCGGAACTCATTTTAATCCCACCAAGATAAACGTGTCTAAGATCCAGGTTTGAAAAATCAAAATTAGTGAAATCATTTCCGTACACAATTTTGCAAATATTTAAAATATTTGTCAATACTACATTGCGTTTTTCAAACTCTCTACCTCTCACTTTTTCAATTAAACTTGTCAAATCTTTTTTAGAAAATAAATCTGCACAGAATCTTAATACAGCTGGAGAAATAGTTTTACTCCATGCGTCATCTAAATACCAACTTTTTTTTGCCAATACTTTCTTTCTATATATAGCTGCATAACAATCTCTAAACTGCTGGTGCATAAATTTAACTTTACATTCTTCTGGATTAAACATCACATTTTCTTCTATATAGGTTGGTTCTTCAAAAAAATTTATAAATAAGCATAGTCTTTTTTCAATTATTTTTTCAATTTCGTCTCCGTTTAATTTCCAATCAATAGCATTACCTTTTGTGAACTCTTGTTCAAGACCTCTTACACATAAATCATTAAATATATTAGATAAAATTTCTGATTCTTCGTGTAATTCTTGTATCCATACTTTTATTAAACTAATAGTGACAGAATATTTTTGATTTACTTCCATTTTATATCCTATATAAGCTGATACAAAATTTACTGATATATAACTATTAATTGCCCATATTATCTCATCATTATTAAGCCATAGCTTAATCACTTGAGCTTGCAAGAAATTCCAAATGATCTGTCCCGCATTGACAGGCGAAAAATACCATGACAAATATCTAGGAGTTCCTTGGTCTCTTTTATTATACTCTTTATAATTGGCATAAAGCGCTAACATTAATGGATTAGATAATACATCTTTCAACCTATTATTATCTTCAGGATAATCCATACCACATGTATCTAAATAATTTCGGATCTGATCTTCTTTCAAAGCCTCAATTTTAAGTTGCACAATTTCATCCTCATATTTATAAAAACTAGGAAAGTCTAATAAACCCTCGTCTCTTGATGAAACAATAATTTTTCCTCTATTTCTGTTAATTAAATGCTTAATTTCTTTTGCAATTTTATTTCTTATCTTCGTTCCAAGCTCATTAAATCCATCTAGAAAGAAAATTACCGATTCCTTGATATTATTAGGTTTACTAAAATAATCATAAACATCTTTATCTCCCTGCCAAATTTCTTCAAACATATATTTTTCTAATAACTCTTTGCCGTCATCTTCTATATCATTTATTTCATACAAAGGAATATATATAGGAAAATAATTTTTACCCTGCAATTCACTTAATACTTCTGTAGAAGATATCATGGATACTGTTTTTCCCATTCCTCCTTCCCCAAATAAAAAAATAGTCATATAATTTCTATTGTTATTATCCATTAGAAAAGATAATAATGAGACCTGCCCTTTTTGAGTGTCAAAAAATATTTTTTCCCCTTGATTAAACGCTTTTAATTCAGGAAACAAATTCTCATTTATTTCTTTCAACCTATAGGAACCTGAGTGTTTTCTAATGTTTTTATTATACGCATCCAAATATCTTATTATTTCATCTTTCATATTTATCCCTCTACACATTTTTTACCACGCCACCATTATCGCTAATTTTTTCATTGATTATATTGCTTTCAAATTGTACACCTTCAAATTCACATCCTATAATATTTAAATCATATAGAGGATTATATTTCTTTAGTATTTTGAAGCACCCTTCTTTTTTTATATCTAAGATATAAATCGAACCAGAATTTGTTGCAATATACATATAATTATCATAAATGTCACTAGCAGTGATTTTCCCCTTTATTTCTCCGAAGGAATTACTGATTTTTAAAGATAAATCTAATATAATTATTTTTCCTTTTTTACATATAGCGATAATTCTATTTAGTTTTTTAGAGTAGTATATAGATACAATTAAGTCTTTTAAAATATGACTATAATGTATTTTGAAATCATACCTAGGAGTCTTTAACATTAATAAAATCCTGTTAGAATCATATCCTATAAATATCGTTTCGTTATTCACAGTTTTAATTACTGAATTTACCGAAATATGGTATTTATTAGGGAGTATCCTTACTTTCTTTTCTATCAAATCAAGCCATAAAAAATCCTCATAAGTTGTTATCAGTAATTCATTATCTGAATTCCAGACATATGACAGTAATTTTATTATTTTACTAGACCTATATATTAAAGTTTTATTTCTTGCCTCCATAACATTATAATCATCTTGTACATAAACTGCGTTGGAGCAATCATAATTAAAAATAATATCTGAAATGTGATAGAGTATTTTATAGTTTTCTTCAAAATATTTTTCTTTTCTTTCCCAAAGATATATTCTGCAATCAATACCAATCCCAAGCAAATAATTTTTACATGATATTAACTTAACTATAATTGATTCTAAGCCCTCTAGTATCTGTATGCATCCTTGATCTGCTTTCCAAATTCGTATCGTCTTATCAGACAAAGCAGTGGCAAATAAATCACCATAATATAATTTAGAAATGGCATTTACTATTCCATGCTTTTCAACATTCATTAATGTTGAATCTAATATTTTGCAATTGTAAAAAGACGCTTTTTTCTCAACACCTGAAAATTTGCATCCACTAAAACTAGTATTGGAAAAATCTATATTATTAAATTTGAATTGCTGTAATTGAAAATTATATTTAAATTTTAACACATCAAACCAAAAACAAGGTATAGTAATAATATAGTTGAAGTCTTCAAATTTAAATATCTTAATTAATTCGTCTGCCTTTACTCTCCTAGCAATATAACCAATAATATTATTTGGAAACGTCTTAGAAAGAATGCTAGAATCAATTATTCTATTTTTTATACATATTAATAAATATTCTCCCACCAATTCATCGCATAATTGTTGATGAAAATAGATAATATTATTATCAAAATTAGAAAAAAATAATTGCGAACTTGATAAAGTTTTCCTTATGGTTGCATATATTTTTTTATTCTCCCAATCATGTAAATTACAACTTATATTTCTAAATTCACTATAGCTAAGATAATTCTTTTCATTATCTAACAAATAAATCCCTATCATTCCGAGTAAATGTTCTGGAGATTCAAACACATAATCATCTTTATCACAAAACACTTGAAAAATTCTATTTAGATTTAACGCCAATACTTTATGCATTTCCTCACTAACATTCCGTTTCTTCACTTGATTAGTTGTCTTCTCCGAGACATTTCCTAGTCTCAAAGCAAATCTATTTATTCCTTGATAACTACTTGAACTTTTGTATTGCGAAAAGTCCTGTTTATATACATAATCGAATGATGCTTCCTCATCTATTTCAAATGTTTCTCTACTTGCAACGACCGATTGTATATGATTCTTGTTTAAATCTAATGCACTTTTAATCAATTTCTTTCTCTCATTTTCTGATATTTCGTCATATCCATCAAACAAGATCACAAGCTCATCAAATTCTAGAAAATCTCTTAATAACGAGGAGGGTAATAACCTGTTTTTGCCTTGTATCAAATAAAAAAAGTAATTTTTCAACGAGTAATCTGTAAAAACAAAATCATGACATGGTATTAAAAGAGTCAGAATTCCTTTTTCTAGTAACAATTCACAAATTCTAATCAAATATAATGTTTTGTTACTCTGATAGCTGTCTATGAAGAAAATATTTTTATTCTTTTTATTCTTTCTATTTAATATAGCATCAATTAGAGTATATTTATTATTCACAATTCCCCACTGAAACTTTTCATCTCTAACTGATAGTTCCAAATCTTTATAGAGTTCTGAAGGTAAATGATAGTTCTTCATTGTCTTTTTAAATAGCTTCCTAAAGACATCAATGTATTTCACATGCCGTTTTCTTACTATCTTCATATAAAGTCATTCCTTTTAATCTGCTTATACCATATTATGTATTGTCACTGAACACTTCACCATTAAACTGGAACATTTCCAAACGTTCTAAAATATATTGCGGTAGCGTTTTATTCTGTATCTCAGGCCATCTATCAATATCGGCATTGAATAGCACATGACTCAAAGAATATACGTTATACTCATATTTTTCTTCCCTTCTATCAGGTGTTAAAACTATTATGCCATTCTTTTCCTTTTTTAGAAAATATCCTGAAAAAAATTCATTCTCATTATCAAACTCATAGAAATCAAATATTTGGTCTTTTAATGCAACCTTATTCCAAAAACGCGACAAAATAGACAATCTGTCTTTCCACATTTTATTAATTTCAAATATTTCCGTAACTATTTCGGGCTTTTTTCTATACTCAAAAATATCATTGAAAACTTCTAGATGTTTGTATTTTAACATTAAGAAAAAAATATATATATAGTAAGCATTTATATTGTTATATTTATACAAAAAATATTTTATCATTATTTTAATATTTTCTAATATGGTATCCAATTCTCTTAGCGAGAAATTCATAATTTTCCACCATACATTTACAAATTCCACAATTTGTGCGACTTTTCCTTCTATTTCTGTTTTCCATTCAATTTCCTTTAATAATTTAATCTTTACATATTCTTCAGCTTCAACTGGTGGCATTTTACTTATATAATCAAAGAATCTCCCCATATAGCCATACGCATTAATTCCTTCACCATATACACTTTTTACAGAACTACTTAACTGTTCAATATCAACAGCAAAGATAAATATTATGCCTTCAACATCAAATAGATGTTTAACAACTTCTAGAGTTTCAATTGCAAAAGATGGTCTACATCGATCCAATTCATCAATAATTATCAATAATTTTCGTTTTTTATTAAGATTAATATAATCATGTAATGCTTCTTTTAAATCAAGTACCGCACTTCTAAGTTCATTGTACTCTTTAAAAACTTTTTCACCCTGTTGCAAAAATGCGTCTGTTCCTTTCTCTGCAAGTTCTGCTACTTCTTCTCCATACATTTTTTTTATTTTTGTCAACGCATACCCTTTTATAACAGCAAAAGATGCCGCCTTTATTCTTTCTAATATTTTATTATCTTCATTCATCATTTGTTGCTCTTCCAACACTATATCATTGGCAATATTATAAATTAGTGGTTCAAAAGCATCTTTCCAAAAATCATTTTCCCAAGCATTATATCTGATTACTTCAACCTTCTGTTCAAAATCTTCTATCTTTTTATCGTTAGCAATGTATCCATGAACATAATTTTCAAACATATCCAGAAAAAATGTTTTTCCACTCCCCCACTGCGAATCAATTGCTATAACATATGCATCACTTTCATCTAAACGCTTATATATTTCTGAATTAACAATAATTGAATATAAAAAATCGGCGTATTGCTTTCTCCCTAATAAATCATCAACAAAATAATGTTTTTTTGACATTTCTATTCTTTTCCTCCTGTTCATTATCTCCTTCTATTTATTATCTATGTGGCAAACTAAAATCATTTCGTCTGCCTGTTTAGCGCTTTCCAAGAAAATTCTACATTCATATAACTCGATATAAAAATGTCTCCCTGTTTTCAATAATTCTTCAGTTACTTCTTCAAATTCTTTTGCTTTCAGCGCAGCAACAACCTTTTCAGTTTCCTCTCTGCGCACAAACAGCGTTGTTATAAGTGATGATACAACGCCCAGAACTTCTGGAGATGTTATCAACATTTTGCCTGTATTGACCAATATATCAATTGTATCCGGAGTGAATAATTCTGTACCTTCTTTATCCTCCTTGCTTTATTTATCTCACAACTAAATTATAACACTCCCCCTTTCCCATAGTCATCAGTAATTTTTTTCTTTCTTCAACACTTACCTATATAACATTCCAAATTTGCATAGTTTCTTAGTTGTTAATATTAATAAACAAGACATTAGACTACTCTTTTTTCGGTTTATATTTTTTATCTCAAATCCAAGAAACACTAATACCTTAGTTCACATCAAATACATGTTACATATAATTAACTGTAAAAAAAACCGACCTCAAAATCGTTAGATTTTTGGTCTAACTTTTTGGGATCGGTACAATCACTGGTTCATTATTATAATTAAGGCAAATTAGTGCATATATTACCTGCTAAATATTCAATTATTTTGTATAATGTTCTTGAAAAATTGTGTTTTTCCGTAACAAAATCGCTTTCGTAACAGTAATTTCTGCTATTAAATAGTGCCATTAAATTATACGCTATCCCAATATATTGTATTAGCAAACACCATATACCACTATATATAACATTTTATCACTACCGCACTAGCTATAATCAGAAACGTCCGGAAAGCACATCGCGAAACGGATAGCTACCTTTTCTTTGTCCTTCATCACCGAATTGATCTCGTTCCCGATATATCGGGCCGGCTTCTCGCTATTTAGTAATATTTCATCATTTAAAGCTAGTTTCCTCATTTTTTCCCTTTCTGTTTTATGGGTTATATTGTATGGAATCATTCTCTGTGGTTTGTATGAAAAAGGATACAAAATATCAATTTGGAAGTTTTTTCAAACATAATTTAATCGTAAAAGCCAGTATATTCCGTAATAAGAAGTTTTTGTTTCATTTTAAATTTTAAAATTCAAAAGATTTAATACAAAAAAATACTATGCATAATTATAAAGACTTAGATGATCCTATACTAATTCAATCTTTAACATTATAACATTTTGAAAGATAAGTTCAAGAAGAGAAAGCGATTCTATATCAGGAACTTTTATAATTATCACATTGAATATCAATTCAATTTATAGAGCCATGTCTGATAAGCTTATACAGCTAAATGACGATTTATAATAGCTTAGTAAAACAAATAATTCTATTTGCTTCTGTAAAATTCATAGCCTTGTGAAAATGAAGACTGCTTATATTATCTATTTCACAATCGCTGGCAAACTCTTGACAACCGTTTCCTTTCGCCCATACTTCGCACTCGGTTAATAATTCTTTGGCATATCCCTTACTACGAATAGCTTTCCTTCACAAAAATTCCCTCTAAATAACCAACTGGAGATGTGCTTGTACCTTCCACATAATCATATCTTAATTGACATTGTGCAAAACCTATAGGAAATTCATTTTCATATTTCAAAAAAAATTGTGATTTCCCATTTATCATAATTTCTGAAAATTCATTGATTAGTTCATTGATAGAATGGTTGTGCCACATTTCCGAAGCTAATTTTGCTAGTGTTTCTAAATCATTGTTTCCTGCCTTTTTTATCATACGCTCTCCCTTAAAAATCCAATTTGTCTTTAGAATCATTATATCATGCCTCTTTCAGCATTGTCATTTTTTTCTGCTTTTAAAAAGCTGCTTATTAGCTTCTGTTTTGTAGTTTCACTGCATAGAAAAAGACACTCTATTTCAAGTGTCGTTCTTCCATAACTTTGTATTTCCTTGTATAATCTGTTATTTAAGGATCTTTCATTTGTTGTAATTCTGTTGTAAATTGCTTTCTTTTAACTGTTCCTCTGATAGATTTAGTGTTTATACGGATGTTTCCAATTTTTCGCCCGTTTTCGATAAAAAGATCGTCCCTTCCCCTGCTGGTTGCTATACCGGAACAATCTCGATCCAGTATCCATCCGGATCCCCAATAAAATAGATTCCCATTTCTGGATTTTCAAAGAGAATGACACCCATTTCTTTATGTTTTTTATAGGCTTCTTCATACTGATCCGTCACAAAAGCAAGATGAAATTCCTCATCTCCCAGGTCATATTTCTCCACTCTGTCCCTCAGCCAGGTCAGTTCCAATGTAAAATCACTGTTACTGTCGCCGATATAAACAAGAATAAAACTTCCGTCTTCCGCTTCTTTTCTTCGGACTTCGTGCAGTCCCAGGGCTTCCTGGTAAAATTGTAAACTTTTTTCCAGATTCAAAACATTAAAATTAAAATGGTTAAAATGAAACATTTCTTTCCTCTTCCTTTGCGGTTTCTGTCTGCTGTTCTGAAGCGTGGAGAAGCTCATCCTCCTCATATACGCTGTGATCCTGTGGATCCAGCAGATACTTCATAAACTCCCGGTCCGTATATTCCGTTTCCAGAAACTCGCTGAAACACGGATAAATCAGATCGTGGAATCCTTTCTCAAACAAATAATCTTCAAACTTTCCTTTATAGTTTTTGCTCTGCTTACGTTGTTGCCGCCAATCTTCTGCTGCGCCAGAAAGTTCTTTTAATGTGATTCCGTGTGTAAACATCCACCACATCTGGAATTTGGCGTAAGCCTTTCTGCGAAATACTTCCCGCTCGGAAGTATTTTCCTCAGACATTGCGTAGTGGGTGAGAATTTCACGGTTCCTTGCTGTATCCAGATAGTACTGTTCGAATCCCTTGCCAAGATTCAGATCATGGATCATCACGATCCCGTCCATCTCCGCAAAACGGACCGCGTCCTCCAACGACATATCGGCCTCGTTGGATGTATTGATGAATTTGGCACCATACTGATCTGTATCCAGTATATAGTGAGTCGGACGTGACCAAAAAGCTTCCATGAGAATCTGGACTTTTTCTGCAATGATCTCTGCCCGACGGTTGGTATTGCCGTATTTGGATCCTACTCTATTGCGAACCCGCACATATGCATAACCAAGAAGTGCTTCGCGGTTTGGTGCCATCGTTCCGATAATCCCTTTGAGCGCTCTGGTGGCACAGACCCGTTCCCCTTTCGTAATCTCATCCTGAATCTGCAACAGTCCCTGCTTGACAAATTCATATGTATTCCTAGTGAATTTTTGCATGTTGCTTCCCCCTGTTTATCTAAATGTATTCCTTCTAAGATGGAAATATGAAACAAGATCACACTTGCCTGTCAGGGGCTCTGGTTAACAAGTTCCGGTATTTCCGTTCCCGCAGAGATCTTCCGAGAAGATGGGCCTGTTGTACTATAAATACAAAATATGGCACTTGTATTATAATATATGATACATCATGTCGTCAACACAGGAAAGAATTTCCTAGAAACCCGATTTCTTCTATCTCTGCTTTGTCGTTTGCCCGATGCCTGCCTATTTGGGGACATCTATCTTGATACGGGGATCTCTTTTGGAGTGCCAACCTCCTCTTTTGTCTTGGCATTCGGATAAATCCGTTCCATTCTGGCATCATCAAAATAGGTATCCAACAACTGATCAATCACATGATCCGACCGTTCGCCTGCAGTGCGATGATTGTATCTTACAAGAGCCGCCGCCGACACCAGCATATTGACGGACATGAAAACGATCAGGCACCAAGTCAGGATATGCCCTGTGATTCTTGGAATCTTTTCGATCCAGCCAGACACACATGGATACAGTACTTTGATCCACACTACGGCCGCGATACCCCAGAAAAAACAATAGAGCAGATTGATTCGTCCGCCCAGATTGAACGGAATACCAGTATAATCCCAAAAGACACGCCCAAAAAAGAGTTCGGAAAAGACGCTGCATAAATACTCGTAGGCTCCGCCCCAGAATGTACCGACGAAAAAGAGGTATCGGTCAGGCTTGTCTCTATCCTTGTGAAGAAGGATTGTTGCCGCCGCAATGGCCAAACCCCAGACGATGCTGAACGGTCCCCAAACAAGGCTGCTTCTGCTCATCCAGACCCCTGCGGTGATCCGACAGAAGATTGTCTCGACGATGTCCCCCATGAAAGAACCGATGACAAAAAGCCATAAAATCTTATAGAAACAGCAGCCTTCCGCAAAGCGCCCTTCTTTTTCTATATCCTTTCTCGCCTCTTGGATCAGTGGATAGGCCCGCTCCATTCTTCGTTCCACATGGTTGACAATAAAATGGGTAAACCGGCGGGTGACAACTGCCACGCTCCGGTTCCATCGTACCGCTGCTTTGGCAGGCTTTCCGATGTGGAGAGCCGCGGCCGAAGAGACGGACATATCGACTACAATTCCAATGACAGCACCTCCGATCAAAAGATCTCCGAATGGCTGCGGGATCAGATGAAACAAAGCGGTAAAATCCGAGTCCCCATAACGGACAGCGAGCACACCAAGCGCTCCCCATAGAAGGCTGTATTGGAGACAGATATATCCGTCAAAATTCCATCGTTTTCGGGAATAGTCCCACCACTTCTGCTGGTTCAGCCGTTCCAGAATCTTCCCCGCAAACCATTCGATCATGGTGGCAATAGCCATACAGCCAAGGAAGAGAAAGACCGGGCGTCCTTCCAGATCCTCCAGGGCGATGATCATTATCACAGCGGCTGTCCCGTAAATAAAACAGAACGGTCCGGATGAAAATCCACGGTTTACGAATTTCTTTTTTCGGATAGTGCCGACAATCGTCTCCACAAACCATCCGAGAAACGAATAGATTAGAATCAGCCAAATAATCTCAGAAAATGTATAATGCATGTCTACTCCTGCTGTCGAAATTTATCTTTTGTACTCCTGTTTCATGTATTCTTCCAGTGCATCAATCCAGGTCGGCATCTCGTGAAGTCCGAGAACCTGAATGAGAAAATTGTCAAGGACAGTAAAGGTTGGCCTTGCGGAACAGTACTCCGCTTTCTTGGTTCTGACAGGAATGATTTTCACATCCTTTTTTGCAAGCCGCACAATTTCTTTCGCAAATTCATATCTGTTGCAGACACCGCTGCATGTGACATGGTAAGTCCCGTATTCCTCCGATCCGATCAGATGCAGCATGAATACCGCCAGGGCATTGGCGCTGGTTGGGGAACCATACTGGTCATCAGATATATGAAGCTCTGTCTTTGTCTCGATGGCATCCAGGATCTGATTCACAAAGTTCGTTCGGCTGCCGCGCCCGAAGACCCAATTGCTCCGTATAATAAAATGATCGTGGGCAAACTCTTTGACATAATTTTCTCCCGCCAGCTTACTCTTTCCGTAGACCGTCATCGGGTCTGTTTCATCAAACTCATGGTACGGCACCTGGCGGATCCCATTAAATACATCGTCCGTGGAGAGTAAAAGGATCTTTGCCTGGATCCTGGAGGCTGCAATAGCAAGATTTCTTGCACCCACCGCATTGACCTTAAACGCATATTTTGGAGAATCCTCACAGACGCCCACATCCGTGACTGCCGCACAGTCAAAGATAACATCCGGCTGGTGTTCCTTCGCAAATCCAAGTACCTGACTTAAATCTGTGACATCTACTTCATCGATGTCCGTATTCAGAAGCTCAGCGTCCGGCCGGTGCTCCTTTGCCATATCGTTCAACGCGCACCCAAGCTGTCCGGCCGCGCCAGCAATCCATATCTTCATTTTCTTCACCTGATTTCTCTACTTTTGTAGTGGATTTTCCTTTTCCGGAAATTTTTCTTTCAGCGCCTTCGCGACAACTTCCGGTACGTACCGGGTCGTATCAGACCCATAATACGCAAACTCTTTGACCAGTGTAGAACTTAAAAACGCATATTCCAGACTGGTCGTAAAGAACATAGTGTCAATCTCCTGATCCACACTATGATTGATCTGAGCCAACTGCATCTCATATTCAAAATCCGTAACAGCCCGTAAACCCCGGATGATCAGTCTTGCGTTGTTCTCCTTTGCGAATTCTACAGTCAGGCCCTCGAATGCCTTCACTGTCACATTCGGGAACTCCTTTGTCGCCTCCTGCAAAAGATGGAGACGTTCGTCCATCGTAAAGAGCGGCGTTTTCTTCTGGTTGATCAGGACACCGATGATCAGTTCATCGACGACTTTGGACGCTCTCGTAATGATATCAAGATGGCCAAATGTCACCGGATCAAAGCTGCCTGGATATACTGCTTTTATCATCTGCACTCCTCATTTCATGGAAATTTCTCCAATAACTATACTACAAAATGTGGGACAGGTCAAACTGTTTCAAGGAGGCCGGAATATCAAATGGAGCCTGAATCTCATGGATAATTTCCGTCCGCCTTGGTATAGTCTTGGGAAGCGTCTCTTCATCCAGATTCAGAAACCCTGCAAACAGCAGAATACTTACCATCAGGCGGATGAAAAAAGTGCTATGTGGCCGCTCTTCGTCTTCCTGGTAAATACTTTCGTAGGCCGCCCGATACCGTGGATGGACGGCCGGCATCCGAAAGGCTTCTCCGGACCTTAGCTCCTTCTGTCTGTGGATCTGTTCCAGAGCCTCTTTTCGTTTTCTCTCCCGGTTTTCACTCATCGTTTACACTTCCTCCATTACAAAAGACAGGATATATTACTACTATATACCCTGTCTTCTTTCAGTATGCTAATGGCGGTCCGATAACTCCCGGATAATATCGTCCCAAGTCAGGCCACGTTCCGCCATCAGTACCATAGCATGATAAAGGAAATCGGCCAATTCATATTTGAGCTCTTCCGTATTCGGATTTTTCGCGGCGATGATGACTTCGGCCGCCTCCTCCCCTACCTTTTTCAGAATCTTGTCAATGCCCTTGTCAAAAAGATAATTTGTATAGGATCCCTCTTTCGGATGTTTCTTGCGGTCCAAAATGGTATCGTAGACCGACTGGAAGATCTCAAGCGGGTTTGTCTCGTCGTAGTCTGTCCCGGCGATCGTCTGGAAGAAGCATGTCGGACTTCCGGTATGACAGGCAGGCCCGATTTGCTCAACTTTTGCAAGCAGCGTATCTTTGTCGCAGTCGATAGTCAAAGATTTTACGTACTGGAAATGACCGGACGTCTCCCCCTTGGTCCAGAGGCTCTGTCTGCTGCGACTGTAATAGGTCATCTTTCCGGTCTTTACTGTCCGGTCAAATGCTTCAGCGTTCATATAAGCCAGCATCAAAACCTCTCCGGTCTTATAATTCTGTGCCACTACCGGGATAAGGCCGTCGGAATTCAATTTGAAATTTGAGAAATCCAAGACACTTTCAAAAGAGGTCATCTGAATTCCTCGATCCCGGCAAAGCTCCTTGAATTTGTGGTAATCCATCTCCTCATTGCTTACGAACTTCCCTGAAATTCCCCTCGCTCCCGGACTTTTCAGGATGCGGAAGATTTCCGATTCCTCCATCGTATCCGTCACAATTACATATGGAATCTCAGTCAGCGTCATCACAGAATTGAGATCCAGGCGGTGCATAAAAATAATCTCGCTACTGTTTTGTTCAATTAAGTGCTGATGTTTGAACAGGGTATCAAAATCATTTAAGGAAGCCGCGATTTTCTCCTTTCCGAAACGTCCTGCCGCCTCCTGAATCAACTTTACCGCACCGGTACGGGAGAAATTCAGCACTACTCGTTTGACGCCGGCGTAGAGCATCTTCTTGACATCTTCCAAACGCTTGATATTTCCGCCTGCGACAACCGGAATCCCGACAAATTTTGTGATTTTTCTCAGAAGATCGATCGATTCTTCGTGGTCCTCATCGGAATCCGACAAATCAAATACGAGCAATTCATCCGCACCTTGATCGCTATAATGCTTTGCAAGTGCGATGGCGTCCTCCGAGAGAAGTTCTCTGTCGTCAAACCATCTGACTGCCTTTCCCTGCAGTAAAAAAATGCACGGAATGATTCTTTTATAACTCATCTGTTTTTGTTCCTTTCTGCTATAAGCTTCCTTTCGTAGACCACACTTCCGTCATCCCGGGTTCATAGGAGACAGACATGTGAAGGGCTTTTCCGAAGCCTTTAAAGAGGGCTTCTGCCATATGATGATTGTTTCCGCCTTCCAGAAGTTTCAGATGCAGATTCATCATCGCACTGTAAGAGACGGCATAGAAAAATTCCCGGATCATCTCCGTATCCATCTCCCCGATTTTTCCTGTAGTAAAATCCGCCTGATAGTTCAGATACGGACGTCCCGAGAGGTCAATAGCACAAAGTGCAAGACTTTCATCCATAGGAAGAAGGAAAAATCCGAAACGGCGGATTCCTTTCTTTTCTCCAATCGCTTCCTTTATGGCGGTTCCAAGGACGATCCCCACATCCTCAATCGTATGATGAGTATCCACCTCAAGATCCCCCGTCACCTGTACATTCAGATCAAAAAGACCGTGTCGGGCAAATCCATACAGCATATGATCAAAAAAACCGATTCCAGTCTGGATTGTTCCCTGTCCTGTTCCATCCAGATTCAGATGGATACGGATCTCGGTTTCGTTTGTCTTTCTATAGATTTCGGCAATCCGTTCTGTCATTATGATTCCTCCTCTTCAAACCGTACCCGGATCGAGTTTGCATGGGCGGTCAGTTGTTCTGCCTCGGCAAAATACTCAATATCCTGATGGATCTTTGAAAGCGCTTCCCTGGAATAAGAAATAATGCTGGATTTTTTTATAAAATCGTCCACGGAGAGAGGGGATAAAAACCTGGCCGTCCCGTTTGTAGGAAGGATGTGGTTCGGCCCCGCGAAATAATCTCCCAGCGGCTCACTTGCGTATTCTCCAAGAAAGATGGCCCCAGCGTTCCTGATCCGCGTCATAATATCAAATGGATTCTTTGTCAGAATCTCCAAATGTTCACTTGCAATCTCATTCGCTGTTTCGATAGCGTCCTCCATTGTCTTCGCCACAAGGATATAACCGTAATTGTCCAACGATTTGCGGATGATATCGGCCCGGGAAAGGGTGTTTAAAAATCCGTCCACTTCTTCTGATACCTTTTTGGCCAGCTCCTCGCTTGTCGTTACAAGGATGGCGGAGGCCAGCTCATCGTGCTCTGCCTGGGAAAGAAGATCCGCCGCTACATATCTCGGATTTGCCGTCTCATCTGCGATGACGAGGATCTCCGAAGGCCCTGCCACGGAATCGATGCTGACATAGCCGTACACCGCTTTTTTCGCAAGAGCGACATAGATATTTCCAGGTCCTACGATCTTATCGGTTTTTTTGATACTTTCCGTTCCATAGGCGAGTGCCGCAATGGCCTGGGCGCCGCCCACCTTGTATATGGCGTCCACTCCAGCTTCTTTTGCCGCAACAAGGGTGTGCGGGCTGACCGTTCCGTCCGGTCTCGGAGGAGTCACCATGATGATTTCATCTACGCCCGCGATCCGGGCCGGAATCACATTCATCAGAACAGAGGATGGATAGACCGCTTTTCCGCCTGGAACATAAACGCCCACCCGGTGAATCGGAGTCACTTTTTGTCCGAGCATGGTTCCGTCAGGTTTACTGTCAAACCAACTATACTGCTTCTGTTTTTCGTGGTAGCTTCTGATATTTTCAAGGGCTTTTCGGATCACCTGGATAAGAGAAGCCTCTGTCTGACGGTAGGCATCCTCGATCTCCTGATTCGTCACCCGTATTGTGTTCTTTGTGAGGTCTGCATGATCAAACCGGCTCGTATAGGAAAAGAGCGCCTCATCTCCGTTTTCCTTTACGTTTTTTAAAATTGCGGCGACACGATCCTCGTATTCTCCATAGCTGTCAGGACTTCTCTTTAACAGTTCCTTTAAGAGATTCTGCATCGTTTCTTTTGTCAATCTCTGGATTCTCATCTTCTCTCCTGCCTTTACTGTAATATTTCTTTCAATCCGGTAATCAGCTCCCGGATTTTTTCATTTTCCATTCTAATGCTGACCGGGTTGACGATCATCCTGGCAGAAAGCGGACAAACCTTATCAAGGACACAAAGTCCGTTCTCTTTCAGCGTCGTTCCAGTTTCCACAATATCGACGATCACCTCGGAAAGCCCCACAATTGGAGCAAGTTCAATCGAGCCATTGAGCTTGATGATCTCCACAGTCTGATGTTTCCGTCCAAGAAAATAGTCTTTTGCGATGCGCGGATATTTGGTAGCTGCCCGGATGATCTCCCGACGTCCTAACAGCTCTTTTGCGCTTTCTGGCCCGCATACGCACATGTTACATGTTCCGAATTTTAAATCCAGTACCTCGTGGACTTTTCGGTCTTCCTCCAGAATGATATCCTTCCCTACTACGCCGATATCAGCGGCGCCGTACTCTACGTATGTCGGTACATCCGGACCTTTCGCAAGAAAGAATCGAAGCTTTAAGTCTTCATTTACAAAGATCAGCTTCCGTGAGGCTTTGTCCTTCATCTCTTCACAGGTGATGCCGAGTTTTTCCAAAAGCTCAAGCGTCTGTTTAGCAAGCCGTCCCTTACAGAGGGCAAATGTCAGATATCTCATGTCGTTGGCTCCTCCTTTTTCCCGGACGCCTTGCGCTCCCCTGTCTTCAGATTGATCATCTCGATCTCCCCGTCTTCCTGAAGGTAAAGCAGCGTTTCCGCCTGATTTTTCTTTCCGTACTGGATATAATCATCCAGTGTTTCCTTTGCTTTTTTGCAGAAAAGCTCTGTGCTGTTCTTCCTTGCCCGGAATTCTTTTGCGAGACTGATTGCCTGCCTGCGCTGGGAATCCGCATAAACAATGATGACATTATTCTCCTCATAAGAAATCTGGACATGCTGCCTTGCAAGGGAGTTCATCAGCTCGTCAATGATGACGGCAAATCCAATGGACGGGGCACGCTTTCCGAATTTCTCCATCAGATGGTTGTAGCGTCCGCCTTTTACAATAGCGTCTCCGGTGCCGAAGGTGTAAGCTCGGAATATGACCCCGGTATAGTATCCATAGGTACCGCTCATACTGAGGTCAAAAGTGATATATTTCTGTACAGTGTACGCTTTTAAAATCTCGTATGTGTCACGCAGACGCTTGATGGTGCGCTTGGAAAGCTCGTTTGGCGCAATTTCCATCGCTTTCTCAAGGACTTCCGGTCCACCGACCAGTTCCTGCAGATGACCGAAGAGCTCTTTTATTTCTGGACGCACACCTGCCTCGTCCAACAACTCTGTGACTCCGTAATAATTGCGGTTGGAAATGAGCTCCCTTAGATATTCTTCACATTCCGGAGGAAGCTTCGCCTCTTTTAACAGGCTGTTTAAAAATCCCACGTTACCTACGCTGATTTGAAAATTCTCAAGACCGGACTGCCGCAGGCAGTCTACTACCATGGCCAGCATCTCCGCATCTACATCTTTGGAATCCAATCCGATAAACTCAGCGCCAAGCTGAGTATTCTCTCGAAGTCTCCCTTGATAACTGGAATAATTGATAAATGTATTTCCTATATAGCAAAGCCGAAGCGGCAGTTCTTCAATTTCATACAGAGCGGAGGCCGCCCTGGCGACAGATGGTGTGATATCCGGACGAAGGGAGAGAATATTTCCTTCCCGGTCAAAAAACTTATATAATTCCTTGACCGAAATACTGCCGATCTCCTTACGGAACACATCGAAGTATTCAAAAGTCGGCGTCTGAATATCGTGATATCCGTAAAGGTGCAGCACATGATGAAGCTTTTCCTGAAGCGCCAGCTTCTTGCGACATTCTACTTTGTAAATATCCCGCACCCCTTCCGGTGTGTGTAAAATCTTTTGTTTCATCTTTTCTCCACTCTTTCTGTTTTTTCTCTCACTTTACCGTGCTACTATGTTAAATTAAAAGTACAACGCTTATTATAAAAATCTTACTCTCTTTTGTCAAGATCTTTCTGGATTTCTTCCAGATACGGAACAAAGCATCCATTTTTCAAAGAAAAGAAAAACCCCGGATCCAGTTCCTCAAAGCGGATACTTTTACGTCCGCCTCCTGTCATGCGCTCCCAGAATTTCTTTAACTCCCGGAAACGCATATAGTATAGCTGATTCCTCCTGGTATAGAGGATAAGTAAAAAAGCAATTCCGCTTTGACGCTCAAATTCCTCCATGAAATCCACCTGGTGCCGGTGGACATTTTGTAGAGGAAAGGTATCCGCAGCACATTCCTTTGCATCAAAGCAGACCGGAATGCCCTGTACAGCTCCGATATAGTCCACTGTGCTTCGCTGGTCGAAATAGGCCAAAGTAATGTGCCTTTGTTCCTTGTCGATCTTTACCGGTGTGATGGGAGTAGGGATTTTCTGGATCAAGGCAAGCCCTCTGTTTCGATACTGTTCATTTGTATGATTGATGTAGTCCTCCAGGGCAGATCCCCGCAGCCCTCTTGATGTCCATGTTCCCATCCTTTACTGCTCCTTTTCCAAGTACTGATGAAGGATCTTCGCAAACTGCCGTGGCACTTTTGCAAGGATGACCCGTCCTGAAAGGCTCGGCAGGTCTGGAACCTCCTCTGGAAATTCCATCCGGTAAGCATGTAAGAGCTGATGAGTCAGTCCGAATTCTTTCTTTGCCCGGTCGTTTGCGGAACGCTTTCCATATTTATAGTCGCCCAGGACCGGATGACCAAGAGATGCCAGATGGGCACGGATCTGATGGGTCCGCCCGGTAATCAAATGAACTTCCAGAAGCGTAACATCCGTTCCTGTCTGAATCGGTACATATTCTGTCTCAATCGGGACACTTCCCTCCTGTCTGTCGGAAAAAACCGTCACCTTATTCTGGTTTTCGTCCTTTTTCAGATACCCCTTTGCCCGAACCGATTCTTTCATCTGCCCACAGACAATCGTACGGTAATATTTCCGCACCGAGCGGTTCTGAATCATTGTGCTGAGTACCTGCAAGCCTTTCAGACTTTTTCCGGCTGTAACGATTCCGCTCGTATTCCGATCCAGACGGTTACAGATGGATGGATGAAAACGCAGAAGCTCTTCCTGAGTAATCGCCTGGGTCTTTAGAAGGTAGCCGGTCAGCCATTCCACAAGGGAAAAATCTGTTGCTTTTGCTTTTTGCGAAAGCATCCCACATGGTTTATCAAGAAAAAGCACGTCCTCATCTTCATAAATCACGGATACCTTGCTCGATGGTATGTTTGTGTCGGTCTGCATAAGCTTTGGTGTATGCATTTTTGAAAACTTTCCAATGGTTTCTTCAGAGAGGAACATCTGAATCTGGTCGCCCAGAGCAAGATGTTCTTTGCCGGTCATTTTCTTTTTATTGAGTGTGATGTTTTTCTTTCGCATCATCTTATACAGAAAGCTTTTAGGCGCCAAAGGTAAATACTTGGTCAAAAATTTGTCCGCCCTCTGGCCTGCGTCGTTTTTTTCTATGTTGATCGTCTGCATCTGCTTCTCCTATACCACGGCTGTTAAAATCAGCCTGCACATGTCTTTTGCCGGACGTTGCTCCTCTTTTGCACGCTCCGGTTGGGAGCCGATTTCTCCAACCCGCTTATAAAAAGCGTCATAGTCGGAAAAGAGTTTTACCGTCACCTTTTCATAGTGATTATCCCGCAGGATTTTTGCAAGGTACGCTTCTATTTCCGAAACAGGTGCTTTTGTCTGAGCGACATATCCACAAAGCAGATGTTTGGAAACAAGAAGAGCATCCACCGCCATGATCTTTTCTGAGCTGGTAAGAACCAGGTCGAAGACCAGGACATTTCCCGGTGCTGCCTCCCTGACAGCCTTTACCTTTTCTTCTTCCAGGGAACGATATGGCAGCAGTAAGATCATACTTACAGCGGATCTGGCGGCAGGCAGGCATCCCAAAATCGCCACAATCGTCAGGAGATTGTTCCTTGTGTGCGTCGTCAGGTATCCGGCAAGAAAGACTGCGATACTGATTCCAAACAGCAGGATCGTAATCAAGATTCGTTTTTTCTTCTGGCTGCGGATATAACCTGACATTCCTTTTGTAATCTTCATAGTTGCTCCTTTATCGTATCCATTTATCCATGGCTGAGAAAAGAATCTCTTCCGGAACGAGCTTTCCTGCAATGCGGGCTCCTTTCATCAACGCTCCGTGGATGGAAAGCGGTTTTTTCATCCGGGAGTCCAGAAGCGCGGTTCTAACCACATCGCAGGCAGGGACCATCACCGATTCCTTTATCTTGCTGTGAGTGGTTCCAGAGACGTCAAAGAACTCGGTATCCACCGGACCCGGACAGACTGCTGTCACGACGATGCCTTCCTCTTTCATTTCCTCATAAAGCCCTCTGGAAAAACTGGTAACGTAGGCTTTTGTTGCCGCATAGACAGTAAATCCAGGCTGTGGACAAAAGCTTGCTCCACTGGAAATATTGAGGATCCGGCTTCCTTTACTCATGTACGGGAGCACAAGAAACGTCATCCGGGTAAGGGAACGGCAGTTGACATCAATCATCCGAAGCTGCACAGCCGCGTCCTCTTTTGCAATATGAGCGGAGGATCCGATCTTTCCGAATCCGGCAGCATTGACGAGCATCCGTATATCCGGGCTTTGATTTTCCAATCGGTTTAAAATCTGTTTGTAGACCAGATCTTTCTCCAGATCTCCTGCAAAGATCCTCACATAGACACCGGTAGGCCCCTCCACTTCCTGTTTGACTTCTTCTAAGCGTTCTCCTCTTCTGGCAGTCACCCAGATCTCATCCAGGTGTTTATAAAATCCGGGAATTTGGTTGACGAACTCTCTTCCGATTCCGGAGGAAGCTCCTGTCACAACCGCTATTCTCATATCCATCCCTCCCTCATTCTCAGTGTTTTTTCTTTTTATGTGTATTTCGTATCGTTTTCTTTTTTTTCGGCAGGGCAGATCCCTTCCCTTGCTGCCTCTTTTTCGCAAAATACCGGTCTTCCTTTGTCTGTCTTGGCCGGATCAGACAATGCTTTCCAAATCCAATCAGATCCTCCCGTCCTGTTTTCCTGAGAGCCTCCATCACAAGCTCATAGTTTTTGGGATTTCGGTACTGAATGAGAGCTCGCTGCATCGCCTTTTCATGTGGTGATTTTGGTACGTACACCGGCTTCATCGTTCGAGGATCCACACCAGTGTAATACATGCAGGTGGAAATGGTAGACGGCGTCGGATAGAAATCCTGCACCTGCTCCGGCATGTAGCCAAGATCCCGCAGGTATTCTGCAAGCGCTACTGCTTCTTTAAGGGTAGAGCCTGGATGTGAGGACATCAGATACGGGACGAGATACTGTTTCTTACCGATCTGCTCGTTGATCCTCTCATATTTTTTCGTAAATGCCCGGTATACGGCATTTTCCGGTTTCCCCATCATCTGAAGTACCGGATCTGCAATGTGTTCGGGTGCAACCTTTAACTGTCCGCTGACATGATACTGGCAAAGCTCCCTTAAAAAGGTGTCGTCCCGATCTGCCATGACATAGTCAAAACGAATACCGGATCGGATAAACACTTTCTTCACTTTTGGAAGCTCCCGCAAACTTCGGAGCAGTTTTAAATAGTCCCGGTGATCCACTTTCAGATTGCCGCATGGTTTTGGGAAAAGGCACTGCCGGTGCTTACATGCTCCATGGGTGAGCTGCTTTTCGCAGGCCGGGTGCCGGAAGTTTGCCGTCGGACCTCCTACGTCGTGAATATAGCCTTTGAAATCTGGCTCTTCAGTCAGTTTCTTTGCTTCTTCTATAAGAGATTCATGGCTTCGTGTCTGAATGATTCTTCCCTGGTGGAATGTCAAAGCGCAAAAGCTGCACGCCCCAAAGCATCCACGGTTACTGATAAGACTGAATTTGACTTCCGAGATGGCAGGGATTCCTCCATCTTTTTCGTACATTGGATGGTAAGTACGCATATAAGGAAGAGCATATACATCATCCATTTCCGTTTGGGAGAGCGGCTTTGCGGGAGGATTTTGAACAACATATAAATGATCCGAGTATGGCTCAATCAGACGTTTTGCGGTGAACGGATCTGTGTTGCAGTACTGGGTATAAAAACTTTTCGCATAGGAAAGTTTATCCTTCTGAAGTTCTGTAAAAGCCGGAAGTTCCACTCCATCGTAAATCATCTCCCGGTCTCTGACCTTACAAACCGTTCCATCCAGATAGGTCAGATCCTCCACCCGTATTCCTGACTGTAAGGCATCGGCTATCTCCACAATGGATCGTTCTCCCATCCCATAGGAAATCAGATCGGCGCCGGAATCCAGAAGCACGGACCGCTTGAGATGATCTGACCAATAGTCATAATGGGCAAGTCTCCTGAGACTGGCCTCAATCCCTCCTAAAATCACCGGGGTCTTTTTATATGTCTGACGGATCAGATTGCCGTAGACGACACAGGCATAGTCCGGCCGCTTCCCCATTACACCGCCCGGAGTATATGAGTCTTTGCTTCTGCGTTTTTTTGAAACGCTGTAATGGTTTACCATAGAATCCATATTTCCTGCTGATACAAGAAAAGCAAGCCTTGGTTCTCCGAATACAGTGATACTTTCTTTGTCTTTCCAGTCCGGCTGTGAAATCATTCCTACCCGGTATCCATGGGCCTCCAGAAGTCTTGTGATGATGGCATGTCCAAAGGACGGATGATCGACATAAGCGTCTCCGCTGATGTAGACGAAATCCACCTGGTCCCATCCCCGCTCTTCCATCTCTGCTCTGGTGACCGGTAAAAATTTATTCTCCATCGGTACCCCTCTCTTTGATCTGCGACATTACGTCCCGGAAATCCCGGACATAGTAGTCAGCCAGTTGTTTCTTTTCAAGATCCAGCAGCCGGGAAAATTCATCGTAGACAGCGCACACTTTCATCCCCGCCCGTTTCCCTGCGAGAATCCCCATTGGCACATCCTCAAATACAAGACAATGCTCTGGCTGTACCTGCATATCTTCGGCTACTTTCAAATAGATGTCCGGCTTTGGTTTTCCGGCCTCGACTTCACCGGACGTCCGGACAGAAGTAAAGTACTCCTCGATCCGGAGCGCCTTTAGAGCGGCCTCCGCAAGGGTCCGTCCGTTGCTGGTAGCGATACCAAAAAGAATCCCCCGCTCCTTTCCATAACGTAAAAACTCCTCTGCCCCCGGCTTTAGTGTTACCTCTTGCGTATATCGCTGATAAGCAAGGGAAGTCCACTCTTCCATGATCTCTTCTGTTGTCAGCTCCATATCAAAGGTGTCCCGGAAATACCGTGCCGTCTCATGGTAGGATTTTCCTTCAATCGCCCGGTGGAAATCCTCCGGAAGCGTCAGGTGATATTTCCTGATATAGTAATCGTCGATATCCGGCCATATCCACATAGAGTCGATCAGTGTCCCGTCCATGTCAAAAATGACCGCTTTTGTCTCTTCGGTGATTGTTTTTTTCATGTTAATCTCCTTTATCTGAACTGCCCTTTAAGCGGGCAATCTCTTCTTCCGTCAGTCGGCGCACCTCTCCCTTTTTCAGTTGCGGGTCCAGGATCAGGCTTCCCATCCGGATACGTTTCAGATAACGGACTTCCTTTCCGACAGCCTGAAACATGCGTTTGATCTGGTGATACCGTCCCTCCTGAATGGTGATGGCGATTTCTGAGCGAAGCTTCTCCCGGTCCACTTCAAGAATTTTCAGGACTGCGGGAAGAGTCAGGGTATCATCCCCGATATCAACGCCCCGGGAAAAAAGTATGACATCCTCGTCGCCTACAATTCCGTCAATGACTGCCTCATAAGTTTTGTCCACGTGCTTCTTTGGCGAGAGGAGACGATGGGAAAGCTCTCCGTCGTTTGTCAAAAGGAGAAGCCCCTCCGTGTCCTTGTCAAGCCGTCCCACCGGAAAGACGCCGGTACGGACCGGTCGTTCTAAAAGATCCAGAACAGTCTTTTCTTTTTTGTCTTCTGTGGCTGAGACAACGCCTGCGGGCTTGTGCATCATATAATAAACAACAGGCTCGTAGCAAACATTTCTTCCCTGACAGCGGATCGTGGCTGTCTGTTCATTTACTTTCTGGTCCGGTATTTTCACAATCGTACCATTGACACTCACCTGGCCTTTTCGGATGAGTTTTTTTACTTCTTGACGGGTACCCTCTCCCATCTCAGTGAGTAGTTTATCAAGGCGCATCATACTGACTGCCATCTCCATCCCGGAAGGTATTTGTTTTTCAATGTGCCCTGAGACAACTTCCCGAACCCGAGCGGATATCCGTCCACACAGACGAGATACCAGCCTTTTTCTTTCGATCCTGCCAGGTCATCTACGAGCAGAGTCTCCCCTTTTAAGTACCGGATGACTCGTTCATCCGATACCGGGAAATCCAGAATATGCTCATACTCTCCCTTTTTCAGATTCATGGCAAAGGCCTGACTTGGCTCGAATCTGCCTTTTTTGAGTTCCCCGATCAGAAGGCCGCTTCTCAGGAAACGCACGCCGGATAAGTTCGGAAGCCCATCCGGCATATAGTACACCCGGTCTTTACGGATATCAAACCGGGAAACATCAAATGACCGATGAACTTTCTTTAAAAATGCTCTCAGATCTTCCGGAAGTTTCTCATAGGAACAGCCACTTTTCGTCCGTTCCTGTTTTAGCTCTTTCCTTGGAAGATTCTCTTTGTCCTCTTTTTTTAACAGAAGAGCAAGGTAATGCCCCTCTCCTTTCATGTGGTGTGGGAAAATGCGTACGGTCTTTGAAAATTCTTCTTTTCTTACAGAAGCATACTCTGGTACGCCCTCACGAAATCCCTCGTATGGGCGGATATCCACAAGATCAAACTCCGGGCACTGCTCTAACAGCCAGGAAATGCTCCCCTCATTTTCCAGGGGATCAAAGGTACAGGTGGAGTATAAAAGCATTCCTCCAGGCCGCAACATGGCGGCGGCCTGGGTCAGAATACTGCGCTGCAAGCGGGAGAAAAATTCCGGCCCATGCTCTTCCCACGCTTTTACCATCTTTTTATCTTTCCGGAACATCCCCTCCCCGGAACAAGGAGCGTCGATCAGAATCTTATCAAAATACTCCGGAAAATACTCGCAGAGCTTTCCAGGTTCCTCGCTTAAGACGAGCATATTGCCGATTCCAAAGAGTTCCAGATTTTTCAGAAGTCCTTTGGCCCTGGAACTGCTGATATCATTCGCAATCAGTACGCCTTCCCCGTGAAGCTTTGCCCCAAGTTCAGTCGCTTTGCCACCCGGAGCGGCACAGACATCCAATACCCGGTCCCCCGGATGGATCTCCAGGCGGTTTGCCGGGGTCATGGCGCTTGGCTCCTGCAAATAGTATAGTCCCGCAAAGTAGTACGGGTGTCTCGCCGGACTTTCTTGTTCTCCATCATAATAGAAACCATTTTCAATCCACGGAACCGGGGTGATTGCAAACGGACAAATCCGTACAAACTCCTCTACGCTGATTTTAGCCGTATTGACGCGGAGCCCGTAATAACGAGGCTCTTTATAACAAGCCGTATATGAATCAAATTCATCCCCCAGAAGGGCCTTCATTTTCTCTTCAAATGCTTTTGGTAATTCCATACTTTCTCCTTTCGCATACAGAGTCAGTATATCATACCTCCGGCAATTTCTCCATGCTCTTAGTCGTTTTTCTGTAGAAAAATAGTAACTATTCAGCTATACAGCCCAGATCTTTATACCGGGTTCGTTACAAAAAGTTGCGATCCTTCCGCATATTTTAAAATCCAGTAAGGATTGATACTGATCTCCTCTTCTGGTTCCTCCAGATAGATTCCAAGGTGAAGATGAACCGGGAATTGCCCGGTCGTCCCCTCCTTACCATAACCACTGTCCCCCATATAGCCAATCAGGTCGCCTGCTTCTACCTCGTCCCCGACCTCCACGTCTGCATAGGAATCCAGGTGGGCATAGTAAAAGTATCCGCCATGAGTCGAGGTAATGCCAAGCCTCCAGCCACCTTTCGGGAGCCATCCTTTACTTGTGACGGTGCCGTCTGTCATGCTGACAATGGGGAAAATGCCTCGTTCATTTTTGGATGCCATCAAGTCGGTTCCCTCGTGTCCCCGTTTTCCGCCGTAGGTGCGTTCGGACATCCAGGAATCCTCGAATGTAACAGTCAGATCCGGTTTTTCTTTCCAGAACATGACCGGAAAATAGCGCACGTCCGACCAGATTTTCTCGCAGGCTGCCATGTAGGAAGAATAAGCAGGGCTTTTTTGCCATGGAATCGTTTTTCTCAAAAGGTCGTCCTCAGAACCAAACACATCCCTCTGTCCTGGATGAAACTGCTGTTCCAGCAGATAGACCCCGGCTATTCTCGCAGGCTCTTCGGATTTTCGCATTGCCTGGATCAGATCTGTTGTTAATTCGTGACTTCGGAATGTATTTCCCTTGATCAGTTCCGGGTCGAGAGAAAAATAGGCGGCATCGTTTTGGAGTTTAGGAATCGCAATTCCCTCAAAGAGCAAAAGAAGAACCAGAATAAGAAATTGCATATATCTGCCGCGTCTTGCCATGATTTCGTTCTTTCTCTTTTTGGAATACTAATATGATACAGCCAGATAGGATATGACGGTAATCAAGCATGATTCCTAATCAGACAACGGAAGTGTCCAAAGGCACATTCCGAATAGGGAAAGTTCACCAAAGTTCAGGCCTGCATGGACTTTGAGTTGTCACAGCCGTAAAAAATCAGGCGGGACATCTCTGTCCCGCCCTGTCACACATGAATTTTTAGAAGAAGGAAGCAATTTCCTCCACACTTTTACGTTTTGGCATATCCGGATGAATATCACCGTAGCCGACACTGATCACACTGACAATGCTCTCCTCCAGTGGAATATGAAACACGTCCCGCAGCTTTTCGGCATCTCGAATCCCCATAATCAGAGTAGAAAGTCCAAGCTCTTCTGCTTTTAAAAGCAGGTTCATATTCTGGAGTCCACAGTCATAATATCCCCACCCATTTCCCAGCTCATTGGTTGGACTGCCGTCCATATTGTAGCCGGAACGATCTTTTACAATAGTGGTTGTAATAAGAACCGGGGCGTTTTCCGTATTATTCCGATTAAATTCCGGCAATGCCTCCCTTACCTTTGCTACTGCTTCCTCGCTCTGTGCTACATAATATCTTGTGACCTGAGAGTTTTTCCAGGATGGGGCAAGTCCTGCGGCCTGAATCATCTTACGTATCTTTTCTGTTTCCACAGGTTTTGCCTTATATTTTCGGATGCTTCTTCTATTTTCCATTGCCTGTTCTAATTCCATAAAGCCCTCCCGTCCTTTGATGCTTCTGTTATTTTAATTTAGCAAGTACATTTTTGATCATCTCCCAGACCCGTGCGGTGGATGCGATATCCAGCCTCTCTTTTACGGAATGAACGTCTGGAATATCCGGTCCGAAAGAAACACAGTCGAGAGTTGGTTTCTTCGCAGAAAGCAGTCCGCACTCCAGACCTGCATGTACAGTGGAGATCACTGCATCCTTTCCTGTCACTTCCTTGTAAGCTTCCGCCATCAAAGGCCGGATCTTCGATTCTTTTTGATACATCCATGCAGGATATTCACCGCTTTCTTCATGGGAACCCCCAAGTCTCTCAGCCCACATCTGGAAGATGGATTTTAATTCCTGAAGCTGAGAATTGACACTGCTCCTGAGGTAATACATCAAAGCAATGCTCTCCTCGTCTGTCCGGATGATTCCCAGATTCAGAGACGTCTCTACAATACCCGGCAGATCACGGCTGAATCCCTGGACACCGTAAGGAGTCCCAACCATAGCAAAGATCACTTTCCTGGTCGCTTCTTTTGAAAGAGCGTGTTCTGTTCCTTCTGCGACAGAAACCGGAACCTGGAAATTTGGCTCGTCAGAAGAAAACTCTGATTTGATATCAGCCTCCATACCGTTTACAATGGCTTTCGCTTTTTCCAAATCCTTTGCCATAATCACAGCTTCAGAAGATCCTGCGATGACATTATCCTTAGATCCTCCGTTTACTGATATAATCTGAATATCCGTTCCCTGATCCAAGTGATTCAGAATTCTTCCGAGAATCTTGTTGGCATTGCCGCGCTGCTCATGAATCTGGGAGCCGGAATGACCACCGCGTAACCCTTTGACCTTGATTGCCATGACAGAACCGCTCACTTTCTCCCTTGTTACCGGAATGGTGAGTGTCTCCAGGACGCCTCCCGCACAGCCCGCAAGAATGATTCCCTCCTCTTCGCCGTCGATGTTCAACAAAATATTCCCCTGAATATGTGACAGATCGAGCGCATTGGCGCCTCCCATACCGATCTCCTCATCTGTGGTAATAATAACCTCCAGAGGCGGATGCGGAATATCATCACTGTCCAAAATTGCAAAGGCATAGGCGATGGCGATCCCGTCGTCTCCTCCCAGTGTCGTACCTTTTGCCTTGACATATCCATCCTCGATATAAAGCTCCAACGGATCCGTCTCAAAATTGTGGTCCGATCCTTCTTCTTTCTCACAGACCATGTCCATATGTCCCTGGATGATGACCGGTTCGGAATGTTCATATCCCGGCGTCCCAGGTTTTTTGATGATGACGTTACCCGCCTCATCCTGTATGTATTCCAAATTTCGATTTTTAGCAAATTCTACACACCAGTTACTGACTTTCTCATCATAAAAGGTACCTCTTGGCACCGAAGAAAGTTCCTCAAAAATCTGAAATACTTTTTTTGGTTCTAATTGTTCCAACACTGCCATTGCCCTCTCCCTTTCTTTTGTCAAATCTGAACTAATTATATCACAGTACTTCTAAAATCACCAGATTTTCCATACAATTTATTGAGTATTTTTACCAAAGGAATAATATTGAAACGATATTTTTTTACCATTTTCACGATAGTATTTTTTGCACTGATGTTGTTTTTCCCAAACGAGGTGTTTCAAGGGGCAAGCAGCGGATTGCTTCTCTGGTTCCAGACTGTTCTTCCGACTCTGCTGCCTTTTCTGATTCTTGTCAATATTATGCAGAAGACGAGTCTGATCCGCCAGGTATCAAGGCTTGTCTATCCTGCTCTTGGTCCGCTGTTTTCCGTCAGCACGGAGGGGTGTTTTGCAGTGCTGACTGGGTTTCTGTGCGGCTATCCGGTGGGGGCAAAAGTGACATCAGATCTTGTAAGAGACGGCAGGATTTCCAGACAGGAAGGAGCATATTTGCTCTCTTTTTGCAATAATACAAGTCCGGGATTTCTGGCAGGATTTGTAGTCTGCCAGACGATCCGGGACCCGTCCCTCGTTCTTGGTACCATGATAGTATTCTTTGCGGTTCCCATCCTATTCAGTTTTCTCTTCCGGAAGATTTATTCCCCTAAAAGCGTGGGTTGGAAGTCGCAGCCTCTTATCCGGACGCAAAGGATCGTTTCTCTTGATCTTTTTGATACATCCATTATGAATGGGTTTGAGACCATCACCAAAATCGGCGGATACATCATTGTCTTTTCTGTCCTTCTGGAACTGACAAAAATGCTTCCACTTGCCGACACTTTGGCCGGACAGATTGGATTATCCTTTCTCGAAATAACGAACGGTGTGGTGATACTGGAGACACTTCCTTTTTCATTTGCGGTTCGATATGCCTTAATCATGGGATTGTGTACATTTGGGGGATTGTGTGCGGCTGCACAGACAAGTGGAATGTTGACTGGAAGTGGACTTCGGATCCTGCCATACATCATAGAAAAACTGGCTGCCGCAGTGGCAGGCCGGCCCTTTGCTTTTTTTTTAAACCAGCTC
>OAWD01000023.1_pt1 | contig 188696 bp, 193 predicted proteins | sample 1495361 | NCBI WGS metagenome assembly OAWD01 (sample SAMEA2580130, study PRJEB22360) | human gut metagenome | biome: human gut; feature: human-associated habitat; material: faeces | place: Denmark | collected 2008/2010 | reverse complement strand
CGAGTCAAAGGCAATAGGGCTTGAACAAAGTGAAAGCCAGCGTCTTTAGGCGCTGGCCGGTAACAGAGGCTTATAGCCTCAGAACAAACCGCCCGTTTGACGGGCGGTCATGATTTAAACGTACTAAACGAACTGAAATTATTCTGCGGAGATAGCTCCTGTCGGGCACTGTGCTGCACAAGCACCACAATCTACACAAGCAGCCGGATCGATCTCGTAGTGATCTGCTCCCTGAGAAATAGCGCCAACTGGACATTCAGCTTCGCAAGCTCCACAGCTTACACATTCATCACTAATTACGTGTGCCATAGTATGTATCCTCCTTATTCTAAACATTCCATGTAATATGGTGACTTTATTTTAATACAAAAAATTTCATTATACAAGTAAATTCGTGGTTTTAATTTAATACAAAAGCATTTTGACCCAAAAAGCTCCTGGAAAAATTAAGAAAAACTTTATGCATTTTTAGAAAAATTGGTGTATAGTGTAGGGTAGTAATTTTAATAACAGGAGAAAGAACGATGAAAAAAAAGATCGCAGTCATGGCAGTCATGCTCTGTACGGCATTACTGGGAACAGCCTGTGCAGGCGAGGATACATCCGATAAAGATAGCGTGGTACTCGATCAGGGAGAAGAAGAGTCAGCAGATCAGACAAAACTGAATATGATTCAGCCGCAGGCGTATAGTACTGTGGAGGGCCTGAAGCTTAAAAAGGGCAGCTACATATCCATCATCGGGAAATCCGAGGATTCTGTATACTGGGACGAAATAAAGCGCGGGGCCGAGGATGCGGTGGACGAGCTGAATGAAGCTCTGGGATACAGTGGAAAGGACAAAATCAAAGTCACATATAATGCTCCAAGTCACGAAGGAGACGTGGACGAGCAGATCAATATTCTGGACGAGGAGCTGGATCGTTATCCAATCGCCGTCGGGATCGCGGTTATTGATAAGACGGCATGTGAAGTGCAGTTCGATTTGGCCATGGAGAATAGTATCCCGATCGTGGAGTTTGATTCTCCGAGCGATTATCAGGGGATCATGGCTTTAGTCTCTACGAATAATCAGGAGGCAGGGACAACGGCTGCGGACAAAATGGCAGGGATGATGGAAGAGCAGGGAGAGGTTCTTCTATTCATTCAGGATCATATTTCCGGATCTGCAAAGCAGAGAGAGGCGGGAATGGTGAATCAGTTTCAGACGCAGTATCCGAATATCCAGGTAGGAGGGGTCTATTACATGGATGAGCTGGAAGGCCTGAAAGAGGACACAGCCGCGAAGCTTGAAAAGGAAGCGGAGGAAATCACAGACGAGGAGGTCTTGCGGCAGATCTTTGCTGACCATCCAGACGCAAAAGGGTGTATTGCGGCCAACGAAGAGACAGCAGAGATGGTGATTGATGCCTGTGAAACCGCAGAGCGGGACGATATTCGGATTATCGGATTTGACGGAGGGGAGACGCTGACGGAAGCGCTGTCTGACGGCAAGATCGACGGACTGATCGTACAGAATCCATATGGCATGGGCTATGCTACTGTGGTGGCAGCGGCACGCTCCGCACTGGATATGGGAAATGAAGCGAACGTCGATACCGGATATGCTTGGGTGACTCAGGACAATATGGAAGAAACAGCAATTAAGAATATGCTGTATTAAGAGAAAAGGGAGGTATAAAACTCCCCTAACTAGGAATCGCCAGTATCGGCAAATGCCGGTTCTGGCGATTCTGTACTTTTTTAAATTTTCATTTCATTTTACTTGTGCAATCTTTATCTCCCGGCGTCGGATTTTGGGAGGGAGAAGATGAATTCCGTCCCTACGCCCTCGGTGCTGATGACGTTGATATTTTCATTGTGAGCTTGAATGATTTCACGGACAATGGCAAGTCCCAGGCCAGTTCCTTTTTTGTCTTTTCCACGGGAAAGATCACTCTTGTAAAACCGCTCCCAGATTTTGCTTAGATCCTCTTTGGGGATACCGATTCCGTAGTCACGTACTGACGTGAAGATTTTTTCCCCGCGCTCCGTTGTCTCAATGGTGACAGTGGACTGAGGATTGCTGAACTTGATGGCATTGTCCAGAAGATTATACAGTACCTGTTGGATTTTGCTCCGGTCAGCGTGGACATAAAGCACCCGTGAAGCAAACAACAACTCTATGGAGATTTTCCGGGACGTGCAGGTCCCCTCAAAGGAGGCGGCGACCTGCTTCATCATTTCGTGCAGGTCAAAGGATTCCTTGTTCAGAAGAAGGTCCTTTGTGTCAAACTCATTTAGTGTCAGCAGATCTCGTGTCAGGTCGGTCAGACGCTCTGTCTCAAACAGAATGATATTAAGATATTTGCCCTGGAGCTCCACCGGGATCGTGCCGTCTGCGATGGCCTCGATATATCCTTTGATAGAGGTCAGTGGAGAACGGAAATCATGGGAAACATTGGCCACAAATTTTTTCTGATAGTCTTCCATGTCCTTTAAGTGTGTGGACATATAGTTCAGTGAAGCAGATAGATAACCGATCTCATCCTGAGAGTTAACCGGAATCTCGTAGTCCAGATTGCCTGAGGCATACTGTTTGGCCGCTTCTGTGATTTTACGAAGCGGCAGATAGATAAACAGATGGATGCCTAGGAAAATCATAAAGGACAGCACGTAGATGACGATCAGTGTGATATAGACACAGACCATGATGCTGTGCTGCTGTTCTTCAAAATAGGAGAGCGGTTTATGGACGAGAAGATAACCTTTTGTGGAAAACCCTTCTGTTACCGGTACGATCATCGTCAGAACTTCATCGGAATAATAGCCATGATAATCTCCGGTGAGATATTGCTCCCCGCCGGCCTCCGCCGGATCAAAATCCTGAATCTGTTTTGGTATCATTCCCCTCCCGGAAGAGGAGACGGACAGAAGGACATTCCCATCTGTATCGGTGAGCCAGAGATCTGCCTCCAGATAAATATTGACGCCGTTTAACAGCGTCCGTGTAGCAGTAAAAGACATATCCTCCGAATAATAGTCGGAAAGTTGGTCTGTGGCGAGGATAGTGGCCTCACGGTACAGCCGGGAGGCATCGTCGTCCCGGATTGTGTCCAGGACGAGCTGCTCTCCCAGAGTGGCGGCTGTAAAGATGCTTAGAAATCCAAATATGATATACAGAATAATAAATTTTAAGTACAGATTGCTGTGCATAGTTTATTTTACCTCAAACTTGTACCCGATTCCCCAGACAGTACTGAGACTCCAGCCGTTATGATCTTTGATCTTTTCTCGAAGACGTTTGATGTGGACATCCACAGTCCGGGTGTCGCCGATGTATTCGTATCCCCAGATCTGATCGAGAAGCTGTTCTCTTGTAAACACTTGATTCGGAGAAGCTGCAAGGAAATACAAAAGTTCCAGCTCCTTTGGAGGCATATCCACGTGCTGTCCATCTACAACGACAGAGTAGTTCGTCAGGTTGATAGAAATGCCAGGATATTCGACGCATTTCCCTTTGGAAACATCGTTTGTCTCCGGTTTGGCCGGCTGATACCGGCGCAGAACGGCTTTTACCCGGGCAACGAGTTCCTTAGAATCAAACGGTTTGATAATATAGTCGTCCGCACCAAGTTCCAGGCCAAGCACCTTGTCAAAGACCTCTCCCTTAGCGGAGAGCATGATGATCGGTACGTTGGATCTGGAACGGATTTCCCGGCAGACCTGATATCCGTCTATTCCAGGCAGCATCAGATCCAGCAGAATCAGATTCGGCTGATACGAGTCGAAAGCCCGAAGTGCCTCCTCCCCGTCATAGACCATCTGTGTATCGAAACATTCTTTTGTCAGGTACAGACTCAGAAGCTCCGCGATATTTTCATCATCATCTACGATTAAGATTTTCTGTTTTGTAGTCATAACTTCCTCCCTATTTAAACTCAACAATAGTGACGCCTGCATCGCCTTCGCCGAAAGCGCCAAGACGATAGGATTTGATATGTTTTTGCCTCTTTAAATACTGGTGAACAGCGTTTCTAAGCGCTCCGGTTCCTTTCCCGTGTACGACACGAACAGGGCTGAGATGTGCAAGGTAAGCGTCGTCCAGATATTTGTCCAGAAGCGCCACGGCCTCGTCCGAGGTTCTTCCGATAAGATTGATTTCCGGGCTTACAGTCAACGATTTTCCCATCTTCATCTTACCAGAAGAGGTGCGCCTGGTCTGCTTTGAAGTATAGGAAGCCGTTTCCTCGATGATATCCAGGTCCGTGATCGGGACTTTGGAGCGCAGAATTCCCATCTGTACCTCTACATTCCCCCTGGAATCCGGCAGCGTGTGGACCGTTCCCGTAAGATTCATACTCAGCACCCGGACAGAAGTCCCAAGCTTAAAGTCGGACGGCTTGTAGGCTTTCTTCGGCTGTGCCTTTTCCAGTGTGACCTTGGAAGAGGTCTTCGCCATTCTCTGCCGGAGCTTTTCCCGCTCCTTTTCCATTTCAGAGGCAGAAATATTTTCCTTCCCGAATTTGCGGAAATTCCGCATAGTCTCATCCGCATAATCTTTGGCGCTTTGCAGGATCCGCTCTGCCTTTTCGTTGGCATCCCGAATGATCCGTTCCTTTTGGGCGTCGAGTTTTTCCTGCTTTTCCTTTGTGCGGCGTCGCAGCGTTTCCAGTTCTTCTTTGTAGGCCCGGATTTCTGCCTGCTCCCGCTCAATGGTACGTCGGCTGTGTTCCAGATCACTTAACAACTCTTCAAAGGATTCTTCCTGGTCGCTTAAGTGTGTCTTTGCCTCCTCGATGATTTCATCCGAAAGTCCCAGCTTTTTGGAGATGGCGAAGGCATTACTCTTTCCGGGAATACCGATCAGAAGGTGGTATGTCGGACGGAGCGTCTCCACGTCGAACTCACAGCTTGCGTTCTCCACACCTTCGGTGGTTAGAGCGAAGACTTTCAGCTCACTGTAGTGAGTGGTCGCCATTGTACGGATTCCCCGCCGGTGGAGGCTCGTAAGAATGGCAATGGCAAGAGCCGCCCCCTCAGTCGGGTCGGTTCCGGCGCCAAGCTCGTCAAATAGGACGAGAGAATGTTCATCAACCTGTTTCAGGAAAGATACAATATTTGTCATATGGGAAGAGAAAGTACTCAGACTCTGCTCTATACTCTGCTCATCCCCGATATCCGCATATACTTCAGTAAAGACTGCAAGTTCGGAACGGTCCAGCGCAGGAATGTGAAGACCTGCCTGCCCCATGAGAGTAAACAGTCCGGTTGTTTTTAAGGAAACCGTCTTTCCTCCTGTATTCGGCCCGGTCACAATCAGAAGATCATAGTCGTCTCCCAGACAGATTGTGGTAGGAACAACCTTTGTCCGGTCTAAAAGAGGATGACGGCCTTCCCGGATATGAATCCGTCCCTCCTGATTCAGCACCGGGCGTGAGGCATTCTGGTCTACTGCAAGAGAGCCTCTTGCGAAAATGAAATCCAGTGTGGTCAGTACTTCGTAGTCTACCCGCAGTTCCTCACAGTGCTCGGCTGCCATGGAGCTTAAAGTGGAAAGAATTACCTGGATCTCCTCTTGTTCTTTGGCGTGCAGCTCCATGAGATCATTATTCAACTTCACAACGGTCATCGGCTCAATGAATAAGGTGGAGCCGGTAGAGGACTGGTCGTGTATCATCCCCTTGACCTGACTACGGTACTCTGCCTTGACCGGGAGACAATAACGGTCTCCCCGCATCGTCACAATAGCGTCCTGAAGATAATTCCTCATGGAGCCATTGACCATGCTGTTTAAGGCAGAGTGAATCTTCCCGTCAAAGGATTGAATACTCCGGCGGATCTTCTGAAGATTGGCGCTTGCGTCGTCCGCAATTACATCCTCATCCAGGATACAGCGACGGATCTCGGAAGCCACACGGGTTACAGGCTCAAGACGTTGAAAATAAGAATCCAGACAGTCAGGAAACTCATCGACTGTCTCATGGCGACCGTAGGATTTGATCTGTCCTGCACAGTCCAGAAGGCGTCCAATGGAAAGAAGCTCACCTGAACCAAGGGAGGCTCCCAGCTCCAGCCGCTTTAAGGATGCCTCTATAGGGACGCATCCTCTAAAAGACGGTCTGCCTTTTTTAATGATCCGGGTAAAGGCTGCCGCGGTCTCCTCCTGCATTTGCTCGATGGCAGACAGTTCTGTCTGTGGCAGGAGCGACCGGCAAAGCTGCTTTCCGCTCTCAGAAGAAGCATGATCCGCAAGGAGCGAGATAATTTTATTATATTCTAATTTGCGTAATGTCTTACTATTCATGAAAATCCCCTGTCTTTACATACTTTGTCAAATACCATTTTAACCTATTTGCCATCTAAAATAAAGGAGAAAAAAAGGTTAAATGTTGAACATTGGGAAGTGTTACGGTATACTATAAAAAGGGATGTTAAAGGAGAACAACAATGTCTGCCCAATTTCAAGATGATGATGAGAAAAAGGAAGAGAAAGAATCCTATTCCTTTTTGAAAGAGACGATCAAGAAGCCCCCGATAGATAAGCGGGTGGCAACAATAAAGATTCTTAAGGTCGCGGGCCTGGGACTGATTTTCGGACTGATGGCGTGTGTTAGTTTTTTTGCGGTCAAACCATGGGCGAGTGAGCATATCGGCAATACAAAGACCAATGTCACGATTCCAAAGGATGAACAGACTGAAAGGGAAGACGAAAGCCAGGAGAAAGAAGAGCAGACAGCGGCTCCGGTGCTGACGATCGAGAATTACGGGCAGATGATGGATGAGATGAATCAGATTGCAGCCACAGTGGAAAAGAGTATCGTGTCGATCGAGGGAAAGACGGAGGAGACTTTCGAGGATCTGTCCGGAGAGACACGACAGAGACGCTCTGGGGTTATCGTAGCTGATAATGGTGTGGAGCTTCTGATTTTGACAAACGACTGCATTTACCAGAAAGGGACTCCGGTCACGGCTATTTTCTACGATGGTAACGAGGTGACAGCCTCTTTAAAGCAGCAGGATCAACATCTTGGTATTGCAGTCTATGCGGTAGAGAAGTCCAGACTGTCCCAGAATACTTCTCTCCAGGCAAAGTCGGTCACACTTGGTAACTCTAATCTCATATCTACGGGAGATCCGGTGATTGCCATTGGCTCTCCTTTTGGGACGAAAGATGGAGTCGGTTTTGGCGTGATCAGCGGGACGAAAGAACAAAGGTATCTCTGCGACGGCCAGTATCAGATTTTGCAGACTGATATGGTCTGGACCAAAGGTGCAAGCGGTGTACTGGTAAGCTTGAGTGGTGAAGTTATCGGGCTGATTGATGCAGGTGATGAGAGCGGATACGGCGTAATGAGTGCTTTTGCGGTCTCTGAGCTGAAAGAAGAGATCGAGCTTCTTTCAAACGGAGTTTCTGCTGCTTATTTGGGTATCAACGGAACCGAAGTATCAGACGCTATCGCAGACAGCCAGGATATGCCGAAAGGTATATATGTAAGCTCCGTGATGCCGGATTCCCCGGCCATGCAGGCAGGTATCCAGAGCGGCGACATTCTGACCGAGATCGGTGATACAAAAATTTATACGCTCAAAGGACTCAAAGACGAACTTCTGGACTATCGGTCCGGGCGGCAGACCGTGATTCAGGGAAAACGCAGAGGCTCTGACGGTTATGTGGACGTCCACTTTGAGGTGACTTTGGGCAGTGCGGAATAAAGATTAGAAATGAGGAAAAAAATGAGATATATTCAGGAACTGCATGAAGGAGAAACCATTCGTGCAATTTACTTATGTAAATCAAAGAGAAGTGCGGAGACGAGAAACGGGAAACCGTATGACAACCTGATCTTGCAGGATAAGACAGGGACTTTGGACGGGAAGATCTGGGATCCGAATTCCAACGGGATCGCAGACTATGACGAGAAAGATTTTGTTGAGGTTGTGGGCGAAGTGACGACCTACAATAATAATCTACAGCTCAATATCAAGCAGCTCAGAAAAGCCCACGAGGACGAATATATTCTGGCTGACTACATGCCGACGAGCGACCGGGACGTGGAGGAAATGTATAAAGACCTGCTCAACTTTGTGGATATGATCCGCAATTCATACCTTAAACAGTCGGTAGAGTATTACTTTGTGAAGGATGAGGAATTTATCCGGAAATTTAAAAACCACTCCGCGGCCAAGAGCGTTCACCACGGCTTCTGCGGCGGGCTGTTGGAGCACACGGTCAGTATTTTGAATCTTTGCCGTTACTATGCGGCGGCGTATGACTTTCTGAGTGCGGATTTGCTTTATGCGGCGGCACTTTACCATGATATCGGAAAGACAAAGGAGCTATCCGCATTTCCGGAGAATGACTATACAGACGATGGACAGCTTCTGGGACATATCGTTATCGGAGTAGAGATGCTCGATGAGGCAATTCGTGCGATTCCTGGTTTTCCTCCAAAGCTTGCAAGCGAGCTGAAGCACTGTATTTTGTCACACCATGGCGAGCTGGAGTATGGCTCCCCGAAGAAGCCGGCCCTTGCGGAGGCAATGGCGCTGAATCTGGCGGATATGACGGACGCCAGGATGCAGACGATGAAAGAGATCCTGAAAGACAAACATACGACGGAATGGCTCGGATACAATCGATTGTTTGAGTCTAATCTAAGAAAATCGAGCTTGTCGTAGAGAACAGAAAAATAATGGTAAACAGGCGGCAGAGAGGAATTTCTGCCGCTTATCACATTCTTGTTCACATACAAGAAGCCGAGTATAATAGGCGGTAGGAGAAGCAATAAGGAAAGATCGGATTTGCAATATAAAAGGGGAAACATCGATGAAGAAAAATGATTTTATTACACTGGAAATAGAGGATATAGGAGTAGGCGGAGAAGGGATTGGAAAAGCTGAAGGCGTGACATTCTTTGTTAAAGACGCCATTGTCGGGGATGTGATTGAGGCGAGAATCACTAAATTAAAAAAGCACTATGGTTATGCCAGACTGATGAAGATTTTAAAGCCATCCGGTAAAAGAAAAGAAGCAAAATGTCCGGTGGCACGTCAGTGCGGCGGATGCCAGATTCAGGAGATGGATTATGGTGAGCAACTAAGATTTAAGGAACGAAAAGTACGAAACAACCTAGAGCGGATTGGAGGATTTGACCGGGCGTTTCTGGGTCGGGTGATGGAACCGATCTGTAGCATGGAAGAACCGTTCCACTATCGGAATAAGGCACAATACCCCATCGGAACTGACCGGGAGGGCTACCCGGTGGCGGGATTTTATGCCGGACGAACCCACCAGATCATCCCGAATATGGTGTGCGCCCTGGGAAAAGAAATCAATACCCAAGTGCTGGAAGTAGTACTGGATTTTATGAGAGAATTTCAGATTCCTGCGTACAGTGAGGAAACCGGGAGAGGACTACTTCGCCACGTGCTCATTCGTACCGGTTTTCACACAGGGGAGATCATGGTCTGCTTCATCGTAAATGGTACCAGAATCCCTCATACGGATGAACTAACCGGGCGTCTTAGAAAACTTCCCGGCATGACAAGCATCACAATGAATATCAACTGTGATAATACGAACGTCATCATGGGAAAAGAAATCCGGCTGCTCTGGGGAAAAGAGTATATCACGGATTATATTGGAGAAATCAAATATCAGATTTCTCCGCTGTCTTTTTATCAGGTCAATCCGGTGCAGACGGAAGTGCTTTATGGTCTTGCATGCGAGTACGCAGGACTGACAGGAAACGAGACGGTATGGGATCTCTACTGCGGAATCGGTACCATTTCTTTGTTCCTTGCCGGAAAGGCAAAACAGGTCTATGGTGTGGAGATTATACCGCAGGCCATCGAGGACGCCCGGAAAAACGCTGACATCAACGGAATTGAAAATGCGGAGTTTTATGTAGGAAAAGCCGAGGAAGTCCTGCCGGACTATTACCGCAAGTATGAAACAGAGCATCCGGGAGAACACGCACATGCGGATGTGATCGTGGTGGACCCGCCGAGGAAAGGGTGTGATCAGCGGCTGTTGGAGACGATGGTACGGATGGAAGCGAAACGGATCGTATATGTGAGTTGCGACTCCGCAACACTGGCAAGAGATCTGAAATATCTGTGCGGAAATGGATATGAGATGAAAAAAGTGAGGACAGTGGATATGTTTCCACACACGGTGCATGTCGAGACGGTTGTAATGCTTTCCCACAAAAAGCCAGATAGTCATATCAACGTAAAAGTCGAGTTTGGGGAGGGAGAAGGTAAAGTTCCGTTAAAGGAAATCTCTGAAAGAGCAGAAGCCTATAAGCCGAAAGAGCGAGTTACCTACAAAATGATGAAAGAGTACATAGAAGAAAAATATGGATTCAAGGTGCATACCGCTTATATTGCAGAGGTTAAGAGAGATTTAGGCTTGCCGATGTATGATGCCCCTAATGCGGTAGAAGAATTGAAACAGCCGAGGAAACATCCGACAGCAGAAAAAGTAGAAGCAATCAAAGATGCTTTGAAGCATTTTGAGATTATTTCGTAATATAAATGGGAAGGAGAAACTGATGAGAAGGTTTATTTATCTGGATACTGATACATTGAATTCTTATCTGGCACAAATATTTGATGGATTGATTCAAAGTGAAGATTCAGAAACGCAGCATCAGAAAAAAGTGAATAGGCAAAATTCTGTTACGACTAGCCTTGCTGGGAAAATAGCTTTCAAACTATTTGGAAAAGGAGTAGATGCAAATGCTCAAGCAACGTATCAACATTTGAAAACAGTTGCTGATGACGAAATGGTTCGAGATGTGCAGACAAAGATAATGCATGATAATGCGTTTGACCAATTTATGAATTATTTACATGAGCATAATTTGTTAAATGGGACAGATGTTGGTGATTTCCTTATCGTAAAAGACAAATTTTATATTTTTGATATTGCGTTTTATCAAAAACTGTTTGTAAAAGATGGATTTGTTGATATGCTTACACAGATTCAAGATATGAATACAAGAAAAGAGGCAGAAAAACAAACAGAAGAATTTGCAAGAGAACAGCGCCGAAGTAAAATTGTACAAGGTAAAGTAAATGAAACGGTACAAGAAGCTCTAGATAAAAATCATGAAAATTGGGATTCATTAAAAAAGATGGTTGAAATGTTGGCCGCTATTATTCCATATCCGAGAATACTGTGTATTTCGAATTATGCTGTGGTTTTAGATGAAAAATTTATGAGAGATAATATATCAACAGCAGCTTTTAAGTACGGTGGAAAAATAACTGTTGTAGGGTATATTACGAATAAAGTCATGGCTCAGGCTAATTCCCCAATTTCAACTTTCTCAGGAATAGGAAATTCTATGAACACATTGACGAAATTATTCTTTGAAAATATAGATGAGATGTATATTGTGCATCCGGTTGCAATTTATTATGATGATTGATATAAAAAGGGGAGCTTTTTATGAATCAAAATTTCTATGAAGGAATCAAAAATATTTTAACCACAGCTAGAAATAAGGTCTATCAGACTGCCAATTTTGCAATGGTTGAAGCCTATTGGAATATTGGGAAATCTATTATAGCGGAACAAGGCGGTAATGAAAAATCAGAGTATGGGTCAGGTTTATTAAAAGAATTGTCAAAACAAATGACACAGGATTTTGGTAAAGGATTTACCGTTGCAAATTTGAAGAATATGCGACAATTTTATTTGAAATTTCCAAACGGCTACGCACTGCGTAGCGAATTGAGTTGGACGCATTATCGCCTTCTAATGCGAGTAGAGAATGAAAATGCACGAGAATTTTACATGCAGGAAGCTGTAAAATCTCAATGGAGTACAAGACAGCTTGAGCGTCAGATAAATTCCTTCTTTTATGAAAGGTTATTATCCAGTAAAAATAAAGAGCAGGTTGCAGAGGAAATACAGATGTTAGAGCCGATGAAGAAACCAGAAGATGTCATCCGTGACCCATATGTATTAGAATTTCTTGGCCTGACACCTAATGATGATTTTTATGAAAGTGATTTAGAACAAGCGTTAATTACACATTTACAGAAATTTCTTTTGGAACTTGGCAGAGGATTTTCATTTGTTGCAAGGCAGAAAAGAATAACATTTGATGGACGGCATTTTAGAATTGATCTTGTATTCTATAATTATATTTTGAAATGTTTTGTTCTGATAGATTTAAAGGTTGGGGACTTAACACATCAGGATTTGGGGCAGATGCAGATGTATGTTCATTATTATGAACGAGAACTTATGAACGAAGGGGACAATCCACCGATTGGTATTGTATTATGTGCAGATAAAAGTGAGTCAGTAGTTAAGTATACGTTACCTGAAAATGAAACACAGATTTTTGCGTCAAAATATAAATTGTATCTACCAAGCGAGGAAGAATTGCTGCGGGAATTAAAACAGGAATATCAAGCACTGGAATCCATCAAGACGGTGGAAGAAAATATTGGTAGTGAGGAGTAGATTTTGCATCAAAAAAGTGCAAAATTGAAGAAATCTATATTTTGTGGGAAAAGGGTTGCACGAACAGTATTCGTACTGCAAAAATATTTCTCATATTTCCGTGATTTTGTGGGGATATGTTTTGATTTGATACACACGTGGAGACGGTTGTAATGCTTTCCCACAAAAAACCCGACAGTCATATCAATGTAAAAGTCGAGTTTGGCGAGGGAGAGGGCAAAGTGCTGCTAAAGGCTATTTCTGAAAGAGCAGAAGCTTACAAGCCGAAAGAGTGAGTTACCTATAAGATGATAAAGGAATACATAGAAGCAAAATACGGCTTCAAAGTACATACCGCTTATATTGCGGAGGTAAAGAGAGATTTAGGCTTGCCAATGTACGACGCTCCCAATGCGGTGGAAGAATTGAAACAGCCGAGGAAGCATCCAACGGTGGAAAAAGTGGAAGCGATAAAGGATGCATTGAAGCATTTTGAAGTCAACTAAACCCACGAGTGCATCATTAAGAATAGTGCTACAATAGAAAAGTTAGAAGCAATGTGATACAATGAATAAAAATCATTGAAAGAGAAGTATTACTTAAATTTAAAGAAAGAGAAGGGATTAGGGGGATTTATGAATGAATATTGTTGGACAAGTGATTAATGGATATCTATTTGAAGAAGCACTCGGAAGTGGGAGTTTTGGTGCTGTATATAGAGTATCAAAAGAAAATAATGTATATGCTGCAAAAGTTTTATCAGAAACCTATATTTTAGATGAATTTAAGAATGAACAAAATCGAATCACAAGAGAAATAGATGTTTTAAAAAATGTAAAAGGAGAAAATCTGATTAAATATCAGGAAGATTTTTACTTTAAAAATGAGTTTGGCATAATGGAATATGTCATAGTAATGGAATATTTTCAAGGAAAGACTTTAAGAAGTTTTTAAAAAAACGATGTTGAACTGGAAACGTTGATTCGCATATTTGTAAGCGTATTGTATGGTGTAAGAGATTTGCATAATACTATTATTGAAAATGCGGGTATTATTCATAGAGATTTAAAGCCAGACAATATAATGATTGATGACAATCTAAATGTAAAAATAATTGATTATGGTTTGAGTAAAATTATAGATTTTTCCTCGATAACATCAACAGGGACCCAAATTGGTTCACCGCTATACATGTCTCCAGAACAATTGAAGGATAGCAAACATATTGACTATAGAGCAGATATATATGCTTTGGGAATAATTTTATATGAAATGCTGACTAAAAATATTCCCTATAAAGCTTCAACATTACCTGAGTTATTGATGAAAATTCTGAATGACCCTATCATACCACCAAAACAGTACAATCCAAGTATAAGTGATGGGTTGGAAAATATTATATTTAAGGCAACGGCAAAGGAACCATTTGCACGCTTTCAGACAGTTGATGAATTCATAGATGCATTTGATAAAAAGAATATTCAAGAAGAATTAGTAACTGTAGGAAAATATTATGCGTGGGTGTATCGAGAAAAAGATGTTACAGAACAATTTGAGAAAGTTAATAAAGCAGATATTATTTATCCTATTCATGTTCAAAATTGGATGAAAAGATTACATTTACATTTTGCTAATAACAATTTTGAGAATGTAATAATTGATCCATCGACTCAAAGATTGTCTTACGTTGCGTTTGGCAATACAAAAGGGCTTATAGAATTGCCCTATGCGCCAGAAAAAGGCGTAATTTCCTTGGAATACTTACATAATCCTCAGAAACGAAAAGAGTATATTGATAAATGGTATGCGGCGGTTTCGATAGGGCAGAAATTAATTTTACCGTATCATTATATAAGTAATACTGATTATTCTGTAGAAAAAGTTGATGATTGGATTAGAATGAATATTCAATTGATTGATGAAAGTTCACAGGTGGTCGAGGAAGGAAAAGAAAAATATGCAATGATATCAATTGGGCTTGGGCATTTGGTTTTTCAAGCCGATAAGATATTATCATACTTTGTTCATGCGAAAGTAGATGGCTTTATTGTGCAAGTTTCGGATATGAAACAGTTAAATGAGCAATCATTAGGGAGTTATCTTGAATTTATGGTTAATTTGCAGAAATATACAAGTAGACCTGTTATTGCTTTGAAAGTTCCAATACCTTTAGGATTAACATTGATTGCTAAGGGGATACATGGTTTTTCACTTGGATTGTCAAGTATAGATTATTTCGATGAGCAATACATAAAGGAAGAAAAAGATTCATTCAATTTATACTCAAAATTCTATTTTCCACAAGTATTATCTTTTTTGACTTATCCGAAAAAGGATACGTTTGCATTTGAACAAATATATAATTATTTTGGTGGATGTAACTGTAAGTGGTGTAATGGTAAAACGGCTATTGAAATAGGTACTGGAGATAAAGGAGTACAGTTGCATCACTGGCAAATGATGATAGAAGAAGTGGATAAATTTAATCAGTATGAGGGAGAAGAACGTATTGCTTATTTAAGAGAACGTATTGATGTCGCACTGAAAAATTTGGACTCTATACCAAAGGAAATTATGGGAAGCCAAAAGAATACGGATTATTATAAGCTGTTAAAGAATTTAAAAAAGATAGTTTAATTAAGTTGAGTAGGTGGAATTATGTTTGTAAACGAAAAAGAATTGGTGGAAAAATTGGTTCTTGATTTACAAGAAAGATTTGGGACTCAATATATTGTCAGAGAACTACGAGGAGGAAATAATATTGCAGATATTGTTTATACAACGGACATAAATAGAAGCAATATTGTATTTGATGAGTATTTTAATGCATATTACTATTTTAACGGAATTTATAATCATAAAAAAATAAGTCTGGATGAAATGAAAATTTCAGATGAAAGGGTGAACAGGAAATTTTACCATTTTCTTCGTGAGTTAGAAAATCTTGGTTATATTAAAATTAGTGGTAATTACATTACTTCTGTAAAAAAAATTGATGCCGTTACTAAGAATTTTATTGCTGTAGAAGCGAAAATTTCTGACTGGAAAGCTGGATTAGAGCAAGCCGTTAGATATAAACAATATGCAAATGAAGTATATGTTGCATTAAGTTCTGAATATGTGCAGAAAGTTGATAGGCAAAAATTTAGAGATTTAAACATAGGTTTGATGAGTGTGTCTCATGGAAAACTTAAAATATCTATTAGAGCTAAAAAACAGCCAGTAGAGAAGTTAGATATTCAATATTATATTGCCGATAGATTTTTAAAACAATTAAAATTATCAGAAATGTTAGAATAGTAGAGAAGAAAACAATACAGAGTAATTGGCAATTGTGCATTGGAAGCTGGTAAGTCAGAAGAAGATATTGATGACGTGAACGAAGATTAAATTCTGAATCAGAGTGATGTAGAATTTATATTTGTTGTATATTTGTGGGAAAAGGGATGTACGAGCAGTATTAGTACTGTATAAACATTGTCCATATTTTCGTGATTTTGTGGGGATATGTTTTGATTTGGTACTCATGTCGAGACGGTAGTAAAGTTAGTGAGAAAGGGATAATGAATCAGTTTCGAATGTTATGAAGTGGGGAAGATGATGAATCAAGATAAGAATGAAAATTTGGAAATCTTGTTGACGGAGTACCGTACATTGAAAGATGAAGAAAAGTCTATCTTTTCTTTTCAATTTACTATTATCGGAGTTTGGCTTACATTTTTAGGTGTTATGATAAATTCTCTTTTTAATCAAGTAAAAGAAATTCAGACGTATGTGTACTCGAACTACGATATTTATTCGGAAAATATAAATGAAATATTATCGAATTATGATATTATGCCAGGAAGCAGGGATATAATGGCGCTGCTCATTTCAATATTGATACCGGGAACATGCGCCCTTTTTGGTCTCCTTTGGCTGGATTTAACAACTAGATTTGTAAAAGAGGCACATTATATTTTTATTATAGAACATAAAATAAAAGCAAATTATCCATATTCAATAGGGTTCGATCATTATCTTTATAAAGAAACAAAAGATAAAAGAGGATTGAATAAGACGAACTACGTTTATTATTTCTTAATGTTAGGGGTTATGATTTTATGTCCGTTTCTTGTAATATGTTTTAATCATTATTTGGGTTATCTATATAATTTGACATGGATTCACAAAGTTGCTTTTATTATTATTGAAGTATTTACATTTTTTGTAAGCAGATTGTATGTAAAGAGAATTTTATCCTATGCGAACGAAAAGGATGCTGTCTATTGTCGGAAAGTAGAATAGTTACTGAAAAAAGCGTTCACAGATCTTACATCCTACCTTGCGGTACAAAGAGAACTGTGTTACAATAAATAATCAAATAAGAGAAAGCGATGAAGAGAACCAGTAGGTATCTGAAGTTGTTACAGAGAGTCCCGTTTGCTGAGAGTGGATACAAGGAAAGATATTTTGAGAATTCAAAGTTCCTGCAAAGGAATCGAATAACGCCTTGGAGCTGCATACCGACTGCATTGATTGGCAATGCTGAGACTATGATGGGAGCGCCCATTACAGCGCAGGAGTATCGATGGCTATCTGTACTTTTTCTGAGTCCGCATAGACGTCCGTACTTATCGAGGTTTATGTTGTGAGACACAGACGAACTGAGGTGGCACCACGGATTTGATCCGTCCTTGGAAACAGGGACGGATTTTTTATATTAGCTACCGCTTACAATTCGGGGATGTGTCTTTTGGCGTTCCCGTTAATGATGCTCAGAAATCCGTTCCGCTAAACTATTTTTTGAAAGGAAAGATGCAGTATGAGCAAAAAAAGTATGAAAATCAAAGAGTTGTTCTCAGGACAAGCAACGCAAATCGAGGGAGAAGTAACAGTTCGAGGCTGGATCCGAAACCACCGTAAGCAGAAGAATATGGGATTTATCGAATTATATGATGGAAGTTGTTTCAAATCATTGCAGTTGGTCTACACAGCAGAGCAAGATGCGGATGGGAAACTGAAAGGATTACGCAACGGCGCGTGCATTGAGGTAACAGGTATTGTACAACCCGGATTTCAAAAGGAGCTGATTGAGCTGAATGTGAAAGATGTTTTGCTTCTGGGTGACTGCACGGAGGACTATCCGTTACAGCCAAAGCGCCATTCGATTGAATTCTTACGGGAAAATGCTTATCTTCGGCCGAGAACGCGATTATTCCAGGCTGTATTTCGTGTCAGAAGTGTAGCGGCACAGGCGATCCATACCTATTTTACAGAAAGAGGATTTCTGTATGTAAATACTCCTTTGATTACCGCAAATGACGCGGAGGGGGCGGGAAATACCTTTACGGTCACGACGCTGGATATAGCCGATGTGAAATCCGGCGACAAAAAGACTTTTGAGGAAATATGTAAGGATGATTTTTTCGGAAGGCATGCTTCCCTGGCAGTGACCGGGCAGCTTGAAGCAGAAGTATTTGCGATGGCATTTGGCGATGTGTACACTTTTGGACCTACGTTTCGGGCGGAACATTCGAATACCAAGACTCATGCGGCGGAGTTCTGGATGATCGAGCCGGAGATGGCATTCTGTGATCTGGAACAGTTGATGGATGTGGAGGAGGATTTCCTGAAAACGATTCTTGTATATATTATAGAGAAATGCGATGATGAATTGACGTTTCTGGAAAACTTTACAAAACTGCCGCTCAGAGAGAGAATGAAGAAAGTGATACACTCCCAAATTGCCAGAGTGAGCCATAAGGAAGCAATTCGTATTTTGAGAGAATCCGGCGAACAGTTTGAGTTTGAACCAAAGTACGGTGAAGATACTGCCAAAGAGCATGAGAAATATCTTACGGAAAAACATTTCAAGGCGCCTGTCTTTATCTATGATTGGCCAAAGGACATCAAAGCATTTTATATGTATCAAAATGATGATGAACAGACAGTTGGAGCGGTAGATCTGCTTGTGCCTGGTGCTGGCGAACTGATGGGCGGCAGCCAGAGAGAAAATAAGATACGACCGTTTGCTGGCAAGAATGAACGAACTTGGTATTTCCGCTGATAGTATGTGGTGGTATCTGAATCTGTGCAGATACGGCGCCTGTGAGCATGCAGGATTTGGCATGGGTTTTGAACGCTTATTGATCTATGTGACCGGGATGGAAAATATCAGAGACGTCATTCCATTTCACAGAACACAGGGCAACTGTGAATATTAACATTTGTTGTGTAAAGATGGATAGCTGCTAAAATAGAGGTAGAAATATGTTATTGACAGAAAGGAGTTCGCAATGGTTCTACAAACTGAAAGATTGATTCTTCGTCCGTGGAGAGAATCGGACGTGGAATCCCTATTTCAATATGCAAGTGATCCGGATGTGGGGCCGGCTGCCGGATGGCCGCAGCACCAAAGTCTGGAAGAGAGCAAAGAGGTCATCCAAAATGTTTTTTGTGGGAAAGAATGTTATGCGATATGCCTGAAAGAAGATGATATTGCTATCGGCAGTATCGAGCTGATGCTTAACGGCCATACAAATCTGACGACACGGGACGATGAGTGTGAGCTGGGCTATTGGCTCGGTAAGCCGTTTTGGGGACAAGGCATGATGCCGGAGGCAGCGTCGGAGCTTATTCGCCGCGGCTTTGAGGATATCGGTATGGTCAGAATCTGGTGTGCTTATTATGCCGGAAATGAGAAATCAAAGCGTGTGCAGGAAAAGGTTGGTTTTCGCTATCAATGGACAACGGAAAATGTTGACGTTCCGCTCCTGCATGAAATTCGTACAGAACATGTGAACAGTATGACAAAAAAAGAATGGCTGAAACGAAACGTATAAGGAAGGCGGTGCCAATGATGTTCGAAATCCCTATTACGGAATTCAAGAATTTAAAAATCGGGAATATGGAAAATACAGATGCGGGAACGGGCTGTACGGTATTTCTCTTTGAAAAGGGAGCTCCGGCCGGACTTGATGTACGGGGAGGAGGACCGGCATCAGAAGAAAGTGAGTTGTTAAAGCCAATGGCGGCGGCGGAAAAGATCCATGCCATTGTGCTATCCGGTGGAAGTGCGTTTGGGCTGGAAGTTTCAAATGGAGTGAGGGAGTATCTGGAGGAACGAGATATCGGGTTCGATGTGGGTGTCACAAAAGTTCCTCTGGTCTGCCAATCCTGTCTGTTTGACCTGACTGTGGGGGACGAAAGGATTCGTCCTGATAAGAAGATGGGATATTGCGCTTGTGAAAATGCTGAGGTTTTCAACTATCAGGATGGAAATTATGGCGCAGGTACAGGCGCTACAGTCGGGAAGCTAAAGGGTATGGATTTCTGTATGAAATCCGGAATCGGAAGCTATGCGGTAAAGTCAGGCGCCCTGATGGCGGGCGCTGTTGTTGCTGTCAATTCGCTTGGAGACGTCTATGATTGGAAGACAGGTCAGAAAGTAGCCGGACTGTTAGCGGAGAACAAGAGAAGTTTTGGTGATTCTGAGATGGAACTGCTGAATATCAATGAAGTGATGGATAATAAATTCGTAGGAAATACAACGATCGCCGTATTTTTTACAAATGCCAGATTTGATAAGACAAAGCTTGGAAAGATTGCCGGAATGGCACATGACGGCTATGCCCGTTCCATCCGCCCGGTTCACACTACTGCAGATGGAGACAGTATTTATGCGGTATCGCTTGGCGAGGTCAACGCAGATCTGGATGTGGTCGGTACTTTAGCCGCAAGGGTGATCTCGGAGGCGATTATAAGAGCAGTGGAACATGCCGACAGTGCTTACGGATATCCGGCGGCGAGGGAACTGTTGACGAAGAAGTAAGCATTTTCGACCTATGTATTCAGGAGCCCGTCTGTGGGCTCCTTTCTCATTTCATAGGAAACTGCGTTCCTATGAAATAAGAAACGCTTCGTGCGGATCGCGCTGCGGCGGAGTGGAAGCTGCCGTTGAAGCGACCCGCCGCAGGCGGAGAATCCTGCCAAACAGGATTCCTTTTTATAATCTTTTCTGTTGTTTTATTTTACGCTTTGGGAAAATTTCTGTTTTGCTTCCATGATTTTTTTCTCTTCCGCCGGAGGAGTTTCATACATACCACGCTGGTGCATCATATTAAATACATCGGTGGAAATTGAGTGTTCCTGCTCCAAAATTTTCATCATGGTTCCTCTCAGATCGTCGTGGACACATTCTCCGGCAAAGGTATTAAATTTTTCTGTAGTAGATTTTTGTGTGGAAAGACCGTCTCCTAAAATTTCTTTGTCTGTAAAATCCTGCATCGTCATACCTCCTATTTCAAATACTCATATAAAGCATTAAAATGTCCCTGATGTTGTTGGGATATCTGTTCAAATTTCTGCTGAATTTCCGAATCATTAGTCTGCTTTGCTAACATAGAGAATTTCTTTGTTAATAATTGTTCGTCCGCAAGCAGATCGTTCAGAGCGGACAGCTCTTTTTCTGACAACTGTGCCATGGTGGTGACCTCCTTTATCGATTATTCTTACAATAATAGGGTGTACGAAAATTCGGTTTCTATTCGGATTTTATTGCACTTCCTGCGAATTGGCTGTGGAAAAGAAGAAAAATTTGATGATCCTGTCTATCCATTTTTTTCGTATTTTGGTAAACTGGAGAAAAAGATTTCAGAATGATGTTGCAGATCTGGAGAAGAAAAGGGGGTTAAAATGAACGAAAAGCAACGAACTACTTCTACGGAATCCCATACCCTTACCGCCGCCAAAGTTTTACTTTTTGAGGCGGGGAAGCAAAATCCGGGGCCGTGGATCCGGCACAGTGAGTTTGTGGCGGAGGCGGCAGGAAAAATTGCGTCGCAATGTCCGGATTTGGATGTGGAACAGGCGGTGATATGTGGATTGTTACATGATATTGGCCGTAGGTATGGAGTTACATATCTGGCACATGTTTACGATGGTTACCGTTACCTGATGGAGCTTGGCTGGGAAAGAGCTGCCAGAGTAGCGCTGAGTCATTCGTTCAATTTGCGGCAGATGGAAGATTATATTGGCAAGTTTGATCTGGAAGACGAGGATCAGAAGGTGTTGGAGGAGCTGCTTGGGAACATGGAATATGATGAGTATGATTATCTGATTCAACTTTGTGACGCGATTGCCACAGCAGAGGGAATTGTGCCGCTTAACGAACGAATGAATGACGTGAAAAGCCGGTATGGATATTATCCGCAGGAAAAGTGGGACAGAAATATAGCGTTAAAAGAATACTTTGAGAAGAAGATGGGAAAGCCGCTGTATGAAGTTGTAATGTGAAAAAAGAAAAAGAAGCCGGGAGAAGAATCCATGATTAGGAAGACATGGATTCCTCCGCGGCTTCTTTTGTGGATGGCGCGTTTTTATGCGAGCGTCCGAATTCCGGTCACTTTATAGCCTTCTTCGGTAACGGCTGCTTTCAGCATCTCATCGGTAACGGTTTCCGGTACGGAAAGTGTCGCGGTTTTTGCCTCAAGACTAACAGTAACGTCAGCGGCGCCTTCGATGGCGTTCAGTGCGTTGGTGACGTGTTTCACGCAATTTGGACACATCATGCCTTCTACAGAGAGTTCTTTTTTCATTGTGGTACCTCCTTGTGTTTGATTCATTTTATTTTGACAGCAGTCATCCAGGGAGGAAGCTTCCTCGCGGGAGACATGTTCTGCTATCGTCGTGTGCGTGACAACAACGGATTCAGAGACGGACCCGATATCAGCCGGTGTGGTTGCTGTTCCGTGCTTTGGTTTGAAGAAGCGCAGGCGCAGAGCGTTGCTCACAACAAAGACGGAACTGAAGCTCATGGCGAGGGCGGCGATCATCGGATTCATCTTCAGACCGAAAGCGGCATAGTAGCATCCGGCCGCAACCGGTATGCCGATAATATTATAGAAGAAAGCCCAGAAGAGGTTTTCTTTGATATTGCGGATGGTTGCTTTGCTCAGTTCAATAGCGCCTGCAACATCCAACAAATCGTTTTTCATCAGAACAATATCGGCAGATTCCATCGCCACATCTGTTCCGGCGCCAATGGCAATTCCTACATCTGCTCTGGCAAGGGCCGGAGCGTCGTTGATGCCATCGCCGACCATGGCAGTCTTTTTGCCGCTCTTTTGGAGGCGGCGGATTTCCTGTTCCTTATCCTCCGGGAGGACTTCAGCGATGACACGATCCACACCGACCTGGCGGCGGATAGCCTCAGCGGTCTTTTTGTGATCTCCGGTGAGCATGACGACTTCAATCCCCATATCCTGCAATTCTTTAACGGCTTGACGACTTGTCGGTTTTACTACGTCTGCCACAGCGATGATGCCGATCAGTTTTCCGGCTCCCGCAAAGTATAATGGCGTCTTCCCCTCGGAAGCCATGCGATCTTGGAGCTGTTCAAGAGCAGTACCATGAATGTTAAATGCATCCATCATTTTCTGATTTCCGGCAAGGTACTCTATGTCTTCGATCATTCCTCTGATGCCCTGTCCTGGTATCTGGCGGAAATTATGGACAGGGAGGTAGGAGATCTTTTGTTTTTCTGCTTCTGCCACAATGGCGCGGCCAAGTGGATGCTCCGAAAGTTTTTCCAGAGAGGCGGCTATCTGCAAAAGTCGTGTCTTTGGTATGTCAGGTTCGCAGACAAGATCCGTGACTACTGGTTCACCCCGGGTGATGGTGCCTGTTTTGTCCATGACAACGGTTTGGACGCAATGAGCAGTCTCCAAAGCTTCGGCGGATTTGATCAGAATACCACCGGCAGCGCCCCGCCCGGTTCCGACCATGATTGCGGTCGGCGTGGCCAGTCCGAGAGCACACGGACAGGAGACAACCAGAACGGAGACGGCAATGGTGAGGGCAAATTCAAAAGTGGCGCCGCAGATCATCCACACAACAGCCGAGATGATAGCGATTACAATGACAATTGGGACGAAGACGCCGGCTACCTTATCTGCCAGCTTGGCAATGGGTGCTTTGGAGCTAGTTGCTTCATCGACGAGACGGATAATCTGTGCCAGGGCGGTTTCCTCCCCGACTTTGGTTGCCTGCATCTGGAAGTATCCGCTTTTATTAACGGTAGCGCCGATGACTTTATCGCCGGCCTGCTTATCCACCGGGATGGATTCTCCAGTTATGGCCGATTCATCAATGGAGGCCGTACCGTCCGTGAGAATTCCGTCCACCGGGATGGATTCTCCAGCCTTGACAATCAGGATATCGTCTTTTTCTACCTCTTCTATCGGAATGATGGACTCCACACCATTCCGGAGTATCGTAGCGGTCTTTGGCGCAAGATTCAGAAGCTTATTGATGGCGTCAGATGTTTTCCCTTTTGCGCGGGCTTCCAAAAACTTGCCGAGGGTAATCAGCGTCAGAATCGTTCCGGCGCCCTCGAAGTAAAGGTCGTGGGAAAACTGGTGCACGAGATCCACATTTCCGTGTCCAAAGCCATACGCGATTTTATACAGCGCGTAGACGCCATAAACGAGGGAGGCCCCGGAACCGAGGGCGATCAGGGAATCCATGTTTGGCGAGCGGTGAAGCAGCGTCTTAAATCCGACACGGAAGTATTTGGAATTGATAAATACGACCGGAATCAAAAGTAAAAACTGGGTGAACGCGTAAATCATAGAATTTTCCATTCCCAAAAAATATCCCGGCAGTGGCCAGCCGAGCATCTTTCCCATGGAAATGTAAAAGAGGGGAACGGTGAAGACGAAGGACCAGATGACCCGACGCTTCATAGTCTCGTACTCTTTTTTGGCTGCGTTAGCGGAAACAGACTGCTCTGTAGACACGTTGGTTGCCTTTTTCTGGCCGCCTGTCAGAAGAGAGGCGCCGTATCCGGCCTTCTCTACGGCCTGAATAATATCGGTGCCAGTTAATGTCTTTTCATCATATTGAACAACCATACTGTTTTTCAGAAGGTTGACCGAACACTCTTTCATACCGGGAAGAGCCGAGACTGCTTTTTCCACACGGGAAGAGCAGGCAGCACAGCTCATGCCGGTCACATTGTATTTTTCCTGCATATCGATTCTCCTTTCTGGCCGTACCACTTTTATTACCATACACGGCCATTTCATTTCTATGCTGGTTGCGTACACATATACGGGGTATATGTATATGCATGATTCTAGTATAATCCAAAACAGAGTTGTTTGACTTGCCCGATTGGAAGTAAAATTAGCCCAAATGGAAGAAGACACACAGAAAAAGGACAGACATCCGCTGCTAGTCTGTCCTTTTTCTGTCGTACGGTAAAGTCCCCTCCCTGTATTTTTTCCGATAGGTGCTTGGTGTAAGGTCGGTGAATTCTTTGAATGTCTTGGTAAATTTCCCCTGTGTCTCATACCCGATTTTGGCGGCAATCTCGGCGATACTCTCGTCAGTATGCTGCAATAGCTCCATCGCCTTGTGAATTCGGTAGTCTTTCATATAGGTAGCAATCGGCATACCGTAGACACCCTTGAATGTCTCTTTCAGAGAGGATGTATTGATTAGATACTGCCGGGAAAGTTCCTCAATCGTATAGCGGCGGTCCAGGTGTTCGGTGAGCTGATGATGGATTTCCTGCATCAAGGCGGTCTGCCGGGACTGATATTGGGCAAGTCCGGAGTCTTCCGGGGACAGGCGGGAGAGAAACAGAAGCAGCTCCTGGACTTTCAGCCGGAAATACGGTAGACGGAGATGTTCCGGGAGGCCGTAAAGAGGTCGGAAGATTCCATCGATATCTGGGCTGGCCGGAAAGGCGGTGGATGTATCGCCACGGCAGAAAAGCCGGTCTATGCGGTTGATATCCAGACCAGCGTCCTCAAGTACAGGTGGAAGATGGTCCGAGAGATTTTTTAAATGAATAAAAATACTGATTCCCTCGCAGTATCCAAGAGGAAACGCCATAACGGAATCGGCACAGCAGTCGGTACTCTGGAGGGAGAGGTCTCCACTTCCCAGATAAACAGAAGTCCCGCTATGGAAATTCCAGCCGATGCGCCCCAGGTGACAGTGAGTGATTTCCAGGATATGCTGGTCGGCGTTGTGGCGAAAAGATACTTGATCCGCCAGAAAGAGATTCAGCGAGAGATGGATGCCGGGAAAGACCTGGTAGATATCCATCCGACCTTTGCCGGACGTCCGTGTCTGGAAAGAATCCATAAACAGACTGGATCTTTTGGTGTCTGCCGGGTGTTGTTTTACCATGAATGTGCCTCCCGGAATGTGGCAGAGGTGTGAGGCAATCTGAAGTAACGGTTCATTCTTCATTTATGCGTCCTCCTTTTGTCTGTCGTCAATGGAATAAGGGCAGGAAATCTCAATAGCCTGCTCGATCATATGGTGGAGCATCTGTGCCTGTACCGTGTCAGCAGCCTTATAATAGACCTCTTTACCCTCCCGGCGGCTGATGATCAGTCCGGTCATTTTCAGTTGCTTGAGATGATGGGAGACTGCCGGACTGCTCATTTCCATAAGGGAAGAGATATTGATGACACATTCTTCGCAGTGGCAGAGCAGCCAGAAGATCCGCACCCGGCTCAGATCTCCCATTTGTTTAAATAGATCCGCCACAATCTGGAACGCTTCCGGTCCAGGAATCTGTTCGCACATCTGCTCGAATTTCTGGCCATGGTCATGGGGTAATGTTTTCATAAGTCAAGCCTCCTTTGCTACTGCATTTACTATAACAGTCCACAGTCAAGAAAACAAGGAGCCAAGGGAGCAAAATTAAGAAACTGTTTTTGCCCAAATGGAAATAGATTTGACCGGTTTGGAAGGGATTCTGTTAAGCCCATTGACCGTGGCAGCAGTTGTGATAAGATAGAGACAACAATTAAACGATTGCTTAATTGAATAATAGTAAAAGAAAGGAAAGAGTGAAAAGATGAAGAAGAGTTATAAAATTGACGTGGACTGTGCAAACTGTGCAAATAAGATGGAGGATGCCGCAAAGCGTACCCCCGGAGTGAAAGACGTAGTAGTAAACTTCATGCTTTTGAAGATGAATGTGGAGTTTGAGGATGGAGAGAATCCGAAAGACGTGATGCAGGAAGTTCTGAAAAACTGTAAGAAAGTAGAATCCGACTGTGAAATCTTTCTGTAGAAGATTTCCTTCGGAAAAGGCACCGTGGAGAGCTGTTTCTGCGGTGCGTTTCTTAGAATCAACATATGAATATATGAACATATATAATAGGAGGAAAAAAGATGAGGAAAAAGCAGAAAATCATGCTCGTTCGGATTCTGGCTGCTGCTGCGCTTTTGATTGCAATGAATTTTGTCCCGGCGCAAGGGTGGATCCGATTTGTACTGTATCTGATTCCATATCTGATCATCGGGTATGATATTTTATGGAAAGCAATCAAAGGGATTAAAAACGGTCAGGTCTTCGACGAGTGTTTTTTGATGGCGGTGGCGACTGTCGGAGCAATAGCCCTGGCACTTTATGAGAAGAGTGGGGATTATAAGGAGGCTATTGCCGTAATGCTGTTTTACCAGGTAGGAGAGTGGTTCCAGAGCTATGCGGTGGGAAAGAGCCGACGCAATATCAGCGATTTGATGGATATCCGGCCTGATTATGCCAATGTGGAGCTGGATGGCAGACTTGAGAAAGTGGATCCAGACGAGGTGGAGATCGGAAGCATGATTATTGTACAACCGGGAGAAAAGGTGCCGATCGATGGTGTGATCGTAGAAGGAGATTCTACTTTAAATACAAGTGCGCTCACAGGAGAAAGTCTTCCAAGGGACGCGAAACCTGGGGATGATATTATCAGCGGATGTATTAATATGACAGGTGTACTGAGAGTCCGGACGACTAGGGAATTTGGGGAGTCGACCGTATCCCGTATTCTGGATCTGGTAGAAAATGCAAGTTCCCGTAAATCAAAATCCGAAGACTTCATATCAAAATTTGCGCGGGTTTATACACCGGCCGTCTGTTATGCGGCACTGGCACTAGCGTTTCTGCCACCGCTTGTGCGTATGATTGTACTTGGACTTCCAGCAGGATGGGAAACCTGGATTTACCGGGCGCTGACCTTCCTTGTCATTAGTTGTCCGTGTGCGCTTGTCATCAGTATTCCGCTTAGTTTTTTTGCGGGAATTGGTGGAGCAAGCAATGCGGGAGTTCTGGTGAAGGGATCTAACTATCTGGAAACATTGTCTAAAACCAGGACGGTTGTCTTTGACAAAACAGGTACGCTGACGCAGGGCGTATTTGAAGTGAATGGTATTCATCACAATGAGATAGAAGATCAGAAGCTTCTGGAATATGCGGCGCTTGCGGAGAGTGCGTCTTCTCATCCGATCAGTAAAAGTCTGAAAAAGGCATACGGAAAAGAGATTGACCGGACGCGGGTGACGGATATCCGGGAGATCAGCGGAAACGGCGTCACTGCGCTGGTGGATGGAGTGGAAGTGGCGGCCGGAAACGATAAACTGATGGATCATCTTGGTATTCCGTACAGGAGTTGTCATTCGGTGGGAACGATCATTCACATGGCGGTGAACGGTCAGTATGCAGGACACATCGTGATTTCCGATATTGTGAAACCGCGTGCCAAGGAGGCCGTTCGGATGCTGAAAAGAGCGGGCGTACGTAAGACAGTAATGCTTACCGGGGACGCTAAAAAGGTGGCAGATCAGGTGGCAAAAGACCTGGGAATTGATACAGTGTACAGCGAACTGCTTCCTGCGGATAAAGTAGAGAAAGTGGAGGCGCTTTTGAAAGAACAGCCAGAAAAGGAACAGCTTGCTTTTGTAGGTGACGGTATCAATGACGCTCCGGTTCTTCGGCGGGCGGATATTGGCATTGCCATGGGTGCCATGGGATCGGACGCAGCCATCGAGGCGGCAGACGTGGTTCTGATGGACGACGATCCGATGCAGATTGCAAAAGCCATCCGGATTTCCAGGAAATGCCTTGGCATTGTCTACCAGAATATTGTTTTTGCCATCGGCATCAAGCTGATCTGCCTGTTTCTGGGAGCCATTGGTATCGCAAATATGTGGCTTGCCATTTTTGCGGATGTTGGGGTGATGATCCTGGCGGTACTCAATGCCATCCGGGCGCTCTTTGTAAAAAAGCTGTAGCAAAATGAGGAGGAACAGGATTCCGATATGAAACAGGGAATGGATGAAGGGCTGATCTATGAGATTTTATCTGTGGTGGAGGAAATTCCGGAGGGAAAAGTTGCCACCTACGGTCAGATTGCAAGACTGATCGGCCGGGAGAAAAATGCAAGGCTGGTAGGAAAAGTGCTTGGCATGGCATCGTATTATGGGAACTATCCATGTCACCGAGTAGTAAACCATGCGGGGCGTCTGGCACCAGGCTGGCGGGAGCAGCGGTTTCTGCTGGACGATGAGGATGTTCCATTTAAAGATGAGAACCACGTGGACTTAAAACGCTGCCGTTGGGACTGCTGAGGCCGCATGGCGGTAGGATCAGCGCCCATGCAGTGTACATACAGAAGAAACCTCCGATAAATATATATAGAAAAAGACAATAAAGGAGTTACTGAAACGGTGTTTGTGTTCCTGTTGACAGACGATTGACTTTTAACTGGGGCAAGCTTATAATAAATACAGCTAGATAAATACATATTGAAAGTGGGGTATTAGCAATGGATCAAGCAAAATTAGGAAGAATCTTAACTAAAATGGAAGAGCAGGGAATGCCTCAGATGATCATTTCCGATCCGCCGACCATTTATTACTTAACAGGGAAATGGATTCATCCAGGAGAGAGAATGTTAGCTCTCTATCTGAATGTTAACGGAAATCATAAACTGGTAATCAACAAATTATTCCCACAGGAGAAAGACCTGGGCGTAGAGCTCGTATGGTACGATGATGTTGAGGATGCTGTTGAGATCCTGAGCAAATTCGTTGAGAAGGACAAACCGATCGGTATCGATAAGGTTTGGCCGGCAAGATTCCTTTTAAGACTTCAGGAATTAGGCGCAGGAAGCAAGTTCCTTAATGGTTCCATGATTGTGGATTATGTCAGAATGGTAAAGGATGAGCATGAGCAGCAGTTGATGAGAGAAGCATCTCTTGCAAATGACAAGATCATGGAAGAGCTGATTCCGCTTGTAGTAAAGGGATATACAGAGAATGAGCTGAACGCGAAAGTTCGCGAGATGTACGCAGCGTCCGGACATTCCGGAGTTTCCTTTGATCCTATCACAGCGTACGGAAAATCCGGCGCGGATCCGCATCATGTGACAGATGATACAAAGGGTAAACGTGGTGACAGCGTAGTTCTGGATATCGGTGGTATCTTAAATGATTACTGCTCTGACATGACGAGAACTGTCTTCATCGGAGAGGTTTCCGATAAGGCGAGAGAAGTATACGAGGTTGTTAAAGAAGCACAGCAGAGAGGTATCGATGCGGTAAGACCGGGTGCGAGAATGTGCGACGTAGACCTTGCCTGCCGTAACTACATCACAGAGAAGGGATACGGTGAATACTTTACACATAGAACCGGACATTCCATCGGTATGGAAGACCATGAATATGGCGATGTATCTTCTGTAAATGAAGATATCATTCAGGTCGGACAGGTATTCTCCATCGAGCCTGGTATCTACCTGATGGACGAAGGCATTGGAGTTCGTATTGAGGACCTTGTTATTGTGACAGAGGACGGATGCGAAGTGCTCAACCACTTTACAAAGGATCTGATTGTAGTTCCGGAAGAATAAGTTTAGAATATGTTAAGGCGCGGGAATCAACCCGCGCCTTACTTTTCAGTATGGAGCTGCTGTTTATTTAATTCTTCTTCCGTAGCAACGAACGGATAGAAGATAGCTTCCCAATGCCAAAATAATGGAGACCGGATAGCTGATCACCAGAAGTAATGTCCGATCGATTGTCAGCAGTTCCAGAACGCCAAAGCCGTAGTACGAGGTGACGTACACCAGGGCTGAAACAGCCGTTACCCCCACATACAGAATGATGCCCTTTCTGGCGCCAAAGAGAAAGTAACCCAGGTATGTAATGGAGAGGAAGGTAAGCCCCACCGGGATTCCTGAAGCCCAGATTTGCAGACCCTCCCTGAAAGTAGTCACCCGGTATCCATAGACGTAGAGAAAAGACAGTCCAAAGGAGACCAGGAGAAAGAAGCCGATGCACAAAAGAGCCAGAATATATTTGGCAAGGACGATCTGGCGGATCGTCAGCGGATACGTTCTCTCAAGCTTGTAAAAATGAGCGATGTCATCCTGTTCCATGGAAAACTGCAGCATGGAAGTCCCAAGAAGCGGCAGAACGAGTCCGCAGGAGAGGGCGAAAACATATTTCGTCCGGAACACGGCTACCACCACAATCAGCATGATAATACCTAAAATCCAGTTTATCAGATTTTTTCGTATGATATAGTTCTCATAAAAGTCTTTCAGAATAATCCCTTTCATTCCAGTTTCTCTCCTTTTGTGTAAAACAGCATCAGATCTTCCAGGGTTGCCGGCAGGATTTCCATGTCCTGGAAAATCTTTGCAAGAGCAAAGCGGTTCTTTACAAGTACTCGGCAGTTGTATTCTTCTTTCCGGTAGAAGACGACATCCGCTGGATTCAGATTACAAAGAAACGAGTTCTTACAGGTAAGAATACCGTACTCATTTTGCAGTTTATCGTATGGCTGGAAGAAGAGAAGCTTCCCTTGATGGAGGAAAGCTACGTAGTCTGCGATTTTGTCCAGGTCACTTGTGATATGAGAAGCGATCAGGACAGTGTGATTTTCCTCCTCACTGAATTCCCGCAGAAGCTCCAGAATCTCTTCCCGGAAGATGGGGTCCAGTCCGTTTGTAGCCTCATCCATAATGAGAAATTTCGGATCGTGACTGAATGCGATGGCAAATTCAAGCTTGGTTCGCATCCCGCGGGAAAAGGTCTTGAGACGCTTTTTTGCCGGAAGTCCAAACCGGTGCAGATAGGAACGAAACATGTTCATATTCCAGTTCGGATACACATAAGACAAGAAACGTCCGATCTGGAGTGGAGTAAAATACTCATCATAACCGGCATCGTCGAAAATAACAGCCAGATCCGATTTGATCTCGTTTGGCTTCGTTTTCAGATCCCTTCCCAGAATATCCAACCGACTGTAGTCAGAGGGAATGATTCCCAGCATCGTGTTAATCAGAGTTGATTTCCCGGAACCGTTTTCTCCGATAATTCCAAGGATGGTGCCCTGAGGCAAGGAGAAGGAGATCTTGTCCAGTGTAAAGTCTTTATAACGCTTTGTCAGATTTTCAATTACAAGTGCGTGCGTCATGGATTAGTCCTCCCTGTAAATCAATTCAAGTGTAGAGCGCAGCTCATCCAAAGAAAGGCCGTTTTCTTTTGCGAGGCTGACGGCATCTGTGAGGTGTGCTTCAATTCTGCGTAGGTTTTCTTCCCGAATGAAGTCCTGATTCTGCGTAGAAACAAAGGTGCCTTTTGCGGGAACGGTGAGAATAAAACCGTCCCGCTGTAAATCATCGTAGGCACGCTGAGTTGTGATGACGCTGACATGCAGACTTTTGGCAAGTTTACGCATGGAAGGCATGGCCTCCCCGGGCTTTAGTTCTCCCTTCATAATCATCTCTTTTATTTGAGATGTAATCTGTTCATAAATGGGTTTGTCACTGGAGTTGCTCAGAAGGATCTCCACAGTATCACCTTTCTTTCCGACTGTATCTTTATCTTTGTACAGTGTAACTGATAACAAGGCCGGAGTCAAAATTAATTTGACTCAAAGCCGTTTTTTCGGTACAGAATCAGAAAAAGCAGTGCTGAGATCAACGCTTCCAGGATGAGAACAAGAGTTCCCTTCATCGTTATAGGAGGCTGTCCCTTGTTCAGATTCCCAAGTGCTTCGTAAAGTACTCCTGTGAACAGATATCCAGAGATCGTATCCAGGGTATCGTTCATCTGGGAGAGCATCGGAATTAACATCAGGACGAGCAATAACGGTGTAGTGAGTGTTCCGGCTGTCATCTGGTTTGGTGCGAAGATCCCAAAAATCATACCGGTTATACAACTGATGAGGGAGGATACGGCTGTAACGAAGAGAAACCCTATCCATCCGCCGGGGGTAAAGGAGACTCCGGCAAGAAATACGCACAGAACATTGACAATCATCAGCAGAAGCAAAGCGGGGAGGAGACTACCGATAAAAAACTCCAGGCCGTTGACTGAAGAGGTCATCAGTGTACGCAGGGTATGTTTTTCTTTTTCTTCAGCCAGTGATGCGGCGACACAGTAGATGCCGGTCATGGAGGTATTCATCAAAAGTCCTATGGAAAGGGCATAGCTGCCAAAGTCAAGGTCCGGGTACATATTGGTATAGATCATTTTAAGAAGCCATGTAAATACAAGGGAAAATGCTGGCATAATGATCAGGTTTTTGCTAAAGAGGGTGCGGCTTTTCACCTCCATAATGGCGTTTAATTTTCTAAGATGAATCGTTTTCATGATAAAGACCTCCCTGTTGCAGATAAGAATACGGTTTCCAATGTCGGTTCGCAGGAGTGGATCGTCTCGATCTGATCCTGAACGAGCCAGTTTGCAATTACCCGGGCGCTCTCTTCGCTTTGTGCAAGCTCATGTATGCTTCCATCATGGAGACGGACCCGGTACCTCTTGTGGATATTGTGTCTGAGACAGATGTCTTTGGGATTCCCATATTCTACGATAATACCCTCGTTCAAAAGGGCTACATTGTCACAGAGCTTGGCGGCTTCTTCCATATTGTGGGTCGTCAGAAAAATAGCCATTCCCGCATCCTTCAGTTCCAGGAGCATCTTATGGATTTCCATGGAAGTAGCCGGATCCAGTCCGCTGGTCGGCTCATCTAGGAACAGTACCCTCGGACGGTGCAGGATGGCACGGGCCAGAATGAGGCGCTGTGTCTGACCTTTTGAAAGCTTGGCGGCTGCCTTTTTGCGGTGTTCATAGAGACCGATCCGCTTAAGAAGCGTCGGAATATTGCTTAAGGGGACATTTAACAGCCGCGCAAAATATTTCAGATTGTCATAGACGGACAAACGTTCATAGACGCCGCTCTCATCCGTGACAATACCGATCTGCTCGTAGATGGATTCGTCGATGTCCTGACAGCGCTTTCCAAGTACATAGGCCTCTCCGGAAGAGGGGCGGAGTTGTCCGGTCAGAATTTTGATGGTTGTCGTTTTTCCGGCACCGCTTGGTCCCAGGAAACCAAGAATATGGCCTCGTTCCAAAGTGGCGCTGATATCTTTCAAAACAGGATCTTTCTGAAAGGTTTTGGACAGATGGTGAAAAGAAAGATATTCTGTACTCATAAATCTCACTCCTTGTCTATACTGTGCTTAAATAATAAGTACAATATAGCATGAACTGACAATTCTGTCAATATATCATATATACAGTTTAGTAAAAAAAATAACTTCTGTTTGACAACAGGAAAAAACAGTGATTAGATAGGAGTATGCATAAAATAAGGAAAGGAAAAAGGGATATGATCAGCAGATATACATATGGGAATTGCATAGAGACAGAAGCAGTTTTGAAAAAGCCGGAAACTGAGGCAGTACCGTTGCCTTTCTTTGTGGTAGATACAAAGGAAATGACACTGACATACCAGATGGGCGAAAGCGATCGTGTGTATGGACTCGGAGAGAACCTGCGGGGAATCAATAAGCGTGGCTGGATCTATGTGAGCAAATGTACGGATGACCCGGAGCATATGGAGGATAAGCGGTCTCTCTATGCTGCTCATAATTTCCTCGTAGTAGATGGACAGGAGACATTTGGTGTGTTTGTAGATGATCCGGGCATTTTAAGTTTCGATATCGGGTATACGAAATCCAACGAGCTGAAAGTGAAAGCATCAGACTGGAACCTGGATGTGTATGTGATTACCGGAACGGATGTAAAGGATATTGTCAGGCAGTTCCGCTGTCTGATCGGACGCAGCTACATTCCGCCACTCTGGGCGTTTGGATATGGACAGAGCCGATGGGGGTACGAAAGCGAGGATGATGTCCGTGAGGTAGTAAAAAGATACCGGGATCTCGACATTCCGCTGGACAGTGTCTACCTGGACATCGATTACATGGAGCGCTATAAGGATTTCACGGTGAATCCGAAGACCTTTCCAAATTTTCCGGATTTCGTGAAAGAAATGAGAGAGGAGCATATTCATTTGGTGCCGATCATCGATGCGGGTGTGAAACAAGAGGAGGGCTATCCGGTCTATGAGGAAGGAATGGCGAAAGGTTATTTCTGTACAAAAGAGGATGGAACACCATTTGTGGCGGCAGTCTGGCCGGGAAAAGCAATGTTTCCGGATATGCTAAATACCGGGGCGAGGGCCTGGTTTGGAAATCAGTATCGATTCCTTCTGGAGCAGGGGATCGAGGGCTTTTGGAATGACATGAACGAGCCGTCTATTTTCTATACGGAGGATCGGCTGAATGAAGTGATGCAAAAGCTGGAGGATTATAAGGGCAAGAATCTGGATCTGCACAGCTTCTTTGAGTTTCAGGGGCTGGTAAGCGGTCTGTCCAACAACGAGGAGGATTATCAGGCATTTTATCACAATATGGACGGTGTGAGGATCCGCCATGACAAGGTACACAACCTCTACGGATACAATATGACAAGAGCGGCGGGGGAGGCGTTCGAGCGTCTGGAACCTGAGAAGCGGATTTTGATGTTCTCTCGTTCGTCCTATATCGGTATGCATCGGTATGGCGGGGTATGGCAGGGAGATAATAAGTCCTGGTGGTCTCACCTGCTTTTGAATGTAAAGATGATGCCGTCTCTTAATATGTGCGGTTTCCTCTATACGGGAGCAGATATTGGCGGATTTGGAGCGGATACGACGGAGGAGCTTCTCATGCGGTGGCTGGAATTTGGTATTTTTACTCCGCTGATGCGGAATCACTCTGCTGCAGGGACGAGACAGCAGGAAGTGTATCAGTTTGAGAAGACGGACGGATTCCGCCATGTGATCAGACTGCGCTACCGGCTGATTCCATATTTGTACAGTGAATACATAAAGGCAGCTTTACGGGACGAAATGATGTTCCGGCCGCTTTCCTTTGACTATCCGGAGGATTCGTATGCTTCACAGGTGGAAGACCAGCTTCTCCTTGGCAATGAGCTGATGCTGGCGCCGGTCTGTGAGCAGAATGCGAGAGGCCGCTACGTCTATCTGCCGGAGGAGATGAAGCTTGTGCGGTTTTTGCAGGATGGGACGATGAAGACAAGGATTTGTCCGGCAGGACATCAGTATATCGATGTACCGTTGACAGATGTGGTCTTTTTTCTGCGTCCGGACTGTTGTATTCCATTGGCAAAGCCGGCTCAGTGCACACAGGAGATCGACTTTGAGAATGTACGCCTTCTTTCCTATGTAAAAGGGAACATGGCATCCTACGAATATTACCACGATGATGGATACGGAAAAGATTATGACAATCCGGATCATATTTCCATTTTGTTTACAACAGAAGAAGGGTAGGGAGAAATAAGATGACAAAAGAAGAACTGACGTTAGAAGTTATTGACAGATTAAGGGATGAGTACCCGGATGCGGACTGTACGCTTGACTATAACGAGGCGTGGAAGCTGCTTATTAGTGTACGGCTGGCGGCGCAGTGCACAGACGCCAGGGTCAATGTGGTGGTACAGGATCTCTATGAAAAATACCCGGATATCAATGCGGTGGCGGAGGCTCCTGTGGATAAGATCGAGGAAATTGTACGGCCGTGTGGATTGGGAAAGAGTAAGGCCAGGGATATCAGCGCCTGTATGAAGATACTGAGGGATGAATACGGCGGCCGGGTGCCGGACGATTTTAACGCTCTTTTGAACTTGCCGGGTGTGGGAAGGAAGAGCGCCAATCTCATCATGGGAGATGTCTTCGGAAAACCTGCCATTGTGACGGATACCCATTGTATTCGTCTGGTGAACCGGATCGGCATTGTGGACGGGATAAAAGACCCGAAAAAGGTGGAGATGGAGCTCTGGAAACTAGTGCCGCCAAAAGAAGGGAGCAGTTTCTGCCACCGGCTCGTCTACCACGGCAGGGAGGTATGTACGGCCAGAACAAAACCGTACTGTGACCGTTGCTGTCTGAAAGAGATCTGTGAAAAAAATGGAGTGAAAGGCGAATAAGGGGGGATCCACGGTTTGGTATTTCACTATACTTTTATTCAGTGGGTATTATTTTTCTTCTGTTACTGTCTGATCGGCTGGATTTGGGAGTGCTTCTATGTGTCTGTGAGAAAAAGAGAATGGGTCAACCGGGGATTTCTGCATGGACCGGTACTCCCGATTTATGGAAGCGGGGCGCTCATCGTTCTATTGTGCACGATTTCTGTACGGGATCAGATCGGTCTGATCTTTCTTTTCGGGATGGTGGGAGCCACACTTCTGGAATATGTGACAGGGGCCTGTATGGAACGGCTGTTCCGGGTGCGCTACTGGGATTACAGCCATCTGCCGCTGAATGTTCATGGTTATATTTGCCTGCCCGTCTCTTTAGGATGGGGAGCCTTTTCGGTGTTTCTGATGCGGGGAATTCATGTGCCGGTTGAGACGCTGGTTCTTGGAATTCCAGACCGGATGGCGGAGATTGTGGCGGTCGTCTGTTCCTCGGTTTTTGCGGTGGATTTTACTCTCTCGTTTGGAGAGGCAATGGATCTGCGGGACCTGCTGGCACGTCTGACAGACAGCAACGAAAAGATCCACAGGCTTCAGAAGAGGCTGGAGGTTGTCTCTGCTTTTGCGGAGGAAGGTGTACTCCAGTATCAGGCAAGGCGTGAGGCGAGAAGACTCTCACGGAAAGAATTTCTGGAGGGAATTATGGAACGTCAGCGTGAGAACCGCCGTATAATGCTTGTGGAGCTTATGGAGAAGGTCAACGAGTACATGGAGGCAGGACAGGAAAAGAGAGAGGAGCTTCAGAAAGTGAAAGCCCAGATCGAACAGGAATGGAAAAATATCGGCGCGCTGACAAACCGTTCGGCAAGACGTTCGGCAAGACTTCTGCACCGCAACCCGAATACCGTATCGAAAAAGTACGCGGAGGCGTTGAAGCAGGTGCAGGAAATGCTTAAGAAAAAGAAATAGGAATGAGGAAAAGAAAACATGAAAAAAGAAAAGATATTGACGAATCCATGGGTGGTGGCAGTTTTTGCTATCATCAGTTGTGCCTTGTGGGGAAGCGCCTTCCCGTGCATCAAGATGGGGTACGGCCTTTTACATATCGGTTCTGAGGATGTCAGTACACAAATCCTTTTTGCTGGAGTACGTTTCACTCTGGCTGGGGTGTTAAGCATTGTATTTGAAAGTGTCATCGAAAAAAAGATTCTGCTTCCGAAAAAGAGTTCTATGGGAAATATTTTTAAACTATGTCTGATGCAGACGGTCATCCAGTACCTCTTCTTTTATATTGGACTGGCTCATGCAAGCGGAGTGACCGGATCGATCATCACCGGGACGAATAGTCTATTGGCAATTCTGATTGCCTGCTTCATTTTCCGGCAGGAGAAGATGACGCTTCCGACATTCGTTGGCTGTGTGATCGGATTGGCAGGTGTGGTAATCGCCAATGCCGGCGGAGGCGGGATTGGTACACAGATGCACCTGAACGGGGAGGGATTCGTATTTATTGCGGCCCTGTTCTATGCCATCTCTTCGATTTATCTGAAGCGATATTCTCAAAAGGACGATCCGGTGATGCTGAGCGGATACCAGTTCCTCTTTGGAGGAATCATCCTCTCTGGAATCGGATTTTCTATGGGAGGGAGACTATCGGGATTCACTGTGCCATCGGCGCTGCTTTTGCTATATCTTGGATTTCTGTCGGCCATGGCGTATGCGCTATGGGGGATTCTGCTGAAATATAATCCGGTGTCTAAAGTAGCGATCTACGGATTTACCAATCCGGTGATCGGGGTGCTGTTATCCGCGCTCCTTCTGGGAGAGGGCGGTCAGGCATTTTCAGTGAAAAATCTTTTGGCGCTCCTGTGCGTCTGTATCGGAATCATCGTAGTAAACCTGTGGAAACGACAGGGAGAAGCAAACAGGTGAATATGGTATGATAGAGAAAGATTGGTATAGATGGGAGACTGGCGTATGAATAAAGCGATTGTAACATTGAAGAAAGGTGAAGGCCGGATGCTGAAATCCGGAGGAGCCTGGATTTTTGACAATGAGATTGAAAGTGTGATGGGAAATTTTGACGATGGTGATATCGTCCTCGTCCATGATTTTGATGGATATCCGTTGGGACGTGGATTTATCAACCGCCATTCCAAGATATGGGTACGGATGTTGACGAGGAATATCGATCAGGAGATCAACGAGGCGTTTTTCGCGAAAAGGCTTCGGGACGCATGGGAATATCGGAAGAAGACTGTGGATATTTCAAGCTGCCGTATTGTGTTCGGTGAGGCGGATTTCCTGCCGGGAATGGTAATTGACAAGTTTTCGGACGTGTTGGTGTTCCAGGCTTTGGCACTTGGAATTGACAGGTACAAGGAACTGCTGATCCGGATTCTCAGAGAGATTCTTCAGGAGGATGGAATCCGGATACATGGGGTATATGAGCGAAGTGACGCAAAGGAAAGGGAAAAGGAAGGACTTTCTAAGGTCAGCGGATTCTTTGATGGTCAATTTGATACAGATGTAGAGATTGTAGAAAACGGCGTCCGTTACCTTGTGGATGTAAAGGATGGACAAAAGACAGGATTTTTCCTCGATCAGAAATATAATCGTCTGGCAATTCAGAGACTATGTAAGGACGCAAAGGTGCTGGACTGTTTTACTCACACAGGATCCTTTGCGCTTAATGCGGGTATTGCGGGAGCTTCTAGTGTGCTTGGTGTGGACGCGTCGGAGCTGGCGATAAAGCAGGCGGAGAAAAACGCAGAGCTCAACGGACTTTCAGATCGGGTGAGATTTATGAACCGGGATGTGTTTGCGCTTTTGCCGGAATTGGAAAAACAGGGGGAGAAATTTGACATGGTGATTCTTGACCCTCCGGCCTTTACCAAGTCACGGAGCTCAGTAAAAAATGCGGTGAAGGGCTATAGAGAGATCAATCTGAGAGGGATGAAGCTTGTAAAGGACGGCGGATTCCTTGCTACCTGTTCCTGTTCACATTTTATGGATTACGAACTGTTTACGAAAACGATCGCCCAGGCGGCGCGAAATGTACATGTGAGACTTCGGCAGGTGGAGTTTAGAACGCAGTCACCGGATCATCCAATTCTTTGGGCTGCGGATGAATCCTACTATTTGAAGTTCTATATTTTTCAGGTGTGCCGGGAATATTAAAGGAGGAAAAGAGATGTATTATTTAAAAAACGAGGAATTGACAGTGGAGATCGCTTCTCTGGGGGCGGAGATGAAGTCCTTAAAGGATAACCGCACAGGGCTGGAGTATCTGTGGGAAGGAGATCCGGCTTTCTGGAAACGGACGTCCCCGGTGCTTTTCCCGCTGGTTGGAAATTACCGTGATCAGGAGAGCGTCTATGAGGGTAGGACCGATTGTCTCCAGCATGATTGGTGAGGGAGGGCTTCTGACAGAGGAGAAAGTGAACTATGTGCTCGAACATCAGGAACTGCAAATTGTGGAGGACTTATTCGCAAAGGATGCCCTTGTGATGGAACATGATCAAGCCCACGAGGTGTCTTTGATTGCTCCGGATGGAAATCCTTATGTAACGGTGGCCTTTGAGGCGCCGCTTTTCGGTATCTGGGCCCCTAAGGGCGGTAAAGCGCCGTTTGTCTGTATCGAGCCGTGGTACGGAAGATGCGACCGGACGAATTTCCAGAAGAAACTGGAAGAACGGGAGTGGGGAAATACTCTGGCATCAGGGGAAACCTTTGAAGCATCTTATACGATTACGTTATGCTAGGAAACAGGTATAGCATATACGGCGGACAGAAACAGCATCTGTCCGCCGCTGAATGAATATGTGCGTGAAACACCGAAGAAACCGGTATTTTTTACAGATATTTTCGATACTGGTAATTCCCCCACAAGTCAAAGCATCCGTCTGCCAGGAGGGTGAATCCGAGAAACTGAACGAAAAGAATCGTTGTCTCAAATGGATTGGCGATCAGAGTAATGCCGAGGAGCGCCAGCAAAAGAGCCAGAATCAGGGCTACCCACCATCTGTCGTAGGAAAGTTTCCGAAGGCGGAAAGAGCGCTGGAGGATGTTGACCGCATCCAGCAGTATGACAATTCCCAGAATAAATGGGAGAATGGAGAGGATGATCCGCGGTCGAACGAGGCAGATGATACCGATGACAAGCAGGATGACGCCCAATATGAGATCGGTCTGGAAAGCGGACTCGGATTCTTTGCGGTGAAGGTAGGAAAAAAGCCGTACCCCTCCGTACAGGAGCGCCGCAATGCCGACAAAGACGCAGAAAAGCCGTGTCAGTTCCGATGGTTTCACTAAAAGGACAATGCCAAGCACGATGTAAAGAAATGCCAGTACATTGTGGCTGAAATGTAATGTATGCGTATTGCCTGAGTGTTCATATTTCATGGAAATTACTCCTTTCGATTCCTTCCAGGTCAAAGGGCGGCGTGTATTCCTCCCTGGCACTGGATTTTTCCTGCATGTAGCCATCGGTCAGACCGAGCCGTATGGCTTCATCCAGAACTTTTTCATATTCATAAGTTGTAATACGCCGGTTGATTTCCGGGTAATTTGAGGCATGGTAAAAAGGGGTGTACTGACTTAACAGGCTTAGAAGAAAACTGCCTTTTTCCAAGTGAGTCTTCATCCAGTGCAGAAGCCGGATCGAGTCGTCCTTCTGGCCGGGAAGCACCATGTGCCGCAGGATGACGCCTTTCCGCAGAATGCCATCCTCATCAAAACGTATAGATCTGGTCTGACGGATCATTTCTGTGACGGACTGGGAGGCGTAGACAAAATAGTCTTCTGCCCGGGAGTATTTTCGGGAAATGCCGATATCATAGTATTTCAGATCCGGAAGATAAATATCCACGTAGCCTTCAAGCAGTCTGAGGATCTCCGGCCGTTCGTATCCACTGCAGTTATAGACAACTGGGATCGTCAGCTTATGTTTCACCAGATCCAGCGCCTCGAGGACAGAGGGCAGATAATGATCTGCGGTTACCAGACTGATATTGTGAGCACCCTGACTTTGGAGATCAAGAAAAATGTGGGCAAGATCCTTTATGGAGATGACTTTTCCAACACCTTCCTGGCTGATCGGATAGTTCTGGCAGAAGCAGCACTTCAGTGTGCAGCCGCTGAAAAATACAGTTCCGCTGCCACGGGTACCGCTGATACAAGGTTCCTCCCAAAAATGAAGAGCGGCACGGGCCGCTGTAAGCATTTCTGTACATCCACAGACTCCCCTCCTTTTTGTACGGTCAATGCCGCACATCCTTGGACAGAGGGTGCAGTTTTTGTACAAGGATTGAAGATCTGTTATGGCGGGGTGTCGCTGGCTTGACATGATCAGAACTCCTTTCTTCTTAATTATAGACTTTTCCTGGTCAATTCTTTCCACATTTTATAAACAATGCCCGGTTACAGAAGCATCCGGAGCTGTTCTTCTACTGTCTCTGTCTGATGAGCCGCATAGCGTTCCACCCCCTCGGCACAATTTGCCATGGCGTAGCTGTGAGGAGTAAACGAAAGCATTTCGATGTCATTATACTGATCTCCGAATGTCATACACTCGTCCGGAAGGACGCCAAGGTGGGCCGCAATCGCTTTTAACCCCATGCCCTTATCGGCATTTGGCGCAATAAAATCAAACCAGATATTTCCGGACGTTACGATTTTGATCCGGTCTTTATATTTACCCCGAAAATAATCAAAGGAAAGATGAGCACCGTCAAAATTGCAGATGGCGACTTTGAGACAGAGAGCGTCTAGCGTTGTCAGATCCTCCACCATCTCCACATCATAGCGCACATGATTTTTTATGTGATCATAGAGACGGTCATTTCCCTTTTCCACATAACATTTCTTTGGACTGGAATATAAAAGAGAACAGTCCGGCTGATGTCTTGCGTCCAGAATAATTTCATTGGCAAGGCCTTGGTCGATCTGCCCGGAGGAGACCACCTTTCCCTCGTGGACACAGAGGGAACCATTCTCGGCAATATAGGAAATCTCGTCCTGAAGCGGAGCAAAGAGCCGGCGGAGATTGGCGTACTGCCGTCCACTTGCCGCTATAAAATGAATTCCTTTCTTCTTCAGGGCGGGGATAAGTTTAAAAATTTCCGGGGATAGTACTTGGGCCCCGTTTTGCAGAAGCGTACCGTCCAGGTCGCTTGCTATCAGACGTATCATTACAAATCCTCCTGTTTTATCTGAGATTCTGAATCGTAATAGCTTGTAATTGTTTTATAATTTTAAAATCTTCTTTTGAAAAAAGAAGCAGATCTGTCAATAATTTCTTGTCAGTGACTTCCACACTGGAAATGACTGTTTTAAATGTGACAGGGAGCATTGTGTAATTGGAAAGTCCGGAGACAAGTCCAAGCTGCTGCCGTGGATTTACCAGGTTTTTAACACAGGAAATCATAACATGTTCAGATTCGGAAACACGGTTATGCAGTATATAGGTTCCGAGAAAGCCGTCCTTTAAAAAAGTTCCCGTATAAAATCCGTTACAATTTCCGGGATTGTTAAAATCTTTGATGTCATTATAAACATGAGCCTGCCAGGGCAGATCCGGAGTGTCTGGTGGAAACTGTTCGATCAGACTCTGAATGATTTCCTTTTCCATTCCGCTGTAGGTATACATATACAATCTTTCCGCTTCTTTTTGTGTGGGGGAGTGATCCTCCGATAATGTGAAAGCACCGGACAGAAGGATGGAAGGAGAAATCTGAAAGATCTGGGATATTTCAAGAAATGTAGGAATATCCATAGCGATCGATCCTTTTTCGTATTTTGAAATTGTAGAAATACTTTTATGAAGTCTTTCTGAAAGCTCGTTTAAAGTCATATTATAGGCAGAACGGTATTTTTTTAGGTTATTTCCAATAATTTCATTGACGTTCATGTCAAAAACCTTTCTTAAAAATCGATTTTTTTGTGTATTATGCACAGGACCTGAAGGAAAATGTAAAAATGGCTTAAATTCCAAGTATTTTTTTATTCATCTTATAATATCATGGAGAAAATTTTCATGTCAAGAAAACAACGGTGATTTGCGGGAGAACAGAAAATGATCTAAAATAATGAAAAAGGTATTTGGAAGGAGAATGAAACATGGGAGTAACTGAAAAACTGATGCGGTACATTTCCATTAAAACGCCATGTAATGAAAAGGCGGATTCGGTACCGACATCAACCTGCCAGTTTAACCTTGCTGAGATTCTTGTAGAGGAATTAAAAGAACTTGGAATGGATCAGGTCGTTATGGACGAGCGTTGTTTTGTGTATGGAATTTTAAGAGCGTCCGAAGGGTATGAGGATTGTAAAAAACTAGGATTTATAGCGCACATGGATACGGTTTCGGAGTTCTGTGAAGAGGAAATCGTACCGGTTGTGACAAAACAATACAACGGGGAAGATCTTACGCTTCAGAAATGTGGAAGAATATTGAGTGTTAAGGATTTCCCTCATCTGAAGGAATTGAAAGGGAGGACGTTGATCACTTCAGATGGGAGCACAATTCTTGGGGTTGATGATAAGGCGGGAATTGCGGAAATTATGCAGATGCTTCAGACAATGATAGAAGAAAAGATTCCACACGGCCAGATCAGCGTTGCTTTTACTCCGGATGAGGAGTGTGGAACGGGAGCGGCATACTTTGATTTTGATACTTTTGATGCGGATGTTGCCTACACACTGGACGGGGACGGAGAGGGCGAGATTCAGTATCAGAATTTTAACGCCTGTGAGGCAAAGTTTACGATTGAAGGAAAAAGTGTGCATCCAGGATCAGCAAAACATGTGATGATCAATGCGGTTCTTCTGGCGTGTGAGATGAACCAGATGCTTCCGCGCTATGAGACGCCGAGATATACGGAAGGCTATGAAGGATTCTACCATTTGCTGAGTATCCATGGTGATGAAGGACATGCGGAGGCCGAATATATTGTAAGGGATCACAACGAGCCAGAATTTCTTGTTAGAAAAAATACGCTTCGCCATATAGAGAAAACGATGAATGAAGTATGGGGAGACGGTACGGTAAAATTGGAAATCAAAGATGAATACCGAAATATGGAATCCGTCATCAAAGATCATTTTTATCTGGTTGAAAACGCAAAACAGGCATGTATGAAAGCGGGCGTTACACCGGTTATCTGTCCAATCCGGGGCGGCACAGATGGATGTAAGCTGTCATTTAAAGGACTTCCATGCCCGAATCTGGGGACCGGGGGACATGGTTACCATGGACCGATGGAGCATATTACTGTCGAAGGAATGGAAAAGGTGGTAGACATCATTTTGGAGCTTGTAAAGATCTTTGCTAATTCATAAAAGAAAGGAGGAAACGAGAAATGAAAAAGAAAAAACTGTCATTTCCGTCTGCGTTGACTGTACTATTTATTGTCCTGATTTTTGCGGCGATTCTCACGGCAGTTGTACCGGCAGGACTTTACTCTAAACTGGCTTATAATGCGCAGTCAAATATGTTTGAAATTACCGATTCAGTTGGTAAAATTACAGAAATGAAACCGACGCAGGAGACATTAGATGAACTTGGTGTAACCGGAAATCTGGATAAGTTTCTGGATGGTACTATCAGTAAACCGGTTGCGATTCCGGGAACATATGAGAAAGTAGAACAAAATCCACAAGGGATTTTTCAGATTCTTCTTGCGCCAATTAGTGGGGTGTACGATTCTATCGATATTATCCTGTTCATCTTTGTACTGGGAGGATGTATCGGAGTCTTAAATTATATGGGGGCGTTTAATTCAGCGATTGCGGTGTTGTCCAAAATAACAAAAGGGAAAGAATATCTTTTGATTATCCTGATTACCATCATTATCGCGGCAGGAGGGACAACATTCGGACTGGCCGAAGAAACGATTGCGCTATACCCGATTCTGGTACCTGTCTTCCTTGCTGCAGGGTATGACGTTATGGTATGTATTGCCGCAATTTATATGGGATCGTCTATAGGAACGATGTTCCCGACCATCAATCCGTTTTCCGTGGGAAATGCATCGAATGCGGCGGGTATCAGCTTGGCGGATGGAATGGGAATCCGCTTTGTAGCACTGGCGATCGGCCTGATCATTACGCTCGTATATATTTTACGTTATGCAAAGAAAGTCAAAGCAGATCCGTCACAATCGATCTGCTACGATCAGTACGAATACCATATGAAAAAATTTGGCCATCAGGGGGAAGTGCCCAAGTTTACAGGACGGATGAAACTGACTTTGGCTGTTTTCGGAATTACCTTTGCGGTTCTTGTTTGGGGTCTGGTAACAAAGCAGTGGTGGTTTGACAATATGACCGCACTTTTCCTTGCTTGTGCAATTATTATGGCCTTTACATCAGGAATCGGGGAGAAAAATTTCATGGATCAGTTTATTGGCGGCGCGGCAGATTTAATGAGTGTGGCACTCGTTGTAGGTGTTGCAAGGGGAATCAATATCATACTCGAAAATGGTATGGTCTCCGATACAATTCTTGCATATTTCTCAGGCGCCATCAGCGGTATGAATCCGATCATCTTTATTATTCTGATGATGTTTGTATTTATTGTACTTGGATTTTTCATCTCGTCCTCTTCCGGGCTTGCAGTGTTGTCTGTGCCGATCATGGCGCCGCTGGCAGATACTGTAGGAGTATCAAGGGCGGCGATTGTCTCAGCATATGCATATGGACTGGGACTGATTTCCTTTATCACCCCGGCGGGATTGATTTTGGCCTCCCTGGCGATGGTAGACGTGACATATGATAAATGGCTGAAATTTATTATGCCTTTGATGGGCATCACAGCCGGATTCAGCGCAGTGATGCTTGTAATTCAACTTTTTGTATGAGTTAGGATGCAAGCGAAACAAAAAAGTCGGGAAATAACAAAACAGGACGAAGCCTGGTGACGAAGAGCACCGGGCTTCTTGTATGTAGAAATATAGAAACGATTTGCAGGGAAACGATATCAATGTTGAAAAACAAACTACATTGCATTGTAAAAACAGCCTAAACCAAGTATAATAAAACCAGAACAGCAACAAAAGAAAGACAGAGAGGAACGATTATGAAAATAGGAATTGGAAATGATCACTCCGCTGTGGAGATGAAGCAGGACATAGCCGCATATCTGGAAGAAAAAGGATATGAGGTCGTAAACTACGGGACGGATTCTCACGAAAGCTGTGACTATCCGGTTTACGGGGAGAAGGTCGGACGTGCGGTAGCGGCAGGGGATGTGGACTTTGGGATCGTGATCTGTGGTACCGGACTTGGCATTTCCCTTGCGGCGAACAAGGTACGCGGGATCAGGGCAGTCGTTTGCAGCGAGCCGTACACAGCAAGACTTGCCAGACAGCATAATGATGCCAACGTCCTAGCATTTGGCGCACGGGTGATCGGAATCGAGCTTGCCAAGATGATTGTCGACGAGTTTCTGAGTGCAAAATTTGAAGGCGGACGTCATCAGAGACGGGTCGACATGATCATGGATATTGAAAAAAGAGAGGCCGAATAAGCCGAAAAAGGAAAAGGAGGAAAAACAGATGTATGCAGTATTTGACGAAACTCTGGTTACGGGAAATGAGATGATCGACAATCAGCATAAGGAGCTTATTGGAAAGATCGCCGCCCTGGAGGAAGCATGTGAGACGAACAGGGATAAGGCGACGGCTGTGAAGCTATTAAATTACCTTGCAGATTACACAGACTTTCATTTCCAGGCTGAGGAAAAGCTACAGGAGGAGATGAGTTACCCGGGATTTGCGGAGCATAAGACACAGCATGAGGAATTTCGCCGTGCGGTAGAGGAGCTTCATGCCATGTTGGAGGAAGAGGAAGGTCCGACAGACACGTTTGTCCGGGCACTCAATGAGACGGTGACAGATTGGCTGTTCCGTCATATCAAAGGCTTCGACCGTTCTGTGGCAGAGTACAGAAATATGCGGCAGAACAGCGAAATTTTGTAAAAAAGCTATTGTAAATTCAGGACTCCCATGGTAGAATGAACGCGTATGGAAAGCAGATATTCGTAAAGTGATCCATGCAAATATTTTTTAGCGGCCACGGGCTGCATTATTGATTGAGTTAGAAGCTCAAATTTTATAAGTTGGTTACTTTATAACCGGTGTGCGAGCAGCATACACAACTTGTGAAACGGTCAATAAGAGTAGTAAAAGTAAAAATATTTGCTATATAGACTCTACGCCAATATCTGTCTGAAAATGGGGAAATAGGATCAGTATCCGCACGTTTTTCTGTGCGTGAGAGGATAGAGAAAGACACAAGTACATGGTGGTATGCCGTATGCCTGTGTCTTTTTTAGTTTGAAGAAAACAGGCGACGATCAAAGACGTAAGGGAGTAGATAGATATGGATATGATAGCGCAAAAAAGGGCGCCGATCTACGAGGCGCTGGAACGATTCAGAAAAATGAGGATCGTTCCGTTTGACGTCCCGGGACATAAACATGGGCGGGGCAATCCGGAGCTTGTAGAGCTTTTAGGCAGCAAATGTGTAGGGATCGACGTCAATTCGATGAAACCTCTGGACAATCTTTGTCATCCAGTTTCCGTGATCAAAGAGGCAGAGGAATTGGCAGCCGAAGCATTCGGGGCGGCCCATGCATTTTTGATGGTGGGCGGGACCACGTCGGCAGTACAGAGCATGGTACTGTCCTGTTGTAAGAAGGGAGATAAGATTATCCTTCCCCGAAACGTCCACCGGAGCGTCATCAATGCGCTTGTGCTTTGCGGAGCAAAGCCGGTGTATGTCAATCCGGATGTGGATCATCATCTTGGTATCTCTCTTGGGATGCGGGTATCCCAGGTGGAACAGGTGATCAGAGAAAATCCGGACGCTGTGGCAGTGTTTGTGAACAATCCGACCTACTACGGCATTTGCTCTGATCTGCGGACAATCGTCCATTTAGCACACGAGTACAATATGAAAGTGCTGGTGGACGAGGCCCATGGAACCCATTTTTATTTTGGGGAAAACCTTCCGGTATCAGCCATGAAGGCAGGGGCAGACATGGCGTCGGTGAGTATGCACAAGTCCGGAGGCAGTCTGACGCAAAGTTCCTATTTGCTGACAGGACCGAATGTCAATGCAGGATATGTCAGACAGATTATCAACCTGACTCAGACAACGAGTGCGTCCTACCTGCTGCTTTCCAGTCTTGACATTTCCAGACGGAATCTGGCGCTCCGAGGTAAGGAATCATTTGGAAAAGTAATGGAGCTTGCCGGATATGCCAGAAAAGAGATCAATCAGATCGGCGGTTACTATGCTTTCGCAGGGGAAAAGAAAAACGGAAGCAGTATTTTTGATTTTGATACAACAAAACTTTCGGTACATACGCTGGATATTGGGCTGGCAGGAATTGAGGTCTATGATATTTTGCGGGATGAGTATGATATTCAGATAGAGTTCGGAGACCTTGGAAACATTTTGGCATACCTTTCTATTGGTGATCGTAAGCAGGAGGTGGAGCGTCTTGTGAGCGCTTTGGCAGATATCAAGAGGAGGCATCACAAGGATAAGACCGGGATGCTTTCCCAGGAATATATTCCGCCCAAGGTTGTGATGACGCCACAGGAATCCTTTTACGCCAGCAAGGAATCACTGCCGCTTGAGGAGACAAAAGGTCGAATATGCAGCGAATTTGTCATGTGTTATCCGCCAGGAATTCCGATTCTCGCTCCTGGAGAGGAAATCACGGATAAGATTATTGATTACATTGTTTATGCGAAAGAAAAAGGATGCTCCATGACCGGACCGGAAGATGAAAGGATCGAGCGTCTCAACGTATTGAGGGAGGAATAAGATATGGAAATGTGGTTTTCAGATGAACATACCGATCATGCCAGACTGTCCCTTCGGGTGGAGCGGCAGTTATTCAGTGCTGAGAGCGAATATCAGCGAATTGATGTCCTGGAATCGACAGAGTTTGGCAAGGTGCTTGTGGTGGACGGGGATCTGATGCTGACGGAAAAGGACGAATTTATCTACCATGAAATGATTACCCATGTCCCGATGGCGGTACACCCGGATGTGAAGAGGGTCCTTGTCATTGGCGGAGGGGACGGCGGCGTCGTTCGGGAGCTGATTAAATATGAAACGTTGGAGACGATCGATGTGGTGGAAATCGACCCTCTGCTTGTGGAGGTATGTCGGAAATACCTTCCGGAGATTGCCTGCAGCCTGACGGATCCGAGGGTGGAGATCTACCATGAGGATGGTCTGCGTTTCATTCGTTCCAAGACCGATGAATACGACCTTATCATCATTGATTCTCCGAATCCGTTTGGACCGGGAGAGGGACTGTTTACGAAAGAATTCTACGGAAACTGTTATAATGCTCTGCAAGAAGACGGCATTATGATCAATCAGAACGAGAGCCCGTTTTATGCGGAAGAAGCGTTCCAGTGCCAGAGGATGCACAAGCGGATCGTGGAGACATTCCCGATCTGCCGGGTATACCAGGCACATATTCCGTCCTATCCTTCCGGTCATTGGCTGTTCGGCTTTGCGTCCAAGAAATACCATCCGTTAGATGATTTGAATGGCATTGCATGGAAACTGCAGGGAATCAGTACAAGATATTATGAGCCGAGACTGCATGCAGGTGTGTTTGCGCTCCCGGTGTATGTGGAGGAATTATTAAAAGATGTTGAATAAAAATATTGTGAGCTTTCTCGGATGTGACGCGGAGTATGACGAGGCGCGGGTCGTTCTGTTTGGAGCGCCTTTTGACTCTACCACATCGTTTCGGCCGGGAACCCGGTTTGCGGGTCCGGCCATCCGAGGCGACTCCTGGGGACTTGAGACTTACAGTCCGTATCAGGACCGGGATCTGACAGACTGTCATATCTTTGACAGTGGGGATCTGGAGCTTGCCATCGGAGATTCCGAAAAGGTGCTCGCGGTCATTGAAGAGCGGGCAGAAACAATTCTAAAGGACGATAAACTTCCGTTTCTGATTGGAGGAGAGCATCTGGTGACACTGGGAAGTATTCGGGCTGCGGCAAGAAAGTATCCGGATCTTCACATCATTCACCTGGATGCCCACACGGATCTGCGGGAGGATTATCTGGGGGTTCGGCTTTCCCATGCCTGCGTGATCCGGCGCTGTTGGGAGATTTTGGGGAACGGAAGGATTCATCAGTTTGGAATTCGTTCTGGAGAAAAGGATGAGTTTGAATGGGCGAAATCAGGACATACAAGCCTGCACCCATTTGATTTGGAAGGGCTGGAAGAGACAGTGGAATCTCTTCAAGGAAAACCGGTTTATTTTACGCTGGATCTGGATGTACTGGATCCGTCGGTCTTTCCGGGAACAGGGACGCCGGAGCCGGGAGGAATTGATTATATGACCTTGCAGAGGGCGGTGATTGCTGTCTGTCAAAATGTTTGTCTCGTAGGGTGTGATGTGAATGAGCTGTGTCCGCCATATGATGCAAGTGGGGTGTCCACGGCTGTGGCATGTAAAATTATCAGAGAAATGTTGCTGGCAATCGGCAGATAGAAGAAGGAGGAAATCATTATGGGAAAAGTGTTGGTAATCGGATGTGGCGGTGTCGCAAGTGTAGCGATTCAGAAATGTGCGATGAACAGTGAGGTTTTTGATGAAATCTGTATCGCGAGCCGTACAGTGTCCAAATGTGACGCATTAAAAGAAAAGTTGAAGGGGAAATCAAAAGCAAAAATCACGACTGCGCAGGTAGATGCGGACAAAGTGACGGACCTGGTAGAACTTATCAGGAAAGTACAGCCGGACGTTGTATTAAATCTGGCGTTACCGTATCAGGATCTGACGATTATGGACGCCTGTCTGGAGACTGGCGTACATTATGTTGATACAGCAAATTACGAGCCGGAAGATACCGCAAAATTTGAGTACAAATGGCAGTGGGCATATAGAGAAAAATACGAAAAAGCAGGGATCACAGCCCTTCTTGGAAGTGGATTTGATCCGGGTGTGACCAGCGTATTTTCTGCTTACGCCCTGAAACATTATTTTGATGAAATTCATTATATTGATATTCTGGACTGTAACGGCGGAGATCACGGCTATCCGTTTGCGACGAACTTCAATCCGGAGATCAATATCCGGGAAGTGTCCGCTAAGGGCTCTTACTGGGAAGACGGCCACTGGGTGGAGACGGAATCGATGGAGATCAAGCGGGAATATGATTTTCCGGAGGTAGGCATGAAAGATATGTATCTGCTGCACCACGAGGAGATTGAGTCTCTGGCACTCAACATTCCAGGCATCAAGAGAATCCGTTTCTTTATGACTTTCGGACAGAGTTACTTGACACATTTGAAATGTTTGGAGAATGTTGGTATGACTTCCATTGAGCCGATCCTGTACGAAGGAAGGGAGATTGTGCCGCTGCAGTTCTTAAAGGCGGTTCTTCCGGATCCGTCCACACTGGGGCCGAGAACAAAGGGGAAGACCAATATCGGATGTATTTTCATCGGAAAGAAAGACGGTAAGGAAAAAACACTTTACATTTACAATACTTGTGACCATCAGGAGTGTTACAAGGAAGTGGGCTCTCAGGCGGTTGCTTATACGACAGGCGTGCCTGCGATGATCGGCGCCATGCTGGTGATGAACGGCACCTGGCAGAAACCGGGAGTCTATAATATGGAAGAGTTTGATCCGGATCCGTTCATGGATGCACTCAATAAGTGGGGGCTTCCGTGGAAGATCTGTGAGAACCCGCAGCTTGTAGATTAGGGACTTCAATATGAGAAAAGAAGAACTTCGTACACCGTGTTATATTGTACAAAAAGAAAAGCTGGAGGAAAATCTGCGGATTTTAAAAAGACTCAGGGAGGAAACCGGGTGCAAGATTCTGCTCGCCCAAAAAGCGTTCTCTATGTATTTCTTGTACCCGTTCATCGGCAAATATCTGGATGGCACAACGGCCAGCGGCCTCTATGAGGCGAAACTTGGAGCGGAGGAGATGGGGAAAGAAAACCACATCTTCTCCCCGGCTTACAAGGAAGGAGAATTTGATGAGATACTGTCGCTCTGCGGTCACATCGTACTGAACTCACCTTCCCAGATTCGGAAGTATAAGGAACGGATCAGACAGGCTGGGAAAAGTCCGGGAATCCGGGTCAATCCGAAGTGTTCTACACAGAAGGAGCATGCTATCTACGATCCATGTGCTCCAGGGTCCAGGCTTGGGACAGTGAGGGAGCAGTTAAGTGGAGAGTTAATGGAGGGGATCGAAGGAATTCACTTTCATACTCTCTGTGAGCAGAATTCCGATGCTCTGGAAGTGACATTAAAGGCAGTGGAAGAGAAGTTTGGCTGCTGGCTGCCGAAGATGAAATGGATAAATTTCGGCGGCGGACATCACATAACGAGAACAGATTATAATATTCCAAGGCTCATACGGTGTATCCGCCATATGCAGGAAACTTACGGACTGGAAGTTTATCTGGAGCCTGGGGAAGCCATTGCCTTAAACGCCGGTACGCTACTGACGGAGGTACTGGAGATCGTGGAAAATGAAAAGAAGATTGCAATCCTCGATACCTCCGCTGCCTGTCATATGCCGGATGTGCTGGAAATGCCGTACCGCCCGCCGCTCAAAGACTCAGATCTGCCGGGAGAAGAGACATATACCTATCGTCTGGCAGGGCCAACGTGCCTTGCAGGAGATGTGATCGGAGATTATTCTTTCTGTCATCCGCTTGCGCCAGGAGAACGGCTGGAGTTTCAGGATATGGCGATCTACACGATGGTAAAGAATAATACATTCAACGGCATGAAACTTCCGGATATTGTACTGGAAGAAGCTGGAGACTGTCAGATTATCCGAAGCTTTGGCTATGAGGAATTTAAACGCCGTCTGTAAGAAAACATATAACGATTCAGCCATTGAGCTCAGATTCGCGGCTTGCGCTGCTGTTACTTTTGTATTATAGTGAGAATTAGAACTGACAGGGGGATGCAGGAATGACAGAGCAAAAGATCGATAAACGGGTTGCCAGGACAAAGACAAGGCTGAAAGAGGGACTTGCGGACCTGATGACCAGAAAGAGTATACAGGAGATTACGGTAAAGGAGCTGGTGGAGTATGTTCATATCAACCGTTCAACCTTTTACCTGCATTATTCCGATATTTCCAATATGCTGGAAAATGTGAAGCGGGAGCTCATCGAGGAGATTGCCGAGGTCATGGAGAGCTACCCGCCGGAGCCGTTTTCTGAGGAAAGTGTGGTATTTATGAAAGACGTGTTTTTCTCCCTTGGAAGCAACCGAAAGCTTTATCGCTCTTTGATGGGTAAAAACGGGGATCCGTCTTTTGTACAGCAGGTAGAGGATCTTGTGGGGGAAAAGTGTCTGACCGGACTGAAACGTCAGTTTCCCAATGAGATGAATATGCTGAAATATTCTTACCGATTCTGTTTGTCCGGCTGCGTTGGATTGATCCGTTCCTGGCTCCAGAAGGATCCGGAGGATTCGGAAACACCGGAAGAGATGGCAGATATGTCATTCCGGCTGATTATGAGTGTGATCCGTGAGACCCATCCGAGAATCCGGAGATAGGAGGCGTACATGCAAATCGAACAATTCAAAGAGACGGGAGCAATCTATCTGGATAAGATACAGGATGGATTCGACCGCTGCGACTGGGAGGAACTGACTCTCCCAGCGGGGAAAGCGCTGGGAAGGCTTCTGGAGGAATGGAGACACTGCGGAGAGGAAAACGCCTGGGCGGATTTTTATTATTTTACACTTCCCAAGGAGGCAAAAGAAAAGATCCGGAATATGCTCTCAGCAGAGGAACTGGCCTTTCTAGCGAAGCTGGGAAAAAAGGCTGACGGGGTTTTCTTTCCTTTAAAGGAGGAACTGCTTCACCTGCTTGTAAAGCTCAATGACAGTGAGATGCTCTTTTCTACAGTGTATTTTACTAATCCGAAAAGTACCTGGTGGGGAAACTATGGGAGAACCTACATAGTCTTCCGGGAAAAGGATCATAAATGATAAAAAGGAGGCTGCCGCATCCTGACGGGACTGTTTGAAGTTCCGTCAGGATGGGCAGCCTTTTGTATCAATGTGATAAGGCGTGTTGCGTCAAATACCTTTGAATACGCTTTCCGGATATTATTCCTCTGCTTTTATCTGCTTCGGTGTTATAGAAACGAGTGCGGACTGAATCCGGCGTTTGGAGATGGCATCCACATGAATATGGATCTCTCCGACGTCCAGTTCAACTGTCGTACCGTCTTTTGGAATGGTTTTCAGATTGCTGAATACCATTCCGCCAAGCGTTGTGTAGTCCGAAGATTCCGGAAGATCTACGTCCAGTATCCTGGCGAGGTCATCCACATCAGTCGTGCCAGTGACTCTCCAGAGATTTTCCTGGATCTGTTCAATTTCCGCCGGCTCATTCTCGTCAAATTCGTCATAAATATTTCCAAAGATCTCTTCCACCAGGTCCTCCAGTGTGACGATACCGGATGTGTCCCCGTACTCATCTACTACCACGGCGATATGAAGTTTCTGTTTTTGCATATCTCGGAAGAGAGTAGATGCATGAACAGTCTCTGGAATGAAATAGGCTGGCTGGAGCAGGGTTCTAATGTCCGGGCTATGTCCTTCTGTCCGGGAGAGAAGGAATGTACGGGCATTGAGGATACCAAGAATGTCATGCAGATCTTCCCCGTATACCGGATACCGGGAAAGTCCGGATTCCGTGATGAGCTGGGTGATCTCCTCATCGGAAGCATCAACAGAAACCGAGATGATTTCCGATTCGTGAGTCATACAGTTGCGGACAATCGTATCATTAAATTCCAGCACATTCTGAATCCATTCTTTTTCATCACTGTCGATGGAACCATTCTCCTCACCGAGCTCGACCATGAGACGGATTTCTTCTTCGGTCACAGTTTCCTCTTCAGCCTCAGTTTTCATACCGAACAGTTTCAGTACCACGTTTGTGGAGAGGGAGAGGAAAGCAACCGCCGGTTTCATAATCAGAGCTACGAATGATACAACACGGTAGACAAATTTTGCCACGGCAAAGGATTTCTGCATAGCAATCCGTTTTGGTACCAATTCACCAAAAATCAGCGTAAAGTACGAAAGAATAATGGTAATGACGATGACGGAAAGTGTATCCAGTACGGAAACCGGGAGGGCGTGGAAACCAAGATCCTGATATACCCAGTTCACCAGATAACCGGAAAAGTTGTCGGCCGCGAACGCACTGCCGAGGAAACCGGCCAGTGTAATTCCAATCTGGATCGTGGAGAGGAAACCAGAAGGCTCCTCTACTAACTTTAAGAGACGGGCGCATGTTTTGTCACCGTCTTCTGCAGATTTCCTAAGCTTTGTAGCATTGAGTGAAATTACGGCAATCTCCGCCGCCGCAAAAAACGCGTTTAAAAAAATTAAAATAACCTGCAATAATAGTTGGGGTACAATAGAATTCATAATTCAGTTCTCCTTTATTCATCATATAATGTGTAAAAATATAAAAAATCTATGCTTCTCAGTGGAAAAACCGGAAGCAAAAATAAAAATGAAACATCCTAAGGCGTCATAGCCGCAATCGGATAAAAATACACAAAAAGGTATAGTCTACTGTTTTACAAAACGGCAGACTATACCTTCTCTTCGTATTTATGTTCATTTTTACACAATTATGATGCTCAGAATCACTGTCGCTTGAGTCGTCCATAAAAATGTAATACATCCTTTCTGAAAATAATCCTCTGCAATTTGCAGACATCGCAGTTATTATATCGGATGAACAGAGGAATGTCAATGGTGAAAATTGAAAAAGGCTGTTACGGCTTCCTCTGGCTTCCGTCAGGACACCCGTCCGGACATTTCATAAACAATATCGGCTGCGGCCATGGTGGACTCCCGGTGGGAGACAATGAGCACGGTTTTGTCTGTGCCCAGCTCTTCGAGGGAATGGAGAATGATACTTTCATTCAGAGAGTCCAGGTTGCTGGTGGGCTCGTCCAGAAGCAGGAGCGGAGCATTGTGAAGGAAGGCCCTGGCAATTCCGATCCGCTGTTTTTCTCCGCCGGAGAGAGTGTCGCCAAGTTCGCCTATCATAGTGTCATACCCATCCGGAAGGCTTTGAATGAATTCATGTAGGGAGGCTTTTCTTGCGGCTGCCTCGATCTCGCTTTGGGAGGCGTCCGGCTTTGCGATGGCAATATTGTTGGCGATGGAATCGTGGAACAGGCTGGTCTCTTGTGTCACATAGCTCTCCATATCCCGGAGCTCTGTTGTATTGATGGAGTCAATCTTCCTTGACCCGATGCGTATAGAGCCCTGATCTGCATCGTAAAAACGCATAAGCAGCTTTAGCAGGGTAGATTTTCCCGATCCGCTTTTTCCGTGGATGCCAACCCGGCTTCCTTTCGGGACAGAGATAGAGTAGCCGGAGAGAATCTGTTCGTCCTCATAAGAAAAATGAAGGTCTTTACACGTAATATTGTCAAACCGGGTGTGTTCCTGTCCGGTGATGTCTTCCGTTTCCGGCGATTCTTCCAGAAGATTCAGCACCCGTTCTCCGCTTGCCAGCGTCTGCATCAAATTGTTAGAAAGACTGGAGAGCGCTACCACAGGCCCAAACGATCCCATCATTAAAATCGTACACAGAAACACACCTGTCAGATCCATCAGTCCACTCCGGTAGAGCAGGGCGCATAAGAACAACATACCAAAGGAAAAGAAGAGAATGAGGAGGCTTGTGAGACCCCGCTGGGTTCCTTCCAGTTGTTTCAAAATGGTCTGCTTTTCATTCAGTTTCCGGCTGCGTTGCTCCAGCTCTTTCAACTGCTTTTGACCGCAGCCGTACTGGATCGTCTCATCCAGACCACGCAGACTGTCCAGAACAAAGCTGTTCAGATCACCAAATTGATTCCGGAATACCATTCCCTGTCCGGACCCTTTACCAGAATTCCAGACTGGAATGAGGACGCCGATTGCCAGATAACCGCAGAGAGCAAAAAGCCCAGCAGGTATGCTGTAATAAAAGAAAAAGATTTCCATCACCAGAGAGGTGAGTACCGCGATGGCGATCGGGGAAATCGTATGAGCATAGAACACCTCCAGAAGCTCAATGTCCGTTGTCAAAATAGAGATCAGATTTCCCTTATCTTTGCCGTCTAGTTTGGCCGGACAGAGACGTCGCAGGCTTGCAAAGACCTGGTGCCGGATCAGAGCCAGCAGCTTAAAGGCGATATAGTGGTTACACGCTTGTTCCCCATAGTGCAGGACACCCCGCAGGACTGCCGCGGTTCCAAGAACGGCGAACAATACCGGGAGAGAGAATCCATCCAGAAAACCTGACAGTTTCAAGATCCCCATGCCTGCCAGGACGGTGAGGAAAATGGCGCATAGATATCCAGCTACACCAAGAAGAATAGCTCCCAGCATGACATGAAGAAGCGGGCGTACCAGCCCGATTAGTTTTCCCATAATCTGTAATCCGTTTCTACGTTTCATTCGCTGCACCCCCTGATCTTGCATAAATCCTGTTGCCGCCGGAACATGGCGGCGTAGCTTCCATTTTGACGCATCAGCTCCTCGTGCGTTCCGCTCTCGGAGATCATTCCATTTTCCATCATATAGATACAGTCTGAGGCTGTAACGTTGGCGAGACGATGGGAGATAAAGAGGACCGTCTTTGTCTTTGCCAGTTCCCGCACCACTTCCATGATCTGATCCTCACTTTCCACATCAATATTGGAAGCGGCTTCGTCCAGGATGTACATTGGTGTGTTATGTAGGAGAGCCCGTGCGATAGCAAGCCTTTGGCGCTGTCCCCCGGAAAAATTATTGCCTTGCTCATCAAGTTCTGTATCGAGCCCTTTTTGCCCATCCAGGAAGTCAAGGAGACGGACTTTTTCAAGAGCTTCTTTCATCTGGCTTTCGGAGGCGTCCGGATTTCCCATGAGCAGATTGTCACGTACCGTTCCTTTGAAAAGATAACTGTTGTGGCGGATCAGAGTGACAGACTGCATCAAATCCCTTTCCTTAATGTCTGTGAGCGGAATTTGATTGATCCGGATTTCACCGGAAGTCTGTCGGAGCTTTCCGGTCAGCAGGCCGGAGACAGTACTTTTTCCACAGCCGGATACACCCACAAGGGAGACGAAACTTCCGGCAGGAATCGTCATAGAGATTTCACGCAGTACAGGTTTTTCCATGTTGTAGGAAAATGCTACATGGCGAAGATCCGCAGAAATCGGACCGTCGGTAAGACTCTGTGTTCCGTCTGCTTCTTCCTCCATGTCCAGAATCCGAAAAATCTTATCGCTTGCGGACATACCGTTCATGGCAATGTGGAAGAAAGAACCGAGCAGCCGCAGAGGAATAAAAAATTCCGAAGCAAGCAGGATCATTGTAAAGGCCCCCGCAAAATCCACGGCGCCGTTACCATATTCGAGGATGGTGACGATCATACCGATGGCGGCTCCCCCGTATGCGACGATATCCATGACACTGACAGAATTGAGCTGCATAGTCAGTACTTTCATGGTGATTTTTCGGAAACGCTCTGCCTCCAAGTCCATTTCATCAGCTTTGCGGCCGTCCGCCTGGTAAATCTTGAGCGTCGTAAGTCCCTGAAGATTTTCCAGGAAACTGTCGCCAAGTTCTGTATAAATTCCCCAATATTTGTTCAGCAGCTTTTTGGCGAATTTCTGCACAGCTACAATGGAAACCGGGATCAAAGGAACGCAGATCAGAAGTACGAGACTGGCTTTCCAACTGATGGGACATAAGATCACAAACAGTGTAACAGGAGCCAGCAGACTGTAGAAAAGCTGCGGCAGATATTTTCCATAGTAGATTTCCAACTGTTCCACACCCTCGGTCGTGACCTGCACTACCTCGGAAGTTGGGATTTTCTGATTGTAAGAGGCGCCTATTCGAAGCAGTTTTTCATAAATTTGACGGCGCAGCACAGGCTTGATGTCGGCGCTTGCTTTTCCGGAGGAAATGGCAGCCATTCGTTCACAGAAGAACCGGACGAGAAACGCACAGAACACAATGAGGGCGGTTTTCAGAAAAAGTACAGTGTCGCTATGTTCCATCATCATGCTTTGTAAAAAGGTTCCGGCGGCAAAGATCGCCGCAATCTGAAAAAGAAGGGCAAGCCACTGCCAGAGGACATTTTGGGCGATATATCGTTCCGATCCCTTTAAAAGCTTCATTAGCCTTGTTTTAATCATAGTATCCTTTCCCTTTCTGTTGTTTTTTCTTTTCCCTGATGGAACAGCTCATATGGTCAATTACCATCAGTGGGTGACGCGGCAACATGCGGGGACCCGCGAATCTCATCACTTCCCGGATCTTTTCCCGCATTTCTGGTTTGTAACAATGAACCTGACAATTACTGCAAAACGTCTTGGTCTTCATAAATGGACAGCGGTCAGAGCGAAGATGAGCATAGGAGAGAAGAGCTTCGCACTCCGGACAGAGCCGGCCTTTCAGGGTATGGTGTTTTTTTCGGCAGTACAGAGAAATCATAAGGGCAACGACCTGTTTTTCCCGTTCCCTTTTATCAGCAGCCATGAAAGAATGTTCCATTCACGAATCCTCCTCTCGTACAGTCCTAATTTTTGTGAAAAAATATGTGTATTTAAAAAGAATCAAAAAGATGATCAAAATACGGAATGGTAAACTGGACATCAGAACCATGGCGATAATGAGCATGGCGGACGCCGGCAGCAGGATGCAAAGTTTGGTCCTTAGCGTCATGGCCCGTTCCTTCACAAAGCTGTCCAGATGCTTTTGGTATAAATTCGTTCCAAGAAACCAGCGGTGAAAGCGTTCGGACCCTCTGGCAAAGCAAAATGAGGATAAAAGCAAAAACGGGGTAGTCGGGACTACCGGAAGAAAAATCCCGACTGCACCCAGAGTAAGTGTCAGAAATGCGGATATTAACCATAGAATTTTAAAAGGGTTTTGTCTCATAAGAACCTCCGTAATACATTTGAGGGTAGTTTTAACTAACTGCATTGTCTATCCTAACATACGGGGTATACGGATTTCAAGTAAAAAATAAAAGAGACAGTGGAAAGCACCTGAATGTTCGTCAGGACATCATAACAAGACGTGCTACAGCAATCGGATCATCCTCAGAAAAGCCCTGGGCACAGTAGAGAATGGTATGGACATATTCTTCTTTTAGGGAGAGGGCAAGGGCGATTTCCGGCACAGATTTCCCTTCCTGACAGACAGAAAGGACATTTTTCACATCGGAGATTGTCTGAGCCAGCAAGGGATCTGTTTCCTCCCCGGATACCAGAGATGGAATCTCATCTTCCCCCATCATAAAATCCTCAAGCTTCAGCTCCTGTTTCCCTTCGCGTTCCTTATAATAATCCTCGGACAACTCCCAGTCCGTCATGTTAAGTTCGGTTTCTTTATCTATCATGAAAAACTCTCCTTTCAAAATTGGTGCCTTTATTGTAATATGAAGAAAGGAAGAGTGCAAGGGAGAGAGACGATACGATGAGATATTATATAGCGGACTGCCATTTTTTCCATCGGAGCCTCAATGAGAAGATGGATCAGAGAGGGTTTGCGGATGCGGAAGAAATGAATGAATATATGATTCAAAAATGGAATCACAAGGTCAGACCAAGAGATGAAGTCGTGATTCTGGGGGATTTTTCCATGGAAAAGGGCGAAAAGACAAATGAAATCCTGAGGCGGCTGCACGGGCGACTTTACCTGATCGAAGGAAACCATGATTATTATTTGAAGGATTCGGACTTTGAACGGGAGCGCTTCGTGTGGATTAAGCCTTATGCGGAGATGAAGGATTATAAACGGAGCGTCATTTTGTGCCATTACCCGGTATTCTGCTATCACGGGCAGTACCGAAAAGATCAGGAAGGGAACGACCGCACTTATATGCTGTACGGACATGTCCACAACAGCTTTGATGAAGTACTCGTTTCCCGATTTATCAGGGAAACGAAGGAGGCAAGGAGGGTAAATATGTATACGAGAACAGAAGAGCCGATCCCGTGCAACATGTTGAATTGCTTTTGTATGTATTCGGATTATGAGCCTTTGTCCCTGGATGAGTGGATTGTGCTGAATCAGAAGCGGCGCGAGGCCCTTTTTCGGACAGAGTAAAAAACAAAAAGCAGAGAAAGCAAGCAAAGGAGAAGGAAGATGCGAAAAGAAGCTACTTTAAAGATGTGGTGGGAGCTTTATGAAGTGGCCTGTCGGACTGCAGATATAAAGCCATGGGACTATCTGACAAAAGAACAGCATGTGGTCATTCAGCTAAAAGGTGAGAAAGAGCCGGTGTTCATCCGGGTTCTGGGGCAGGAAAACGAGGAAGACAAAGAAATTGAGATTTATCCCGGTTTCAGGGGGTGGCAGGATCTGACAATGATCCAAGGATTGGGAGAAGGAGAAGAATCAGAGCTTTCAGAAGACTACGCCATGTCTGACCGGAGAGCCTTGGTCTGCCATTATGGGGCAAAATCAGATGTTCCGAATTCTCAGAAAGAAATTTCCAATCTACTGAATCTGCCGATGGCGAAAGAAGAAATGTGGCCGCATTTTATTTCTTGTAAGTCGAGATATTTACCGTTTACACCGGATTTTGACGAGGTTTCCATGATGACGGAAACGATTCGTAATCTGTTTATGTGTATCCGGGCACTGGAGGCAAAGAAACTTCCAATGAAATGGGATGGAGATGAACGACTTTGTCGGATTTTTAATGAGGAAATCGGACAGTGGACTATGTTTCCGGTCCATTTTCCAAAGCAGCACCGTCCGTACCTGGGGATACAGATCCAGAAAGAAGAGCTCAAAGAGGAAGTCAGAAATTATCCGCTGACAGGGAAAGTAGTCCAAGTCGAATTTTGCTATACACATATTGCACAGAACGATGAGGAAGCGGGACGGCCAAGAAATCCCTTTCTTTTTCTTGCGGTGGAGGAGCAAACAGGAAAGCTTATGACCCGGTATTTCCTGAAACCGAAGGAGACAGAACTATCAATCCTTTCCAGCTTTTTCCTGAGCCATTTGCGGCAGCAAGGACGGATGCGGAAAATCGTTTCCGGGAACCCATGGATCATCAAGGCGCTGGAGGGAATGTGTGAGGAGTTCGGCATCCAGACAGAATTAAGACGAACAGGGGAGATTGAAGCATTTATGCGGAAGGTGGAAAACCGGATGTAGAAAAGGAAGGAAATGGGGAATGAAAATGAGAGAAAAAATATTTAAGTATGTAAAAGACCAATATAAAACAGAACCGGATTATCCATTTTCTACATTTCCGGACTATCCGGTTCTGCGCCATGGAGATAACGGGAAATGGTTTGCTTTGATTATGAATGTCCCAAGGGAGAAACTCGGATTAAAAGGTGAAGAACGGGTAGATATCGTGAATGTGAAACTGGGGGATCCGGTGCTTGTCAATATGCTCGTACAACGTCCTGGTTATTTTTACGGGTATCATATCAGTCGCAGCAACTGGATTTCTATTCTGCTGGATGGCACGGTTCCTTTTGATGAGATATGCCAGTGGATCGATGAAAGTTATGCGGTGACAGCATCAAAGCAGAAAAAGCAGAAGATCAGACCGCCAAAGGAATGGATTGTTCCTGCAAATCCTAAGTATTATGATATATTACAATCACCGCATTGATGAAAATAAGAATGTTGAAAAGATATGAGCCGGGTAGATTTCCTTTGAAGAAGCTGAGAGAAGAATATGGTATTTATGCTGTCAGAGGGCCGAGAGGAGTGCCGTATAGTCTGAGTGAGGCACTGAAAAAAAGTGAGTGAAAAGAAATTTTGTATGTTTCTGAGTCAACCCGAGGTAGAAATAGATTTATTGGAAAGGGCAAAGGATCCTTTTATCTAAATGTATGAATGATGCTGAATTTCTTTGCATACATTGTAAAAATAGTGAGTGCAGAGGAATTCTATGAAGGAATATATCGAGGAGAGGGCGGTAGAAATCGCACATTATATCATTGACCATAATGCAACGGTGAGGCAGACGGCAAAAGAATTCGGGGTAAGTAAAAGTACTATACATAAAGACGTAACGGAGCGTTTGAAACAGATTAATCCACAGCTTGCGGGGGAGGCGCGAAAAGTGCTGGATCTGAATAAATCCGAACGCCATATCCGGGGTGGAATGGCGACCCGTGAAAAATATAAAGGAAAGCATATGTATTAAGAATGAGCTGATGTTTTTGGCTGCAAAGCCAGGAACATTGGCTCTTTTTACTTCTTCATTTCTCTTTTTCGTTATAGAGGGGCATGTTTCTCGGCTTTCTGGGAAATCGGATGTCCCCACCCCCGGTTCTTGAAATCAAAGAAATCTTTTGTTATGATAATTACGGCTATCGTGTGCAGGCAGGGAGTGATGATATGATAAAGGTGATAGCGTCAGATATGGATGGGACACTTCTGAATTCAGAGCATACGATTTCGAAGCGAACCTATGATATCATACAGAAAGTACAAAGGGCGGGAATCCGTTTTATGATTGCTACAGGGAGGGATTTCCCGTCGGCGTCGGATACATTGAAGAGATTTCCGCTTTGCTGTGACTGGGTAACGGGCAGCGGAGCTGAGATTCGGAATGAAGCGGGGGAGTTGTTGCAGACAATTCCGATGGATCCTTCCTGTTTTGGAGAGATTGTTTCCTGTGTACGTCAGTTTCCGGCGTCGATTCGATTTTGCACGACAGGAAGGGATCTGGTGTTGACCGAGTCAGAGGATTTGGAGGGGCAGATCCTGGAGGAGTCGAGATTGTTTTTCGGCGGCAGCAGGGATGAGGAGATCCGGGCCACCGAGCAGTTTCAACAGTTGATGAGGCGGATGAACCGGGTGAAAAGTCTGGAGGAGCTTCTGGAGAAGAAGATACCGATCTATAAAGTGTTCATTACTGCGAAAACCGGGGAAGTGATTCAGGATATCTGGAAAGAAGTGGAACGGATTCCGGGACTTGCAGTGGCGTCTTCCTTTTTCAACAATTTGGAGCTGACAGATGAAGAGGCACAGAAAGGACCGGCAATTTTACGTTATATTGAAAGCCTGGGGTACAAGAAGGAAGATGTCATGGTTCTGGGAGACAGTCTGAATGACCTTTCTATGTTCCGGGCAGGATTTGGCGCGGCGGTTGCCATGGCGAACGCCCATGAGCAGATTAGGGAGGCGTCCGGTTTCCTGACAAAGAGTAACGACGAGGATGGTGCGGCTTATGCAATGGAGCTTGTACTGGAAGGGAAATTGGATTTACTGAAAAAAGAAGGAATCAAATAGGAAAATGATAGGTGCATACGGGGCAAGGAATTGTTTTGCGAAGGATAAGTGATGCACAAGGAGGGAAGAGAGATGACAGAGAAGAAAGGTTATACAGAAGAAAATGCAAAGACCATCGATCAGTGGGTGGATGATGGCTGGATCTGGGGGATGCCGATCTCTCACGAAGTCTATGAACGGGCAGTGAAAGGTGACTGGGATATGGTGCTGACGCCGACAAAACCGGTGCCGAAATCCTGGTTTCCACAGCTTTCCGGCAGCCGGATTCTTGGACTTGCCTCCGGGGGAGGACAACAGATGCCGATTTTCGCCGCATGTGGCGGTATCTGTACGGTGCTGGATTATTCAGACCGGCAGTTGGCAAGTGAGGAGATGGTTGCCCGTCGGGAAGGATACGAGATTGAGATCGTGAAAGCGGATATGACAAAGAAATTTCCGTTTGCGGACGAGACGTTTGATCTTATTTTTCACCCGGTTGCTAACTGCTATGTGGAAGAGGTTCTTCCTATCTGGAAAGAGTGTCACCGGGTATTGAAAAAGGGTGGTGTTTTGCTGGCAGGAGTGGATAATGGAATCAATTATATTTTTGACGAGACGGAAACCCGCCTTGTGCATGGACTACCATACAATCCGTTAAAAGACCCGGTGCTATATCAGGAAGCGATGCAGTGTGGGGATGGAATTCAGTTTTCCCATACGATAGAAGAGCAGGTGGGAGGGCTTTTGCAGGCGGGATTCAGACTGACTCACCTATATGAGGACACCAATGGTGAGGGCAATCTGCATGAATACGGCATCCCAACTTTTTTGGCGCTGCGGGCTACAAAAGAGAAGTAAATTTGGGCAGACAAGGGAGAGACATACATGGCGGAAATTTTGTTGCTGGAAGATGAGGAAAGTGTCAATCGGGGGATTGAGTTTACATTGAAAAAAGAGGGTTACGAGGTCGAAAACGCCGGGACAATTCGGGAAGCATGGGAATTGTTTCAAAAGCAGGAACCAAAGCTTATGATCTGCGATGTGAATTTGCCGGACGGGAGTAGTCTCGATCTGATCCGGCGGATCCGCAAGACCAGTTTGGTTCATGTGATTTGCCTGACAGCTATGGATACGGAGATAGATCAGGTTATGGGCTATGAAGCGGGAGCGGATGATTATATCACGAAGCCGTTTAGTCTGTCGGTGCTCGTTTTGAAGGTCAATGCCTTTTTCAAGCGGTACCAGAAAAGTCCGGCAGACGAGCTGGAGTCGGGAGATCTGCTCTTTTCCATGTCCCGGATGAGTGCCCGAAAAGGACAGGAGGATATTTCCTTTACAAAAAATGAGTGGAAGATGCTGAAGCTGTTTTTGGAGCACCCGAAGCAGATTCTGTCCAAGAATCAAATTCTGGAGCAGTTGTTTGATTTGGACGGTGAGTTTGCTGACGAAAATACTGTAGCGGTCAATATCAGGAGACTGCGGGAGAAGATTGAGCCGGATACGGCGCATCCACAGTACATCCGCAATATCCGGGGACTTGGATATATCTGGGATCAGAATTGTCAAACAAGACAAAGGAGCAGCGTATGAGGTGGGACACAAAACGGTATATCACAGAACTTTTCATCGGGTTTCTTGTGGTTGGGATGGTCGCCGGGATGCTGATTTTCCGGGAATACGAGACGTATCTTCATTACCTTTCCATAGAGGCACAGTTGATTGCGTCGGACGATCCGAAAGAGGAAGTGTTCCAGATTTTAAAAGAGGGCGAGACAATGGGCTCTGACAAAGGGCGTGAGATCTTAAAGAAGTATGGATACGAGACGGCCGCAGATAACCGGGAGGGAGTGCGGATGATGAAAAACAGTGTCTGGATTGCCGGTGGAGCTTTTGTTGTCTGGCTTGGTTTTGCAGTCATTTTGTACTTTGAAAAGCGCAGGAACAGGCAGGAGAATTTGGCACAGAGCCGGAAAGTGTCGGAATGGCTTGTCAGGATCCGGGAGGGGGTATACCGTCAGGATCTCATGGATTGGTATGAGGAAGATGAAGTGGACAACCGGCTTTTGGATGAGCTGGAATCTCTTGGAAGCTATGTGGAAATGGTGGAAGAGCAGGCGCACAAGGAAAAAGAAGAGACAAAAACGCTTGTCACCGATATTTCCCATCAGCTTAAAACTCCGGTAGCGGCGCTTCATTCCTGTCTGGAAATTTTGAAAAATCAGGATCTTACCGTGGAAGAGCGGAAGGAGTTTGAAAGCCGCCTGGAAAGACAGATGAAGAGTCTGGAGCAGTTAATCGGGGCGCTGGTCAATATTTCACGGCTGGAGACAGGCATGATTGAATTGAAGCTGACGAAGGGGAGGGCCTTTGATGTTCTGCTGGAAGCGATCAACCGCATATGGGAAAAAGCGAGGAAGAAAGAGATTGAAATCGAGATGGATGCGGAAGATGGTCTGGAGGAGATCCTGATTTTGCGGGATCCGAAGTGGCTGTGTGAGTCCTTGATTAATGTTCTGGATAATGCTGTCAAGTACAGTCCCGTTGGATCCACAGTCACAATCCGGGCGGCCACGACCGTGTCTTTTCTTCGGTTGGAAGTAAAAGATGAGGGAATCGGAATTCCACGGGAAAATTACCACAAAGTCTTTCAGAGGTTTTACCGGGGCGTGGCACCTCTGGTTCAGAAAGAGGAGGGTTCCGGAGTAGGGTTGTATCTTGCAAGAAAGATTATCGAGGGTCACAACGGTACGATTTCTTTGGATGCACGCAGGATGACAAAGGAACCGGGTTCCGTGTTTGTGATACAGCTTCCGCTCTAGTAAAAGAGAAGTCTTACAAAACTGTAAGGCTTTTTTTTATTTTTTGAAAGGAAAATGAAAGACTTAGATGATATGATAGGAGACAGAAAAGAAAGGAAAGGAATCAGATGATATGGATAAGATTTTGAGAACAAAGGATTTGTGTAAATATTATGGAAGTGGGGAGAACGAAGTAAGGGCGGTACAAAACGCCAACATAGAGATACAGAGAGGGGAGTTTGTTGCGATTGTGGGGAAATCCGGTTCTGGAAAGAGTACCCTGCTCCACATGCTTGGTGGGCTGGATACGCCGACAAGCGGGAAAGTGTTTATCCGTGGAAAAGACATTTTTTCCTATAAGGATGATGCGTTAGCTGTTTTCCGCAGAAGAAAGATCGGCTTCATTTTTCAGTCGTTCAATCTTGTCTCTTCCATCAATGTGTGGGAAAACATAGTACTCCCGATCGGCTTGGATGGGCGGAAAGTGGACGAGGAGTTTGCCATGGACATTGTAAAAACACTGGGTCTTGAGAAGAAACTCCACAATCTTCCGAATACCCTTTCAGGAGGGCAGCAGCAGAGGGTAGCGATTGCAAGAGCTCTCGCATCCAAGCCTGACATTCTGTTTGCCGATGAGCCGACGGGAAATCTGGATTCCAGGACGAGTGACGAAGTGATGGGACTTCTTCGGATGTCAGTAGAAAAATACGGACAGACATTGGTAATGATTACTCATGACGAAGATATTGCCCAGATTGCGGACCGGATTCTGGTGATCGAAGACGGAAAGGTGGAAGAGTTAAGATGAAGATGATAACAAGACTTGCAATTAGTAATAACAAAAAGAATAAAACAAGAAGTATCCTCATCGTGCTTTCGATTTTCCTTACGACCGTACTTCTTTCTGCGATTGCAACTTTCGGGTATGGAAATATAAAATTTCAGAGAACCAACGCACGGGAATTTTACGGATCTTATTATGGCTCCTATGCGGGCGTCACCGAGGAACAAATCCAGGAGATGCAAAAGAGAAGTGAATTTGACCGTATCGGTAGAGCAGCGACTGTTGGAACAATAAAAAATGAGAGGACCATTTCTATGGTCTGGATGGATGAGGAAACGATTGATCTGGCAAACCTTCAAAAACAGCTTGAAACCGGAGCGTTTCCAAAAGCAGAAAATGAAATTGTGGGACAGAAAGCAATGTTTGAGCGCCTTGGCTATGAGGATGCCAAAGTCGGGGATACAGTAGAAATCCCATTCCGAAGAAATACCAATGAAACATATCAAACCAAGGAATTTGTGATCAGTGGAATTCTCAGCCAGACAATGGAAGAACAGGAAAACCAATCCTACAGCGCGTATGTTTCCAAGGATTGCTTTGAATCGCTCTATGCGCCGGAAGAACGGACGTACAGTACCTATTTTTCCTTATCTGATCATGTGAGTGTGGATTCCTCTACTTTGGAGATGACGATCAAAGATCTGGCAAAAGAATGTGGTATCAATCCGGAACGCGCGTCGGAGAATTCCTATTTCGCCATGTGGGTGCTGGATCCGGGAATGGAAATGATTGCAGGCTGCGCGATGATCGCACTGGTGGTCATATTCTTTGCCGTAATGGTGATCTACAATATTTTCCAGGTAGGGCTTGTACAGAAAATTCAGGAGTATGGAAAGATACGGGCGCTTGGCGCGACAAAGAAGCAGATGAAAAAGCTGGTGTTCCGGGAAGGAATGATACTCACGATTTTGGGAGTACCGGCCGGACTTGTAGTAGGGACGTGGATTTCTATCGCCTTTATGAACTTCTGGTTCAAGGAGAGCCAGACGTTTGGCGATGGAGTGCAGGTCAATATGATTTCCATTCCGATACTTGTACTCTGTGCGGCAGCGGCAGTCATCACTGTTTGGATTGCGTTGAAACGTCCTATGAAAGTGATTTCCAGAATCTCCCCGGTAGAGGCAATCCGTTTCCAGGGAAACCAGAAAAAGAATAAAGGCATCCGCAAAGGGAAAAAGCAGATGGGTGTGAGGCAGCTAACCGAGGCAAATATGGCGATGAACCGAAAGCGTACTGCCACTACTATCATTTCTATGGGGCTTTCCTGTGTGCTCTTTGTCGTAGCCGCCAATTTTACAGGAAACGTCAGTACAAGATACGACGCCAGAAAACAGGTCCCGTACGGACAGTTTCAGATTGATCTCACCTACAGCACCAGTGATACCGCCTATCCGGAGAACAATCTGGATGCTATTTTAAAAGATAATCCATTGGATGAGGAATTGGTGGAACAGATCAAGGATATCAGCGGTGTGACGGACGTACAGGTGCGCTACATGATGTATGCGAAGGACAAGAAAGGAAATCTCCAGTCCATTGGTGTTCTGAATAAAAAACAGTTTGAAGACGAAGCATACCAAGGATCCTTAAAGGGAACGGTTGATTACGAAAGTGCTTCCAGCAATGACGAGATTCTTTATGGTTGGAGCTATTTTGTGGAAGATAGCGGATATAAAATTGGGGAGACCGTCTCCATGAACATGGCAAATGGAAGCGGCGAGGCGCCGTTTGAAGGCAAACTGGCAGGAGCATTTGGAAGCACCAACTATGACTGGTGCATTACCGACAAGACTTACGAGAAGATGGGACTTTCAGGGAAAAGCATCAGTACGATTTGGGTGGACTGCCGCCCACAGGACTGTAAGGATGTGGAATCTGGGCTGCAGACACTCCTTGATAAGAAGCAGCATTACCAGTTTAGCACCTACCAGGGAACATTAAAGACATCAGAAAGCACCCTCGGTATGTTTGAAACCCTTGCATACGGATTCCTTCTTCTTGTGGGGCTTATCGCCTTTATGAACATGGCAAACACTATGATTATCAGCATTGTTACACGAAAACGGGAACTGGGTGTGATGCAGGCACTAGGAATGACAAACAGTCAGATGAACAGTATGCTCCGAAGCGAAGGGATTTTCTTCACCGCGGGCAGTATCCTTGTTTCGCTCCTTGTCGGGATGCCGGCTGGTTATGCGCTCTTCTGCTACGGGAGGGATCACGGATACTTCGGGCTCGACGTTTACCATGTCCCGGTGGTGGAAATTATGGCAATGGTCGTTATTTTGGCGGCATTACAGATTTCACTCTCTTTCATCCTGAGCAGAAACATTAAAAAAGAATCCATCGTAGAACGGATTCGTTATCAGGAATAAATCGGCAGTAGATTTGTAAATCAGGGACATATTCCGATACAAACTTCGGTGTAGCGGGATATGTCCCACGTCTCTCTTGGTACTTCAACGATAATAGGGATTGTATCCTCCTCTTAGAAGTTTTATAATAGAACTTATGTGAAAAGGGGGATTACAAATGAGAGGAAAAGAGAAGGTGGACAGATCTGGTTATTTGTTTAGTAACCGGGATCTGACGGCGCTTTTGATCCCTTTGGTGATCGAGCAGCTTCTGTCGGTGCTGGTCGGAATGGCGGACAGCATTATGGTAGCAAGTGTCGGGGAAGCCGCTGTTTCTGGTGTGTCTCTGGTAGATAACATCATGGTGCTGTTAATTAATGTGTTTGCGGCACTGGCAACAGGTGGTGCTGTTGTGGCGGGACAGTATCTGGGACAGAAGCAGAGAAAGAAAGCAAGTCAGGCGGCGACGCAGTTGATCTGGTTTATTACGATCTGTGCGGTAGTTATCACGATTTTGATTTATCTGTGTAAATCATGGATTCTTCATGGGGTGTTTGGCAAGATCGAGGAGGATGTTATGCGCCATGCGGATATTTACCTGATGATTGTGGCGGCATCAATCCCATTCATTGCCCTGTACAATGGCGGAGCTGCGATCTTTCGGACAATGGGAAATTCGGAAGTATCTATGCGGGTATCCATGATTATGAATGTCATCAATGTGACTGGAAATGCAGTGCTGATTTATGGTTTTCACCGGGGGACAGAAGGCGTGGCAATTCCGACTCTCATATCCAGAATGACAGCGGCGATTTTGATTGTAATGCTCTTAATGCGTCCGGATCAGGTGGTATCCATGGAGCGTTCGCTTTCTTATCGTTTCGACTGGAAGATGATTAAAAGTATTTTGAAAATCGGAATTCCAAATGGCCTGGAAAACAGTATGTTTCAGCTCGGAAAGATCATCGTCCTAAGTCTTGTGTCTACCTTTGGAACTTTTGCTATTGCGGCGAATGCGGTTTCCAATACGATTGCTTCATTTCAGGTGCTCCCGGGAATGGCGATCGCTCTTGGTGTGACGACGGTGATTGCCCGTTGTGTGGGTGCGGGGGATTATGAGCAGGTCAAATATTACACAAAAAAGCTGATGGGGATTACATACCTTAGTATGCTTGTAACAAACGGAATCGTTGTGCTTGTTCTCCCTTGGATTTTGAAAGCATACCATCTCTCAGAAGTCACGGCGGCTACGACAACACAGATTGTAACATTCTATGCGGTATGCAGCATTTTAATCTGGCCGTTGTCCTTTACGACGCCGGCCATGTTCCGGGCGGCAGGAGACGCAAGGATGTGTATGATTATATCGGTGGCCTCTATGTGGATTTTCCGTATCGTCTTCAGTTATATTCTGGGGCGCTATATGGGAATGGGGGTATTCGGCGTCTGGGTAGCCATGATCGTAGACTGGATCGCCCGCGCCGTCTGTTTCCTTCTCCGGCTGAAAAGCGGAAAATGGAAACATCAGGCTATCGTGTAACATGGAATTCGTAGGAGTACGCAGCTTTTCTAGCAGCCGGTAAAAGGACAAATGAAAGGCACAAAAAAGACGGCTGTTGTGACTGGCCCTGGAACCAGAGTACAACAGCCGTTTTCTGATTGTTGTGCTGGGGAGATCAGTCTCTCCTCAGATTCGGATTATGCCCGTTCTTCGCTCCATTTGAGGAAGTTCCCGGTATTGGCATCAATCTCGAATTCGTATTCTTTCTGCTGGTAAATAATATCTCCTTCATAGATATACTTTCCATCGTCACGGTCTAATTCCATTCTAAGATCCTGTTCTGTAGCACCCGGAACACGCTCTAAAGCGGCTGCTTTTGCGTCTGCTTCGGAAATCTGAACATTTACATTCTGGGTAGTTCCACTATTGTTCTGCCCGCTATTCTGTGTGTTGTTCTGTGCATTACTCTGCGTGTTGTTCTGTGCATTACTCTGGGTATTATTTTGCGTCTGACCCGCATCAGTGCCGTTGGCCGCGGCGTTGCTGTTTCCATTGTTGTTTAGATTTTCCGTGCTGTAATTAAGAATCTCTCCGTCTTTTGCGTTGATCTCGTATTCATATTCCGTATTGTCAGATGCAAACTGGATTTCGTATAATGTTCTTCCATCGTCCCGGTCTTTGGAGGACTGAAATCTGGAAATATCGGATTCAGACACGCCCGCGTCTTGGAGGGCGATTTCTTTTGCCTTGGCTTCACCGATATCGCTCCCGCCGCATCCTGCAGCGAGTCCGAGGAGCGCGAGGGTAAGGGTTGTAGTAACAATCAATCTTTTTTTCATAATAAAATCTCCTTTCTATCTCTTCCCGATCGTTTCGGGTTCTTCTTTGTTGTTGATATCAGTATAGTATCCCAAGATTAAAGAAAGATGAAAGAATTAAAAAAATTTTTAATTTTTGTCTGCTCTATTTGTATCTTCAGAAATGCGATTGTATTTCCTGGCGGAACTGGCTGGGCGTTGTGTGATAAGCCGCCTTAAACTGTTTTATAAAATAGGAGCAGGAGGAAAAGCCGACTGCTTCGCTAATATCCTGGACGCTCATCGCAGTCGTCAGGAGCAGCTCCTTACCTTTCTCCAGCCGGATCGTCGTCAGAGCCTGGATCGGCGTGACATGATATGAATTTTTCATACACCGGATCATGTGAACTGGATGGAAATTAAATTTTCGAGCCAGATCCTGCATAGTAAAGCTAGTGTGATAATGATTTTGCATATACTGCATAATTTCGGCCGCCAGGTCGTCAGGCGCGTTACTGAATTTAGAATCGGTGTTAAGCAGATTCAGGATATTCAGAAAGTGTTGCTGTTGTTGAAGCGGGTTGAGCCGGGTTCGGAATTTTTCGGTAGCATTACTGTATTTATTAATCGAAAACATCAGAAGCGGTTCAATAAAACTTCTTAGAAGTTTCCCTTTTTCCTCGGTAAGCTGTATGTATTTAGGAAGAGTAATATAAAACATCGTATCGCGGAATAATGATTTATTGACAATCTTTTTAGCAGGATGAAGGTGTTCGGATTCATAGTAGGAGCCTGCGCAACCCATATGCAGCCAGTAGAATTTCGTCTCAGAATCACACAATTTATATCCTTGATGAATTTTGTCCGGGGACAAAATAAGGAGTTGATTTTCGTCTATTATATAATGTTGATTTTCTTCCATAAGATAGAGACGGCCGGAAACAACAAACAGCATATCAAATACTCCGATAGAAGATCGTTTTTTGTGTCTGTCTCCCCGTCTATATAGTGCTTCTCCCGCAGAAATAAAGTGAGGAGTGGGAGGGCTTTCAAAATGCATATAGATCATAGAAGGACTCCTTTCTGAAAAAGAGAATGTTAAAAATATTATATTATATAAATAAATTTATGCTAAATTTATCATAGAAACATGTTAATAGTATACATTGAATTTCTTATGTGCGCAACCTATAATCTGAATATAGAAGAGATATTTAGCTAAATATTGACAACAAAGCGACAAATGAAGAGAAGGAGGAAAGATTATGAAAAAACGAAGAAACAGACTTATTTCTATTGCACTGAGTATTGGGCTTTGTGCCGGCTTGGCAGCATGTTCGGGAAATAGCGGCAGTTCGGATTCCGGCAAAAAAGAGGATGGAAAGACCGAAGTTACAATCTGGATCAGAGAGCAGATGGAAGCACCGGTGACAGCAGCGGTTGAACAGTATAATAAGCAGCAGGATGAAGTGCAGGTAAACGCCGTGGTTTATCCGGATTCAGAACTGACGGACCAGCTTACCCTTGCGATCTCCTCCGGAGAAGTACCGGATATTGTATCTCTGGATGATATTCTGGCGCCATATTACAATTCCATTTCCGCGCTGTCAGATGTATCGGAAGAGTTTGAGGCACTGGATTTTAAAGATGCGTTCAGTGAAGGAATGGTAGAGCTTGGACAAAGTGACGGTAAGCAGTATGCGATTCCGTTTGCGCCGGATGTTTCCGTTATGTTTTACAACAAAGAACATTTTAAGGCAGCCGGACTGGACCCGTCCAAAGGACCAGAAACCTGGACAGAGCTGGTTGATTACGCACAGAAGCTGACGAGGGACGGACATTATGGGTACACTTACGCGGGCGGCGGTGAGCAGATGTTTACGTTTGTTCCGTTTATCTGGAGTAATGGAGGAGATTTGTTGAGTGAAGATGGGAAAACCTGTCTTCTCAATCAGCCGGAGGCCGTAGAAGCTCTTGAACTTTATAATGATTTGACGAATGAGTACCATGTGACTCCGAAGGGCGTGACGACTTATTCCTGGTCGGAATCCCAGGATGCTTTCTTAAGCGGTAAGGCAAGTATGACAATCCTTGGAAATTCTCAGCTTTATACTTTCCTGACAGAGTATCCGGACTTTGACTTTGGAGTATCACTGATTCCGAGATCAGACGACGGAGAATACTCCTCTTTTGGAGGCGGCGATTTGATCGCTATTATGGATCAGTCTAAACATAAGGAAGAGGCATGGGACTTTGTGGAATATGTACTGAGTGAAGAAGTGCAGGTAGAGCTGTTTGCAAAGAACGGTCTGCTTCCGGCAAGAACAGATTTGTTTGACAATGAATACTTCAATGAAAAGGCTGAGTATTATGATGTGCTGAAACAGGCGCTGGAAGTATCGAGAGCTTCCAAATCAGAAAAATATAATGAGATGAACCAGCCGCTTGTTAATGCAACACAAAGCTGTCTGATGGGAAAGGCAACGGCCAAGGACGCCTTTCATAATGCGGCAAAGGAAATCGATGATATTATGAATTAGTGCAAAAAGAGTGCCTGGAAAGCAGAATAGTCCGGAAAGGCACTCTTTCCTGAATACAACAAGGAGGTGCAACATGAAAAACAAAAAAGGGAAACTGCACAGATCCGTGATTCCGTTTCTCTTCATCTGCCCGGTGATTGTGATGAACCTTATATTTTTCTGTCTTCCGTTTTTACAGTCGCTTGCCATGTCGTTTTTTGAATGGCCGCTGCTCGGTGAAAAAACATTTGTGGGACTGGGAAACTATCAGACACTGTTGGCGGACGATCAGTTCCGGACGTCGTTGCTCTTTACAATGAAGTATACACTGTTTGTCACACCGGCACTGTTTCTCATGGCGTTTATTCTTGCTCTTCTGATTGATGGGAAGTTTAAGGGTGTGACGCTGTTTCGGACCATCTATTTTTCACCGGTCGTCATTTCTATGACGTCCTGTAGTCTGATCTGGCTTTGGATTTATAACGATCTGTATGGAATTTTGAATTATATTCTTCAGAAGCTTCATATCATTGATGAAGCAATTCTGTGGATGGGATCAGAAAAGACTTCACTTCCGGCGATCGTATTTATGATTACGTGGAAGATGGCAGGATTTTCGATGCTCATTATTCTGGCAGCCTTTCAGTCTGTGGACACAGAGGTTTATGAGTCCGCCGCGATTGATGGCGCATCCAAAGCCAGACAGTTTTTTCATATTACATTACCGATTATCCGTCCCCAGGTGGGGCTTGCGCTGATCATGTCTGTAATAGGATCGGTACTGGCCTTTGAACAATTTCTGATTATGACAAAAGGTGGACCGACGGAGACAACTACGACGCTGGTACATTATATTTATAATACATCGTTTAAATATTATAATTTTGGATATGGATCTGCCATGACGATTGTGCTGCTGCTGATCATGTTGGCGCTGAGTTTTGCTCAGATGAGACTTTTGAAAGATCCGACAGAATAGAGGAGGTGCGGCATGAAAAGAAAACATCGAATGGCAAAATTCATCACCAATTCGATCCTGGCATTGATTATGTTAATGCCGCTTTACTGGACGTTTATAACAGCATTGAAAGATAAAAATGAGATTTATGAGCAGCCACCAAGCCTGTTTCCGGAAAGAATCAGTTGGGGGAATTTTCAGGAAATTCTCATGAGGAATGACGGCGTATTTTTGACTTATCTGAAAAATTCCATTGTGACGACCGTGTTGACTATGATTGTTGTAGCCATTGTCAGTCTGTTGGCAGGATATGCGTTTTCCAAACTGAAAGTAGCAGGAGGGCGCATTTGGATGTTACTGATTATTGCGGCGTTGATGATACCATTTCAAACCCTGATGATTCCGCTTTATTCCATTATGGCAAACCTGCATTTGACCAATACGAGGCTTTCCATGATCCTGATTTATGCCACGTTTCAGACCCCGTTTGCGGTATATATGATGAAAAACGCATTTGATATGATCCCGGATGGGCTGCGGGACGCGGCGAAAATTGATGGAGCAGGGGAGATGACGGTATTCTGGAGAGTCATGATGCCAACGACCTGGTCATCGATCGCAACGATTTTCATCTATTCCGCCTATACGACGTGGAATGATTACCTGATTGCGGTTGTATTTGCAAATAATGAAGCGATTAAGACATTTAATGTAGGATTGACGAATATGGCCATCGGACAGTATGGAACGGAATGGGGACTTCTGACAGCCGGTTCCCTGATTGGTCTGGCGCCCATTATGGTGTTGTTCGTATTTTTACAGAAGTACTTTATCAAAGGGATGCTCGGCGGAGCAATCAAATAGACAATGGAGGGAAACGCAGGTATGAAAAAAATGCAGATGATGGGGATCAGGGAAGTGATGCCCCTGGGCTGGTTAAAGGAGCAACTAAAAATTCAGGCAGGAGGCCTTTCTGGGAAATTGCATGATATGTGGGACAGTCTGGGAAGCTATAGCGGATGGCTTGGAGGAACAGGTGAAAACTGGGAGCGGGCGCCGTATTTTTTGGATGGAATTATCCCGCTTTCCTGGTATCTGGATGACGAAAAACTAAGAAAGACCGCAGAGAAGTTTATAGACTGGACGTTACAGAGCCAGGATGAAGAAGGAAACTTTGGACCCAGGGCAAGTAAGGAAGACTGGTGGTCCAGAATGGTAATGCTGAAGGCCTTGATTCAGTATTATGAAATCACGGAGAAACCGGAGATTCTTGTTTTTATGCACCGGTATTTTCATTATCAACGAAAGCAGCTTCCAAATCGGCCTTTGGAAGGCTGGGGGAAAGCAAGAGCCGCAGATCTTCTGGTCTCGATAAAATGGCTCTATGAAAGAGATCCTCAGCCGTATCTGAGAGATCTGGCAAGTCTGGTAATCGACCAGGGAGAGGACTGGAATGATTTTTTCTCAAATCTTCCATTTGTGAGACCGACGGAGTGCTATTATAATTGGAAGAAGCTGGAGTTTTTCTCTAAGGATCTTCTGATGGATCTGATGCAGTTCCACCAGACACATATTGTCAATGTGACGATGGCCTTGAAGTATCCGGCACTGGTGACTTATTTCCAGGATCAGGGCGGAGAAGAAATATTAGAAAAGGCGATCCAGGATCTGACCCGGTTTCATGGCGTTGTTACAGGTGCTGTCAATGGGGATGAGCATCTGGCAGGGAATGATCCGGCCCGTGGAGCGGAGCTTTGCTCGATTGCGGAGTATATGTTCAGTTTGGAAATGAGTCTGGAGATCTTTGGAGATCCGAAATATGGGGACTTACTGGAACGGCTGGCCTACAATGCGTATCCGGCTATGTTTTCGGAAGATTATACGGGACATCAGTATCTCCAGCAGGCCAATCAGATTCGGGCAACAAACGAGGAACGTCCTTGGTTTAATAATGAAAAAGACTCCAATACATACGGCCTGGAGCCCAACTTCGGATGCTGTACGGCGAATATGCATCAGGCTTGGCCGAAGCTTGTGCAAAGTCTCTGGTACAAAGAAGGGGATACGCTTGTTTCTATGGTGTTTGCACCTAGCCGGCTGTGTACAGGCGAGGGCGAGGAAATGATTGAAATAGAAACAAAAACGGACTATCCGGCGGGACTTCAAGTAGAATATCTTATTCACAAAGCAGGGAATGTGCCGATAAAGTGGAAAATACGGATTCCGGGGTGGTGTGGACGATTTCATGTTACGATCAATGGCGAAGAAGAGGCCGTGCGGACACAAGACGGCTTTCTGATTCTGGAAAGACAGTTCCAGACAGGGGATGTGGTGACAGTAGCTTGGGAGGCTCAAATCAGATGGTCGGCCTGGTATCGAGACAGCATTGCTATCGAGAGAGGGCCTCTTGTCTTTGCCTTGAATATGCAGGAAAATTGGAAAGGATTCCGGGAATGTGGAGGAGTCACAGACTATGAGGTGACATCGGACACACCATGGAACTACGCTCTTGCGAAAGAGGGAGAAGTCAAAGTATTGGAACAGATGATGGGGAGAATCCCGTTCCAGAAAAACCATCCCCCGGTTGTATTGAAAGTAAAAGCCAGAAAAGTCAAAGAATGGAAAGCGTATGGGGGGAATACGGGAACCATTCCGACCAGTCCGGTGCGTACAGAAGAACCAGAAGAGGAGATCACGCTGATCCCATTCGGTTGTACCCATTTACGCATTTCACAATTTCCATATTATGAATAAGACAGGAAAATGAGTCCTCCGGAAACCAATCCGGAGGATTTTTACTGTAAAAGTATTTATAAAATCATAATAAAGATATTTGGGAAGAAAGGATCATTTCTTTTGGGACGAAAAGATGATATAATGAAATTGTGAAAGGAGGAGTTATTATGCGGATTTTCTTATGCGGCGGCGGAGACGGCGAGCAGACGCGAATGGCGAATCAGCGGCTGGATCAAATTGTGGATCACACGAAGCCGCTTCTTTACATCCCGCTTGCCATGGAGGGTAATTATGAAAGTTGTCAGAAATGGATCCAAGGTGAGTTGAGAGAGGTACGTGTGCCGGCGATTGAAATGGTGAGAAGCGTAGAGGAACTTTTCAAAAAAGAATTGGAAAAATACAGCGCCATATTTATTGGTGGCGGAAATACATACAAATTGCTGAGAGATTTGAAAACGAGTGGATGTTTTGGGAAAATCAAAGCGTATATTGAAAATGATGGAATTGTATTCGGGGGGAGTGCCGGGGCGATTCTTTTTGGATATGATATTGACAGTTGTGCAAGTATGGACAAAAATGAGGTTGGGCTCATGGATACAAAAGGATTTGATGTATTGAACGGGATGTCTTTGTTCGCCCATTACATGAATAAGAGTTCCTGTTTGTCGGAGAAAGAGAACGAAGCAAGAACAGTAGAATATACAAAAGCATTACTCCATTTTTCTGAAACCCGTGGTCCTGTGATTGCATTGCCCGAGGAGGATACACTTTTTCTGAACGGTTTAGCTATCGAGATCATTGGGGACAGCCCGTATTATCTATTTGAGAATGGAAATCGGCAGGAATTGCACCCGAAAATGTCAATCACATGGAAGAGAAACTAGAAACAAAATAAGAGGAACATGAATTTTGATTAAAGTTAGATTTTATGAAAAGGCGGATGACAGTCGCCTGAAGTTTGCAGTAATCATTACAAAGCATGATGGGAAATGGGTTTTCTGTAAGCACCGGGAGCGGGAGACGTATGAAGTTCCTGGCGGACACCGGGAAGCGGGAGAGACAATCGACGAGACGGCAAGGAGAGAGCTCTACGAGGAAACCGGGGCGACAGATTTTGATCTTTTTCCGGTCTGCGTATACTCGGTGGCGGCTGCATATGACAATGGGAAAGAGGAAGAAGAAACGATGGGGATGCTCTACACGGCGGAAGTAAGGGAATTTGAAACGGAGCTCCACAGTGAGATCGAGAAAATTTTGATTACAGAAGAGTTACCACAGGACTGGACGTATCCGGAGATTCAGCCAAGACTGATTCGGGAGATGCAAAGGAGGGAGAATCTGGAAATCCCGTCAAAATAGATTGTGACGTATCGGAAGAATTGTGTTACAATAATGGAAGAAAAATTCAAAGAAAGGGTGTGTACCGTATGACTCAGGAAACATTAAATTATGTAGTAGAAAAGACGAAAGAACTGATTGCCGCTCCATCATGCAGCCAGGAGGCAAAAGACGCGGCTCAGGCATGGCTTGACGCTGTCGGAACAGAGCATGAAGCCAAGGAAACGAAGAACTATATCGCTGAGCTTAAGGAGGACATTGTGACGGCAGATGGGCTTGTTGCATTTGCGGAGTCTGAGGCAGGTGCTCAGGTATTTGGTGTAGAAAAGGCAAAAGAAGTTGCAGCTCATGGAAAGGAGCTTGTTGCCCAGGGAAAGCCATACTGTGACTGCCCTGCATGTGCGGCTGTAGAAGCAATTCTTTCAAAAAAAGATGAGCTTCTGGTATAAATGAAATCATAAAGAAACATGATATTATCAGGGATGATGATTCTCCGGCCTTCTGAGAGTTGGCCGGAGATATTTTTCTTCGACGATTCTTGACACTGTCACCATGCTATTTTATGATAAAGACGTATTAAGGGGAGATCGATGATGAGTGAAAAACAATTAATAAGAAAGTTGAGAAAAATAACGGCTGTAATGATTGGTATCGGCGTTATTTTGCTTGTTGGAAGCGGTCTTCTTAACGCATCGTTGGGCAGAGTACAAAAGAGAACAATGACAAGTCAGATGATGTCGGAGGCTGAGGAATATCAGGCGGGTGTGCTCAGGAAAGTGAATTCGGATTTACAGACGCTGCAGACACTGGCGAGCTTTTTTAAATTCAGCAACACGATCGATAAAATCGACGCGGAGGCTTTTGCCAAAGGTCTCTATGAATCCAATAATCATAACAGCTTTATTCGGATGGGGTATTTCACACGGAACGGAGAGGGGATTCGTGTGACTGCCAATCAGAACATCGAAAGAGATCTTCGGGTGGAAAATCTGGAAACAAATTTTCAGGAAGTGATCGAACAGGCATGGCAGGGAGAAAGTGGAGTCTCCAAAATGTACTATGACGATTCGATGAAGAAGCAGGTGTTTGGCTATGCAGTGCCCGTTTATGATGGAGACGAGATCGTCGGAGCGCTTTGCGCAACCGACGGAGTCAGTGCGTTTCAGGAAATCCTGGATGATAAGACAACAATGAATGGCCATGGCCATATCCATATGATCGGCAAGGAAGGGAAGTTTTTGATTAGAACGGGAGAAAATCTTGTTGACAAAAAGGTAAGCAACATTTTTGAAGGAGACTATATTACCGAAAAGGAACAGAAGAAAATCAAAACAGCTATGGATGCGGACAAAGGTGTGTTCAGTGAGTTCGTATACGATGGGACGACGTACAAGATTTATCTGGAACCGGTGGGAATGAATGGATGGTATCTGTTTTGTGTAGATACGATGCATGGTCTCAATGCTCCGGTTTATCAGATGCTTCAGGTGACGAGGGTTGTGTTTATTACTTTGCTGGTGATGAATAGTTTTCTTATTTTTTATGTTTACACGATGCTACGGAAGAATAACAAACATCTGATCCGACTTGCCTATTACGATCCTCTTACCGGGGCGTATAATGCGGCGCGCTTCATACAGGAAATGACAACAGTGACGCAGGAGTCCGGCGAGTATAGCGTCGGAGTACTGAATATCCATCAGTTTAAGTTTATTAACGAAATTTTCGGAAGAGCACAGGCGGACATGCTTTTATGTTATATCAGGCAGGTTCTGGAGAGGAACATCCGGCCGGGAGAATATTTTTGCCGGGATACGGGAGATTTTTTCTGGATCATGCTTTTGGATCAGGACGAAGAAGTAATCAAAAAAAGAATATACATGATGATGAAGGAGATCAGCGCCTTTTCACTGGGGAAGCACCATAATTATCAGATTCGTCTTTATTGTGGCGTGGCGGTCCGAAGAGAAGACAGTTCCGCGGAAATGATGATGACGCACGCAATGTTTGCCCTTAAGACCGCAAAAGGGTCAGATCGGAACAACGTGTGGATGTACGATGTAGAAATACATGAACAGGAAATTCTGCAGAATTATATTGAGAGTCATATGTATCAGGCGCTGCGGGATGAGGAGTTTCGGATGTTCCTGCAGCCGAAGTTTGATGTAAGAACCGGGCGGATTGGAGGAGCGGAGGCGCTTGTCAGATGGTTTACGGAAGAGGGGAAAATGATTTATCCTAATCAGTTTATTCCCCTGTTTGAGAGCAATGGGTTCTGCGCCCGCCTGGATATGTATATGGTAGAACAAGTCTGTCGTCAGATACGGAAATGGACAGATGACGGGATAGAGCCGATCCCGATATCAGTGAACCAGTCAAAGCTCCTTTTTTATGAGGAGGATTATATCGAAAATCTCTGTGGAATTTTGGAAAAGTATCATATTAAGAGCGAACTTATTACACTGGAAATTTTGGAGGGGCTTGCGGTAGGAAATATGGAAGAATTGAATCGTAAAATCGATCTGCTGAAAGAAAAAGGATTCCGTATTTCCATGGATGATTTTGGAAGTGGATACTCGTCTTTTAATACACTTGGAAGGATTCATATTGATGAGTTGAAAATGGATCGGGTGTTCTTGTCTGCGATCACGGGAGAAGAGGGAAAGAGGCAGGAGATTATTATGGCGCAGGTAGTAGATTTGGCTAAGCAGCTTCAGATTTCGATCGTGGCAGAAGGTGTGGAGACAGAAGAGAACGAAGCATTGATCCGGCGTCTGGGATGCGACTATGGACAGGGATACTATTACAGCAGGCCGGTCAGTACGGTGGAATTTGATGAAAAGTATATGAAAATGAAAAAAGGGAGTACGGCTAATGAATCAAAAAGAAAGTGCAAGAATGACCTCAGACAGAAGTCCGGTTCTACAGACGTTGATTCAATTTTATGAATATGCGTTGAGCAGGCGGGACGTGAAACGGGCGGCAGAATTACTGACAGAAGACGTCTTTTTCGTGGGAACGGCAGAATCCATAGCTGACAGGCAGAATTTTGAGCGCTCTTTCAGGGAAAAGCTCCGCCATATACCGAACAGGACGTTATATGAGATTTCAGATTACAGGGAAAAAGCGCGAGGGGAGAATACATGGGACTGTACCTGTAAGATTCATCTGATTTTTCCGGACAGGGAAGAGCGCTACGTAGCGAAATTGACGGCTGTTGTACTGCGGGAGAACGGTGTTTACAGAATTTCTGTTCTACACAGGGGATATACCCAGAAAGAGGAGCGCTTTCCGTTCCACATTCTATCGGAGCCTATGGGAAAGCTGGATCAGATTACCAAAAGCGAGATCTGGGACATGATCTACGAGGCGATGCCTAATGGAGTGATCGGGGCATATGTGGAAGCGGGGTATCCGATCTATCTGGTGAGCGACAAGCTTCTGGAGCTGCTTGGATATACATACGAAGAGTTTATGGAAATAACCGAAGGCAATGTACTGAACCGCATCTGGAAAGAGGATCGGGAAGAAGTAATGGCCGCTGTGAAACGGCAGTGCAGGGAAGGAAGGGAATTTGAAGTCGAGTACCGGATGATGAAAAAAGACGGGAACTTCCTTTGGGTGTACGACAGAGGACGTATTATTGACATTCAGGGAGAAAAGATGGCGGTCATCAGTTTGATTGTGGATATTTCGGAAAATGTCCGCATTAAGAATCACCTGTTCGTGGAGTCCGTAACCGATCCGCTCACTGGACTTTATAACCGCAGGGGAGGAGAGGTTATGGTGACACAGCGGCTCGGAGGCGGGAATCCATATATTTTCCTGATGATGGATATTGACAATTTCAAAGCGGTCAATGATATTTACGGGCATCACGAGGGAGATGAAGTGCTGAAGTATATAGCGGACTTGTTGAGGAAGTTCTTCAGGCGGGGCGATGTGGTGATCCGGATCGGCGGGGATGAATTCGTCGTGTTTATTTACCCTTGCAGCAGCGTCGAGGCTATTGAGCAGAAGATTCAGAAGATCAGTGAGAGGTATCTGAGAAAGATTGAGCAGGAGTATCCACTGAGCCGATCCTCCCTGTCTTTTGGCGGCGTAAAATACAATCGCACAACATCTTTCCTTGAGCTTTATAAAAGAGCGGATCAGGTATTATATAAAGTGAAGCATAATTGCAAAGGACAGTTCAAGATTGTGGAGATGAAGATAGAATAAGGAAAATGAACTGGAAGAAAGACCTGGTAGAAGGGCGGACAGAATATGTGACAGGAGTGGTGTGATGTTTGGATATGTGACAGTATGTGAACCAGAACTGAAAATCAAGGACTTCCGAAAATATCGGTCCTATTACTGCGGTCTGTGCCAGACGCTGAAAGAGAAATACGGTTTTTCCGGGCAGATGACACTTACCTATGACATGACCTTTGCAATTCTACTTCTGACCTCACTTTATGAATGTGAGAGCAGAATAGAGCAGCACAGGTGTAAGGTGCATCCGGTGAAGAAGCAGACAATGAGGCGAAATGAAATGACTGAATATGCGGCGGACATGAATCTTCTGCTGGCGTATTATCATCTGGAAGACGACTGGGCAGATGAGAAAAAGGCAGCGGCGTTCTTTGGAAAGGGTGTTTTGAAAAGGAAAGCCTGTTTTATTATTGAGGAATATCCGCGCCAAAGTCGGATCATCCAAAAAACACTGCGGGCGATCCGTAAATGTGAAAAGGAGAATTGTACTGACCTGGACCGGATTTCCGGATATTTTGGCCGGATGATGGAGGAGCTTTTTGTCTATCAAAAGGATGTGTGGGAAAAGACACTGCGAAAAATCGGATTTTTCCTCGGCAAGTTCATCTATTTGATGGATGCCTATGATGATTTAGAGGAAGATAAAAAGAAACATTGTTACAATCCGCTCATTCCTCTGTCGGAGAAACCGGACTATGAGGAGAGGATCAAAAGGATTCTCTGTATGATGATTGCGGAGTGCAGTGCAGAATTTGAGAAGCTCCCGTGTCTTTTGGATGTAGACATTTTACGAAATATCCTGTATGATGGAGTGTGGAATCGTTATAAGCTGATTCAGATGAAAAAGAAGGAAAGAAAGGAACAGGAGAATGTCGAAAAATCCGTATGATGTTCTGGGTGTTCCCCAGAATGCATCTGACGAAGAAGTAAAAAAAGCATATAGAGAACTGACGAGAAAATATCATCCTGACGCCAATGTAAATAATCCATTGGCAGATCTTGCAGAAGAGAAGTTCAAAGAAGTGCAGGAAGCATACGATGAAATTATGAAAGAGCGTGCATCCGGCGGAAGTTCCAGCGGCTATTCTTATGGTGGAGGTTCTTCCTACGGTGGAGGGAGCACTGACGTGGAGATGCAGGCGGTTTTTAATTATATCAACAGCAGACGTTACCGGGAGGCATTGAATCTGCTCGACCGGATGCCGAACCGGACAGCGATGTGGTACTATGCGAGCGGAGCAGCGAATGCCGGGATTGGCAATCTGGTAGTGGCAAGAGAACATGCCGCCCAGGCAGTGAATATGGAGCCGAATAATGTGCAGTACCGCCAATTATTAAATCAGCTTGACTGGAACAGCAGAAGATATCAGAACAATCCATATGGAGGCGGTTATGGAGGAAATTCTTCCTGTGGTACCGGAAATATGTGTTGTGATCTGTGGCTTGCGGACAGCTTATGTGAATGTATGGGAGGAGATCTTTGTTCATGCATGTAAAAGGAAAGATGATGGCATTTTGCGGACTCTTTCTGGCGCTTTCGGTCGTATGTATGTCGCTTGGAAGCGTCATCGAGACGAACACACTGTTTCTTCTGGCAGCAGCTTCATTTTTCGTGGGGATTGTCATCCGGGAATTCGGGATGAAAGCGGGCGCGGCTTTTTATGTAGCGGACGTCCTGCTGGGATTTTTGATTGCTCCAAACAAGTTTTATGTCTTCTCTTTTGCGGCGATGGGACTCTATATCGTGATAATCGAGGAGGCATGGAGATTTCTGGGGCGATCTGCCAGCACTCAGCGCCAGTCCCTTTTTTGGGCGGTTAAGTACGTTGTGTTTAACGTTATGTACATTCCGATGCTGGTGCTTTTTGATGAGATTCTTCTCGGCGGAAAGAAACTGTCTTTCGCTATGACAGCAGGGATCTGGCTTGCAGGGCAGATTGCCCTGTTTCTCTATGACCGGGCATACGAGTATGTCCAGTCGCATGTCTGGACAAAGATCCGGGGAAGGATGTTTTAAAAGCTGAATATAGAAGAACTGGAAAATAGAACAGCCAGCCGAACCAAGGGCAGGACGCCGGTGCGGCTGGCTGTTTTTATATTTGTGGATTTATCATAAACCGGTGCAAATTTTACTTTGCAAGCTGGTAGATGGCTTCCAGATAGAGTTCCATCCAGGTATCAATCAGACGCACATGAAGCCCCTCATTCTTTTCGTGCATGGTGTTCGGCTGACCAGGAAGAAGTGCTCCAAAAGCGACGCAGTTTGGCATTGTCCGTGCGTAGGTACATCCCCCGTCTACTTCCGGCTTGGCGTTTATATCTCCGGTGATCCTTTTGTAAACATCCATCAGAGTCGTGACAAGAAAACTGTCACGTGGAATCAGGATAGAATCTGTAGCATACTCGTGTTCCAGAGAAAACGGGGTCTTTGCAATCGTTTTCTGGACAGCTAGTGTGACATCATGGCAGGAGTATGTAACAGGAACACGATTATCAATGGAAAGAATCAGTCTGTGATCTCTCACAGTCACTTTTCCGACATTAAAGGTCAGGGAACCGGATTCATTGTCTGAAAATCCTGCTCCGATGTGTTGCCCGGAGAGATCTTTTCCAATATATTTCATATAAAAATCAGCCGCTGCTCCAAGATCACCCTGGAGGTGCAGACAATCAACCGCAGCCATGGCACCAGTGATTGCATTGATTCCCATTTCCGGACGGGCAGCATGTGCCGCTGTTCCTGAAACAGTGAGATGAATCCCGTCCTCAGATGCCAGCATATCAAGTTTGCAGCCGTACTCTTTTTCAAGAGCAGACTGATTTGCGAGCAAATCAGAAAGGCAGGAAGATGGCAGGAGTACAGTAGCTGTTTCCGGTACGGAATTGACGGCATTGCCTCCGGAAAAAGAGATTTCCCCGGTAAGCGGCATGGTAAGTTCATATTGTAAGACGCCTTTTTCTGCGTATTTCAGCGGAAACTCAGCGTCAGGAGTGAAGGCGAGATCCGGGAATGGTACGTGTTTTTGGTTAAAATAGTAATCCATACATCCCCAGTTGGTTTCCTCATTCGTTCCTACGATCAGCCGGACTTTTTTGCCCAGAGGGATCTGTAAATCTTTCAAGATTTTCATAGCATAGAGACAGACAATGAGAGGTCCCTTGTCATCCAGCACGCCTCTTCCGTAGAGGATACCGTCAATGATTTCAGGAACATAAGGATCGCAGATCCAGCCTTCTCCGCATGGAACAACATCAGCATGACAGAGGATTCCCAATGTCTTTTCACCTTCACCAAATTCAATGTGTCCAGCGTAATTGTCGAAATTCTCAACATGAAATCCCATGTTTCTTCCCAGATCCAGCACATATTGAAGTGCTTTGGCGGGACCTTCTCCGAAAGGCATTCCGCAAGCAGGGCGTCCTTCTGTACTTGGAATGGAGACAAGTTGGCAGATACTTTTGATGATGTTTTCTTTTTCAGCTTGAATAGATTGTTTGAAATTCATAGGATACTCCTTTACATTTAAAATTACTTTACACTTTTTTTCGACTATATTAAAATAAAAACTAGAAAGATTCAGAAGGGGGTGTACATTTGAAGGAAAAGCACTATATTACGAGAAAAGAACAGGCAGTTTTGACGAAGAAAAAAATATTTGATACGACAATTTTCCTGATCCGGAAAAAAGGATACAGTAAAATAACGATTCGTGAAATCTGCCAAAATGCGGAAATTTCCGTTGGTACCTTTTATCTTTATTTTCTCTCCAAAGATGACATCCTTCTGGATTTATATTCCAAGGTAAACCAGAAGCTTCAGGACAGTGCGGCGATCCAGAACAATGATACACCGGAGAAAATGCTATTATTTTTAGTGAAAGCTTTTTGGGAACAACTGGAGGTCTCTTTCGAGAAAGAGCTTTTAAGTGAGATCTATCGAATTACGCTGTCACAGAAGAAAGACATGCTGCTTTCCGAAGGACAGCCGTTTTTCCAACTGCTTTGGGAGGCGTCAGGTTTGTTTTTGAAAGAAAAGAGCATTGGTGGAACAGCGGGTCCGGACCAGCTTGCAAAGTCGATAGCTGTAAAAATTCAGGGCTATCTCTTTCACTGGCTGGTCACGGAGGACATCTCTTTTTCCGAAACTAGAGAAGAATGTTTGGAAGATTTAAGGCAGTTCCTTACAAATCTTTACATAACCGGATAATATTGATAATGACTTCCACCGCTTTTTCCATTGTCTGGGCAGAGATATATTCAAATACGCTGAAGCCATTTTGTTCCCCAGAGAAGATATTCGGACAAGGGAAACCGTCAAAGGAAATGACAGCCCCATCTGTTCCTCCCCGCACGGGAACCAGCTTTGGCGTAATTCCGGCCATCGTAACGGCTCTTTTCGCGGTTTCCAAAATTTCCGGATGGTCGTCAATTTTTCTCTTCATATTCAGATAGTAATCATCAATCTGTACTTCAAAAGTACCTGCGCCATAGTGAAGATTCAGATATGAGGCAGTTTTGGCAAGAAGTTTTTTGCGTTCTTCATATCGGGCCGCACTGAAATCACGGATATGGTATGTCATAATACATTGGGATACGTCTCCACGGATATCACTGACATGATAATATCCCTCATAGGAGTCCGTGTTTTCCGGCATCTCGCTCTCCGGGAAACAGGAGATAAACTTATGTGCCAAAAGAACCGCGTTTTTCATCGTATTTCTGGCCACGCCAGGATGAATCCCATGTCCATGAATCGTTACTGTTGCGGTAGCCGCATTAAAGTTTTCAATATTGATTTCACCAAGCCCTCCTCCTTCGACTGTGAATCCGAAATCGGCAGGGATCTCTTTCAAATTGATATAATCTGTACTGTATCCTAACTCTTCATCAGGAGTGAATACAATATAAAGGTCACCGTGTTTCAGCTCCGGGTGCTCCGTCACGTAACGGACCGCTTCCATGATTTCTGTGATACCCGCTTTTCCGTCCGCGCCAAGCAGAGTAGTACCGTCTGTTACGATGAGATCTTCCCCTACATGGGAGAGGAGTTCCGGATATCTGGAAGGACTTAAAACCAGATTCTTACGTTGATTCAGGATAATGTCACCGCCATCATACTCTCTGACAATCCGCGGGTGGATATGTTCGCCGATGACCCAGGGATTCGTGTCAAGGTGTGCCAGAAAAGCCACAGAAGGCACGGGAGTGTCCAGATTGGATGAAATTTTTGCGTATAAGAAACTATTTTCATCTACCCGGACATCGGTCACTCCGAATTCTTTTAGCTCCTCGCACAAGAGATCAGCCAGAAGACGCTGATTTTCATTACTTGGACAGCAGGATGCCTGATCGTCCCCCTGTGTGTCGATGGATATGTACCTGAAAAAACGGCTGATTATTGGCTTCATAGTCATCTTCCCTTCTGTATACATTTCGGTTTGCATTTATTGTTTCTATCATCATATCACTAAATATAGATTTCAACAATAATGAGAAAAGAAACAGCCGTGGTATTTTCTGCTACCTCGCAAACAGCCAGATAATATTGCGGATGATCTCGGAAGCCTTCTCCATTGACTGAATGGTGCAGTATTCATAGATGGAGTGGGAGTTGGCGGATCCCATGAAAATATTCGGGCATGGAATTCCCATAAAGGAAATACTGGAACCATCCGTACCGCCGCGGATCGGAAGAATGACCGGTGTGACTTCTGCCATTTCCATCGCTTTGAGCGCATAGTCTTTTACTTCCGGATATTTTTCCACTTCTTTTCCCATATTAAAATAATAGTCATCTACTTCTACACAGAACGTGTTTTCACCATAATACTGATTGAGGTGGTCCGCAATTTCCTGTACCCGTTGTTTTCGGCGTGCATATCCCTCATCCGTGAAATCGCGCAGAGCGATCGTCAACTGGGCACGATCGACAGTGCCATTGATATCGGTGACATGATAAAAGCCTTCGTATCCATCCGTATTTACCGGACTCTCTCTCCATGGAAGATGATTGATAAAATCATTGGCGAGAAGGATCGCATTTTTCATTTTTCCTCTTGCTTCACCCGGATGGATTGCGGCACCATGGATTGTGACGATAGCAGTCGCGGCATTGAATGTCTCAAAGTTGATCTCACCTAACTCGCCGCCGTCCATCGTATAACCGTATTTGGCAGGTATATTCTCGATGGGAATATACTCTGTACTGTTTCCGATTTCTTCGTCCGGGGTAAAACAGATCAGGACGTCCCCATGAGGGAACTCTGGATGGGTGCAGAGATACTCTGCTGCATCCATGATTTCGGCTACTCCTGCTTTGTCATCCGCGCCAAGAAGGGAATTGCCGTCAGTTACAATCAGGTCTTTTCCGATGCTGTTTTGGAGAGAAGGGAATTCTTCTTTGCTGAGAATGATCTGTTTGTCCTCATTTAAAATAATGTCTGTACCGTCCCAGTTTTCTATAATTCTCGGATTTACATTGGCTCCGCTTTCGTCAGGCGCCGTATCCAGATGAGCGAAAAAAGCAACCGGCGGAACCGGGTGATCCTGGTTGGAAGGAATTTTGGCAAATACATAGGATTTATCATCCATCCAGGCATTCTCAATTCCAAGAGCCTTTAATTCATCTACAAGCATCTGGCCAAGGACAAATTCATTGGAGGAGGCCGGAACAGTTTCGGCTTCCCAGGTGGATTGTGTATCAATCCCGACATAGCGAAAAAAACGTTCTACAATAGGTTTCATGGAAATTCCTCCTTTATACCAGTCCCAAATATGGAGATACAATCATTACAACAGTTCCTACAAGTAGTAATACGGTGGAAAACTTAATGGAAAGTTTCAAAAAACGTTCATATGGTACATTTGTCAGTTCCAGAGTACCCATCAGCGGGGCATTTGGATAGACAACAAACCAGAAATTAAATCCTACCGTAAAGGCAGAAACAAGGAGCATCTGTCCGGCCTCGGTACCGATCGAAGAACCCGCAAACAAAGCCATTGCTACAGCGCCAAGTACCGGCATGGTAATACCGGAAGCGGAGCTTGTTCCAAGAGGAAGAAGTCCGACCAGAATGTAAGCAATAACGGCAGCCACAATAAATGCCCAGACCGGAACATCTTGAAGCGCGCTCTGAATCCAGTATACAAATGTGATTCCCATACCTTCTGTACTGGATCCCATGATTTCGGACACACCACGGGAGACGGCGACAATAATGGTAAGGGAACACAGATCACAGCATCCCTGTATGAAGTTATCTACAAAGTCTTTTAATGTCATTCGATTGACAAGAGCTACCAGTACCGAACCAATCAAAAATACAATAGAAAATTCATCAAAGTACCAGTCTCCCAGATAAGTAAACTTGTCCGCACCAAGGAAATTTCCAAGAGCCGGGACATGATCCATCATCCACATGGCAGGATAATTCACGACATCGTACATAGTTTTACCATCGGAGAGTTGGATAGAACTCCACGGAATATAGCCTAAAACAATAATAAGAACCATAAGACCGAAGATGATAAGAGAAATCACGCGCCGTCTGTTCAAGGGAAGAGCCCCATTCTCCTCCTTGCCGGAGCGAAGGTCTTTAATTCCGGTACAACCTGCGATGACAGAGCGTTCTTTATTCTTTTTGACAGTTTCCGCATACCGGATTACCATGAGTGTTCCGACAATATACATGACGATAAACAAAACCATACGCATGACAATACCGGTTCCAAGGGAGAGATCGGAATTACCGATGGCAGCCACGGCTGCGCCGGTAGCATACGGATTGACGACAGAAGCCATATTTCCGATGGCGGCGCCGCCGAAAAGAACCATGATTCCGGTTACAACATCATATCCGGCAGTCACACAGAGAGGAATCAACACGAGAGCGTATGCAGGGAGCTCTTCACAGGATCCGTATACGGTTCCCATCATGGCAAAGATAAACATCAAGATAGCGATCAATTTTTTTCCGCTCAATTTTTTCAGCAGTGCGCCGATTCCTGCGTCAATCGCCCCCGTTGCATTGATGATTGCCAGAAACGCACCGGAAATCAAAATGGAAAAATTGACGTCGGCTCCTGACTGGAAGCCTTTGATTGGGGCGAGAAACAGATCCCAGATTCCGGCCGGCTGAGTTCCGGCATTTTTAATCAGTTCCCCATTTTCTCCGGTCATGGTGTTGTAATGCACGACCTGTTCGCCGGCGTCATTGACAGTAACAGTGGACACTGGAACAAACCAGGTCAGTACAACGATAAAAGCCAACACAATAAAAAGAATGATGAGTGCAGGCGGTAAAGACAGTTGTTTTTTCTTTTTCTTTTCAGACATTTTTTCTTCCCTTCCTTTTTCTTGTTAGTTTTCCCAGTAGCGTTTTAAGAATTTCTCCGCATTTTCATAACAAATTCCCCCAATTTCAGAAGCGCTAAGTCCGTGCCTTTCCAGAGCCTGGATCAAGTAGGGCATGTCTTGGCAGCCCCGGATTTCCATGTCTTCTTCCACACCGTCAAAATCGGTTCCAATCGCCAGAACCTCATGCCCGCCAACATTTTGTATGTGACGAATATGTGGAAGCATGGCTTCGACAGTACTGCGCCCGGTTTTCTGCAAAAATTCTCCTCCGAAATTCAGACCAATAACGCCGCCTTTCTCCGCAATTTTCCGGATCATTTCATCCGTAAGATTTCTTGGATGGTTCAGGATTTCACGTGCATTAGAGTGGGAGGCAATAAATGGGCGTTTGCTGTGGCTAAAGACATCTTCAAATCCTCCATCGGACAGATGGGAGACATCGATGATCATACCTAGTTCTTCCATTCTGGAAACGACGTCCAGACCAAATGGCTTCAGTCCCTTTTGCCGGTACTTGGGAATGATATTGGGATAACCAATGCAGTTTTCATAATTCCAGGTCAGTGTCAGAATACGAATTCCCTTTTCGTATAGAGCATCTAACCGCATGAGATTGCCATCCAGAATTCCCCCTTCTTCGACGGTCAAAAATGCAGAGAGCAGGTGGCGCTTCCGATTTTCCTGATAGTCTTTGAAATTTCCCGCAAAAGCAATGTGCTCAGGATGGCGTTTGATTTCATGGTGCAGAATATCCGCCATGGCAAGGGCATCTTCGTAGAAACTGTCTTTTACACACGATCCCTCCAGCCATAAAAAACATGCGAAAAACTGTGCGGCATAACCTGATTTTAATAATCTGGACACATCGATTTGACCGTTGTTTTGCCAGAGTGATTCATTGGAATCCGGATGCTGAGCGATATCATACAAACGCATCAATGTGTCGCAATGAAAGTCAATAAGGTTCATGCGTCCCTCCTTTGTATGAAGTATTTCAGAGAACTGAACAAGTTTATTGAATGTATTCGGTGAACATGTTCAGCTATCTTGTAACAAGTATTTTATAATAGATTCGTTATTTTAGTCAATTAATTTGTTAAAAAGAAAGAATTTTTGTGAATTACTTATGAGAAGGTGGAAATAAATTTGGGTATTTAGACGAAACAGAACAGAACGCAAGGAAAAGGGGAAGCCTTTTGCTTGACCCCAAAAGCAAAGAGAGGTACACTTTTCTTAGTCTTATTTTTACGAAAGAGGAGTAGAAAGCGATGTATATTGCGGATTTACATATTCATTCTCGTTATTCCCGGGCGACAAGCAGGGACTGTACGCCGGAGCACCTGGATTTATGGGCGAGGAGAAAAGGAATTCATTTGGTAGGAAGCGGGGATTTCACACATCCGGCCTGGAGAGAGGAGTTAAAGGAAAAGCTGGAGTGGGATAAAAACGGATTCTATGTTCTGAAAGAGGAATACCGGATTCATGAAGATTCGGCGCCGGACGATCAGATCCCGCGGTTTGTGATTACCGGGGAGATCAGCTCGATTTATAAGCAGGACGGGAAAGTGCGGAAGGTACACAGTCTGATTCTGCTTCCCGATCTCGAACAGGCGGAGGTGATCTCCCGGAAACTGGAAGAAATCGGGAATATCCATTCCGACGGCAGACCGATTCTTGGTGTGAGCTGCCACGATCTGTTGGAGATGATTCTGGAAATTTGCCCGGAGGCGATCTATGTGCCGGCTCATATTTGGACGCCGCACTTTTCCATGTTTGGCGCCTTCTCCGGTTTTGATTCTGTGGAGGAATGTTTTGGAGACCTTGCAGGACATATCCACGCCGTAGAGACAGGGTTATCTTCGGATCCTCCGATGAACTGGAGAGTGTCCGCGCTGGATCGGTTTCAGCTCATTTCTAATTCTGACGCTCATTCTCCGGCGAAGCTCGGGAGAGAGGCGAATCTTCTGGATACCGAGCTCTCCTACGAGGCGCTGAAAACAGCACTGGATACTGGAAAAGGACTTCTTGGGACGATCGAATTTTTCCCGGAAGAGGGCAAGTATCACATGGATGGGCACCGCAAATGCGGGCTTTGTCTCAGCCCGAAGGAAACAGTACAATACGGCGGGATCTGTCCGGTATGCGGGCGGAAAATTACCATCGGCGTGTCCCATCGGATTGAGCAGATGGCAGACCGGGCGGAGGATTACCAGAAGCCTGGAGCCAAGAGATTTGAAAGTCTGATACCGCTTCCGGAGATCATCGGGGCGGCTGTCGGGCATAGCGCCGCGAGCAAGGGCGTGCAGAGACAATATCAGGAGTTGACCAGAAGGCTGGGCGCAGAGTTTGAGATTTTAAGAAATGTCCCGGTGGAGGAGATCCGTCGGATTTCCGGGCGGTTGATTGCGGAGGGTATCGAACGGCTTCGGTTAGGGAAAGTCCGATGGAATCCGGGCTTTGACGGCGAGTACGGGAAGGTTCAGATATTTGATGAAGAGGAGCGGGGCGAAATCGCAGGACAGATCGATTTCTTAGGTACGTTGGGACTGACAGGGGAAACAGAGAAGAAAGATCGGAAAAAAGACGTAGAAATCAGCCGGGAACTGGCTGTCGTACCTGTAGTGGAAAAGAAGAGTTCCGAGAAAAAGCGTTTATCTAAGGAGAAGCGTCCGGAGGCACTCAATCCAGAGCAATCACAGGCGTCTGTATCCGGAAAACGACGGATTGCCGTTATCGCGGGACCGGGAACCGGAAAGACAAAGACACTGATTGCCAGACTGTCCTTTTTGCTGGAAAATAAAAAGGTGCCGCCAGAAGAGATCACAGCCGTGACGTTTACAAACGAGGCAGCGGGCGAAATCCGGGAGAGGATAGATAACCGGGATATACAGATCGGAACATTTCATGCGATTTGTCTTCAGTTCCTGAAGGATCGGGGACGAAGTGTTTTCCTGGCGGACGAAAGAATATGTATCGGACTGGCGAAAGAGATTCTGGCACAGTACAGGATCGATGAGGAAGCAAAAACATTTCTTGCCCAGACGGAAGCATGGAAAGCAGATCAGATTCTGGGAGGAAGGACAGGCGATCGTAAGTCAATGACCATAGAGCGAAACCGGGAAGCAGCGTACCGGGCTTATGCCGCGGCAATGCGGGAGAAAGAATGGTACGGGTTTGAAGATCTGCTTTTGGAGACTGTACGGCTTCTCAAGGATCACCCGGATGAAAAGAGGTGGAGAGCGCCGTTTCATTATCTTCTGATCGACGAATTCCAGGATATCAATCCGATACAGTACGAACTGATGAAAGAGTGGAATCAAGGCGGCACCAGCCTGTTTGTGATCGGGGACCCGGATCAGGCGATCTACGGATTCCGTGGGGCAGATGCTCTTTGTTTTGAACGGCTGAAGGGGGATTTCCCGGAACTGGAAGTGATCCGGCTGTATGAAAATTATAGGAGTACACCTCAAATTCTTGATAGTGCCCTGACAGTGATTTCAGAAAATCCGGGTGAAAAAAGAATCCTGCATCCGAATAGGGAGGACGGAGAAAACGTGCGGCTGATACAGGCAGCAGGTGAAATGGGAGAAGCGATCGCCGTGGCGAAAGAGATCGGACGGATGGTTGGCGGCGTCGGGATGCTGGAGGCGCAGAGAACCTCCGGGGAGAAAGAACGGAAGGTGCGAAGTTTCCATGAGATTGCGGTTCTTTACCGAACGCACAGGCAAGGGGAACTTTTGGAAACATGCCTGCGAAAAGAGGGGATTCCTTATGTGGTGGCAGGAAGGGAATCGTTTTTAAAGGACGAGAAGGTGCGCTTAAGTGCTGCGTTTTTCCGCTGCCTTCTGGATTCGGGGCAGACTGCCGTAAGAGAAGAAGCAAGTCCTCTTTTTTCAGATGAACAGGGAAACCCTCTTGGAGAGCTACTGTTCATGGAGACGGTACGGTCCTGGCAGGAGCGGATTGCAGGAAAAAGTCCGGCAGAGATTCTGAATGAATGGATTCATGAGATGGGAATGGAAAAAGTAAAAGCAATGGAGAAGTTGTCTCAGATTGCGGTATGCTATAAGACACTGGAAGAATTACTGCAGATGCTGGAGTTTGGTGTGGAGAGCGACTTGAAACGGTGCGGGGACAAGCAGTATACCGCCGAGGCTGTCACCTTGATGACACTCCACGGTTCGAAAGGTCTGGAGTTCCCGGCAGTGCTCCTCTATGGGGCAGAAAAAGGCAGAATTCCATTGGAAAGTGAATACTATGAGACGGACTGGGAAGAAGAGAGGCGGCTTCTATATGTAGGTATGACGAGGGCAAAGGAAGAGCTGGTGCTGACCTCGACAGGTGAAACGAGCCCATTTCTGGCAGAGATTCCAGAACACCGGATCACAAAAGAAACAGCGGGCCCCAAAAAACAGCAGGAGACATGGCATCAGATGAGTCTGTTTGAGTAATCCATTCTAATCAAAAAAGAGGAGGACAGAAAGCATATCAAGCACTGTTCTCCTCTTTTTTTATACTTCTTCGTCAATCTGAAACTGTACCATGCTTCCGACCTGTTCTGTCACCCAAAAATGCAGTACCTTTTTCATCAGCATATCTTTCAGCACCTTTGCGTGTGGATGTCTGTACTTATTTTGATATCCGGCGCTGACGATCAAAAGGAATTGCCCACAGGAGAGCGCTTCATTATAATTGTGCTTGGAACCATGGTGCGGCACCTGGACTGTTCCCACGGATGGCATATAATCAGAAAGATAATCGGTCAGCTCTTTCCAGCTGTCTTCCGTCCTGGCATCATAATCTCCCAGAAACAGACAGCCGTCCGGATAAGCGTTTCTGCGTCCAGACTGCGGACTCGTCAGATCAGGAAGGAAAAAGTCATATGGACGCACCATTTTGGCGTCCGGAATTTGTGGACCGGAGTAGACGACCAGGGAATTGGAATTCAAGCTTCCTGGTGCGTATGTCTGGTAAATCTTACGGATATCGTTCCAGTCATAGGAAAAAATGTCCGACGTCTCCAGATAGGATTGCAGTGTCTTTTTGTCATATCCGTTTTTCTTCAGTCCCCGGAAAAAGGCCTTGCTTCTTCGGGTATTCTGGAAATTATATGGCACGTAAACCCAGTTTTTCCGTGAGGTTTTCAAATCCGCCAGAGCTTTTCCCGAGGGGATGGCCGTGGTATTGCCCCGGTTTCTGAGGTTGGAGGCCACAGGCATGACGGAAAAGAGTTCCGGCGTCGTTGTGTCCACAGGTAATGTATACTGCTCCACCGCCTGTAAAGGATCTTCAAGAAGATCTGCCAGAAAGGTGGATTCGGTATTTTCCAGATGAGCAATCAGCCGTGTCAGTAGAATCTCTTCCTCTGTCAGAAATGGCAGATAAATCTTCTCCACACAGCAGTAGGAGAGAAGAAATGGAAGCCCGTTGATGTGATCTTCATGCAGATGGGAAATAAATACCGCCTGAATCTTTTCCCTCGGCTCAAACGTATCGGCGATCTGCTTCTCAACGGCGGATTTGCCCGTCGAAGAACCACAGTCGTAGACGATGTTCATGCCACAGTCAAATTGTTCTGTATAAAAAGCACCCTGTCCAACGGGTAAGAAACTTCGGATCATATTGGAACCTCCTTTGTCATTCGTTCATCATCATTTGCTGGTACGTTGTACCCCACTGAGCCATTGCGTCCAGAATAGGAGACATGGATTCTCCCAGGGGTGAAAGCGCGTATTCCACTTTCGGAGGAATTTCCGGATAAACTGTCCTTGTAATAATACCGTCATCCTCCATGGCACGCAGGCTGTCTGTCAGCACTTTCTGGCTGACACCCTCCAGATCTCTTCGTAGCTCGTTAAACCGCCATGGACGCATACGGAGATTCCGAAGAATCAGAAGTTTCCATTTACTTCCGATCAACTGAACCGTTGTCGCCACCGGGCAGGCAGGCATTTCTTCTTTTGTCATCATCTCATGTCACCTCGTCTCAATCGTTTTATCAGAAATATTATATCAAATCACAATGGAACATACCAGTGAAAACCGTGGGTTATAAAAAGGTAACTAAGTAATAGAATTGTGCGTACTTTTGTATCCGGAGGGAATAGAGTACACTGATCTTGCAGACAGGAAATAGTTTTATGAAACAAAAGGAGGAACAACAATATGGCACTTTTCAATCTTTTCAGTTGGAGTAAAAAGATGGAAGAAGGTACGGCAGCGGCATGTGGCACGGCCTGCGGAGCGGCGGACAAACCGGAAGAAACATCTGCGGCATGTGGCACGGCCTGCGGAGCGGCGGACAAACCGGAAGAAACACCTGCGGCATGTGGCACAGCCTGCGGAGCGGCGGACAAGTAGCACATGTTACAACAGTGATGTGAGAATATCATATTATTTATTAGAGAAGCCCCGGCAGTGCTGTACGCCGGGGTGTAGAAACAGGGCTCCGGCAAAAATCGGTCGAGATAGAGTGGGATCAAAAAAAGGAGAGGGATAATGAAACAGTATTTTTCTTTTCAGTGGCATATCACAGACGAATGTGATCAGCGGTGTAAGCACTGCTATATTTTTTCGGAGGACAACTGTAAAAAACTGGATGCGATGACGTGGGAACAGATACAACAGACATTTTACAACTGCTTGGATTTCTGTAAGGTGTACGACCGCTTTCCCTACTTTTATCTGACTGGAGGCGATCCGATTCTGCACCCGAACTTCTGGAAACTATTGGCGTTGATGAAAGAACATCAAATTCCGTTTACAATTCTTGGAAATCCGTTTCATCTAAATGATGAAACCTGCAGGAGAATGAAAGAATACGGGTGTGAGAAATACCAGCTCTCTCTGGATGGAATGCGAAAGACTCACGACTGGTTCCGCAAGCCGGGAAGCTTTGACATTACGTTGGAGAAAATAGACTGCCTTCGGAGAGCAGGAATCCGATCTGTAATTATGACGACAGTATCAGGTACGAATATCGATGAGATCCCGGACATTATTGATATCGTAGTGGCTCACGATGCGGACGTGTTCGCTTTCACAAGATATTGCCCGACCAGTGAGGAAAAGGAAGTGGGGATTACGCCTCTTCGTTATAGAAGCCTTCTGGAAGAATGTGACCGGAAGTTCAAGATGTACGAGGCACAGAGGTGCCATACCTATTTTAATAAAAAAGATCATCTCTGGACGTTGTATGAGTATGAGACAGGACAGTTTCAGATTCCTAAGAACGCTCAGGATGGAATGGTTTACGGAGGCTGTAATTGTGGAAACTGCCATATGACGATTTTGCCGACAGGGGATCTTTATGCGTGCCGAAGAGTACAGAACAGTAAAGTAGGAAATGCCTTTACTGATCGGATCGCGGATGTCTGGGTTTGCCAGATGGAAACTTACCGGGGCTATACAAAGTTTGAAAAATGTGCAAAATGTGAATTGCTGGCCTGGTGCCGGGGCTGTCCGGCTGTGGCAAGCGGTCAGACAGGGAACTTCTACGCGGCAGATCCACAGTGCTGGAAGGAAATAGCTATGTGAGTTAGAGGAGGAAGCCAGGATGGATTTAGAAACATGTTTGAAGAAACTGCAATATATCGGTGTGCTCGCTTTTGCGACGGTCGATCTGGAAGGAGCCCCGCAGATCCGCAATATCAGTGCGATCCATTATGAGAAGGACGCTATCTATTTTTTTACCGCCAGAGGAAAAGAATTTTGCCGCGAACTGTTGGAGGACGGGCGGGTGCAGATCCTTGGGTACAGTAAGTATAAAGAAATGATCCGGTTGTCCTCCAGGGCGAAACAGACCGCAGAAAAGGAACAAAAAAAATGGATGGATTTGATTTTTGCCGAACAGCCCTACCTGGCTAATGTCTATCCTGGGAAGACAAGAGATATTGGGATTATCTTTGAAATCCGAGACGCTCAGATCGAGTATTTTCATCTGGGAGTCTCCCCGATTTTCCGGGAAACGTATATACTGGGACGTGGAATCGAAACGAAACAAGAAAATGCCGCGGAAGTCGAAGCAGGAGACGTAGAGCCAGGAAAAAGGAGGGTGCGGATGAAAGGATATCGTATCACAGATGCATGTATCGGGTGTGGAATATGCCAGGGAAGCTGTCCGCAAAAATGTATTGAACCAGGCGTACCATACCGGATTCGGCCGGAACATTGCCTGCACTGTGGAAATTGCTATGAGCATTGCCCGGTTTCTGCAGTCAAAAGATTATGAGGTGAAAGAATATGTTGGCAGAACGTCGGATAAGGCAGACGGAGAGAACGATGGACAACACAAGGGGGCAGAGTATGAAAAAACTGAAATCAATATGGGCAGATACGGACACGATACTCATAGGAGCAGGAGCCGGACTTTCCACATCTGCGGGATTTAGCTACACTGGAGAAAGGTTTCAGAGATATTTTGCGGATTTTGAGCAGAGATACGGATTTCACGACATGTATTCAGGTGGATTTTACCCGTATGAGACGCTGGAAGAATACTGGGCATTCTGGAGCCGTTATATCTGGATAAACCGATATATGGACACCCCTGAAAGCGTCTATCAAACACTTCATACGCTTGTGAAGGGCAAAGACTATTTTGTACTGACTACTAATGTGGATCATTGTTTTCAGAAGACTGGATTTGATAAGAACAGGCTTTTCTATACACAGGGGGACTATGGGCTGTTTCAGTGCAGTATGCCATGCCATCGGAGCACATATGAAAACAGGGAGATTGTCAAAAAGATGGTACTGGCGCAGAGATTTACGATCGGGGCGGACGGCACGTTGATTTTTCCAGAGTGTGGACGATTGGTCATGCGTGTGCCGAAAGAACTGATCCCATGTTGCCCGAGATGCGGCAGGCCAATGACGATGAACTTGCGTGCGGACGACACGTTTGTGGAAGACGAGGGATGGCAAAAAGCGTCTGACCGTTATGTGGATTTTCTAAGAAGACACGCAAACGAGAAGGTGCTGCTGTTGGAACTGGGGGTAGGATTTAATACGCCGGGGATAGTGAAATATTCTTTTTGGAGGATGACGGCGAAGAACAAAGAGGCGGTTTATGTCTGTGTAAACCTGGGAGAAACCTGTGTACCAGAAGAAATTGAGGAACGCTCTGTCTGTATCGATGGGGATATTGGAGAAATACTAAAAAAACTAAAGTAAAAATAACCGATTTAAAGTAATTATAATATGAGATATACTCTATTCTATCTGCATTGCTTGTTGAGCTATTTACCAAAACAATTACATCAGAATCGAGTCAATCGAGTCAGATGCACTGACCTGATTGACTCGATTTTGTATTATGTGACTATCAAATGAAAACATAATAAGAGAAGCTGTCAAACCAGATCCTTTTATTCTAACAGATGCTTCAGGTTCTTCCCCATCATTTCTGTGAAATGTGTATTGATCTATCAGTCATCTTCTAAGAAATTGATATATTCACCGCAGATATGTCACACGTTCCGGATCAAAGTGTCCCTTTGGAGCCGGGGCTTCGTCCGCTTCTCCCACGGCTACAATGGCAACCGGGATACTCGACGTGCCCAGTATCTCCTGCAATTTTTCTACCCGGTCCATAGATGGATAACATCCGCACCAGCAGGTTCCATATCCCAGGTCTTTTGCCTGAAGGAGAAGATTTTCAATGGCGGCGCCGCAGTCCTGAGGCCAGAATTCTTTGCAGACGCCCTCCTGAAGATCCGGACGGCCACAGACTACAATGGCAGCGGAAGCAGTGGAAAGCATTTTAGTAAATGGATGAGCCTCCCTAAGCTTTGCGATCATTTCCCTGTTTATTACCACAAAAAACTGCCACGGTCTTGTGTTGCACGCACTTGGCGCCATCATGGCGACTTCCAGCATCCTCTCAAAATCTTCCTGGGGAATGGTGACGTTTTCTTTGTATTTTCGAATACTTCGTCTTTCACGAATCACTTCTGAACAATTCACAGTATGCACTCCTTTCATATGATTTCGCTACTCTTATTATACTGCCGTGACGATTAAGAATCAAATCCGTCTGAACAATCCGTCAGAAGTTTCTTGTAAATTTCGTAGTCTTCCTTTTGAAAAACATTAAAGACAACCTTTTTAATGATTGGATCGGTCTTTTGATAATCCTGGACGCTCTGTATGGCAATACGGGCCGCTTTCTCTCGGGGAAAGTGGAACTCGCCAGTGGAGATACAGCAAAAGGCAATGCTTTTCAGACGATGTGAGGAAGCAAGTTCCAGGCAGGAATGATAGCAGTCAGCAAGCTGTCTGCAATGTGTCTCGGTCAGAGGGCCGGATACGATCGGACCTACCGTGTGTAGAATATAATGGCACGGGAGATTAAAGGCGGGAGTAATCTTGGCTCGCCCGGTCGGTTCTGGAAAGCCCTGTTTTTCCATCATCGTTTCACAGAGAAGCCGGAGCTGTACACCACTGAATGTATGAATACAGTTGTCGATACAATGGTGGTTAGGGATATAGCATCCGGTCATTCCGTTGTTGGCGGCATTGACAATGGCGTCACATTTCAAGGCGGTAATGTCCCCCTGCCACAGGTAGAGGCCGTCCGAGTGTGGGGCCAGATCTGCAAGATCCGTTACACCTTTTTCTCTTGTTTTTTCTTGAAGATAGGCATCCTGAATCTTCAAGAATTCCTCATCCACCGGGCGGGGCGGCCGTACATTGAGAAGCCCCCGTAGGAGGAGTTCCTGTTTCTCTGTCCCCTGGGGGATCTGTGTCCCCCGGTATGAGGGTTCTTCCTTTAAAAGAGACTTAATCAGATACAGTCTCCGTTCGCTCTGGTTCATTGCACATTCTTCCTTTCCTGACGAACAAATTCGGTCTTCTTTGAGGGGCGCAAAGGGTAATTCATCCGCTTTTTATTATTCACCATTACTCTAACTATCTATAGAGTAAGTATAAAGAGCGTAAAACAGAGAGTCAACAGTTATAAAAAAGTAACCTTACATACAGGGCAGCGTGTTGCTCTGCTATTTTAAGGACGATATCTGTCCCTGCCAACAAACCGGGCAAAATTGTACAGGACTCCTGCTGGTAACCAGGTCAGAAAACAGGTAGAATAAAAAGCATCAAAGGACAGGAGGAATGATGATGAATCTGGGAAATAATCTATACCATGCAAGGAAGAAAAAGGGACTCTCTCAGGAAGATGTAGCGGAAAAGATTGGAGTGAGCAGACAGACGATTTCTAAATGGGAGACGGACGAGACGCTGCCGGATATCCGGCAGGCAAAGCAGCTTGCGATATTGTATGGGATGGCATTAGATGAACTGATCGAATTTGACGTGGATCTTCAGGAGATTCAGGAGACCATCGAGCGTATGCGTGATGAGGTGACGAACAAGATCGACTGGACAAAAGCGTGGAGTAAAAAATACCCGATTCTCGCATCGTACCAGAAAGAAGTGAATATCACCTACTATGCGGAAGCATTATGTAAGCTTCTCATCCGCTTGGAAAAGGAATACGGATATGACGAACTCAATTCCATGCTGGTGCTTAAAGATATTCTGGCGACAGTGTGGAAGAAACGAAGTGAAAAGAAATCTTAAAACAGATATGAGAATATAAAAGAAAAGTGCCTGCACATTGGAAACAGTGAGCAAGTACTTTTTATTATACTTTTATAGGGAATGTGTGGTGAATGTTTGCTCCCAGTTCGATGGCTGTACCGGGTATTTCGCACATTGTCTTGTGGCATCATATAGGCGTCGATATTTTCAAGAGGCGCCTGAACCAGAACTCCGCATTAAAAATGCAAGAACAATCTATAGAAAAATGCTATGCATATATCATAAAAAACAATTTGCCAGAAAAATGTTGGGGGAAATATAATGTTTATGAATTTTTACTGTGCGAGGAGGAAATGAAAGTGAAAAAGAAGATTTTGACCGCGCTTCTTACAGCAGCGATGGCAGTTTCCATGCTTGCCGGATGCGGCGGAAATCAAAGCGGCAAGGGAGACAAGCAGACGAGCGGAAGCGGGGGTGAAGGAGGCGGAGGAACCTTTATTGTTCCGGTCAATGCGGATACGACGAACTGTCTGACCCCGTATGATGCCTATGGGGCGGACGACAGACTGATGACCTACGGTCCGTGCTATGATCCGCTGTTCATTGTAAATAAGGATGAGACAAGATGGTATTTGGCTGAGAGTCTGGAGGCAGTGGCGGATGATGGATGCCATTATCAGATGAAGCTCAGGGATGGAATGACTTGGCATGACGGGGAACCGATCACAGTAGATGATGTGATCTTTTCTATCAAGGTGCTGCAGGATGGGTCCAATGCAACAGATGCCAGCAATGTCAGATATGATGGAAATGATCTGACGGCAGAAAAAATAGATGATCTGACAGTGAATCTGACATTAGCACAGCCTTACAGTGCATTTGAAACAGAGTTTGGACGTCTTCAGATTTTCCCGGAACATGTATTTGACGGCAACACACATATCATTGATAACACGGAGGCTCTTACAAAAGGAATTGGCTCTGGACCGTTTAAACTCAAAGAAATCAATGCGGGCGAGAGCATCGTATATGAAAAATATGATGACTATTACAGAGAGCCGGCGAGCCTGGACGAAGTGGTGATTAAAGTGATGCCGGATGAGAGCGCTCAGGAAGCTGCACTTCAGAGCGGAGAGATCTCCATGATGCGAATCACAAGTCAGACAAAGCTTGAAAAGTACCAGAGTGATGATGAGTACACAGTTTACAATATTCCGGAAGGCCGTCTGAATTACATGGCTTACAATTATCAGAGTCCGAACATGAAAGATATCAATGCGAGAAAGGCTATCGCTCTTGCGTTGAATAATGAGGAGATTGTGCAGGGAGCATACGGTTCTGAAGATCTTGCTATCCCGGCAACGAACTTCTGCTCTCCGGAGAACCTTTACTACAATGACGAGATGAAAGGATATCAGCAGAATATCGAGGAAGCGAAAAAGCTTGCCGAGGAGACAGGTCTTACAGAAAAGACGCTACACTATATCTACAATCAGAACCGCCCGAATATGAAGGAGACAGCACAGATTGTACAGCAGCAGCTAAAAGAGATCGGAGTGTCCGTAGAGATTGAAGGCGTGGACTCTTCCGCTTTTTTCCAGCACCTGTTTGCATCCTGGATCACAGGAACTCCGGTGGAGGATACTTCCTGGGATCTCGCGACAAACGGAATGGATCAGTTAAATGCAGACCCGGCATCCAAACTGACTTCCTGGACAGGTGACAATCTGGAAATCGGTTTTTATGTAAGTCCGGAGACAAAAGAACTCTGGAAGAAAGCATCCCAGGCTCTGACAACAGAAGACCGTGACAAGTATTATAAAGAGCTTCAGGTACAGATGAATGAGGACTACTCCATGTACCCGATGGCGAATACCAACTATGTAATTGCGGCAAGAAAGGAATTTACAGGGCTGAATGAGATTATGAGGGTGCCGATTTTTGAGGATTATACAAAGATTCATATGACAAATTAGAGAGGAGACTGACCGTTTATTTAATTTTCAATAAACGGTCTTTCTTGATACTTATCTGTATCACAGGAAGAGGAAGAAAATATGAGAAACTATATCATAAAAAGATTTTTGCAGCTCATCCCGGTGTTGATTCTTGTCAGTATTTTTTCATTTCTGATTATCCATGCCGCACCGGGAGATCCGATTCAGAACTATGTAAAACCAGGGATGTCGGAAGAACAGATTCAGACAATTCGGGAAGAATATGGTGTAGATGGAAATATTGTAAAGCAGTACGTGGCGTGGGTAGGTCATGTCGTCCGGGGAGACCTCGGTACCTCCATCTATAAGAATCGTCCGGTCACAGAGCTTTTGGCGGAGAAGCTTCCTGCTACACTGATTTTGATGGGGACGGCGCTTCTTATCTCGCTGCTTGTCTCAATTCCGCTTGGGCTTTGGGCGGGGCTGAAAAAGAATAAAATGACAGACAATATTATCAGTTTTTTGTCTTACTTTGGTATTTCAGTGCCTCAGTTCTGGCTGGCAATGATTCTGATTATAATTTTTGCACTGACTCTTGAAATTCTACCAAGCGGTGGGATGAGGACGGTCAATGTCGATACGACGTGGGATCTTCTTCGTCACCTAGTACTACCGGCTGTTGTACTTAGTTTCAGCAACACGGCAGTGTTTACGAGATATATCCGTTCCAGTACGATTTCACAGCTTGAGGAGGACTATGTGCTGACGGCCAGATCTAAGGGGACGAGCAGATATAGGATCCTGACCCGCCACGTCCTAAAAAACTGCCTGCTCCCGATTATCACCCTGGTAGGGATCAATCTGGCAGGGCTGGTGTGCGGCTCGTTTGTCATTGAAAGTGTGTTTTCCTGGCCGGGGATCGGGCGGCTTGCCATGGATGCGGTGAACTCCAGAGACTATCCGCTGATTATGGGATTCACGATGTTCTCCTGTACAATCCTGATTCTGGGAAATTTTCTGGCGGACATCCTGTATGCAGTAGCGGATCCGAGAATTAAGCAGGGGATGGGGAAGAATAATGGATAAAAATCAGACGATAAGAATTGATAAACATAGTTTTGATAAAGTGGAAAAGAAAGAGGCACGGGCAGAGACTAGATATGAAAGAAGCGTGTTCCGGGACGTCTTACGATCTCTTAGGGAGAATAAGCTGGCGATAGTATGCTGTGTGATTCTTGCCATCATTATTATCGCTTCCCTTCTGGCGCCTCTTTGCCCTTATGATCCGGATGAGCAGGATGTATTGAGCAAACTTCAGCCGCCGTCTACCAAGCACTGGTTCGGAATGGACGAGCTTGGGCGGGATTATTTTACAAGAGCGCTCTACGGGGGCAGGATATCCCTGACCGTTGGCTTTCTCTCCATGATTATGTCCGTCGTGATCGGGACTGTGATTGGGACGGTAAGCGGATATATGGGAGGGAAAGTGGATGCATTTTTGATGCGGTTCACGGATATCTTTATGTCGGTGCCAAGTTTTCTTCTGATGGTAGTCATCAACGCCTTGTTTCCGCCAAAAGTGTATTCCATGGTTATTATTCTGGGATTGTTTGAGTGGTGCCAGATTGCCAGAATCACCAGGGCGGAGACGCTGTCTTTGAAAGAGCGGGATTTTGTGCTGGCGGCGAAGCATCTGGGGGCAAGTAATGTAAGAATCATGTTCCGGCATATCGTGCCGAATATGAGCTCTTCGATCATTGTGGCGGGAAGTCTTGCGGTGGCGAGGGCTATCCTGACAGAATCGACGCTGAGCTTCATGGGACTGGGAGTTCAGCTCCCAAAGGCATCCTGGGGAACAATGCTTCAAGGAGCCCAGGTTTATATTATGGATACGCCATGGCTTGCGGTTTTTCCGGGAATTTTTATCGTAGCGACTGTGATGAGCTTTAATATTCTTGGAGACGCCCTTCGTAATGCGCTGGAACCAAAGATGACGAAATAGAGGTGAGAGTATGGACGATTTACTGAAGATAGAGGATTTGAAAATATCCTACTATACATATGCCGGAGAAGTGCAGTCGGTTCGGGGAGTAAGCTTTTCCGTGAGAAAGGGTGAGACACTTGCCATCGTGGGAGAATCAGGCTGCGGAAAATCTGTGACGGCCAAATCAATTATGGGGCTGATCCAGGTGCCTCCGGGGGAAATCAAGGAAGGGAGCAAGATTCTGCTGAAAGGGAAGAACCTGCTGGAACAGTCGGAAAAGGAGTGGGAAAGCTATCGAGGAGCTAAATGTGCCATGGTATTTCAGGATGCGCTTACGGCGCTGAATCCTACGATGCGGATTGGAAAGCAGATTGCAGAGAACATCACAAATCATCAGAAAGCTGGAAAGGATGAAGTGAAAAAGCGGGTGTTGGAGATGCTGAGACTGGTCGGGATTGCCGACGCCAAGGGATGCGTGAAGAAGTATCCCCATGAGTTGTCGGGAGGAATGAGACAGCGGGTGATGATTGCGACCGCTCTTGCCGGAAATCCGGAAATTCTGATTGCGGATGAACCGACCACAGCGCTGGATGTGACGATCCAGGCGCAGATCATGGATCTGTTGGCTGAGATTCAGCAAAAACTTGGCATGACGGTTATTTTGATTACCCATGACCTAGGTGTGGTGGCCAACAGCGCCGACCGGGTTGTGGTTATGTATTCTGGAAAAGTAGTGGAGACCGGGACGTGTACAGAGATTTTTGAAAAACATAAGCACCCTTATACCTGGGCGCTTCTGAAAGCGGCACCGGATATGGAGTTAGGGTCCAAGCAAAAGCTTGTGGCAATCGAAGGGACCCCGCCGGATCTCATTCTTCCTCCGAAAGGCTGTCCGTTTGCCGAGCGGTGCGGCCATTGTATGAAGATCTGTCTGGAAACAGAGGCGCCCCGGTACACATTCAGCAAAGACCACAGTGTATTCTGCTGGCTGTATCATCCAGAATCTGGCTATACAGACATCACATTTGATGAAGGAGAGATAGAATGATGGAAGAAAGAAAACCGCTTCTGGAAGTCCGGCATCTTAAAAAATATTTTGGACTGGGCGGGAAGAAAGAGCTAAAAGCAGTTGATGATGTCTCCTTTGTCATTTACAAAGGAGAGACATTTGGAATTGTGGGAGAATCAGGATGTGGGAAGACAACCTGCGGACGGACCTGTATCGGCGTTTATGATGCCACGGGCGGAGAAGTACTTTATGATGGAAAGGATATCCGGAAGCAGACAAAGCAGGAACGAAAAGAATTTACAAGAAAGGTTCAGATGATTTTTCAGGACCCATATTCTTCCCTGGATCCGAGACTGAAAGTACATGATATTATTGCGGAAGGAATGCAGATTCATCATTTGGTATCATCCAAAAAGGAGGAAGAGACGATGGTACAGAGGCTTCTGCGTCAGGTGGGATTGAATCCGGAACACGCAGGGCGGTATGTCCATGAGTTTTCCGGGGGTCAGAGGCAGCGAATCGGAATTGCCAGAGCTCTTGCGGTGGATCCGGAATTTCTTCTTTGCGATGAGCCAATCTCCGCGTTGGACGTATCTGTGCAGGCACAGATTATCAATCTGCTTGTCCGGCTTCAGAAGGAACGGGGACTTACCAGTGTGTTTATCGCCCACGACCTGTCGATGGTGAGACATATTTCGGACCGGGTAGGAGTGATGTACCTGGGTAAGATAGTAGAGCTTGCAGATTCCCAGGAATTGTACTCCTATCCAATGCATCCTTATACACAGGCTCTGCTTTCCGCCATCCCTCTGCCTAAGCCGGGAAAGATGGCATCGGTGAACCGGATCCATCTTCAAGGCGAACCGCCAAGTCCGGTGAGTCCGCCAAAAGGATGCAGATTCTGTACCCGGTGCATCCATGCATCCAAGCAGTGCCACCAGGAAGAGCCGGAGCTTATGGAGACGGTGCCGGGACATTTTACAGCGTGCCATCTTTACAAGAAGAAATAGCATAAGTGAAAAAAGACAAAAGAAAGGAGCAGAGCCAGAAACCGGAGAAGACGGATTTGGCACTGCTTCCTTTTCGTTACGTCAGTCTCCCACGGCAAAGCTGCAAGAGAAAAACGGCTCCGATGATACAGAAGAATCCAGCAAGATCTGTTGCCGTAAAAGTTGTACCAAGCAAAAGGGCGGTCAGGAGTACAGAAGAAACCGGATCAAAGTTTGCCAGGGTTCCTGCTTTGACAGGAGACAAGAGAGACGCACCAAAATGATAAAAGGTTGATCCGGCCGCAGTCCCCACCAGGATCAGTCCGCAAAAGCCAAGGATCACCTCGGAAGAGAGCGGAATCTCGTATGTCCATGGACGGACAAAAAGGGAGAGGAGAATTCCACTGATCAGCATCCCACGCCCCACTACATATTTGGCTCCGTAGGTGCGGACAATCCGTCCCGGAATCAGCGTATAGGTGGAGTAAGAGATAGCGCAGATCACACCAAAAAGCAAGGCGTACCCTGAGATGGCAAGATTTCCCGGCCGCCCTCCGGTGCTGATAAGAAAAGTGCCGGCTACAGCAGTCAGAACAGCGGCAGATTCTGTCTTTGTGGGCAGTGTTTTTGTACGCACACAGGTGACAAGGAAAATAAGGATCGTAGACAAGTACTGCAGGACGGTTGCTGTGCCGGAGTCAGAATAATAGATCGCCATGAAGAAGGTATACTGTGTCAGACAGATACCGAAAATAGCGAAAAACATCAGTATCAGCAAATCCTTTTTGGATGTCCGGATGGAGGAACGGCAGGAGGCGTGCCGTTGTGTGGATTTCCGGAAAAGGAGATCCAGCGCAATCAAAATGATCCCGGCGCTGATCTGTCGGATGCAGAGAACGACGGGGGTTGGGAGAGCCAGATCGTGCAGGAGGTACTGACCGGAACATCCGGAAAATCCCCAGCACAATGTGGCGAGAAGGATGGAAAGGGTGCCTGTGATATCTTTATGGGGTGTAAAATGACTCTTCATGTCAGATCCTTTCTGTTGGTTGGGTATTTCCGCGGAAATGCGGCTGCTTTTTGTATTATAATGCAGAACAGCCGAAAAAGCTATGAAATATAAGTATTTCTAATAAATAATCATCTGAAAATATAATATACTAATATATTTTCAAGCCTATCGGATTATGATATGATGAAAATCGAAAGAAAGCGGAAGCTTTTGGCACAATCAAATATAGTTGAAAATTCTTCAAGATACATTCGCAGGACGGGAAACCTGTTTAGCCTCTGGCCGATGTATCTTTTTTATTTTCCGGGGAATTGGCGGGAAGTAAAGGCAGCTTTAAGAAAACCCTCTCAAAAGAGAGCGCGGTGCAAGGAGGATTTGAAATGGAAAGAACAGTGGAAAATTTGAAGGAAATGATCCGTGCGGGACGGGGAAAGATCCCGGCTCACAAAGTGATCCGCGGTGGAACGCTTGTTAATGTCATGTCCAGTGAGATCTATCCGGCAGATATCGCCGTATACGAGGATATGATCGTGGCGGTCGGCGATGTGGAAGAGTACATTGGGCCGGATACAGAAATCATTGATGCGAAGGGCAGATACCTGGTGCCGGGAATGATCGACGGACATATTCACAGTGAATGTAGTAAGCTCAGTATCACAAGTTATGCAAAGGCGGTTGTGCCAAGAGGAACGACGAGTATGATTTCCGGTCTGGATGAGTACATCTCGGTATCTGGTCTGGAAGGATTAAAAGAGATTCTGGCGGAAGTAAAACAGAGCCCGCTGAAAGTATTCTGGGGAGCGCCATATAAGACTCCGTATACGATTCCGGAATCAACGGTCGCGTTTAATTTTACAAAAGAAGTTCATCAGGAAGTCCAGAAATGGCCGGAATGTTTCGGCGTTTGGGAGACGGTAAGAGAGTTCCTCCAGGAAGAGGATGAGAATACCCTGGGGGCAATCGCAGAGGCATTTAAAAACCGCCTTCCGGTATTCGGATGCGCTCCAATGGCAAGAGGGAACGATCTGAACGGCTATCTGTGCGGGGGCGTACGTCTTGACCATGAAAGCTACACCCACGAGGAAGTGGTAGAGAAGATGAGAAAGGGAATGCATATGCTGATCCGGGAATCTTCTGTCACACATTTCCTGGAAGAAAATATGAAGGCTGTGACTGAAGTGAATCCGGCTTTTGCACGCCGTGTCAGCTTTTGTACAGACGATGTGACCGCAAGCGATGTTTTGGAAAAAGGACATTTGGACAATGTTGTGCGTCTTGCGATGAAAGCAGGGGTAGAGCCTATGACGGCCATCCAGATGGCAACCATCAACAGTGCGGAAGCATACCGCATTGATCATCTGGTAGGTTCCATATGTCCGGGCAGAATTGCCGATATTCTTTTTGTCAATGATCTCCACGAATTCCAGGTAGAGGAAGTTATGACGAACGGAAACATGGTTGCAAAAGACCACAAGCTTACCTATCAGTTAGACGCGCCGGAGAGAAGTTCCATACTAAAAGGGGAACTCAAATGTAAAAAGACGATCCCGGCAGACTTTGAATACAAGGTGGAAATCGGACACGGGGAAGCAAAGGTACTGGCTATGGATGTCAAAGGTCCATTTGTAAGAAAAAGAAGAGACGTCGTACTGAAAGTAGAAGATGGAATTGTTCTGCCGGATCCGGAGCAGGATGTAGCGATGGTATCTGTTTTGGAGCGGTTTGGTAGAAACGGAAATAAGTCTCTTGCGTTTTGTTCCGGCTGGAAACTGAAAAAAGGCGCAATGGCGTCCTCTGCGGCGCCGGACGACAATAACCTGGTTGTCATGGGAGTGAGTGCTGAGGATATGTCGGTTGCGGCTAATTATGTGATTGAACAAGGCGGCGGGCAGGTCGTTGTGGCAGATGGCAAGATTCTGGAATTTTTACCGCTTCCGGTTGGAGGAATTGTAAGCGATCTGGAGCCGGAAGAAATTGCGGCATGGGAGAAGAAGATTGACCAAGCGGCTAGAAGTCTTGGAAGTGATCTTCCTGATCCGATGATGTATATGTTTTTCCTGCCGATCACAGCGATTCCAGATTATGCGATCACGGACGCAGGTCCGGTAGACTATACAGCACTTACCACATTTGAACCTGTTCTGGAAGTAATGGAAAAATAAAAGAAGAAGGTAACGGCCATGAAAAAGGATGAATTAAAACGACTTATTGATACAGCGGCGGGACGAATCCCAGCGGATGTTGTGATCAAAAATTGTAAGATTGTCAATGTATTCTCCGGAAATATCACAGAAGGATCTATTGCCATCTGTGGAGATCAGATTGCGGGAATTGGAGAGTACGAAGGGAAAGAAGTGATCGACGCCGAAGGACGATATGCGGCGCCTGGATTTATCGACAGCCATATTCATATTGAATCTTCCTATGTCAGTCCGGAGGAGATCGGCCGTCTGCTCGTTCCGCACGGCGGTACGACTATCATTGCAGATCCACATGAGATTGTCAATGTTTGTGGAATCCGGGGATTGAACTATATGATGGAAGCTGCCAAGGGGACGAAACTGGACGTGAAATACGTGCTTCCTTCCTGTGTGCCGGCCACCCCGTTTGAACATGCGGGTGCAGTTTTGAATGCTCCGGAAATGAAAGAACCGATCAAAAGAGAAGAGATTCTGGGGCTCGGTGAATTTATGAATTTTCCGGGAGTCATTGGTGCGGATGACGCGGTGCTTGATAAGTTGATGACAGCCAAAGAAGAAGGGAAGATCATTGACGGACACGGACCTGGGATTGCCGGCAAGGAACTAAACGCCTATGCGGCGGCGAGAATTCTGGCGGATCACGAGTGCTCTACTGTAGAGGAGATGAAGGATCGTCTGGAGCGGGGGATGTATATTCTGCTTCGCCAGGGATCCGCTTGCCATAACTTAAGAACCCTCCTGCAGGGGGTGACACCTGAGAACAGCAGAAGATGTCTGCTTTGCTCCGATGACCGCCAGCCAAAGACCATTCTCCATGAAGGGCATCTGGACAATCACTTGAGAATTTGCGTTGAGGAAGGTTTGGATCCGGTAACGGCCATTCGTATGGCGACGCTGAATGCGGCGGAGTGTTTCCGGCTGTATGACAGAGGAGCGATTGCACCGGGGTATCGGGCGGATCTTGTACTTCTTGACGATTTGAAAGAGTTCCATGTCAACCGGGTATGGATTGCGGGAGAACTGACTGCAGAAGAAGGGACCTATCTGCAGGAAGTCCATCTTCACGATATTTCCTCCGTCAAAGGGAGTGTTGTGGTGAAGGATTTTTCAAAGGAGAAATTGAAAATGCACCTGAAATCAGGGCATGTCCATGTCATCGGCATCCTTCCCGGCGGTGTTGTGACAAAGAAAGAGACGGCGGATATTCAGTTGGATGAAAACGGGGAATTTGTCCGGGATCCTAAGGTGGACATCGTGAAAACCGCAGTAGTAGAACGGCATCAGGGAACAGGAAATGTAGCGTGCGGATTTCTGAAAGGTTATGGAATCAAAGAGGGTGCCGTCGCGCTTTCCATTGCTCATGATTCCCACAATATAATTGTGGTGGGCGTCAGCGACGAGGAAATGGAGGCGGCTGTCAATGCTCTGATTGCACAAGAGGGCGGTATCGTTCTTGTGAAAGACGGACAGGTTATTGAAAGTATGCCAATGCCGATTGCGGGCCTGATGAGTGACCGCAGCGGCGAGTGGGTGGATCAGAAGCTGACGGATATCCATGACAAGGCATATTCGGAGCTTGGAATCTGCGGGGATGTGGAGCCGGTGATGACGCTTTGCTTTATGTCTCTGGCAGTCATTCCGGAGATCAAATTGACCGATATGGGGCTGTTTGACGTGACGACGTTTTCGTTTATCAGTACAGAAGCATAAAATGAATAGGAAGAGAGAAAGAAGATGAGCAGACAAAAGACACTTGTGCCATGGTTTCAACGTGGCGATATCGGTGGAATGACTTATTCCATTACAAACAATATTGTAAACTATCTGATTGTCATTTCGACTTTGTCAGGGGTGCTGGGATGGCCGGATGAGATTGTATACGGGGCCGTCATACCGGGCATGTCCGTTGGACTGATGCTTAGTGGGATTTATTATGCGTTTATGGGCCGGCGACTTTCCAAAAAAGAAGGCCGTGCGGATGTCACGGCGCTTCCTTCCGGAGTATCCACTCCGGCTATGTTTGTTATGCTGTACGGGGTGATTATGCCGCTCCACTATGCGTTGGACGATCCGATGCTCGCATGGTCGGCGGCTGTCGCTGCTTGCTTTATTGGGGGAGCTGTGGAGGCTCTGGGCGGATTCATTGGTCCGTGGATGAAACGGAGACTGCCAAGAGCCGCTCTCCTTGGTACGGTAGCTGGAATTGGATTTATCTGGATGGCAACACAGGGAGTCTTTGATGTGTTTGGAGATCCAGTGGTAGGACTTCCGATTCTGTTTGTAGCGTTTGTGGGAATTTTCGGGGGATATCTGTTCCCGAAGAAGATCCCGCCGCTTGTAGTAGCCATTGTGGGTGGTATCATTTATGCGTTCTGTCTGGGCCGGACTTCCGTGGATTTCAGCGGTGTCGGATTTTATATCCCAAATCCGGTCAACAGTATCCAGCATTTGATTAATGGATTTACCGTCGTTGTTCCATATCTGACAATCGTGATTCCGGTAGAGATTTATAATTTCATCGAAACGATGGACAATGTAGAAGCGGCCAATGCGGCCGGGGACAATTACAATGTGAGGGAGACACAGTTCGCGGATGGAATCTGTACGATGATTTCTGCAATTTGCGGGGGCGTGATCCCGAATACGGTATGGCTTGGTCATGCGGGATTGAAGAAATCTCATGCGGGAATCGGTTATTCTCTCGTGTCGGGTCTGGTACTTGGGGCAGCCGGAATTTTTGGATTGTTCACATTTTTGAGCAACATGGTTCCACCGGCGGTCTGTGCGGTAACCTTCCTCTGGTGTGCGGTTGTTATGGTGGCGCAGGCTTTCAAAGATTGCCCGGTAAAGCATTATGCGGCTATCGCAGTCGCCATGCTTCCTCCGGTCGCGGATTACCTGTACACTCAGATTACCGGAGTAGCCGGTCTTGCGGGATACAGTACGGAAATACTGGCGGATGGTACATCTGGGTATAATGCGGAAGTGACGCAGATGATTAAGGATGCCGGGGTGATGTGGAACGGTGTGCCGGGAGTGAAGGCGGGAGCAATCATTATTGGAATTCTGCTGGGAACGATGACCGTCTTTATTATTGAGAAACAGCTTCACAAAGTAGGAGTTACGGCGCTTGTCGGCTATGTGCTTGCGTGTTTCGGATTCATACACAGCGCACAGCTTGGATTCTATCCGACTTCCCTGTTTGCGATTGGTTATCTGATTATTGCTGTGCTTGCGTTTCTTCTCCATCTGGGAAGAAATAGCTGGTTTAAAGGGCCGGATGATTTTGAGTATGTTTAAAATTATAATATTGGTTTGATTTGAGAAGCATCAGGCTTCGGACAGACGGAAAAGAGTCTTGTCCGGAGCCTGAAATTGTCTTATCATAGGGATGTGTGAATGTGAAAAGGAGGAAAGGAGAATATGATGAAAAAAATATGTTCATGGCTTCTTGTTATGGCTCTGTTTGCGGCGGCTCTTGTAGGCTGCGGCCCGAGAGAGGCACAGGGTGATGAGACCATAAAAGATACGAGAGAGAAGGAAGAAACCAGTACCCCGGTGGATGTCCGGATTGCCGCTTTGAAAGGACCCACGGCAATGGGAATGGTCAAACTTATGGATGATGTAGACAAGGGGGAGGTAAAGAGTGAGAATTACAGCTTTCAAATCGCTGCTTCCGCGGATGAAGTAACACCAAAGCTGGTGCAGGGTGATCTGGATATTGCGGCGGTTCCGGCGAATCTTTCATCCATACTTTATAACAATACGAAAGGAAAGGTGCAGGTGTTGGCGGTCAATACTCTTGGTGTTCTTTACATTGTAGAGAATGGGGAAACGGTACAGTCCGCAGCGGATTTGAAAGGGAAGACGATCTATGCAAGCGGAAAGGGATCCACTCCGGAATATGCGCTCAACTATATCTTAAAAGAAAATGGTATGGATCCTGCCTCAGATGTAACAATCGAGTGGAAAAGCGAGCACTCTGAATGTGTAGCGGCACTTGCCAATGATCCGAGTGGAATTGCGATGCTTCCGCAGCCATTTGTGACAACGGCGCAGAAGAAGAATCCGGCTATTCGTGTAGCTCTCGATCTGACTGAGGAATGGGATAAGACGCAGGAGAATAAGGAAGAGAAAAGCACGCTTTTAACCGGAGTGGTTATCGCTCGTACTGAGTTTGTAAAGAAACACCCGGAGGCAGTATCTGATTTCCTGGAGCGATATGCGTCATCTGTGGATTTTGTCAATGCGGACACGGATCAGGCGGCAAAACTGGTGGGGCAGTATGAGATTGTGACAGAGGAAGTGGCCAAGAAGGCACTGCCGGAATGTAACATTGTCTGCGTCACAGGGGAGGAGATGCAGAAACAGCTCTCCGGTTATCTCAAGGTGCTCTATGATGCTAATGCGGAATCGATAGGAGGCTCGTTACCAGAAGATGAGTTCTACTACAGCGAATAAAAAGAAAAAGAGAACGATCCGGTTCTGGGCTGTAGCAGTCTGGCTTTTTGTGTGGCAGGCAGTCAGTGTGTGGATAGGACAGGAGATCCTGCTGGTATCCCCTGTCGTCGTTTTGGAAAGACTGACCGGACTTGTCATGTAAACAGAGTTCTGGCGCTCCATCGGCTTTTCTCTTGTACGGATTCTGGGAGGCTTTTTTCTTGCAGCAGCGGCCGGAATTCTTGCGGCGGGACTCTCCGCGAAATTTGAGAGAATCCGGGAGTTTTTTGCTCCTGCGGTAATGGTGGTCAAGGCAGTGCCGGTGGCGTCCTTTATTATTCTTGTGCTCGTCTGGGTGCCGTCCCGGAATTTGTCGGTAGTGATTTCATTTTTGATGGTATTTCCTATTCTTTACACGAATGTGTTGGACGGTATTCTCAGTACGGATCCTAAGCTTCTCGAGATGGCAGATGTTTTCGCACTTCCCCACGCAGTGCGGATCCGTTACATTTATGTTTCCCAAGTACTGCCGTTTTTCAGAACCGGGTGTTCCATCGGCCTTGGACTCTGTTGGAAAGCCGGGGTGGCGGCAGAGGTCATCGGGATTCCAGACGGTTCCATCGGGGAAAAGCTTTACAATGCCAAGGTATATCTCAATACGCCGGATCTGTTTGCATGGACGGTGGTGATTGTCCTCATCAGCCTGCTGTTTGAAAAACTGTTTCTGGCGATGGTGGACGGTGCCGTTATCAGGTTGGAAAGGATGCGATAAGATGGAACAAGGACAGATCAGAATTTCACATCTTTCAAAGAGCTATGGAGATCACACGGTCTTTGAGGATTTTTCGGCGGTTTTTCAAAAAGGACAGACTACATGCATGATGGCGCCCTCCGGGGCAGGAAAGACGACTCTGCTGCGCATCCTGGCAGGGCTGGAGAAGGCGGACTCCGGACAGATTGAAGGGCTGGAAGGTTTAAGAATCAGTATGGTCTTTCAGGAGGATAGGCTGTGCGAAAACTTAAGCGCATCCGCAAATATCCGGCTGGTGCGCGGGAAAAAGCCGTGGGGCAGAGACAAAAAGTTGGAGGCAAAGATCAGCAAGGCTATGGCGGCGGTGGGACTTGGCGGATGCGAGGATCAGCCGGTGCGGGAGTTTTCCGGCGGGATGCGGCAGCGGACAGCGCTTTTACGTGCCCTTTACAGTGAGTGGGATGTGCTCTTTTTAGACGAGCCTTTTAAAGGACTCGATGAGGAGACGAAAGAGCTGGTGATAGAGTATACAAAAAAGCAATGCTTCGGGAAGACAGTGATCTTTGTAACCCATGACCGGAGTGAGGCCGGGAAAATGGGCGGCAGACTCTTTAAGATGTAATAAAACTTCATACAAGTAAAAAGGAAAGGGGACAGTCTGTTTTGACTGTCCCCTTTCCCGTAGGATGTTTGTATATTTAACCTTCGATGGAGATGTAATTGGTCTGTTCTACCTCCTGTTTTGTTTTTTTCGGAATCGAAAGTTTCAGAATCCCATCTTCGTACTTCGCGTGGATGTCGTCCTGGTGAATGGCATCACCTACATAGAAACTCCGGCTCATTGTACCATTGTAGCGTTCGCGGCGGATGTAGTTACCTTTCTTATCCTTCTCCTCATTCTCTGTGTTTTTAGATGCGGAGATCGTCAGATATCCGTCTTTTAATTGTGCGCTGATCTCGTCTTTCTTGTATCCTGGAAGATCAACATCCAGTTCGTATGAATCCTCAGTGTCTCGGATATCTGTCTTCATAATTGATTTTGCGTTCTTTTTGTAAGCAGGAGTCCCACGGAAGAAATCATCATGAAACGGGAAATCCATCCAATCATCAAATAAGTTTTCTCCAAAAATACTAGGCATCATCATAAGTCATGTCTCCTTTCATTTGACAAAATGTTTATATAATCACTCTCGGAGGAGAGTGGTGTTTCAGAACTGTGGGGGGCTTTTTTAACCCGTTCCATTTGTTCTATGTGTAATATAGCACACACTATTAGCAGTGTCAAGAGGTGAGTGCTAATATTTTTGAAAAAAATCATTAACTTATAAATAGAAAAACGAAAGATTTTAAATATTTATGCGTCTATATATAAAGAGCTTTTTTTATAGTAAAAAAGGTCTCAGATGATATGAAGCCAACAATAGATCAACTTCGTCAATTACTTGACTTCCTTCAAAGCCATTATAATATTGATGTTACGGAAGCCTTTGAAATAGTAAAGTTTGCAGATAATATGATGTTCGGAAATGAAGGGTTTCCTGTAACGCACTGCGGAGCGGGAATCACATCCTTAAGTATTCATCCGGATGGTAATGTATATCCTTGCGTAAAAAGATATGGAGAAACGGATTTGATAACAAATATATTTAATACGGAGGCAGTATATGATATACTAATTCATAGAAAAGAATTAATAAAAAAAGATTTAGTCGATAATAATAAAAGCTGTCAAAAATGCGAATTAAAATATTTTTGTGGGGGTGGATGTAGGGCAGAGGCTACGAATCATTTACCTTGTAAATATAATTGTAGTTATTATAAGTTTGCTCTTGAGTACTATGGAGAAAATATTTATAAAAAATAATGATTTTCAAACCCTCATGATTTCAATCCTGATTAGTTTTGTCGGGGATACTCTGTTCGATCTGTTTATTGTTTGGAAAGTGACATATGACTCTGGAAATATTATGAATGCTGCATATATGATAGGAGGATCCCTCGCTTTCCGGGGGATTTTATCTCTTATCGTTGGGATTATGATTGATCGGTTTAATAAAAAGAAGTTGATGATTGCAGTAAACAGTATTTCAGGAGCTATTATTTTTTTGTTTTGGTGTTTTTACGGTTTTGCAATTCAGCATATCAGTCTTTGCATTTTTTTCATATTGTTAAATGATATATGTAATACTGTGTTTTCATCAGCATATACAACTTATGCAGCAGAAAGATTCGAGAAAACAATATTTATCAAATTTCAATCTACTGTAACAATGTTATCCAGGACAATTTATATTATTGGATCAGCGGTGGCAGGATGGATGATTACCTGGGTTTCAGGAAAGGGTTTGTTTTTAATAGATACAACCAGTTTTTTTGTATGTGCTTTTTTAATAAGCCGGTTAAGTGATTCTAAGGGAAACGTAAAAAGGATTAACAACAGCAAAGTTTTGATGATTTCTTTAGTAAAAGATATAAAAATCTCATATCATTCCATTTTTCAGACCCCATTGCTAAGGAGCATGGTTATCATTATGTTTTTATTAAATTTGGCATATGGGTTTGTACCGAATATTCTGCCGGTCATGTTTTCTGTTCAATCAAAAAGTTCAATTACCCTTGGGGTTATAAAGTCAATGATGGCTGTAGGTGAAATTATTGGTTTGATGATTGTAAATAAATTTGGTCATTATGTAAGCAGACTTTTTAAACTGGCAATGTTAGCTTGTGGAGTGTGTATGCTGTGTATTCCAATATGCCCTTTTTTTCTGACGGGCTTTCTCTTCTTGATATATGGAATGTTCGATTCCCTAACACAGCCTTTATTTAGTTATGTCATCACAACAATTGATGCGGATAATCGTGGGAAAATACTGGGAGGGATTGACACGCTTATCTTGATGTCTCCTACCATCGGCATTGCTATTGGAACTCAATTCCTCACAAGTAACTATGTGAATGGATTTTTATATTTATCAGGCATATTTTTGATAGGTTTATTATTAATGCTTTTTAATAAGAATTTAAATCATATAAGGCTAAATTGTAAGAGTATTACAAAAATATAACAATAACTATTTACGTATGATACTGTAACAAGGAATTGATGGAGGCTAAACTATACTATATGAGGCATGACAAAACGGATACTTTTAGCTCCATCCATGATCGTACAAGTGAAACACTCTGGTCTGGATTATTTATATTATATGTTCAATAAGCCTAGAGAAAACCGGTTTACAATATACAGGAATTATATTATCTATTCTATTATATGTCATATTTTAGAAAATTGGAAAGGTTAAATATAATGATGAAAAATATCGATTTATCTAGCTTAATCCTGAACAATGAATTGGAATGGATGGAAAGTATTGGATGTAAAATAAAAAAATGTAGTAATAATATATTCATTAGTCATCCATATAATAATTCAATTGATTTTAATTTTGTAGCGGTATATTCAAATGATTTCCTACCTAGTAGCAAGTGTTATAGAATCTCTAACAAAACCAATTCCCAACTCACAAAGATTGAAATTTTAAAAAATTATATCCCCGAGTATTGTTTTGATATTAATTTTATCTTTAATGGAACAAAAAGTTCAAATGGAGATTTTCGGTTTTCTGAATTAAATTATCAACACTGGAAACAAGAATGTGAAATAAAAAGAAAAAAATTATTTAATGCACATTATTATTTCATTTGGTATAAAAATTTAAAGATAGGGAAATTCAGCACAATTGAGGATGATGAAATCATAGGAATATATGATTATGAGATAAATCCTATATTTCGGAGAAAGGGGTTAGGCAGTAAATTTTTAAAGTCATACTGTAGTGTTCAAAATAAATTGATTTTTATACAAACTTGGAGTGAAAACCTTGCCGCTATTAAATGCTATAAAAAAGCAGGTTTTGCTACATATGAAATTTTATATAGATATGTAAGCTACAATTGACATAAACGGCCAACCTTATACGAAGTATACATTCCAAAGGATATTAAGGGGGATTTTTGTATATTGGCGGGAAAGGAGCATTGTAAACATGAGTATTGCTCTATTTTTTGATCACCGTTTCCGGTGTCAGATTTACACATTTACTGGTGGTACTTAGATAAAGGATAAGTATAGGATAAAGCGGACGCAAAAGTGTTCTATAAATGCCTAAAAGTATTCACAACGGCAGCTGTTTCTGAAACATAAATGCGGAGGAGGCAGCGGTTCTATCGTATTGTCCGTTTTCCGCCCTGAGTTTCCATTATCTATTTTCCAAGCCTCTTTTTCCCTGTGTTCTTCCACACTCTTGCAAGAATATCTTTCAGCATCAACATAAAAACCAGCTCATTTCCAAGGCTTTCAACACTCGAGTGCTAATTTTTTTTAAAATTTAAAAATGCTAAATTCTTGTAAGATGAACCGCTTTGGAATGTATAGTATGAAATTTTTACTGGCAGCATATTTATATTTTTTTAGTTTCATCCTCGGTCCGATAGAGGTGAATCGTGCCGGTCCGATTCAGATAAGTGAGAAGAGAAAGTCCGATCGGAAAACCGAAGAGTCCTACCACACCAAAGAGCTGGACTCCGGCGAACATGCTGACAAGAGTCACTACCGGATGCAATCCGATCTGACCGCCTACGATTTTTGGCTCGATGATATTCCGTACAATAGTAATAAATACATAGAGGACAGCTAGTTTGGCAGCGCCCGGATAATCGCCCAGGATGGCTGAAATCAGAGCCCATGGAATCATGATGCCGCCGGTGCCGAGAACCGGAAGAATATCAAAGACCGCAATACAAAAGGCGATGAATACGGATTTACGGATGCCAATCAGGGTGAGTCCCACAGACAGCTCCACGAAAGTGATACTCATAATCAGAGCGTAGGAACGGATACAGACAAAAAGGGTGCCGACCACGTACTGCTTGATCTGCATCACGACATTTTGGGCCTTTTCATTTAACTGCCGCATACAGAAAGCGGAAAGAGCTTCATAATCCATTGCGATAAAGAAAGTTGAAATTACCATCAGCACCAGCCTGATAAATAGCATAGGCAGGGAGGAGGCGAAGTCGGAAATCACTTCCATACTGCTGAGTGAAAGGCCTGATACAAGGGAACGCAGGGACTGCATTAGCTGGTCCCACAGATAATCCACAGTCTCCAGAATCGAAGGATCTACCTGGGAGAGCGCGTGCTCTAGTTCGTCAAAGAGATCCGTCATCACCGGGCTTACATAGCGGAGATAGATCTGCGGAAGCCGCTGTACCAGGTCACTGACATAGGAAAAGGCACGGATGCTTCCAAGCACAAGTAAGGTGCCGATCGTTACATAGAAAATCAGAACGATCAGGATAGCGGAAACCTTTCGGGAAAGTCTGGTTTTGGCGGCGAGAAAGTCAATCGGGCGTCTTAGGACGTAGGAGATAAACAGTGCCGCAACGAACGGAAAGAGAAGCGTCAACGCAAATCTCAGCACGAAAAGGGATAGTGCTACGATGATTGCAAAGTACAAAAAGTTGATGATAAATGTTCTGCGTTTTTCCATTTCTTTTTGGTAACCTCGTTATTTATTCATTGTAATCTGATAGTATAAGAATATCCAAGAACAGGAGGTGTGTCAACAGGAACCGCAGGGAAAAGAAAATCAAAAATCCGCAAAAATCCTTTGCCTGGATGGGTAGAAAAAAGGGTCCGCAGGATGATATAATAGTCAGTATCAGAGAAAGGAGAGATCAACCAATGAATATGGAATATGTACTTGGCCAGCTTACAAATCTGCTGGCAATCGACAGCCCGTCCGGATACACGAAGGACGTGACAGATTATCTGCTAAAGGAGTTTGAAACACTCGGATTTCCTGCTCATCGTACGGTAAAAGGAGGCGTGATCGCAGACCTTGGAGGAGAGGATGCAGACAATGCTATTTTTGTAGAGTCCCATGTTGATACACTGGGCGCCATGGTCACTAAGATTAAAGACAACGGATGTCTGGAAGTTTCCCCGGTTGGTGGTATCAGCGCCAATTCCGCAGAGGGAGAGACGGTGCGTATCCGTACACGGGACGGACGGATCTATGAGGGTACATGCCAGCTCTGCAATGCTTCCGTTCATGTCAATGGAAAGTACGCGGAGACGATGCGTACATATGATGTAATGGAGATTGTGGTGGATGAGATGACAAACTCCAACGAAGAGACAAAGGCTCTCGGAATTATGGCCGGGGATTTTGTCTGTTTTGAACCAAGGACGATCATCACAAAGAGTGGCTATATCAAGAGTCGTTTCCTCGATGACAAACTCAGCACAGCAATGCTGCTTGGATACGCAAAGCATCTGAAAGACGATCAGGTGACGCCAAAGAGAAGGACATACCTTCATATGACTGTTTTTGAGGAAGTAGGGCACGGAGGATCTGCCTCGATTCCGGACGGTGTCAAAGAAGTGCTTTCCGTAGATATGGGATGTGTCGGAGACGGCCTCTCATGTAAGGAGCATCAGGTATCTATTTGTGCAAAAGACAGCAGAGGGCCTTATCATTATGATGTTGTGAGCAGCCTGATTGAGGCGGCCAAAGTATCCGGAGCAGACTTTGCGGTGGACGTGTATCCTCACTATTCATCCGATGCTGACGCGGCGCTGACTGCGGGCTACGATGTGCGCCATGGACTGATCGGGGCAGGTGTGTACGCTTCTCACGGATATGAAAGAAGCCATGTGGACGGCGTGAAGAATACGATGCTTCTCCTGGAGGAATATCTGGGGTAGGTTACAAATTACTTAAATTTCTTAAAAAAATGTGAAAACCGGTCTTTCCGAAATAATCCATGATAAAATACTGTTGTTACCGAAGAAATCTGAAATACGGAAGGGGAGACACAAACGTATGGAACATAAGGGAGGACGGATTAAGGACCACATCAGTCGGGAGAAACATCCGGGACAGGATGACTGGATGGATGTAGAATGGCTGGATGAGGAAGACAAGGGAATGATGACGGAGGAACCAACGGAGATCTGGTCGGATATATCTGTAAACGAGACAACTGCCGGGGCCGGGACACATATGGACGGAGCAAGCGCTCAGGAAGATGACGAGCCGTTTGAGATCGAAGACTGGAGAGACGTGGAGAATTGGAACCTGAATCAGGATAAAAGAGATGTTTCCACTCCTAAGGCACAGGGACAGTCAGCACAGACAGTTTCGGATAGCCCGAATGGGAAGGTAAGAAGGAGAGACCCTCAGGGCAAATCCGGGGAGCTCTCAGGAAGTGGGAAGAGACCGGCAGCCGGAGAGGCAAAGCGTCCGGAAACTGGAAACCGGAAACAGCCGGGGAGCGCAGGCAGAAAGAGGACAGAAGCGGGAAGTAAAGGCGGAAGACAGACGGAAAAAGGGCGCTCTTTTGGAGAGAATCAGTCGGCCGGTAGAGCCGGTCAGCAGAGCCGGGAGAACAGAGAACCACAGCCGAGACAGAAGAAGCAAGGATCGGCGGCCCGCCCGGTAAAAGCGGCCGGACGTGCGGCCGGAAGAGCTGGAAAGACGGCAGGCAGGGCAGTAGGAAAAGGAGTTTCTATTGTTCTGAAATGTGGCAGTTTTGCGGCGATGGCGATTATTGTTCTGAAGCTTTGGGAGGAATTCTGGGCGGAGAGAAATACGCTGGGGGAGATCTGGCGGGTAGCTGCGGACAGGAACTATGCCGAGGCATTGTACCTTGGAATTGCAGGAATTTTACTTTTGTTTGGTATTTTATCCGCTATCTGGCTCCTTGGAGGCAAGAGGATGCCGGATGGAAACCGTCTCAGAAGCTATGATACCGGACGGGGACTGACAGCATTTATTCTGTTCGCCATTCTGGCGGCAGCGGCAGGCTTTGTCATTCCACTGGTTCCGGAAAGTCCGCAGGTTTTATCAGGGGCTAAGCTGGCGCTGGAAGTCGTGGACCGTGCGGATAGAATCATTCTCGGATGCAGTGTTGCAGGTATTGTGCTCTGTGTGATCCGAAAGCTGATCCGAAAATAAAGAGCAGAAAACAATATAAAGATGAAAAAAGGAGGACGCTGGTAAACGTCCTCCTGATTTTTTGCACTTCCAGTGATGGAAATACATTTCAGGCTGCAGTATCAAATGTGTTAAGATAAGTTTCCGGTTAGTAGTCGAGAATCTGGCCTTCCGGGGTGATAACCCGAACCTGCCAAGGGATGAATTTTCCACTGCCTTTAAGTGCTTGGACAGCCGCGCGTTCCAGTCCGCCGCAGCAAGGCACCTGCATTCTGGCGATAGTCAGGCTCTTAATGTCATTTTGTGACAGAATAGCGGTCAGCTTTTCGGTATAATCTCCTTCATCCAGTTTTGGGCATCCAATAAGAGTGATGCGTCCCCGGATAAAATCCTGATGAAAATTGCCGTAGGCGTAGGCAGTACAGTCGGCGGCTATCAAAAGATGAGCACCGTCATAATAGGGAGCGTTCGTCGGCATCAGCTTGATTTGAACCGGCCACTGGGAGAGCTGCCCCGGATTTCCTGATGGGGACATAGTCGGTGTATGTGAACAGGCTCCCTGAGGTTCTTTTCGAATCTGCTTTGCCATGCTGCCGGGACAGCCGCAGGCAAGTGTATCGTCAAATTCATGTTGCTGTGGCGGGATTCTCTTTTCTTTCTGGGCTGCTTTGACTGCGGCCTCGTCGTAAGCCGGGGCTTCCCGTTCTTCAAAGGAGATTGCGTCCACAGGACAGGAAGGAAGACAATCCCCCAGACCGTCGCAGTAGTGCTCGTGTACCAGTTTTGCTTTCCCGTTTACCATTTCGATAGCTCCCTCGTGACAGGCTTTGGCGCAAAGGCCACAACCATTGCAGAGCGCTTCGTTGATTTTGATGATTTTTCTGACCATAATGATCCTCCTTCGTCTGATTTTGCCAAGGTAAATGATTGGTATGCTGTCTTCAGACAGATGGGTCTGGTTTTACCGACAACAGCTTGACTTCTTGAACATAGAATAGTACACTCTGGAAAAAGAGTCGGTTGTAATCACAACGGAGGAGAAACATGGAGCAAAAAAAGATATTATCCCGGTGCCCGCTCTTTTCGGGGTTGACAGAAGCGGAGATGGGGGCGGTTCTGCGGGAGATGCAGGTGAAAGAGAAGGATTATGAAAAAGGAGAGATCTTGCTCTTTGCCGGGGAGGTGCCAAGGGACTTCGGGATCGTGCTGGAGGGTGGAATCGTAATTTTGAAAGAAGAATTCAGCGGCAGCACGACTCTTCTGTCACAGGGGTTTCCAGGAGAGATCTTCGCCGAGGCGTTTGCGGCATCCGGGGAGCCCTCTCTGGTGACGGTGGAGGCGGCAAAGAAGACGAGAATCCTGTGGATTTCTTACGGACAGATGATGCGGCCCGAAGGAGGCGGAAGGGGAAAGGGGAGACTCGTAGAAAATATGATGCACATCCTGGCCGAGAAAAACCTGTTTCTGGCAAACCGCGTATCCCACCTTTCCAGAAGAACCCTGCGGGAGAAGGTGCTCTCTTACCTGGGAGAGCAGGCGGCGAAACAAGGTAGCCGGGAGTTTGATATTCCATTTGACCGGCAGAAGCTTGCGGATTATTTGGCGGCGGACCGAAGCGCACTCTCGGCGGTGCTTGGTAAGCTGCAAAGAGAGGGAGTACTGACCTTTCGGAAACATCATTTTATTCTTCATACAGAGGATGAAGCAGTACATGAAATGGAAAAAGGAGATCATAGGTAACATGACAATCAAAGAAATTGCACAGCTTGCACAGGTGTCCAGTGCGGCTGTTTCAAGATACTTAAATGGCGGGTATATAAGCGAGGAGAAAAAGGAGCGGATTCGTGCGGCAATCGAGAAGACGGGCTACCATCCGTCTGCCCAGGCGAGAAATCTCCGGACCAAAAGGGCGAGGCTAATCGGAGTGGTCGCACCAAGGCTTAGTTCCGAGTCCGTTGCGAGGGTGACAGATGGCATCGGAGAGGTGCTGGCGGAAAAGCAGTTCCAGATGCTTTTGACTGTGAGAAACAACCAATCGGACAAAGAATTGGAAACTATGAGGCTTTTTGAAAACTATCCGGTGGATGGGATCATTCTGATCGCGACAGTTATTTCCAGAAAGCATGAAGTGTTTTTTGAGCAGAGCAGAGTGCCAATCGTGGTAATTGGCCAGTACACGGATAAGGCAAACTGCGTGTATCATGACGACTATGGGGCGGCAAAGGCACTGGCGGAGAAAATCTCTTCAAGCGGACAGAAAGAGATCGCCTATATCGGTGTGACAAGAGATGACAGGGTAGCGGGGCAGGCAAGAGAGGACGGCTTCCGGGACGGGTTGAGAGAGCAGGGGATCAAACTGATGAAGGAGCGATACCGGCTCGCCGAATGTTCTGTGGAATCCGGATATCATCAGGCAAAGGATCTTTTGGACAAAGAGCCTGATATCGATATCCTATCATGTGCCACCGATACGATCGCGGCGGGCGTGATGCAGGCATTAAAAGAAAGAAAGCCCGACAAACGAAAAAAGTTTCAGGTGACAGGCTTTGGTGACAACCGCTTTTTAAGAGCAGTCTCCGATGGTATCACAACCGTTCACTTTTACGATAAAACAAGCGGAGTCAAGGCGGCAGAGATGCTTTTGGACGCTATTGAGCATGGAAATCAGGTGCCGATGCAGATGAAACTGGGATACCGGATCGTAGAATATTAAAAAACTTTTTCAGTAGATATGATCCAGAGACGCAAAGATTGCTTTACAAGTTCCGATATGGAAATTCATTGTTGTTCTAGTTGTTATTTATTTGTCAGATGATAAGAAATGCTCTGCCGAAATCGTTTGATATCTCTTGCCTTTTGTAGAGGAATATTATAAAATAATTCTGTGAGTTACTATGCTGAAGTTGTTCAGCGAAAGGAGTTATAGCAATGGGATATGAAAAACTGAATGAAAAAATGATGGAGCTTAAAGATGAAATTTTTGCCTCCCTCAAAGAAAGTATTGCGATCGAGAGCGTCAAGGGCGCTCCGGAAGAGGACGCACCATATGGAAGAGGGCCGAAAGAGGCTTTGGATCACGCACTGGCGCTGGGGGAGAAGCTTGGATTTAAGACTGGCAACCTGGACAATAAAGTGGGCTGGATCGAATATGGAGACGGTGAGGAGATGGCGGCAGTCCTGGGTCACCTTGATATCGTTCCACTTGGAGAAGGCTGGAAATACCCGCCGCTTGGATGCGAGATCCACGACGGACAGATGTACGGACGGGGTGTCCTGGATGACAAGGGCCCGGTGATCGGCGCGATTTACGCATTGAAAGCGATTCGGGACCTGGATCTTAAAATCGACAGAAGAATCCGTGTCATTTTCGGAACCGACGAGGAGAATGGTTCTTCCTGTGTACGTCATTACAATGAGGCAGGCGGAGAGAAACCGGCGATTGGATTTACACCGGACGGACAGTTCCCTGTCATCTTTTGCGAGAAAGGACAGTCTTTCTGGGAAGTAACAAAAAAGATAGAAAATCCATCCAATATCAAAGTCCTTTCCATCCAGGGAGGTACGGCAAAGAATGTCGTAACACCTAGATGTACCATGGTAGTGGAAGGCGATCTGGATGTAAAAGAAACAGAAGGAATCACCGTTACCAAAGAAGACGGCAAGACAACGATTGTTGCAGAAGGAATGGGCGCTCACGGAAGTACGCCGGAGAAAGGTGTCAATGCTGCGGTTAAACTGTTTGAGGCAGTAAAAGATGCCGGGATCGGCGGAGATCTGGAGCAGATGATCCACTTCATTCTGGAGAAGATCGGGACAGAGACCAATGGGAAATCCCTTGATATCTGCTGGACAGATGAAGAGACCGGACAGACAACACTTAATCTTGGCGTAGTAGACTGTACTCCGGAGAAGCTTTTCTTCACATTGGATATTCGTTATCCGAAGAATGGGGATCGGGAAGTGCTGATCGAACATGTAAAGAAACATGCGGAGGCTTATGGACTGAACGCTAATGTGGAATCGGAAGGAAAGCTCTTATATGTGCCGAAGGATTCCGAGCTGATTCAGAAGCTGATGAGAGTATACAAAGAAGAAACAGGAAGAGACGATCAGCCGATTGCAATCGGAGGCGGTACATACGCAAAAGCATTTGACAATATGGTTGCATTTGGACCGACGTTCCCGGGAGAACCGGACGTAATCCATCAGCCGAACGAGTGTGCCGATGTAGAGAAGATGATGTTGTCTTACCAGATTATCGCGGCAGCGATGTATGAGATCGCACAGAAATAAATTGGTCTTTCGGAAAAGGGATTCCAAAGCTTTGGAATCCTTTTTTTTGCGAAAATGACTTCCGCTCTTGCCGGAATTTTTTTAATATGATACATTGGATTTACAACACTTTGCATGAGGGAGGTTATAGTTTGAAACTGATTTTGGAGTACCTGAAACGGTACAAACTCTGGTTCGTTTTAAACGTGATTTCTGTCTTTGGATTTGCACTGGTCGAGCTGGGGATTCCGACGATCATTGCCTATATGATCGATCAGGGTGTGATGAACGAGGACAGAGGATTTTTGATGAAGATGGGAGCGCTGACGGCCGTCATCTCGCTTGTTGGTGTCTGCGGAACGATTCTTCTTGGCTATTGCTGCGCCAGGATTTCCACCGGAGTCGCACATGACATCCGACAGGACGTATTCCGGAAGGTGCAGACCTTTTCCCACAGCGAGATGAATGAAATCGGTGTGGCTTCTCTGATTACAAGAACCAATAATGATGCATTCCAGATTATGATGTTTATGAACGTCATCTTGAGAACCGCAGTTTTGACCCCGGTTATGATTGTGGTAAGCTTTATGCTCACAGTCCGTACATCGTTGAATCTGTCGCTGATTATCATCTCCACGATCCCGTTGATTATTATCGGGGTGATCATTGTGGGGAAGATTTCCTCTCCGATCAGTGAGAGACAGCAATCTTCACTGGACTCTATCAACCGGATTTTTCGAGAGAATCTGACCGGAATCAGGGTCATCCGTTCTTTTAATAATGATGAATATGAATCCGGACGGTTTGATGAGGAAAATGTAAACTTTATGAAGCAATCGAAGAAGCTGTTCAAGCTGATGTCTTCGACGGATCCGATTTTCTTCTGGATGATGAATATGGCGATCATCGCGATTTACGTGGTGGCAAGTTTTATGATTGATGCGGGCACATTACCGGTCGGCAAACTGATTGCGTTTATGGACTATGTATTTCATGCGATGTTCTCCGTGCTGTTGTTCTGCCTGGTGTTTATGATGTATCCAAGGGCGAATGTATCCGCAAAGCGCATCAGGAAGGTATTAAAGACGGAATCCATCATTGAGAACCACCCGGACCACACAAAGAAGGAAACAGAGAAGAAAAGTATTGTGTTCGATGATGTGACATTTGCTTACCCGGATGGGGAGGAGGCAGTTCTTCAGCATATTTCCTTTGAAGCCGGATCCGGAGAGACGGTTGCTTTCATCGGAAGCACCGGATCCGGTAAGAGTACGCTGATTAAATTAATTCCGAGATTTTATGATGTATCAGCGGGAAGGATTTTGGTGAACGGAGTGGACGTCCGGGACATGGACATCTATCATCTCCGTGACCGGATCGGATTTGTCTCCCAGAAAGCGAATCTGTTCAGCGGTACGATCGAGGAGAATATCCGCTTCGGCAACCGTGAGGCGACTATGGAAGAAGTCGTTCATGCAGCCAAAGTGGCCCAGGCTTACGACTTTATTATGGAGAAACCGGGACAGTTTCAGGAGCGGATCGTTGAGGGTGCGGGCAATGTTTCCGGAGGACAGAAGCAGCGGCTTTCCATTGCCAGGGCACTTGTCCGTCATGCCGACATCTATATTTATGATGATTCTTTTTCCGCGCTGGATTTTCGGACAGACGCAAAGCTTAGGAAAGAACTGAAAAAAGAAATGACAGACGAAATTGTATTGATCGTCGCCCAGCGTGTGTCTACAATTATGGACGCGGATCAGATCATTGTGCTGGATGAAGGGAAGGTTGTAGGAAAGGGGACACATAAAGAGTTGCTGAAAACATGCGGCGTATATCACGAAATTGCGGCTTCTCAGCTGAGTGAGGAGGAACTGGCGTATGAATAGACAACAGATAAGCTGGAGGGCATGTATCAACGGAATGGGTCATTTTATCAGCCCATACAAGGGAAAACTTCTGGTGGCGGTGCTCGCCACGATTCTGGCCACAGCACTCTATACAATGAATCCGACCATCGAAGGTATGGCGACAACACAGCTTGCAAATGACGCGTCGGACATCCTGGAGGGCGTCAGCGGAGCACATGTCCATTTTGATAAGGTGTTCCGTGTGCTGGCAGTGCTTGGAAGCAGTTATCTTACAAGGGCTCTTTTGCTTCTTGCTTCGGCGTTCTTTCTGACAAATGCCATTCAGCAGACAATTCATGATCTCAGAGGGGCGCTTCAGAAGAAGATCCAGAAGATGCCGGTGAGTTATTTTGACGAGCATGCGTTCGGGGATGTGCTCAGTTGTGTGACAAATGACGTCGACACACTGAGTAATGCGCTGCAACAGACGCTTACAAGAGTTATCAGCGGGATTTTGACATTTATTCTTGCGGTTGCGATGATGCTGCGGATCAATCTGCTGATGACTATGCTTGCACTTGTGATTATCCCACTTGTGATACTGATTACGAAAGTATTCGTCAAACGCTCACAGGATCTTTTCGATCTTCAACAAAAAACCGTAGGACAGTTAAATGGAACTATCACAGAGCTCTACGGTGGATTTAATGAGATCATCAGTTACAACAAACAGGAGGATGTGGCGAGACAGTTTGAGGACGTCAATGAGAGAATGAGGAATTCCGCATTTAAGGCACAGTTTGTGTCGTCTCTGATTTCCCCGTGTGTATCGCTGGTGACTTACTTAACGATCGGAACCTGTGCGGTGGTCGGGTGCTTACAGGTGATTCAGGGAGTGATCACCATTGGACAGCTTCAGGCCTTCATTCGTTATGTGTGGCAGATCAACGATCCATTGTCACAAGTATCTCAGCTTTCTGCCCAGGTGCAGGCGGCGTTTTCCGCACTGCGGAGAATTTTTACACTTTTATCTGAGGAGGAAGAGGTACAGGAGGGAACTGTGAAGATCGATAAGGCGTCCGTCGGAGGCAATGTCAGCTTTGAGCACGTACGGTTTGGCTATGACAAAGATCTTCTGATGAAGGATGTCAACATCGAAGTCGAGAGTGGGCAGACAGTTGCCATCGTAGGGCCGACCGGAGCAGGAAAGACGACACTGATGAATCTACTTCTTCGTTTCTACGATGTAAAGGGCGGAGCTATCAAGATTGATGGCGTCGACATCCGGGACATGAAACGGGAAGATTTACGCTCCCTGTTTTCTCTTGTGCTACAGGATACGTGGCTGTTTTCAGGCAGCATTTACGACAATATCCGTTACGGCAGGCTGGATGCCAGAAAAGATGAGATTATCAGCGCGGCGAAAATGGCAAACGTCCATCATTATATCCGGACGCTGACAAAGGGATATGATTCTCTGATTAATGAAGAGGCCAACAATATTTCTCAGGGTGAGAAGCAGCTTCTAACGATAGCGAGAGCGATTCTCAAGGACCCGCAGATCCTCATTCTCGATGAGGCCACTTCCTCGGTAGATACCCGTCTGGAAAGAAGACTTCAGGAGGCGATGCACAGAGTAATGCAGGGACGGACGTCCTTCGTCATCGCCCACCGGCTCTCCACGATCCGGGATGCGGACATGATCCTTGTTTTAAAAGACGGCGACATTGTGGAGCAGGGAACGCATGAAGAGCTTCTGGAGAAGAAGGGAATGTATGAAAAGCTGTATCATTCACAGTTTGCCGGCCAAAATTTTGATGAGGTTTTCTAGACACTGTGGTATGATAGTAGCATAGATTGATATGAGGAAAGGGGTAGGGATCCATGAAAAAGAAACTCATTTTAGTGACTTCCCCACCGGCATGTGGGAAAACCTATGTTGCCATGAAGCTTGCGGCAGAGCTGAACCACGTCGTATACCTGGATAAGGATGCGCTCATTATCTTGAGCCGGCAGATCTTTGAGGTAGCCGGACAGCCGTACGACAGAAGTTCGGATTTCTTCGAGGAGCATATTCGTGATTATGAGTATGCGGCGATTCTCGATATGGCAGTAGACGCACTGGAGTACGATGATATTGCACTGATCAATGCACCCTTCACCAGGGAGGTCAGAAACCCAAGATTTATGGAGAGCCTCCGCCAGGATCTGATGAGAAAGAACGCAAGACTTTATGTGGTCTGGGTCGTGACAGATCCCGAGATCTGCAAGAAGAGAATGATCCGCAGAAACAGCGATCGGGATACGTGGAAGCTGGCGCACTGGGATGAATATATGGCAAAGACGGATTTTTCCATCCCGGAAGAGCTCAACGACAAGAGCAAAGACCAGGAGCTTCTTTTATTCTACAATTCCAACGAAGAGGAGTTCCGCAAATCTATGAAGGAAGTAGTAAGAAGGCTTCAGGACGAAGATTAATATCAGAGTCGGTCAGATGAACACACAGGAGATTCCCGCCGTGGCGACAGGGAATCTCCTGTCAAGTGTAAGGGGAAGACCAGAGGAAAGACAAGACAAAAGAGAGGGCCGGATGATGGAAATACAGATGTACAATGTGGGCTTGGGAGAGTGTTTTCTCCTGGGACAGGGAGATGAAAGAATTGCGGTGAACTGTGGGACGAGAAATAAGAAGATCAACGGCAGGGACAGCGCCGGAATCTTTCGTGAGATTGGAGGGGATATCCGAAGGAATGGCTGTACTGTTTTTCTTACCCAGTTTGACCCGGAACACGTCGGTGGTTTTTTACAGATTGTAAGAGAGGAAAGTGCGGGAATTCAGGCAGTCTGTCTTCCCGATTTGTTCACTGAGCGATGGATGAGTGAATTGCTGGCACTTTTGCTGCTTCAGGATCTCTCCAGGAGCTGTTTTCTGCCGGGAAAGGCCGTAACACTCTCCGGCTTGATGGAAGTGCTTCTGACTCTTTCCTGTCCGATTCGACTGTTAAAGCGGGGAGATCAGGTCGGGGACATCCAGGTGCTCTGGCCGCAGAAGACACGGCTTAGAAAGGATCTGGAGGAAACGCTTGGGGAGATCGGGATTCCAGGAGCCGTGTATGAGCAGGATCGCTGGATGTGGAAAGAACTGGTACAAGTAGCGGCAAGGATGCGGGAGATTTTCATGCGGCTTGTGGCTCTTTCAGGTATGGAGGAGATTCCGAGAAACGGGGAACATATCCCGGTAGAGCTAGAAGAGGAAGTCCGGGGGTTCCGGGCAGATTTCAGAAAGCTTCGGCGAAACGAGCGGTTTCTGGGGATGGCGGAACGATTCCAGGAGAGTGTGGAGTTGCTAAGGACATTCCACGACCGGACGGGACTGATTTTCCATGTTGGAGAGGATGGGAAAGAGAATTTCCTTTACACCGGAAACGGATGGAAAGAATGGGCGGTTTGGCTAGAGAAAAATGAAGATGGACTCGTGCCTCTTCATCGGAAGTACTGGTGCATTTCGGTTCCGGGACATGGAACCGATGAATGCTACTGGGATTTCGCACCATATGCACCGAGGCATTTCCTTGTTTCCAACGGGTATGTGGCCGGACAGGAGTCCGGGAAAATTTCGGGGCGTTACGCCGGGATGTTTGCTGTCCCGGGCGTTATTATGCACTGCACAAGTTCTAACTGGTGCGAGGGCAACAAAGACGGAATCTGTAGCTGCTGGGATGCTCAGATCACATCTCCTGAGCTTTGTTCCGTGATCCGTGAAGAGGAGACAAAGAGCCAGAAAAGAAAGGAAGATGAGACAGCGTGAGTAAGAAAAGGGCAGATAACGGAATCCCAAAGTATCAGCAGATTGCGACGGATATTGCCTACAAGATTGTCAATGGCATTTATCAGGAAGGTCAGAAGATCTATGCCCGTTCTGCCATCGGAAGTCAGTACAGCGTCTCGTCTGAGACGGCGCGCAGGGCAATGTGCATCCTTACAGACTGGGATGTGGTGACAATCGAGAAGAATAGCGGGGTGCTGATCAAATCGATGGACAATGCGAAGAATTTCCTCCAGCAGCAGGAAAAGACACGGTCCATCCATAATCTGAAGCGGAATATTCTCGACAGTGTAAAGCGACAGCAGCAGGAGATAGAAGTGCTCTATGATTATTTGACAGAGATGATTGACCAGATTGAGAGATATCGTTCGACAAACCCGTTTATTCCGTACGAGATGGTGGTCACGGAGGAAACGCCTTATCTGGATCGGACTGTGGGGGAAGTGGATTTCTGGCAAGAAACGTTCGCGACGGTAATCGCGATCCGGCGAAACGGGGTGCTGATGATGTCTCCTGGGCCGAAGGCTGTATTCCGCAAGAATGATATTATCTATTACACCGGAGATGAGGACTGCCCGGACCGGGTTCGGAAATTTATGTATCCGGATTGATAAAAAGTACTTGCAAAAGTAACAACTTTAAAATAAAATGGAGTTGTCATTTGTTGCTATAACAAACTCACATAAAAGAGCAGGAGGTTTCGAAAGATCTTCCTGCTTTTTTCTATTGTGATAAGTATGGTCTTTGAAAGGAAACTGTACTATAATAAAGCAAAAAGAAAATGGAGCCGATATGAAAAAAGAGACAATCAATGAAGTCGCAGCAAAGCTAAATGAAAATTACCGCACCGAGGAGCTCTTTATGCCCAAGAAATGGAGGATGCTCCCAGACCGGTCAACAGTGATCGCCATTATAAGAGATCTCAGACAGATCATTTTTCCGGGATATTTTGGTCGGGACAGTGCGCTGGAACCAGATACTACCTATTATGTAGGATACAGGATCAACCATCTATATGAGGCGCTGAAGGAACAGATCACGATTGCACTGCACTATCAGGAGGCAGATCCTGGGCGGGAGGAGGACATGATAGCCCGGGCCCGAGAGGTAACGGATCGTTTTTTCCTTCAGATTCCACAGATTCAACAGCAGTTGTTAAAGGACGTGAAAGCCGGATTTGACGGGGATCCGGCGGCTCAGAGTAAGGAGGAGATCATCTTCTCCTATCCGGGTCTGTTTGCAGTGTATGTATACCGGATCGCTCACGTGCTTTATGAGGAGAAGATTCCGTTCATTCCGCGGATTATGTCCGAATACGCCCACGGGAGGACAGGAATCGATATTCATCCGGGAGCAAGGATCGGGGATTATTTCTTTATTGACCATGGCACCGGCATTGTCATCGGGGAGACGACGGAGATCGGAGATTTTGTGAAGCTTTACCAGGGTGTAACTCTGGGAGCGCTTTCCACAAGAAATGGGCAGCAGCTTTCCGGGCTAAAGCGTCATCCGACGATCCGGGACAACGTGACGATCTACTCCAATTCCACGGTTCTCGGCGGAGAGACTGTGATTGGGGAACACTGCATCATCGGAGGAAATACCTTTATTACGGAAACGGTGCCGGCGTACACGAAAGTGAGCGCCAAGAGTGCTGAGCTGGTGTTCAAGACGCAGAAAGAGAAGAAAGACCGGAAGGATCTGTGGGAGTGGGAAAGTTAGAGTATAAAGGGAAAGAGGCTGTTCTGCCTGGGAGAAATCTTGCTTTACCTTGGCAGCGGGAAGTAGTAAAATAAAAACAGAAAAACAGACAAGGAGGGAAACTTTATGGGACAGGAACTTATTATGAAATTAAAAGAAGTCAAACAGGCGCTGGTGGATCTTAACGTACATGGAGAAGAATGGGAAGAGCGCCAGGAAATTCTGAAAAAACTTGAGGATGTGACCTCCTATGTGAAGGATGCTATGGGAAGCGGGAAATTATAGGGGCGGAAAGGATGAGAGACGATGGAGCCAAAGATTAGGGCGCTGGTATTTGATATGGATGGACTTCTGTTTGACTCGGAGCGGGTAGTGCAGAAATCCTGGTATATTGCCGGAGAAAGGTTGGGGTATCCTGGGATTGGGGATCACATTTATCATACGCTGGGATTTAATGTAGTAAGACGGAGTGAGTATTTTCGGAGCGTATTCGGAGAGGAGTTTCCGGGGGAGCAGTTCAATCAGATGACCAGGGAAATCTTTCACAGACTCAAAGAGGAGGAAGGGGTACCGAAAAAGCCGGGAGTAGAGGCTCTTTTATCTTACGGGAAAGAGCATGGATATCTGCTGGGGCTTGCCACATCTTCCCGGCGGGAGTATTCTACTCATCTTTTACAAGACGGCGGGATTTGGGATTACTTTGACGCTGCTGTTTTTGGGGATATGGTGACTCATGCCAAGCCGGACCCGGAGATTTACCAAAAGGCGTGCGAGGCGCTGGGAGCAGCACCCCAAGAGGCTGTGGCGCTTGAGGATTCTCCGAACGGAATCCGTTCTGCCCACGCAGCCGGGATGCGGACTATAGTTGTGCCGGATTTGGTACAGCCGGACGGAGAGATCCGCAGGCTTTGTACTTGGCAGTGCGCCTCCCTTGCAGATGTGATTGATCTTTTAAATGCATAATAACAGCCGTACAAAGAACTGAGACCTTTGTACGGCTGTTTTGCGCTTTCTTCCTACGGGTAATATGATAAGTGGATATACTTACACCGGGGAGCTTTGTCGGAGAAACGTGTTGAGTATGCATAAGCAGTTTAAAACTGCCGGAAGCACTCCTCAAACATGCCAATCTGCCGACGTAGATCTTCGGTATGCTCTTCATTCAGACTATCGAGGAGGAGATCCTGCGCCCGGTAGACTTCGTCCTTGTTAAATGGAGGGACGAGGGCTAAGTCGCTGTATGCCCTGATTTTTTGAAAATAAACATTCAGGTCGGACAGATTGTGCTCCTTGTACGCAAGCTCATACATATAGAGGGAATCCGTTACTTCATAGTCCGTACACTCCAGGCAGATCCATTTGCCAAGATAGTAATAGCGCTCTCCGGTACGATAGAGAAATCCGGGTCGAGATTTGAAATCCTGATGATTCAAAATCGGCACCTCCTTTGTCTAGCCGTTGACGATGACCTGCTTTAAGGAAAGATCCGGATTCAAAAGAACCAGGTTTCCGGTCTTTCCAGGGGCGATACTTCCATAGCGGTGCTCCAGATGCAGGGCACGCGCCGGATTGAGGGTAGCGCAGCGGATGGCCTCCTCTAGAGGAATGTCCATCTCTTTGACTGCGGTACGCATACAGTCTGCAAGGTTCGTCACGGAACCGGCCAGTGCACCTCCCTCTGCCAGGGTGGCGTGCTTTCCGGAAACATTGACAGCAAGTCCGCCTAATGTGTAGGAGCCGTCCGGCATTCCGGCAGCACGCATACTGTCGCTGATCAGGCAGATCCGCTCTGCTCCCATCATTGCGAAAGCAGCGCGAACCATGGCCGGATGAATGTGAACGCCGTCGCAGATCAGCTCAGCAAAGACGTGTTTGCTGTCAAAGACAGCTCCGACAACCCCCGGCTCCCGGTGTGTGAAAGCTGGCATGGCATTGAAAAGGTGAACCGCATGGCAGGCACCTGCGTCAAATGCGGCTTTCGCATCCGTATAGGATGCGTTGGTATGAGCGAGGGAGACAGATACTTCCCCTTTGACTTCCCGGATGAAATCAAGAGTACGGTCGAGTCCTGTTTCCGGCGCAACGCCGATGAAGCGGATCAGCCCCCTGGCCGCTTCCTGAAATTCCCGAAAAAGGGCGGCGTCACATGGGATAATATTCCGCTCGTCTTGGGCGCCTTTCTTGGAGACGCTGATGAACGGTCCTTCCATGTTCAAACCTACAAGATGAGCTCCGCTCTCATTTGTGTAGGACGCGACGGTGGACAGGATCTTTTTTAAATCATCCACCGGAAGTGTCATGGTGGCGGGGCAGATCGTTGTGACTCCGACAGAGGCCTCGTATTCGGCGATGGTGCGGATTGCTTCCGGATCATTGTCACAGACGTCGGCACCCATACATCCATGGAAATGAATGTCAATGAGGCCGGGAATCGCGTAAGCGCCTTCTCCGTCGATCACTTCTCCGGTATTGGAAGCAGTTTCACAGAATACGCCGTTTTCGATTACCACATCTCCGGGATGAAACTGAAAATCTTCTCCGTATACTTTTACATTTTTGATAATCATAGTGATACTCCTTTTTGAAAGAAAGGGATGCCGGGGAAAGTACTCTTTCCGTACGGCATCCCTGATTGCATGTTACCGAGGAATTTTTGAAAAAGCAGCCTGATCGCCGACGATCGTCACATCCGGATGGAACTGTAGAATGGATGCCGGAACCTCCGGTGTCACAGGTCCGAAAAATGCTTTTGCCACTGTTTCTGCTTTATCCTGACCGCTTACAACGAGAAGGATTTTCTTCGCACGCATGATCGTACCGATTCCCATCGTATACGCCTGTCTCGGAACGTCGTCAGCGGAAGCAAAGAAGCGTTTGTTTGCTTCGATCGTACGCTCCTGAAGATCGACACAGTGCGTCGCCTGCGGAAAATCTGCAGCCGGTTCATTGAAGCCGATATGTCCATTGTGTCCCAGACCGAGAAGCTGCAGATCCACGCCGCCAAGGGAAGCGATCACTTCCTCGTAGTGGGAACACTCTGCTTCGCTGTCCTCCTTTGTGCCGTCCGGAATATTGGTGTTTGCAGGATCAATGTTCACATGGTCAAACAGATTCTCATGCATGAAATAGTAGTAGCTCTGGTCGTTGTCTCTTGTGAGTCCTTTGTACTCATCCAGATTGGCTGTCTTCACCTGCGAAAAATCGATATCTCCGTTTTCATATTTCTCAATCAGACATTTGTAGGTCCCGATCGGTGAGGAGCCTGTGGCAAGACCAAGCACACAGTCCGGTTTCAGTGTCATCTGAGCTGCGATGATATTGGCAGCTCTCCGGCTCAGTGCATCGTAATCTTTTTCTTCGTAGAATTTCATTGTTAAAATCCCCCTTTTGCTTGATAGTTACAGTATAGCATATAAAAAAGGAAAGTACTTTCAGAACGAGACAGGAGCAAAATATTCTGGCCGGTGAAAGTCCGGGGTTGTTGTCAGTACCGGGGAGAAAGCCGAGTAGTGCTCGATGTCCGGATCTTCGGAGATCTTGTAAAAATTACAGGAAAAGCAGTCTTCCGGCTGAAATCCGGTGATTCCGTAAATCTTTTTAAGAAGAGAGAGGGGGAGGCGAAAATGGACCTTCCAGAAATCACCGCAGAGGCTGGCCTCGTATGCGAGACTTTGGCACTCTTCCGGAGAGAGGGGCGTGCGCTTTGTCCGGCTGTATCCATACTGGGCCAGGAGGGCACCGTTTGCGTTAAATTCCAGGTTGAGGTAAGGCGAAGGCTCCGATTTTCTTTTTCCGACAAACGGAAAGTGGAAGAAAGCCTCCATCGCGCTGTCCAGGTATACCGGAGCGTACAGCCCCTCATACCGGCGCAGCGGATCGGATTCTTCGCAGATCATCTCTACATAAAATCCATCTTCCTGTACATAACCAATCGAGCCCGTGACAGCAGGCGCATGCTTGGTTCCCCAGAGAAGGTGGGAAACTGAAAATGTGGTGCCGTGTTCCGCTATCTGATCCGGAGAAGAGAGGATGGTAAGCTGCATCATACGTAATCACACTCCCAACGTCCGCTGGCGCCACACGGCAGCACGAGTCCGTTGGATGACACCGGAAGACCGATCTCCTGGGAATTTACATGTCCGTGGAATTGCTTCAGCTCTGTCTCAAGCATATAGGACAGTACCGCAGGAGCCAGTCCTGTTGTATAAGAATTAATCAGAAAGAATAAAGGCTCCTTAGATAAAAGCTGAGCGCACTTCTGGATCAGAGGATGGATGGCATCCTCAATCTTCCAGATTTCTCCCTTCGGACCACGCCCGTAGGACGGAGGGTCCATGATAACAGCGTCATAGCGGTTTCCTCTGCGGATTTCACGCTCCACAAATTTCATACAGTCGTCCACAAGCCAGCGTATCGGTGCGTCTGAAAGACCGGAAGCCGCCGCGTTCTCCTTTGCCCAGGATACCATACCCTTTGATGCGTCCACGTGAGTGACCTGTGCTCCGGCTTTTGCGGCCGCCAATGTAGCGCCGCCGGTATAGGCGAACAGATTCAGTACTTTGACCGGGCGATTGGAAGAGTGAATTTTTGCGGAAAACCAGTCCCAGTTTGTCGCCTGTTCCGGGAACAGTCCGGTGTGTTTGAAACTGAACGGTTTTAGATGAAAGATCAGATCCCGGTAATGGATCTGCCACTGCTTGGGAAGACTAAAAAACTCCCATTCCCCGCCACCCTTTTTACTGCGGTGATAGTGGCCGTTCGGATGTTTCCAGCCTTCGTTTTCTTTCTTTGTATTCCAGATTACCTGCGGGTCCGGGCGGACCAGGAGGTAATCGCCCCACCGCTCCAGCTTCTCGCCGCCGGAACAGTCTATTACTTCATATTCTTTCCAACCATCTGCAATCCACATGATCATGTATCCTTTCTATAAAATATATCGTCATTTGTTTTGGTGTGATGTATGGCTCTCCATAATCCTGTTTATTATACCAGTAAAGAAATAAAACCTCAATGTTTTTTGGGTAGTGAAAGGAACGGATGTAAAGATATAGAAAAAGCAAATAGATATCATAAGAAAAACCGATAAGTAAATCCGTTTACCGTCTATCGGCTTAGTGTTAAAATAAGCGGTAGAAACGGAACCAAACACGAAAGGTGGAACAAGAGATGATAAAAGTAAACGCAATCGGCGATAGCTGTCCGATTCCTGTAATTAAAACAAAAAACGCAATGAAGGAAATGACGGGGCCGGATACGATTGAAGTGCTGGTAGACAATGAGATTGCTGTTCAGAACGTGACGAAGATGGCTCAGTCCTCAGGCGGCAAGGTGACATCCGAGAAGGTGGCGGAGAAAGAGTACCGGATTCTTATTGCGATGGGGGAAGCTTGTGCCGCAAAAGACAGTGAGGAAGTTTCCTGTATACCGGACAAGAGAGGCAGCACAATCGTAGTTGTTTCTTCCGACAGAATGGGAAGCGGAAATGATGAGCTCGGAAAAGTCCTGATGAAAGGTTTTCTTTTTGCTGTTACACAGCTTGACGAGCTGCCGAAGACGATGCTCTTCTATAATGGGGGAGCAACTCTGACGACCGAGGGATCGGACTCACTGGAGGACTTAAAGAGCCTGGAAGCTCAGGGCGTTGAAATTATGACATGTGGGACATGCCTTGACTACTACGGTCTGAAAGAGAAGCTTGCTGTCGGAACCGTGACGAATATGTACAGCATTGTGGAGACGATGGATCAGGCGACAAAAGTGATCCGGCCATAATCAGACAAACAGTATTCGGATATATGACAGGATTGGCATCAGAATGCGCCAGTCCTGTTTTTTCTTAATAAAACAGAGATTTCCGGTTGAACTTGGGTCTGTTTATGATATAATAAACAAGTTATAAGTTTTTTCTATCAGTATACGCGAAAGGAGAAGAAGAAACAAGATGATCAAGGAAGTAAAATTGACACAGATGACGAAGACGGCGGGGTGAGCCGCCAAGATTGGTCCTGAGACCCTTGCCCAGGTTCTGGGTAAGCTGCCAAAATTCCATGATGACAATCTGATCGTCGGTATAGAGACGGCGGACGATGCTGCGATCTACAAAGTGACGGATGACATCGCCATGATCCAGACGGTTGATTTCTTTACTCCGATCGTAGATGACCCATATATGTTTGGACAGATTGCGGCTGCCAACTCGCTAAGCGATGTGTGGGCGATGGGAGGAGAGCCGAAAGTGGCTCTGAATATCGTCGGGTTTCCGAACTGTCTGGATCCCTCTATTTTAGGAGAAATCCTAAAAGGAGGGGCGGATAAGGTGATGGAGGCTGGCGCCGTACTGGTGGGAGGCCACACCATCCAGGATGACGAGCCGAAATACGGACTGTGCGTCTCCGGCTTTGTTCATCCGAAGAAGATTTTCAAAAACTACGGCTGCAGACCGGGGGACAAGCTGATCCTGACAAAGCAGATCGGAAACGGTGTTGTCAATACGGCAATCAAGGCGGAGATGGCGTCGCAAAGAGCGATCCATGAGTCGGAGATTGTGATGTCCTCCCTGAATAAAAAGGCAAAAGAAGTTGTGGAGAAATATGATGTGTCCGCATGTACGGACGTCACCGGATTTGGACTTCTGGGACATGGTGCGGAGATGGCGACAGCAAGTCAGGTTTGCCTGAATCTGGACGTCAGAAAGATTCCGTATTTTGAGGACGCGAAAGAATATGCAAAGATGGGACTGATCCCTGCGGGAGCCTACAAAAACAGAGGTCATTCCGGCCGTTATGTAGATGTGGGAGATACACCGGAGTATTATGTGGATCTGCTGTATGATCCGCAGACGTCCGGGGGACTTCTCATCAGTGTGGCCCCGGAACAGGCAGATGCTGTCATGGAAGATTTTGAGAAAAAGGGACTGGATACGAAAGTTGCCATGATTGGCGAAGTATTGGAAAAAGATCAGGAGGACAATACGTTTATCCGGCTTGTTTAGAACGTGTGGGATGAGCGCAGGAGAAAAGAAATGGACAAAAGCAGATTTTACCGCAGTATTCCGAAGGTGGACATACTGTTGGAAGATGACAGAATTCAGGAAGCCATTGCCCGCTTTGACAGAGATACGGTGATGGATGCCGTGAGGGAGCAGACGGAGTTTGTGCGGGAGCAGATCCGTACACTTGACGAGGAGAATACACTTTGCATTCTGGTGGACGGGCTGATTCCGGAAATTATTCGCCGGGTGGAGAAGATGCACACGCCGGATATGCGGCCGGTGATCAATGCGACGGGTACGGTTCTGCATACCAATCTGGGACGTGCCCCGATCAGCAGAGAGCATATGGCAAGGCTGGCAGAGGTTGCCTGCGGATATTCCAATCTGGAGTACGATCTGGAGGCGGGAAGGCGCGGGGAACGTTATTCCCATTTTGAAAAGCTGCTGTGCAGGATCACAGGGGCTGAGGCTGCCATGGCGGTGAACAACAATGCCTCGGCGGTGATGCTGATTTTAAGTTCTATGGCAAAAGGCGGAGAAGTTGTTGTATCCAGAGGAGAGCTTGTGGAGATCGGCGGCAAGTTTCGGATTCCGGATGTGATGGAGCAAAGCGGTGCGAAACTTGTGGAGGTCGGAACGACGAATAAGACGCATTACTCCGACTATGCGGATGCCGTGACAGAGGAGACAAAGGCATTTTTAAAGGTTCATACGAGCAACTACCGGATTGTCGGTTTTACCGAGTCCGTGGGAATCGACAAGCTGATTCCGCTCGGACAGGAATATGATTTGCCGATCATTGAAGACTTGGGGAGCGGCGTACTCATCGATCTGAGCAAGTACGGACTGACCTACGAGCCGACAGTGCAGGATTCCATCTGCAAGGGAGCGGACGTGGTGTGCTTCAGTGGAGATAAGCTGCTGGGAGGGCCGCAGGCAGGTATCATTGTCGGAAAGAAGAAGTATATCGACAAGATGAAGAGAAACCAGTTGACAAGAGCACTTCGGATCGATAAATTTACAGCCACGGCGCTGGAGTTGGTATTACAGGAATATTTAAGTGAGGAAAACGCGGTGAAGAAAATTCCGGTGCTTCGAATGATTACCAGATCCCGGGAAGACGTAGAGAAGGCGGCGGCTCGTTTCAGGAGGATGCTGGTAAGAGCCGGGATAAAAGCCGAGATCTCCTTACAGCCGTGCGAATCCCAGATCGGGGGAGGATCTCTCCCGCTTGAGCGGATTCCAAGTATGGCAGTCTGTATCCGGCCAACCGAGATGACGGTGCCAGAGCTTGAGACGGCGATGCGCCATCTTGAGATTCCGGTTATTCCAAGGACATTCAATGATATGATCGTAATGGACGTAAGGACCATAGACGAGGACCGGATGAAGATTGTGACAGAAGAGTTAAAAGAGATTTTATAAATTACGATACAGACAGTGGGAATGAAAAGCATGAAACACATTATTATAGGAACGGCCGGTCATATTGACCATGGCAAGACGACGCTGATTAAGGCACTGACAGGAAGAAATACAGACCGATGGGAGGAAGAACAAAGAAGAGGCATCACGATTGATCTGGGCTTTACATACTTTGATCTTCCAAACGGGGACCGTGCGGGAATTATTGATGTTCCGGGACATGAGCGCTTCATCAACAACATGGTAGCAGGTGTAGTCGGAATGGATCTGGTTATGCTTGTTATCGCGGCGGACGAAGGTATCATGCCGCAGACGAGAGAGCACATGGATATCCTGGGCGAGCTTGGTATTGAAAAGAGTATTATTGTCCTCAATAAGTGCGACCTGGTAGATGAAGAATGGCTGGAACTTGTGGAAGAGGAGATTCGTGACGAACTGAAAGGGACGTTTCTGGAGTTTGCTCCGGTGGTGAAGGTGTCCGCCGCGACAGGGGAGGGACTTTCCAAACTGGTGAATATGATCCAGAAGATGACTGAAAATGAAGTAACGGAGAAGGACATTCATACAATTCCCCGTCTTCCGATCGACCGTGTATTTACGATGTCCGGTTTTGGGACGATTATCACGGGAACCCTTCTGGCGGGGACTATCCGCAGGGAAGATACTTTGTGTATGTACCCGAACGGAAAAGAATGTAAGATCCGCAGCATTCAGGTTCACGGGGAGAGCGTGGACGTTTGCTATGCCGGACAGCGTGTGGCAATCAATCTTTCCAATATTAAGAAGTCGGAGATCCACCGTGGATGCGTGTTGGCGCCTCCAAAGAATATGAAAAATACGGATCTGCTGGATGTACGTCTGAATGTACTGCCATCCTCTATGCGGATTTTGGTGAATAACAGCAGACTTCATCTTTTTACCGGGACCAGCGAGGTACTCTGTCGTGCGGTTCTTCTGGATAAAGAGGAGATCGGACCGGGAGAGAGCGGTTTTGTACAGCTTCGACTGGAAGAGGAGATTGCGGTGCGAAGAGGCGACCGGTTTGTCGTGCGCTTCTATTCTCCGATGGAGACCATAGGGGGAGGCGTGATTCTGGAGCCAAATCCGAAATGGAAAAAGCGGTTCCAGCCGGATGTGATTGAGGAGCTTCGACAGAAAGAGTCTGGATCCTCGGCTGACGTCATTGAGCTGCATATCCGCCAGCGTGAGAAAGACATGGTATCGGTTTCTGAACTTGCGAAGATCACAGCGCTTTCTCTTGAGGAAGTGGAAGAAGATATAAAAGAGCTCAGGGAAGAGGGAAGGATCTCTGTGTTCCCGATGAAGAAAGAGACATATGTATGGCATATCAGCTCGCAGGAGAGCATAACGGCGGCTATACGGGAAGAACTGAGAGCATTCCACAGCGCACATCCATACCGTCCTGGTATACCAAAGGCGGAGGTTCATATGCGGTTTATGAAACAGGTCAAGCCGAACGTCTTTGATTTGTATATTGAGATGCTGACCGAAGAAGGAAAGATCGGGCGAAGCGGAGAGTATCTTCACAGCGCGGACTATATGATTCCAAAGGACGCAGAGTTTGAAAAAGCGTCCCGGACTATTCTGGAGGCGCTGGAGAAGGCGGGGTATGACTTTGTGCGGTTTTCTGAGATTACATTTCCAAAGCTTTCGGAAGGGACTAAGGAGGACGTCCTCCAGGTGCTGATTTCCGAGGGTGCTGTCGTAAAAATCAACGATGAAATGTATACGCTGGCTGACTATATGGAACAGGCAAAAGAGAAGATCAAGAAAAAGCTTGCAAAAGACGGGATGATTACGATTGCTGAAGTGCGGGATATGTTCCATACGAGCCGAAAGAGTGCCAAGCCAATCCTGGAATATATGGACGGTCAGAAAGTGACAAAGAAAACAGGAGCAGAGAGCGAAAGGGTTGCATATCTATGAATTTAAAACAGTTGGAGGCATTCGTATGCGTCGCGGATAAGAAAAGCTTTTCCAAGGCCGCAAGGAAGCTGTATCTGACACAGCCGACGATCAGCGCGCATATTGCCTCATTAGAGAAAGAACTGGATGCAAGACTGTTTATCAGAAATACAAAGGAAGTCAGTCTTTCAGAGGATGGTACGATCCTCTACAGCTACGCAAAGCAGATGATCGATTTGGAAGAACAGATCGAGGCGTGCTTCTGCGGGGAGAGACAGTCTGACGTCAGAAAGATCACGATTGCGGCGTCCACAGTCCCGGCACAGTATATTCTGCCTGGGATTCTGTCGCGGTTTATTGAAAAGTATCCGAAAGAACAGTTCAAAGTGATCGAGACAGACAGCTCCAAGGTAATCGAGTTGATTGCGGGGGGCGCTGCGGATATCGGATTTTCCGGGACCGTACTGGAGAGAAAGTTTTGCAAATACATTCCGTTTTATAAAGATGAGCTGATTATTATTATGCCGAATACAGGAAAATACCGTGAGCTTATGGAGAAGGAGGATCTAAGCTGGCTCAAAAATGAGCCTTACATTATGAGAGAAGAAGGTTCCGGTACGAGAAAAGAAGCGGAGAAGCAGTTGAAGCGGTACGGTATTGATGTGGAGCGTCTCGCTATTGTGGCAAGTATGGAAAGCCAGGAGGCGATCAAACGTTCCGTGGCGAATGGTATGGGAATCTCCATTATCTCCAGGCTTGCGGCAGAAGAGGAAATCCGGGCAGGGAAAGTGCTGTGGCGCAAGGTGCCGGGGGAAGGAGAAGGAAGAGACATTAATATCGTATACAATAAGAATTTCCATCTTTCCAAATCGGCGGAGCGTTTTATCCGGGTTGTAAAGGAAATGTACGAAATTCAAAAGTAGAAGCAGATGGGAAAGGAAGGCCTGCTTATAGGATACGTCTATAAGCAGGCCGCTTTATTGTCATTTTAAATTAGACGTGCTTTGACAAAGAAGATATACTAAAGAGCAAGGGGTAACATTCAGGAATGAGAGATCGACTGAACTGTTACAACATAGGAGGAGGAGATTATGATTTATCTTGACAATGCGGCGACTACCATGCATAAGCCGCAGGAAATGATCGAGGCAGTTGTTCATGCGATGGGATCTCTTGGAAATGCGGGACGGGGAGCCAACACAGCGTCTCTGGGGGCGGCAAGAATTATCTATGAGGCAAGAGAACGGCTGGCACGTCTTTTCGGAGCGGATGAGCCGAAGCAGATCGCCTTTACCTTAAATTCTACCGAGAGCCTTAATACGGCGATCCGGGGACTGCTGGGATCTGGAGACCATGTGATTACGACGATGCTGGAACATAACTCAGTGCTTCGTCCGCTGTATGATCTGCAGGATGCAGGGACAGATGTGACGTTTGTGAAAGCTGATGAGAAAGGCAGAATCCGTTATGAGGATATCGAAGAGGCAATCAGGCCCAAGACAAAGGCCATCGTGACGACTCACGGCTCTAATCTGACCGGAAATATGCTGGACATCGGAAGAATCGGAAAGATGGCTCACGACCACGGGCTTCTCTATATTGTAGATGCGTCCCAGACGGCAGGAGTATTCCCGATCGATGTAAAGACAATGCACATTGACGTACTCTGCTTTACGGGGCATAAAGGGCTTCTGGGGCCACAAGGGACCGGGGGTCTCTATGTGAGAGAGGGGCTGACGATTCACCCGCTGAAATCAGGGGGAAGCGGTGTACAGACGTACAGCCACTATCATCCGACCGAGATGCCGACGGCTCTGGAAGCGGGGACACTTAACGGACACGGGATTGCGGGGCTCAATGCGGCGGTTGCCTACATTGAACGTGTCGGGATGGATCAGATCCGAGAAACAGAGCAGAAGTGGATGTGGATGTTCTATGAGGGCGTGCGGAACATTCCGGGCATCAAGGTATACGGGGACTTCGATGTAAAGGAGCGCTGTCCTATTGTGACGCTCAATATCGGGGACTACGATTCCGGAGAAGTCAGCGATGAACTGCTGATGACATATGATATTTCCACCAGAGCAGGCGGCCACTGTGCTCCACTGATGCATGAGGCGCTCGGTACGGCAGAACAGGGATCGGTACGATTCAGTTTCTCTCACTTTAACACAGAGGAGGAGATCCGGACTGCCATCCGTGCGGTCGAAGAACTCGCAAAAGAAGAATAGGAAACAGGAGGAGAAAGAGAATGAATTTATCAGACTCAAAGAAAAAACTGGCACTTGCAGGAGTGGTCTGCGGAATCGTAGCAGCGGTTCTGGCAGCGATGGGAAACCCGGCTAATATGGCGATCTGTATTGCATGTTTTGTCAGAGATACGGCGGGAGCGCTCAAGCTCCACAGTGCCTCGGCGGTGCAGTACGCAAGACCGGAGATCGTAGGCATTGTAGTTGGCGCGTTTGCGATTTCAGCAGCCACAAAGGAATACCGGTCTACAGGCGGATCTTCCCCATTGATTCGGTTTGTACTTGGAATGATTATTATGATCGGTTCACTGGCATTCCTTGGCTGCCCGCTTCGTATGGTGATCCGTATGTCCGCAGGGGATTTAAACGCATGGGTTGCCCTGATCGGATTTGCGGCGGGAGTCGCGACGGGAGCCTTCTTCCTGAAGAAAGGCTTCAGCCTTGGAAGAGCGCATGAGACCAACGCCGCCAGTGGAACTGTGTTACCGCTTTTACTCGTTGGTATTTTGATTTTAAGTGTAGCGACGACACTGCTTGCGGTTTCCGAGCCGGGGGCAGGACCGGGAGCGCTTCATGCTCCGATTTTTGTTTCCCTGATCGGTGGACTGATCTTCGGAGCGTTCGCGCAGAAATCCAGAATGTGCTTTGCCGGAAGTATCCGGGATATAATTCTTGTAAAGAGCTTTGACTTGATCTCCGTAATTGCCGGATTATTTGTTGTAATGCTCATTTACAATCTTGCTACAGGCGGATTCCATCTGGGATTCAGTGGACAGCCAATCGCACATTCCGCACATCTATGGAACATTCTCGGAATGTACGCGGTAGGATTCGCTGCAGTGCTCGCAGGAGGCTGCCCGCTTCGTCAGCTCGTTCTGGCAGGACAGGGATCTTCCGATTCTGCAGTGACTGTTTTAGGTCTGTTTGTGGGAGCGGCGGTATCTCATAATTTTGGCCTTGCCGGAGCGGCAGCTAGTGCGGCGACAGCGGACAAGGCAGCTACAGCAGGCGGAGTCAGTACGGCAGGACAGGTTGCGGTTATCATTTGTATCGTTGTATGTTTTATTATCGCACTGACCAATAGGCGAAAAATGGCGAAATAGTGTGGCAATTCAGGTTGAGGTATGTTATTCTAGGAGAAAGGATGATAATGAAATGAAGGAAGTAGATGCCAGAGGACTTTCCTGTCCGGAGCCGATCATGCTGACAGCAGAGGCGATCAAAGGGACGACGGAGCCGGTAAAGGTACTTGTAAGCGAGCCCCATCAGAGAACCAATGTGGAGAAATTCGCAAAAGATAAAGGCAGAAAGGTTACGGTGACAGAAAAGGGCTCTGAATTTGAAATTGTGATTGAACCATGAGAAAGAAAGAATTAAGGTTAGTAGTAACATTCCATACGACAGCAGACGCGATGGCTATGGAGAAGGCTTGCAAGGAACATGAAGTAAACGGAAGGCTGATTCCGGTACCGAGGGCGATCTCGGCAGGATGCGGACTCGCTTGGTGCGCTGAACCAGATGAGAGAGACGCGGTGATTGGTATTATGGATCGGATCGGAATTGAGCACGAAGAGCTCCATGACTGCATGGTATAAGAAGAGAGAACCCGGATTTTCATTATGAGAATCCGGGTTCTGTGTTTTTTAGGAAAAAAGCATCGGCAAGCGAAGCTTTTCCGCAAAAAGCGCAAAACAGAATCATACAATGTCATACAGGAAGGGAGGAGATCGTTTATGACAATGATGATGAAACTTGTTCCGGTATTTGCCATTGCGGCCTTGTTATTTGCGGTTTATCTGGCGATGAAGGTTTCAAGGCAGGAAGCTGGGACGAAAAAGATGAAGGAGATTTCCGACGCGATTTCGGAAGGAGCCAGGGCGTTTCTGATGGCAGAATATAAGATTCTGGTAGTTTTTGTAATTGTACTTTTTGTACTGATCGGCGTCGGTACAAGAAGCATCGTGACGGCTATCTGTTTTGTGGCCGGAGCGGCATTTTCCACACTTGCAGGATATTTTGGTATGCAGGTGGCGACAAAGGCAAATGTACGTACAGCGAACGCGGCCATGAAATCCGGAATGAACCGGGCGCTTTCTATTGCGTTTTCCGGTGGGGCAGTTATGGGACTTTGTGTGGCTGGTCTTGGCGTTCTTGGTGTAAGTGTGATTTACCTCATCACAGGGGATATTGACGTACTGTCCGGATTCAGCTTCGGCGCGTCCTCGATTGCGCTGTTTGCCCGTGTGGGCGGTGGTATCTACACTAAGGCAGCGGATGTCGGAGCTGACCTGGTTGGTAAGGTGGAGGCGGGAATCCCGGAGGATGATCCGAGAAACCCTGCGGTCATAGCAGATAATGTCGGCGATAATGTTGGTGATGTGGCAGGAATGGGAGCAGACCTTTTCGAATCTTATGTAGGTGCGCTTATTTCCGCGCTGACACTTGGAATTGTATACTATAAGACAAAAGGTGTCGCGTACCCGCTGTTGATTTCCGGGCTGGGATTGATTGCGTCCATGCTGGCGACGTTCTTTGTCAAGGGAGATGAGAAATCTGACCCACATAAAGCGCTGAAAATGGGAACTTACGTTTCCAGTGCCCTTGTGGTGATTGTATCACTGATTTTCAGCTACGCTCTGTTTGGGAATCTCTGGGCCGCAGGCGCGGTAATTTCCGGTCTGGCAGTAGGACTTTTCATTGGAATGATTACAGAGGTGTATACTTCCGCGGATTACAAGTCTGTTAAGGAGATCGGATCCCAGTCTGAGACTGGGGCGGCGACCACCATCATCAGTGGTATGGCAGTTGGAATGAAATCCACGGCGGCGCCGGTGCTTCTGATCTGTGTGGGAATTTTTACGGCGTACCAGTGCTGCGGACTTTACGGCATTGCGCTGGCAGCAGTCGGAATGCTTTCTACAACGGCAATTACCGTTGCAGTTGATGCGTACGGACCGATTGCGGATAATGCAGGTGGTATTGCGGAAATGTCCGGGCTGGATGAGTCTGTCCGTCAGATTACAGATAAGCTGGATTCTGTAGGAAATACAACAGCGGCGATCGGAAAAGGCTTTGCCATCGGATCCGCGGCACTGACAGCACTTGCGTTGTTCGTTTCCTATGCAGAGGCGGTGCATCTGGATCAGATTGATATTCTGGATAATCGAGTTATTATCGGTATATTCATCGGAGGTATGTTGCCGTTCTTGTTCTCGTCCATGACGATGCAGAGCGTATCTAAGGCGGCATATCAGATGATTGAAGAAGTAAGACGACAGTTCAAGGCGATGCCTGGAATTATGAAAGGAACAGAAAAGCCGGATTACAAGTCCTGCGTGGCAATTTCCACGACAGCGGCACTTAAGGAAATGCTGGTGCCTGGAATTATGGCGGTAGCGTCACCGCTGGCAACAGGACTGATTCTTGGAACAGGAGCACTTGGGGGACTTCTGGCAGGAGCGCTTGTGACAGGTGTACTGATGGCGGTCTTTATGTCCAATTCAGGTGGTGCATGGGATAATGCGAAGAAGTACATTGAGGATGGGCATCACGGTGGAAAGGGAAGCGAAGCGCACAAGGCTGCCGTAGTTGGCGACACGGTGGGTGACCCGTTTAAAGATACATCCGGACCATCCATCAACATCCTTATCAAGCTGATGACGATCGTATCCCTTGTATTTGCTCCTCTGTTCCTTTCCATCGGAAGTCTGCTCTAGCAGATAGTAAGAGACAGGTCAGATACCATGAATAAAAGTATCGAGCATATGAGGAAGAAGACGGGAACTGTACTGGGAAAGGGAATACGTTCCTTTGCACAGCGCCCAGTCATAGATCATGGAACGCTCATACATGGCGTAGAGCTTTAACAGCTCATCCGTAGAGGAGTCCGGGGAGAATTCTCCGGACTCCACCGCTTTTGAGATAATTTCTCTGAGCCACATAAAATACAGACGGTTTTCGTCAAGAAGAGAGCGGTGGTCTTTCGTGATGAGCTGGGAAGAGTAGAGAAAAGCAATCAGATTGACATCAATGCTTGTCTCGATCATATGGAATAGCTCCCGATTCAGATACAGAAGCGTATTATAGGCGGAGAGGTTCGGATCGATCTCAGATCGGAGCTCCTCATACTTGGAGTCGAACAGATCTGAGATGGAATTTAAAAGCGCTTCCTTTCCCTTGAAATAGTGATAAAAGGTACCTTTTGAAGTTTTGGAAAGGGCGATGATATCTTCGACAGTAGTCCCATCATAGCCCTTTTTATAAAAAAGATTCCACGCTGCCTTGACAATGCGGCTTTTGGTTGATGAGCGTTTTCTTGGCATGGCTGTCAGTCCTTTCTGTTGTGCTGATGTACATGGCTGATAGAAATAAGAAAAACGGGGCGGTGTTTGCCGCCCCGCCTTTTTGCAGTCAGATCCCGGAGGTATCTGCCTAGCCCACCTGGAACCCGTATTTCAGAGGATCATCCTTGTCGATGACATAGGTGGAAAGGCCTGTAATGTAGGCAGATCCAGTGATCTGCGGGATAATGGCGTCATAATCACCGGCTTTTGCTTCGCCGAGAATAACGCCTTTAAACTTGGAACCTATGAAGCTTTCGTAGATAAACGGTTCCCCGATCTGGATTTCACCTTTTGCGTACAGGGTGGCAAGTTTTGCGCTTGTCCCGGTTCCACAAGGAGAACGGTCGGCCATATGATTTCCGAAAATGACCACGTTACGGCGGCTGCATCCTGGTGTGTCGGTATGACAGTAGAATTCAGCAAGATCCACGCTTGTTATATCCAGAGTCGGATGTTGGATCTCAACTTCACGGTTGACATTGTCAAGAAGCTTCATCCCGAAATCCTGGAAAAATGGTACGGTTTTAGGATCTACATGGAGATTAAGAGCCGGCTGTTCCGCATCGATCAGGGCGAAAAAGCTGCCGCCGAATGCGATGTCGTAGGTGATTTCTTTGCCGTCTACAACAGTTTTTAAATCTTTTTTATAAAGGAAAGCCGGTACGTTTGTCAGAGTAACGCTGACTACTTTTCCGTTTTTAACTTCTGCTTTTGTGCGGATGAGTCCTGCTGGAGCCTCCAGTACAACTTCTGTCACAGGCTCTGTAGCTGGCATCAGGCCTGTTTCAATAAGAGCCGTGACTGTACCGATGGTTCCGTGACCGCACATATTCAAGTATTCGCCTGTATCCATGAAAAATACTCCAAAGTCAGCTTCCGGATTGATCGGTTCTACTACGATGGCTCCGAACATATCATGGTGTCCCCTCGGCTCATACATCAAAGCCTGACGGAAATGATCATAATGCTCGGCGAGATAATGCTTTCTCTCGATCATCGTATTTCCCTCAAGCTTCGGGAAACCGGAAACAACGATACGGGTAAACTCTCCTACAGTATGCGTATCGACAGCCAGAAAAGATGCCTCAAAGCTGTCAAGGTTTAATTTTGGATGCAGTTCCATAAAAAATCCTCCTTTGAGTAAGTAAAAATATTTATAGAAAATGTCAATAAATATAAATGTGACAAAAAAGAGAAAATCAAGTTCCAAATCTGTCTCGGAGGTCTTGTCAAAATCCCTGTTTTGTCGAAGAAAACGGGAACTAGACCCTATTCTAGTATGCCGTCTAGTCGGTAATTACAATTATGAGGGAAAAGCCTTGAAAAGTCAACGATTATTTGCTAAAATACAAGTGGTTGAAAAATAAAAATATTTTTGTTGAAATTTGCCGCGAACTGTGGTAAATTGTCTATGCGTCGAGAGGCGTATCTTGAAATATGGGGGTAGATGAGTAACTGGTGTGCTTCCTGGTCTTCAAAACCAGTGTGGGGCGTTAAGAGCGTCCTGGGTGGGTTCGATTCCCACATGCCCTCGCCAGAAAATAGCCCGGATATAAGGGTTTACAGGCATCCGCCGGCAGCAGCAGGAGGGGATGCCATTATAGATATTATCAATAAACAAACATTGCTGTGGATCACGATGGGAAGAAAGAACGGATTTGCAGGCCGCATGTTTCATCCCGCATAAAATATAAAGAAAAGGAGCATGTTGTTATGGGAAACATTCAACTTTTACTGCGTCAGCACGTAGGAGCACCATGTGAGCCGGTAGTGAAGGCCGGAGACCTGGTAAAAAAAGGTACACTTGTAGCAAAACCAACCGGACTTGGAGCGAATATTTTCTCCAGTGTATACGGTGTGGTAGAAGAGATTAAGGAAGACCGGATTGTAATCCGACCAGACGAGGAACAGCCGGACGAGTATGAGAAGATTCCGGAGGGTACACCGCTTGAGATGGTGAAGGCGGCCGGAGTTGTTGGAATGGGAGGAGCCGGATTCCCGACAGGTATCAAGCTTGACGCGCATCTGGATCATGGATACATTCTGATCAATGCGGCAGAGTGTGAGCCGGGACTGTACCATAACATCAGACAGATCGAACAGCAGAGCGACAAGATTGTGCGCGGTGTAAAATACTGTATGGACATCGCCGGAGCTGACAAAGCTATTTTTGCTATTAAGAAGAAAAATGAAAAGGCGATTGACGCGCTCCGCACCGCAATCAAAGATGAGAAAGCCATGACAATCCATCTCCTTCCGGATATTTACCCGATGGGAGAGGAACGTGCGGTTGTCAGGGAGTGCCTTGGCATTGAGCTTGAGACGACACAGCTTCCATCTGCTGCCAATGCGGTCGTAGTGAATGTGGAGACGATCTCCAGAGTGACAGAGGCGATCGAGGAGAGAAAGCCGTGCTTCTTAAAGAACATGACAGTGATCGGTAAGTTAAACGGCGGAAATGAGCCGCATGTTTATATGGATGTTCCGGTTGGGACAAGCGTCGGAGAGATGATCGAAAGATCCGGCGGCATTGACGGCCTCTACGGAGAGATCATCATGGGAGGACCTTTCACAGGAAGCGCTACCACAGAGGACGCGCCGGTTACGAAAACAACGGGAGGCATCATCGTCACCATTGATTTCCCGAATCTTCATGGGGCAAAAGTTGGACTTCTTGTCTGCGCCTGCGGCGGCAGCGAGGCTCGCATGAGGGACATTTGCGAGAAGATGAATGGAGTTGTAGCATCCGTAGCAAGATGTAAGCAGGCCATAGAGAATAAACCTGGTGCGCCGCTGAAGTGTGAGAGACCGGGCAACTGTCCTGGACAGGCCAAGAATAATATCCAGTTCAAGAAGGACGGATGTGAATATATTATTATCGGCAACTGCTCAGACTGCTCCAATACAGTCATGGGATCCGCACCGAAGATGAAGTTGAAAGTGTTCCATCAGACAGACCATGTAATGAGAACGATCGGGCATCCGTTATACAGATTCCTGAGAGTGTCCAAACAGGTGGAACAGCTTCCGGAAGGAAAATAGTTTTAAGAAACGGTATAGCATAAAAGTACATCACATTCTGCGTCACCATGCGGTGTGGTTGTATATAGAAAACGGCGAAAAGCCGAAGGAGAAAATCAAGGAGGGAATAAAACATGTCAATTACAGCTGAAACAGCGAAAGCTCACGCAAAAGATCCGGCCGTACTTTGCTGCAGGGCGGAAGAGGGCATCACCATCGAAGCTGCAAATCTTGAAGATCCGGCGATCTTTGATGATCTGGTGGATTCCGGACTTTTAAATCTGGAAGGTGTCCTTACAATTGAACAGGTTCTGGGTGCGAAACTGAAAAAAACATGTGATTCGCTTACAGCGCTTACACCGGATGTCGTAGAGGGATACAAAGAAGTGGCAGCAGAAGAACCGGTTGAAGAGGAAACACCAAAGGCAGAGGAAGTTCCGGCAGAGGCACCGGCAGCACCTGCCGCACCGGCTCACGTTCAGGGAGGAGTGTTCAAGCTTCACATTGGCGAAGGAAAGGATATCAATCTGGAGATTCCGGTTGGAATCATGGGGGGAGCAGCAGCTCCGGCACCTGCGGGAATACCTGCACCGGTCGTACAGGCAGTACCTGTAGCTGAGGAAAAAGAAGCCAGAGTGATGGGAACACTTACAAGAAAGCACTTTAACATCACAGAAGTAAAGAGAGGCCCGGAGACAAAGATCGACGGAACTGTTCTTTACATCCGGGAAGGTATTGAAGAAGAGGCTGCTGCGGGACAGGAGCTCGTAAACAGCTTAAAGATCGATATCATCACACCGGAGATGTATCACACATACTCCAACACAATCATGGACGTACAGCCAATCGCTACAAAAGAGGGCGAGTCTGAAATCGGAAGCGGTGTAACGCGTGTTCTTGATGGTGTTGTTATGATGGTGACAGGAACAGACGCTAACGGAGTTCAGATCGGTGAGTTTGGCTCTTCCGAAGGATTCCTCGATGAGAACATCATGTGGGGACGTCCGGGAGCGCCGGAGAAGGGTGAGATCTTCATCAAGACAGAAGTTATCATTAAAGAAGGTACCAACATGGAGCGTCCTGGCCCGCTTGCCGCACATACAGCGACAGATGTGATTACACAGGAGATCCGTGAAGCATTAAAGAAAGTGGACGACTCTCTTGTTGTAGATACAGAAGAGTTTGAACATCTCAGACATCCGGGTAAGAAGAAAGTCGTTATCGTAAAAGAGATCATGGGACAGGGAGCAATGCATGACAACCTGATTCTTCCGATGGAGCCGGTTGGCGTACTTGGCGCAAAGCCAAACGTAGACCTTGGAAATGTTCCGGTTATGACTTCTCCGCTGGAGGTACTCGACGGATGTATCCATGCACTCACATGTATCGGACCTGCATCCAAAGAGATGTCCAGACATTACTGGAGGGAGCCGCTTGTTCTGGAAGCGCTCCACGACGAAGAACTTGATCTTTGCGGTGTCCTTTTTGTAGGAAGCCCGCAGATCAATGCGGAGAAATTCTATGTATCCAAACGTGTCGGACAGACGGTAGAGGCACTGGATGTTGACGGTGCATTTATCACAACAGAAGGATTTGGAAACAACCACATTGATTTCGCAAGTCATCACGAGCAAATCGGTAAGAGAGGCATCCCGGTAGTCGGGTTATCTTTCTGCGCGGTACAGGGTGCGCTTGTTGTCGGAAATCCGTATATGACAAACATGGTCGATAACAATAAATCAGAATCCGGTATCGAGAATGAAGTACTTGCATGCAATACTCTCTGTAAAGAAGAGGCTGTACGTGCGATTGCAATGCTGAAGGCAGCGATGTCCGGAGAGGAAGTAAAACCGGCAGAAAAGAAATGGAATCCGAACGTCAAGGCTAACAACATCGAGCTGATCCAGAAAGCGACAGGAGAAAAGATTGACCTTGTCGCAAACGAACAGTCTCTGCCGATGAGCCAGAAGAGAAAAGAAAAGTATGATTAATAGATGGTAGTGGCGTATGGAACTGAAATATGGAGATAAAATCATCAGAATGGAAGGCGTCATCGTCGAGGTGCATGACGGCTGTGTGGGCGTAGATCTGAAAGGGAGACTCGGATTTCTGAAGATTCCGATGCGGATGCTCATTACGGACTATCCAATTAAAGTTGGACAGGAAGTAGCCTGGAACATGAGCTTTGTAGAGCAGATGGGGCCGGAGATCAACGAGAAATACGTCAGTAACCTGGATATTTACAAGAGGCGTCAGAAAGAGATGCGTGAACTGAGTGAAAATAATGAGGAGGTTTCAAAATGAGCTTAACGGTTGTGAAAGGTTTACAATCTGAAATTTTTGTTCCGATTACTCCGCCGGCAGTATGGGCTCCAGTGACAAAAGAGATCAAAGATATGTCCATTGCTCTTGCTACAGCAGCAGGTGTCCATAAGAAAAGCCAGGAAAGATTTAATCTTGCCGGAGACTTCACATGGAGAAAGATTGAAAATACAACACCATCCAGTGAACTGATGGTTTCACATGGTGGATATGATAACGGTGATGTAAACAAAGACATCAACTGTATGTTCCCGATCGACAGAATCCATGAACTTGCTGCAGAAGGATTTATCAGAGCATGTGCTCCGGTACATGCAGGATTCATGGGCGGCGGTGGAAACCAGGAGAAATTTAAACACGAAACTGGTCCGGCCATAGCGCAGATGTTCAAAGAAGAGGATGTAGACGCAGTAATCCTCACCGCTGGATGAGGTACCTGCCACCGCTCTGCAGTATTGGTGCAGAGAGCGATTGAAGAGGCTGGTATTCCGACAATCATTATCGCAGCCCTTCCACCTGTTGTTCGTCAGACAGGAACACCACGTGCGGTAGCACCGCTCGTACCGATGGGAGCAAACGCCGGAGAACCGAACAATCCGGATATGCAGAGAGATATTGTGAAAGCGACGCTTGAGCAGCTTGTTGCAATTGATACTCCGGGAAAAGTTGTCTCACTTCCATTTGAATATATTGCAAAAGTATGATGCAAAAATTACGGGATCTGTACGAAATGTGCAGATCCCGTTTTCCATATAAAGGAATTGTGGTATGATAAAGAAAGAATGAGCAAAATGGCAGGAGGGGACAAAACTATGGGAGAAGAAACAAAAGAGCTTCGCAGGCTCGTCATCAAGGCATACCATGTGCGGGAGGTTCAGTGGGGAAGCGAGAACGAGGTAACGGAAAACGGTATTTTGACTGTGGACAAAGAGAGTTCCGGACGATATAAACGTGGAAAAGAAGAATATATTTCTGATATCTCGTTTCGGATCATCCGCCCGGAAGAACGGGATCAGTATACGAATACGATCATGGATATTATACCGATTTCAGCGAAAGTGCTTGGGGATATTGGTGATGGAATCACTCATACCCTGACCGGAGTTTATGTGATTCTCACGGGTGTGGATACGGTGGGTAAGCAGACGCATGAATTTGGGTCTTCCGAAGGAAATCTGCTGGAGCAGATGAAATATGGAAAAGCCGGAACGCCAGGGGAAAACGACGCAATGATTACATTCGACGTAACTCTTCAGGAGGGTATGGGTCAGATCCGCGCGGGAGTCACGGCGGCGCATCGGGCCTGTGACGAGTTTGTTCAGGAATTCCGGGAACAACTCAGGAAATTTCACGGGGACAAATGCGCGGAACGCCATGAGTTTTACGACGTTGTAAGACCGGGCAAAAAGAAAGTGCTGATTATCAAACAGGTGGCAGGACAAGGAGCTATGTACGATATGCATCTCTTTGCTAAAGAGCCGTCCGGCGTAGAAGGGAGCCGTTCCATTATCGATATGGGAAACATGCCGGTTCTTGTGACGCCAAACGAATACCGGGACGGAATATTGCGTTCCATGCAGTAGACAGGCGATGAGAAGAAGAGTAGAAAGAGACATATGACGCTTCCGTCCGTATGATGGAATCGTTACAAAAGATCAGAGAAGGAGTGAAGGAAAATGGGAATCGGACCTTCAACAAAAGAAACGACATTACATAACTTCCGCGATCCCTTGCTTGATGTGGTGGCGTCGGACGAGGATCTTGATCTGATGGGAGTGCTCATTGTAGGAACGCCGCAGGATCAGCAGGATAAGATCCTCGTAGGTACGAGAGCGGCGGTCTGGGCAGAAGGAATGCGCGCGGACGGCGTGATTATCTCCGCCGACGGCTGGGGAAACAGCGACGTGGATTATACGAATACCATTGAACAGCTCGGAAAACGGGACATTCCGGTAGTGGGAATTCATTTCACAGGAACAGCGGCACAGTTTGTCGTCACCAACCCCTACATGGATACCATTGTCGATATGAACAAAAATCCGGAAGGCATTGAAACAAATATAGTCGGTGAAAACGCTGTAGACAGAATAGACGCTAGAAAAGCGACAGCTATGTTGAAACTGAAGATGAGGAAGCGGTAGAAAAGTATTCTTTTTTTAACTGGATCTCAGAAGCAGATGATTCGTTGTGTTTTCATAAAGAGAGTGGGATAGAAATGAGGAAAAATGATTGGAAAAAGCGAATAGTTGCTACGTTTCTGACTATCACAATGGCGGCTGCATGTCTTGATTCCGGGTGCGGACAGGAAGAAGGCACAGAGACGAAAGAAAAGGAGGAGAAACAAACGCCGGACGGTATTTACCTGTACGGAGAAGCTCATTCTAATGAATGTATTCAAAAACAGGAATTAAAAATATGGAATGATTTTTATGAGGAGGGAATGAGAGACCTGTTTTATGAGATTCCGTACTATGATGCGGAGATTCTGAATATATGGATGAGGGAAGAAAATGATGAAATCCTTGATATGCTGTGGGAGAACTGGAGTGGAACATCTGGCGGAGAAATAGAAAGTTATAACTTTTTTAAAAGCTTGAAAAAGGAGTGCCCGGGGACAGTATTTCATGGTACTGATATCGGGCATGATTATCGGACGTCAGGGCAGTGGTATCTCGATTATCTGGAAGAGCGTGGTCAAAGGGACTCAGGGAAATATCGAAAAACTCAGAAAAATATGGAACAGGGAGAATATTATTACGGACATTCATCGGATGCGGTATATCGGGAAAATAAAATGGTGGAAAATTTCATTGAAGAGTATGAAAATTTGAATGGTGCCTCGATTATGGGGATTTATGGAGGGGCTCATACAGATATAGATGCAATGGACTATATGACCGGAACTGTTCCATGTATGGCAAATCAGTTATATGAAAAATATGGAGACCGTCTCCATACAAAAGACCTAAGTGGAAAAGAGCCGATTGCTACAGAAAAGATAGAAGTGGACGGGAAAAAGTATCAGGCATCCTATTTTGGAAGATTCGATGGTTCCACTGTCAGTGACGGCTATGAGAGTGCAGATTATTGGAGGCTGGAAGACTCGTATACAGACTTTAAAGGCGCAACTGTTTGAGAAGAAGTATGGAACCAAAACGGATTTCCTATGAAACTAAAGTCGAAGCAGGTCTATATGGTGGAATTGACAAAAGAGGATGGGACTGTAGAGCGGAAATACTTTCGTACAGATCCCAATTCGTTTAAGAAAATCGGCGCAGTCAAAGAAATTGTTCTGAATTAAGAAATTTTCTGCGCTCCTTTTTTAACCTGCTTACGATATGATATTTAGGAAGAGGCAGATCATCCTATCTGGTAAAGGACAGGAGGGGAGTGGATGAAAATAGTGAATACTGTTCCAGAGATTCTTTCGGCATTTGCGGATGCACGTTTTGACAGACAAACATGGTGGAACTTCAGGGGAACCTTTCTACCTTATTTGACCGAGAATGTGAAGTGACTGTTGTTTTGCATTTGGGACTTTGCAATGCGGCGGGTAGGACAACATTCCTTGGAGAAGAGAAGGTAATGCTGCTCGGTGTAGAAAAGATTTTGGAACTGAACTGGGACAGTGAGGAAAAACTGAAATCCCTATTGTATCATGAGATCGGACATATCTGGCACGGGACGTATGGGGAACTGGAGTTTTCCGTACATTCACAGAGAGAGCAGTCGATACTCCAGCTCTGGCAGGAAGGAATTGCTATGGTGTGCGAGCAGATCCTGAACGGGGATGAGATGTATTATCATCAAAATGAGAATGGGTGGCTTGCATGGTGTCAGAAGCAGGAGGCCATGATTAAACAAGAATACAGGAGACGCCTCGAGCGGCAGGAAAACACGCAGGTTTTTCTGGAGATTGGTGTGACTTTCGCGGTTATTCGGATGTGGGCTATTATCTTGGATGCAGGTTTGTGTGGTGGATGAGGATGGAATGGGGGCTGAGGGAGATTGCATCGATGGGCTATGAAGAGCTGTACAGGGAGTATCTCCGGTATTCCGGGACAGAATCGTCCCGATTATAACATAGAAGATAGAAGAAAATGAAAAGGCGGATACGTGATCGCATCCGCCCTTTCATTTTGGTATGTCATTGAGAGGTTTTCTTGATTACACTGTAGTTTCTACATATACAAAACTGGGGAATCTCTAACTAGAGGATGTATATAAGAATTGGAGATGTCGCTGATATTTTGGGGGAATATCAGCAACACTACAATGCAACCATTTAGTACTTTAATGTACTAATACATTACTACTATAGCATGAGAACGAATGAGTGTCAAGAGTTTAACGGAAAAAAGTATCCTAAGAGTGTATTGAAAAAAATACAAAAAATTGTAAAAAGGGCTTGCAAATTTATTTCCTATCATATATACTGAAAAAGCTGTGACATGATAGCGATGAAACGTGAGGTTGCTGCCCGTAAGTGGCAGGTTTTCCGCGGAGCGAATGTCAAGTTAGGAAACTGGCGACAAGTCACTGTACGAATCAATAACATCCATTGAAACATGGTAACAACGTGTGGTCTGATGCAGACACACACGGGAGAGTGTACAGTCACCGCTTGTCGTACTGAAGTTTAAAAGTACGAAAAGGAGGCGACTTTTTTTATGGCAAGTCAAGTAATGAGAATCACACTGAAGGCATATGATCATCAGCTTGTTGATGCATCTGCCAAGAAAATCATCGAAACTGTAAAGAAAAACGGAGCAAAGGTGAGCGGACCGGTACCGCTTCCTACAAAGAAGGAAGTAGTAACGATCTTAAGAGCGGTTCACAAATACAAAGACTCCAGAGAACAGTTCGAACAAAGAACTCATAAAAGACTGATTGATATCATCACACCAACACAGAAGACGGTTGATGCTTTATCCAGACTGGAAATGCCGGCAGGTGTGTACATTGATATCAAAATGAAACAAAAATAAGAAAGCAGTATTCCTAAAATTTAGGATGAACGGATACATTTTCCGTTCCGCTGTAAATCACAGGAGGTAAACATAATGAAGAAAGCTATTTTAGCAACAAAAGTCGGAATGACTCAAATCTTCAACGAGCAGGGCGTCCTGACTCCAGTAACCGTTCTTCAGGCAGGTCCTTGTGTAGTAACACAGATCAAGACAGTTGAGAACGATGGTTACAAAGCTGTTCAGGTTGGATTCGTTGATAAGAAAGAAAAGATTGTCAACATTGACAAGAGCGGCAAGAAAGAGATTGTTCACAGAAATGGTGTGACGAAAGCTGAAAAAGGACACCTGGACAAGGCCGGGGTATCCGGAAAGAGATTCTTAAAAGAATTCAAATTTGACAACGCGGAAGAATACACGCTTGCACAGGAAATCAAAGCTGATATCTTCGCAGTGGGAGATAAGGTAGACGCAACAGCGATTTCTAAAGGTAAAGGATTCCAGGGTGCAATTAAGAGACATAATCAGCACAGAGGACCTATGGCTCACGGTTCCAAATTCCACCGCCACGCAGGTTCCAACGGTGCGGCTTCCGATCCGAGCAGAGTATTCAAGGGTAAGAAGATGCCGGGACACATGGGAAGCAAGAAGATCACAATTCAGAATCTTGAAATCGTAAGAGTAGACGCTGAAAACAACCTGCTCTTAGTAAAAGGTTCCGTACCAGGACCTAAAAAATCTTTAGTAACAATCAAAGAAACAGTAAAGTGCATTTAGGTCTTTGAGAGGAAAGGAGGAACATAAGTAATGGCAAACGTAGCTGTTTACAATATCGAAGGTAAAGAAGTTGGTACGATTGACTTAAACGACGCTGTGTTCGGTGTTGAAGTGAACGAACATCTCGTGCATATGGCAGTTGTACAGCAGCTTGCAAATAAACGTCAGGGAACTCAGAAAGCGAAGACACGTTCTGAAGTATCCGGAGGCGGAAGAAAACCGTGGAGACAGAAAGGAACAGGTCACGCAAGACAGGGATCTACAAGAGCTCCGCAGTGGACAGGTGGTGGAGTGGTATTTGCTCCGACACCGAGAGATTACTCTTTTAAATTAAATAAGAAAGAAAAGAGAGCGGCTCTGAAATCCGCCCTAACATCCAGAGTGGAAGAAAAGAAGTTCATCGTAGTAGATGAGATGAAGTTCGATGAGATCAAGACAAAGAACTTCCAGAACGCATTAAACAATTTAAACGTATCCAAAGCATTAGTAGTATTAGAAGAAGGAAACACGAACGCAGAGCTTTCAGCAAGAAACATCCCTGATGTAAAGACAGCTCGGACTAATACAATCAATGTGTATGATATCCTGAAATACAACACAGTAGTTGCTACAAAAGCTGCTGTAGAGGCGATCGAGGAGGTGTACGCATAATGGCAAACATTCAGTATTATGACGTAATCCTGAAACCAGTGGTTACAGAAAAGAGCATGGGACTTATGGCTGACAAGAAATACACATTCCTTGTTCATCCGGAAGCAAACAAGACTCAGATTAAAGAAGCGGTCGAGAAAATGTTCGCTGGCACAAAGGTAAAGAGTGTCAATACAATGAACAACGATGGAAAGACAAAACGCCGTGGAATGACATACGGTAAGACTGCTAAGACGAAGAAAGCGATCGTAGCCCTGACAGAAGAAAGTGCAGAGATCGAGATCTTCCAGGGACTCTAAGATTAGAGAAAATAAACGGTGCAAATCCGTGAAACAAATAATTAGTAGACGAAAGGAGAAACAGTAATGGGAATTAAAACATACAACCCATATACACCTTCCAGAAGACAGATGACTGGATCTGATTTTGCTGAGATTACAAAGACAACTCCAGAGAAATCTCTGCTTGTCTCCAAAAGCAAAACGGCTGGTCGTAACGCTCAGGGTAAAATCACAGTGAGACACCGCGGAGGCGGAGCTAAGAGAAAATACAGAATCATTGATTTCAAGAGAAATAAAGATGGAATTCCGGCAAAGGTAATCGGCGTTGAGTATGATCCGAACAGAACGGCAAACATCGCCCTGATCTGTTACGCAGATGGCGAAAAAGCATATATCCTTGCGCCACAGGGACTGACAGACGGAATGACCATTATGAATGGACCGGATGCAGAAGTAAGAGTAGGAAACTGCCTGCCACTCTCTGAGATCCCGGTTGGTACTCAGATTCACAATATTGAGCTGTATCCGGGAAGAGGCGGACAGCTTGTTCGCTCCGCTGGTAACAGCGCGCAGTTAATGGCAAAAGAGGGCAAATACGCAACACTTCGTCTTCCGTCAGGAGAGATGAGAATGGTACCGCTTGTATGCCGCGCATCAGTCGGTGTTGTCGGAAACGGCGAACACAATCTGATCAACATCGGTAAAGCAGGACGTAAACGCCATATGGGCATCAGACCTACAGTTCGTGGTTCTGTTATGAACCCGAATGATCATCCGCACGGTGGTGGTGAAGGTAAGACAGGCATTGGACGTCCAGGCCCGTCTACACCTTGGGGCAAACCGGCACTTGGCCTTAAGACAAGAAAGAAAAACAAAGCGTCTAATAAGCTGATCGTAAGAAGACGTGACGGAAAAGCTATCAAATAAACAGTTTTGAAGGAGGTTAAACCTAATGGCTCGTTCACTTAAAAAAGGACCATTCGCAGATGCGAGTTTACTGAAAAAGGTAGAAGCTATGAACGAATCCGGAGACAAGTCTGTTATCAAGACTTGGTCCCGCCGTTCCACAATTTTCCCGATGATGATCGGTCACACAATCGCCGTTCACGACGGAAGAAAACATGTTCCGGTATATATCACAGAAGATATGGTTGGACACAAACTTGGTGAGTTTGTTGCTACAAGAACATACAGAGGACATGGAAAAGACGAAAAGAAATCCAGAGTAAGATAATAACGTGTATTTGAAAGGAGGGTTCATCCATGGCTAAGGGACATAGATCTCAGATTAAAAGAGAAAGAAACGCGAATAAAGACACGAGACCGTCTGCAAAGTTATCCTACGCAAGAGTTTCTGTTCAGAAAGCATGTTTCGTATTGGATGCCATCAGAGGTAAGGATGTAACAACAGCACTTGGTATTTTAACATATAACCCAAGATATGCTTCCAGCTTGATTAAGAAATTATTAGAATCAGCAATCGCAAACGCTGAAAACAATAACGGTATGTCACCAGAAAACCTTTACATTGCAGAATGTTATGCAAACAAAGGACCTACAATGAAACGTATCAGACCAAGAGCACAGGGACGGGCTTACAGAATCGAAAAGAGAATGAGCCACATTACACTTGTGTTAGATGAAAGATAAGGAGGGCAATCATGGGACAGAAGGTTAATCCACACGGATTGAGAGTCGGAATCATCAAAGACTGGGATTCCAGATGGTATGCAGAAAAAGACTTCGGCGACAATCTGGTTGAAGACCACAAAATCAGAAAATTTCTTAAAAATAAATTATACAGTGCCGGAATCGCAAAGATCGAGATCGAAAGAGCATCTGACCGTGTAAAGATCATCGTTTACACAGCGAAGCCAGGTGTGGTAATCGGTAAAGGCGGTTCCGAAATCGAGAAGGTAAAAGCAGAGCTTCAGAAGATGACAGATAAGAAAGTTATCGTTGACATCAAAGAAGTGAAGAGACCGGACAAAGACGCTCAGCTCGTTGCTGAAAACATTGCACTTCAGCTTGAAAACCGTATTTCTTTCAGACGTGCCATGAAGTCCTGCATGAGCAGAACAATGAAGGCAGGAGCGCTTGGTGTGAAAACATCCGTTTCCGGACGTCTTGGCGGAGCTGATATGGCTCGTACAGAGTTTTACAGCGAAGGTACGATTCCGCTTCAGACACTTCGTGCAGACATTGACTATGGATTCGCTGAGGCAGACACAACTTACGGAAAAGTAGGTGTGAAAGTCTGGGTATACAAAGGCGAAGTTCTTCCAACAAAGGCTAATCAGGAAGGGAGCGATAAATAATGTTAATGCCAAAAAGAGTAAAACGTCGTAAACAGTTCCGTGGCTCCATGAGAGGAAAAGCTTTACGCGGAAATAAAATCACAAACGGTGAATTTGGTCTTGTGGCAATGGAACCATGCTGGATCCGTTCCAACCAGATTGAGGCTGCCCGTGTTGCTATGACCCGTTATATCAAGCGTGGCGGTAAAGTCTGGATCAAGATCTTCCCAGATAAACCTGTAACTACGAAACCAGCTGAAACGCGTATGGGTTCCGGAAAAGGTACTCTTGAATACTGGGTAGCAGTTGTTAAGCCAGGACGTGTTATGTTTGAACTTGCCGGAGTACCGGAAGAAGTTGCACGTGAAGCGCTGCGTCTTGCAATGCACAAATTACCTTGTAAATGTAAAATCGTTTCTCGCGCAGATTTAGAAGGCGGTGATAACAGTGAAAATTAATGCATTTGTAGAAGATTTAAGAAAGAAATCAGTTTCAGAATTGAATGAAGAATTAGTAGCTGCTAAAAAGGAACTCTTTAACCTGAGATTCCAGAACGCAACGAATCAGCTTGAAAATACAAGCAGGATCAAAGAAGTAAGAAAAAATATTGCCAGAATCCAGACCGTGATTACTGAGATGGCAAAAGCTGAGTAAGGAGGGAACAGATCGTGGAAAGAAACCTGAGAAAAACAAGAGTTGGTAAGGTTATCAGCAACAAAATGGACAAAACAATCGTAGTTGCAGTTGAAGACCATGTGAAACACCCGCTTTACAACAAAATCGTGAAGAGAACTTACAAATTAAAGGCACATGATGAAAACAACGAATGCAACATTGGAGATAAAGTAAAGGTTATGGAAACAAGACCGCTGTCTAAAGATAAAAGATGGAGACTTGTGGAAGTAATGGAAAAAGTGAAATAATTTCACGATGGAGCAGAATATAAGGAGGTTACCTGCATGATTCAGCAAGAAAGCAGATTAAAAGTAGCAGATAACACAGGTGCTAAAGAATTACTTTGTATCCGTGTTATGGGCGGTTCTACAAGAAGATATGCAAATATCGGAGATGTGATCGTTGCTTCTGTTAAAGACGCAACACCTGGCGGCGTTGTTAAAAAAGGTGACGTTGTAAAAGCGGTCGTTGTCCGTACAGTAAAAGGCGCGCGTCGCAAAGATGGTTCTTACATCAAATTCGATGAAAATGCTGCTGTTATTATCAAAGAAGACAAAAACCCAAGAGGAACTCGTATTTTTGGACCAGTTGCAAGAGAGCTTCGTGAAAAACAGTTTATGAAGATTGTATCTCTGGCTCCGGAAGTATTATAAGGAGGTACCTGAGAATGTCAACTATGAAAATTAAAAAGGGTGACACAGTCAAAGTGATCGCCGGAAAAGATAAAGACAAAGAAGGCAAAGTTATTTCCGTTGACAGAAAGAACGGAAGAGTTCTGGTAGAGGGCGTCAACATGCTGACAAAGCACACAAAACCAAGTGCTGCAAATCAGGAAGGCGGCATCATCCACCAGGAAGGACCTATTGATGCATCTAACGTAATGTATGTTCACAAAGGGAAAGCTACAAGAGTAGGTTTCAAGGTGGACGGAGACAAAAAGGTACGTTACGCAAAATCAACAGGCGAAGTGATTGATTAATTCGAGAAAGGAGGTCCAGCGCTTTGAGTAGATTAAAAGAACAGTATCAGAACGAGATGGTAGACGCTCTGATCAAGAAATTTGGATATAAAAATATTATGGAAGTACCGAAGCTTGACAAAGTTGTGATTAACATGGGCGTCGGTGAAGCAAAAGAAAACCACAAACTTCTGGAATCTGCTATCTCTGATCTGGAGACGATTACAGGCCAGAAAGCAGTTACTACAAAGGCTAAAAAATCCGTGGCGAACTTCAAGATCAGAGAGGGTATGCCGATCGGATGTAAAGTTACGTTAAGAGGTGAAAAGATGTACGAGTTCGTTGATCGTCTGATCAACCTTGCACTTCCTCGTGTACGTGACTTCAGAGGTGTAAATCCGAACTCATTTGATGGAAGAGGAAATTATGCCCTTGGAATCAAAGAACAGTTGATTTTCCCGGAAATCGAATATGATAAGGTTGACAAAGTTCGCGGTATGGACGTGATCTTCGTAACGACTGCTAAGACAGACGAAGAAGCTCGTGAATTACTGAAACAGTTCAACATGCCATTCGCAAAGTAGTAAAGGAGGAAAATCATGGCAAAGACAGCAATGAAAATCAAACAGCAGCGTAAACAGAAATTCTCCACAAGAGAATACAATCGTTGCAAAATCTGTGGCCGTCCGCATGCATATTTAAGAAAATATGGCATTTGCCGTATCTGCTTCCGTGAGTTAGCTTACAAAGGAGAAATTCCGGGAGTTAAGAAAGCAAGCTGGTAAGACCCAAACACTGCTTTCCCATTTCTCCCTTCCGGGAGACGTGTGGGGCGTAAGGCTGCTCTCCGGTACGGCCCGGAGAACTCCTTGAAAAAGGATATCCGCAGTCAGCAAACAAAAAGGAAGCATTCCATAAGGAGGAAATTGAAAATGACTATGAGTGATCCAATCGCAGATATGCTTACAAGAATCCGTAACGCAAACACTGCAAAACATGATACAGTAGATGTACCGGCTTCTAAAATGAAAGTCGCAATCGCAGATATCCTCGTAAACGAAGGATATATTGTAAAATATGATCTGATTGATGAAGGAAGCTTTAAGACAATCAGAATTACATTAAAATACGGTGCGGATAAGAACGAAAAAGTAATCACAGGATTGAAGAGAATTTCCAAACCGGGTCTCCGTGTTTACGCTGGAAAAGAAGATCTTCCAAAAGTACTTGGTGGACTTGGAACAGCAATCATCTCTACAAACCAGGGTGTAGTAACAGACAAAGAAGCAAGAAAGCTCGGCGTCGGCGGAGAAGTTCTTTGTTTCGTATGGTAGACACTGAACACTTAGCGAGCGCAAGCGAGGTGCGAGGTTAGTGTGAGGTCGTTCTTTGAGCTTGGCGAGGTTCTTTCGAGCCTAGCGAAAAGAACATCCTTATATAGGGGATACAATCCCAGCAGTAACTGAAAACAGAGCGGATCAGGTCCGCTCCGAAAATTTAAGTGTAGGAGGTATACGTTATGTCACGTATCGGAAGACTTCCGGTTGCAATTCCGGAAGGAGTAACTGTAGAAATTGCAGAAAACAACAAAGTGACTGTAACAGGTCCAAAAGGAACTCTCGTAAGAGAACTTCCGGTTGAAATGGAAATCAAAAAAGAAGACAATACAATCGTGGTTACAAGACCGAACGACTTAAAGAAAATGAAATCTTTACATGGTCTTACAAGAACACTGATCAACAATATGGTAATCGGTGTAACAGAAGGATACCAGAAAGTTCTTGAAGTAAACGGTGTAGGTTATAGAGCGGCGAAAGCCGGAAATAAACTGACACTGAGCCTTGGATATTCCCATCCGGTTGAGATGGAAGATCCGGAAGGGATCGAGACTGTACTGGAAGGACAGAACAAAATCATTGTTAAAGGTATCAGCAAAGAAAAAGTTGGCCAATACGCAGCTGAAATCAGAGATAAGAGAAGACCGGAGCCATATAAGGGCAAGGGAATCAAGTATGCTGATGAAGTGATCAGACGTAAAGTTGGTAAAACTGGTAAGAAATAAGTAAGGAGAGTGTGAAAATGGTTAGCAAAAAATCAAGAAGCGAAGTTCGTTTAAACAAGCATAGAAAGTTACGCAACCGTTTCAGCGGTACAGCTGAAAGACCACGTCTTGCTGTATTCAGAAGCAACAATCATATGTATGCTCAGATCATCGATGATACAGTTGGAAACACTCTGGTATCAGCTTCCACTCTTCAGAAGGACGTGAAGGCAGAACTGGAAAAAACCAACAATGTAGAAGCAGCAGCATATCTTGGAACGGTAATTGCTAAGAAGGCCCTGGAAAAGGGGATTACAGCAGTTGTCTTTGACAGAGGCGGCTTTATATATCAGGGAAAAGTCAAAGCATTAGCAGAAGCAGCTAGAGAAGCTGGACTGGAATTCTAGAAGTTGAGGAGGAAAAACACAGATGAGACGTAATCATATTGATGCTAGTCAGTTAGAATTAGAAGAAAAAGTAGTGTCAATCAAACGTGTAACCAAAGTTGTTAAAGGTGGCCGTCACTTCAGATTCACAGCTTTAGTAGTTGTCGGCGATGGAAAAGGCCATGTTGGTGCAGGTTTAGGTAAAGCGGCAGAAATTCCGGAAGCAATCCGCAAAGGAAAAGAAGACGCAATGAAGAACATTATTACAGTTGCCCTGAATGAGGAAGAAAGTATTACCCATGATATGTACGGTAAATTCGGAAGCGCTACTGTTCTTCTGAAGAACGCTCCGGAAGGTACTGGAGTTATCGCGGGTGGTCCGGCTCGTGCTGTCATCGAGATGGCAGGAATCAAGAACATCCGTACAAAGTCTTTAGGATCAAACAATAAGCAGAACGTAGTTCTTGCTACACTGAATGGTCTGAAAAATGTAAAGACTCCAGAGGACGTTGCAAGACTTCGCGGCAAATCTATTGAAGAGATCGTAGGCTAAGGAGGACGTTTAACATGGCAAATTTGAAAATCACATTAGTGAAATCAACAATCGGTGCCATTCCGAAGCATAAAAAGACAGTTGAAGCATTAGGATTAAAGAAGATGCACAAGACAGTGGTACTTCCGGACAATGCTGCAACAAGAGGTATGGTACAGCAGGTAAGACATTTAGTAAAAGTGGAAGAAGAAGCTTAATATTCAGATAAGGAGGTGTCATAATGGACTTATCAAATTTAAGACCAGCGGATGGTTCAAAACACAGCGATAATTTCAGAAGAGGCCGTGGACACGGATCTGGAAATGGTAAGACAGCCGGAAAAGGGCACAAAGGTCAGAAAGCACGTTCCGGAGCAACAAGACCGGGATTTGAAGGTGGACAGATGCCATTATACAGACGTATTCCGAAGAGAGGTTTCACAAACAGAAACACGAAGGAAATCGTTGGTATCAATGTAAGCGCTCTGGAAGCATTTGAGAATGACGCAGTTGTTTCCGTAGCAACATTAATCGAAAAAGGAATCGTGAAAAACCCGAGAGATGGCGTTAAGATTCTTGGAAATGGAGAGTTAACCAAAAAGCTTACAGTTCAGGCAAACGCTTTCAGTGAAGGCGCGAAAGCTAAGATTGAAGCTCTTGGTGGAAAAGCAGAGGTGATCTAATTGCTTCAGACAGTCCGCAGGGCATTTCAGGTTGAAGAGATCAGACAAAGATTGTTTTTCACTTTCTTAATGCTGATCGTTGTAAGGCTCGGATCCGAACTCCCGACACCGGGAGTCGATCCGTCATACATTCAGAATTTCTTCGCGAGCCAGACTGGAGACGCATTTAACTTTTTTGACGCGTTCACCGGAGGCTCCTTTACACAGATGTCCGTTTTTGCACTGAGCATTACGCCATATATCACATCTTCAATTATTGTTCAGCTTCTGACGATTGCGATTCCAAAACTGGAAGAGCTTCAGAAAGAAGGCGAGGAAGGAAGAAAGAAGATGACGGCGATTACCCGTTATCTTACAGTAGGCCTTGCGTTGATTGAATCCGCTGCTATGTCTATCGGGTTCGGACGTCAGGGGCTTCTCGTGGAATTTAATTTTGTAAATGCCGCAGTTGTCATTGTAACTTTGACGGCAGGTTCTACATTATTGATGTGGATTGGTGAGCGCATCACTGAAAAAGGTGTCGGCAATGGTATTTCCATTGTACTTCTGATTAATATTCTTTCAAGAATACCATCAGATTTTATGAGACTGTACAGCCAGTTCATCAAGGGAAAAAGCATTGCGAATGCCGCACTTGCCGCAATTATCATTATTGCGGTTCTGCTTGTTGTCATTGTATTCGTTATCATTCTGCAGGATGCGGTACGGAAGATTCCGGTACAGTATTCTCAGAAAGTGGTGGGTAGAAAGACGATGGGCGGACAGTCCACCAATATTCCATTGAAGGTGAATACGGCGGGTGTCATTCCAGTCATCTTTGCATCATCCCTGATGCAGTTTCCGATTGTCATTGCTTCTTTTCTTGGAAAAGGAGATGGAAGTGGAATCGGAAGTGAGATACTGAAAGGTCTGAATTCCAATAATTGGTGTAATCCGGCTAATATTCAGTATTCGTGGGGATTGATCGTATATATCCTTCTTACAGTATTTTTTGCGTATTTCTATACGAGTATTACATTTAACCCGATGGAAATCGCGAACAATATGAAAAAGAGCGGAGGTTTCATCCTTGGTATCAGACCGGGAAAACCTACGGTTGAATATTTGACAAAGATCCTGAATTACATTATTTTCATTGGAGCGTGCGGTCTTGTGATCGTTCAGATTATTCCGTTTTTCTTCAACGGTGTATTCGGCGCAAATGTTTCATTCGGAGGCACATCCATGATTATTATTGTAGGTGTCGTTCTGGAGACAATCAAGAAGGTCGAATCCATGATGCTTGTTCGTAATTATAAAGGATTTTTAAATACCTGATGATTTTAGCTCGCGGAAAGTTTTTTTTCGCGAGTTAAAGTTCTATAATGAGATAATAAGGAGGTACGCGGTATGAAAGTAATTATGTTAGGTGCACCGGGAGCCGGCAAAGGAACGCAGGCGAAAAAGATCGCCTCAAAATATCAGATTCCGCATATTTCCACGGGAGATATTTTCCGTGCGAATATTAAAGAGGGTACAGAGCTTGGTAAAAAGGCAAAAGAATATATGGATCAGGGACTCCTTGTACCGGATGAGCTTGTTGTGGATCTGGTGGTAGATCGTGTAAAGCAGGATGACTGCAAAAATGGTTATGTACTGGATGGTTTCCCGAGAACAATTCCGCAGGCAGAGGCGCTTGACAAGGCGCTGGCAGCACTCGGGGAGAAGATGGACTATGCGATTAATGTGGATGTACCGGACGAGAATATCGTAAAGCGCATGGGAGGAAGAAGAGCATGTGTAGGATGTGGGGCTACATATCACATTGCATATGCAGCGCCTAAGCAGGAGGATATCTGCGACGTCTGTGGAAAAGAATTGATTTTGAGAGATGATGATAAGCCGGAGACGGTTCAGAAACGTCTCGATGTGTATCATGAGCAGACCCAGCCACTGATCGATTATTATCATCATGCGGGAATTCTGCGTGAAGTGGACGGTACCGTTGACATCGACGATGTATTTGCATCTATTATAAAGATTCTGGGAGAATAAAGATGTCTATAAAAATCAAATCAGCCCGAGAAATTGAGTTGATGACTGAAGCAGGCAGAATACTTGACCGGGTTCATAGAGAACTTGGCCGTAAACTGCAGGAGGGAATGTCAACTGCTGATATTGATTGCCTGGGGGAGGAGATCATCCGAAGCTTCGGATGTACCCCCTCCTTCCTCGGTTATAATGGATATCCGGCCTCGATCTGTGTGTCTGTCAATGAGGAAGTTGTACATGGAATTCCGGACAGACATAGAATTATCAAAGAAGGGGATGTCATCTCTCTGGATGCGGGGGTGATATACCGAGGATATCATTCGGACGCTGCCAGAACTTATATCCTTGGGGATGCGGATGAGGAGGTCCGAAAGCTTGTAGAGGTCACGAAACAAAGCTTCTTTGAAGGTATGAGATATGCAAAAGAAGGATATCATCTTTATGATATCTCCCGTGCAATCGGCAGCTATGCGAGACGTTTCGGTTACGGTGTAGTGAGAGAGCTTTGTGGACACGGGATTGGGACGAAACTCCATGAAGATCCACAGATCCCGAATTTTGAGATGCCGCGCAGAGGTCCGAAGCTGCGGGCAGGAATGACGCTGGCGGTGGAGCCGATGATAAATCTCGGAACCGAAAAAGTCAGATGGATGCCGGACGGGTGGACGGTGGTGACAAAAGACGGAAAGCCTTCCGCACACTATGAGAATACAATTCTGATCACCACAGGAGAACCGAAAATTCTGACACTATCAGAAGAAATCATCAAATAGGAGACTTAGATGTTGAAGTTTGAACCGGGAACGCTTGTAAGATCACTTGCAGGGCATGATAAAGGAAAACTGTATATTATAATAGAAGAAAGATATCCGATGCTTTTGCTTGCGGACGGAGCACTCCGTACCATGGAGAAGCCGAAATCGAAGAAAGTCATGCATATCCAGCTTATTCACGAGAAGTTGGAAACGGAGGAATTGACGGATGATTCGATCCGTTTATTCATAAAAACATATCAGAAAGAACACATGTAAAAGGGATTGAAAAAGGAGGAACAGCATGTCAAAGGCTGACGTAATCGAAATTGAGGGAACTGTTGTCGAGAAACTTCCAAACGCGATGTTTCAAGTGGAACTAGAGAACGGGCACCAGGTACTGGCGCATATCAGTGGGAAACTTCGTATGAACTTCATTAAGATTTTACCGGGTGACAAGGTGACACTGGAACTTTCCCCTTACGATTTATCCAAGGGAAGAATTATCTGGAGAGATAAGTAAAAAAAGTATTGACTTTTGAAGAGAGAAACACTATAATATTAGATGCCGTTCGTGGGTGAAGTGCGTGCAGACGGCAGCAACAGTAGGTTTACAAGGTATGAAAGGAGGATTTGACATGAAGGTTAGATCATCAGTAAAACCGATTTGCGAAAAATGCAAAGTTATTAAGAGAAAAGGCAGTATCAGAATTATCTGCGAAAATCCGAAGCACAAACAGCGTCAGGGCTAATTGCTGGCAACAAGGTGATTTGGAACATGAATTAGGCGGCTGATAGTGTGACACACCAGGCAGTGTGTAGCGCTATTTTAAATATACAAGGCACCGCGGAAAGGGCCATTGTATATTGCTTCTAATACCGGCGGTCATTAACCGAAAGGTTGCCGGAAAGGGCATATTTAACATACCGGATATGCCTGGGCGCATCAGTATTCCGTCAAATACGGTACGCCCCAGTTAAAGACAATATGAAACAAAACATGTAAAATGGAGGAAACAAGTATGGCTCGTATTGCAGGTGTTGACTTACCAAGAGACAAACGTGTAGAGATTGGTCTGACTTATATCTACGGAATCGGTAGAGTAAGCGCAAACCGTATTTTAACAGAAGCAGGTGTAAATCCTGACACGAGATGCAGAGACTTAACTGATGAAGAAGTTAAAAAGATCAGCTCTGTTATCGATGAAACTCAGGTTGTAGAAGGTGACCTGAGAAGAGAGATCGCACTGAATATCAAGAGATTACAGGAGATCGGATGCTACAGAGGAATCCGTCATAGAAAAGGACTTCCGGTTCGTGGACAGAAGACGAAAACCAACGCAAGAACAAGAAAAGGTCCGAAGAGAACAGTAGCAAATAAGAAGAAATAGTAATAGACAATATTCAAGAAAGTAGGTTAGTTTAAATGGCAAAGAAAGTTGCAAAGAAAGTAACAAAAAAACGTGTCAAGAAAAACGTTGAACATGGACAGGCACATATCCAGTCATCTTTCAATAACACAATCGTTACACTGACAGATGCACAGGGAAATGCTTTATCATGGGCAAGTGCCGGCGGTCTGGGATTTAGAGGTTCAAGGAAATCTACTCCATATGCAGCGCAGATGGCGGCTGAGACAGCAGCTAAAGCAGCATTAGTACATGGTCTGAAATCAGTAGACGTTATGGTAAAGGGACCAGGTTCAGGTAGAGAAGCAGCGATCCGTGCGCTTCAGGCATGCGGTATTGATGTAACAAGCATCAAAGATGTAACTCCGGTACCACACAATGGTTGCCGCCCACCAAAACGCAGAAGAGTCTAATTTTGATTAGGAGGATAAGAGCATGGCAGTAAATAGAGTTCCGGTACTGAAAAGATGCCGTTCCCTCGGAATGGATCCGATTTATTTAGGAATTGATAAAAAGTCCAAAAGACAGTTAAAGAGAGCAAACAGAAAGATGAGCGAGTATGGTCTCCAGTTACGTGAGAAACAGAAAGCGAAATTCATCTACGGCGTATTAGAGAAACCGTTCCGTAACTACTATAAGAAAGCGAAACAGATGAACGGTATGACAGGTACAAACCTGATGGTTCTTCTCGAGACAAGACTTGATAATATCATTTTCCGTCTTGGTTTCGCAAGAACGAGACGTGAAGCAAGACAGATCGTAGACCACAAGCATGTACTTGTAAACGGTAAGCAGGTGAACATTCCGTCCTACCTTGTAAAGGCTGGTGACGTGATCGAAATCAAAGAAAAATGTAAAGGTTCCCAGAGATATAAAGATATCCTCGAGGTAACAGGCGGGCGTCTTGTACCGGCCTGGTTAGAGGCAGACGCTGAAAGCTTAAAAGGAACAGTAAAAGAGCTTCCGACACGCGATGAGATCGATGTACCGGTTGATGAAATGCTGATCGTCGAATTATATTCTAAATAATAACCCGTAAAACGTGCTGATAGCAGGAGGGAACTTATAGTGTTTGATTTTAATAAACCAAATATCGAAATCACAGAAATGTCAGAAGATAAGAAATATGGCAGATTTGTTGTGGAGCCACTGGAAAGGGGCTACGGAACAACGCTTGGTAACAGCCTCAGAAGAATTATGCTGTCCTCTCTGCCTGGAGCGGCAATTAGCCAGGTAAAAATTGACGGGGTTCTGCATGAATTCAGTTCCATTCCGGGAGTGAAGGAAGACGTTACCGAGATCATTATGAATCTGAAGACATTGGCGATTAAAAACACTTCAGAAACAGACGAACCCAAAACAGCTTATATTGAATTTGAAGGAGAAGGCGTTGTAACAGGCGCTGATATCCAGGTGGATTCTGATATTGAGATTATGAATCCGGACGTTGTGATTGCTACACTCAACGGTGGAGCAGACAGCAAGCTTTACATGGAGCTGACGATTACAAAGGGCAGAGGCTATGTAAGCTCTGACAAGAACAAGAAGGAAGACCTCCCGATCGGTGTGATCCCGATTGATTCTATCTATACTCCTGTAGAGCGTGTCAATCTGACGGTACAGAATACCCGTGTCGGACAGATTACAGACTACGATAAGCTGACACTGGATGTATATACCAACGGTACCCTGCTTCCGGACGAGGCCGTGAGCCTTGCGGCAAAAGTATTGAACGAACATCTGAAACTCTTCATTGACCTCTCTGAGGTGGCTCAGGCTGCTGAAGTGATGATTGAGAAAGAGGACGATGAAAAGGAAAAGGTACTTGAGATGAGTATTGATGAACTGGAACTTTCGGTTCGTTCTTACAACTGCTTAAAGAGAGCCGGAATCAATACCGTGGAAGAGCTGACAAACAGAACTCCTGAGGATATGATGAAAGTACGTAATCTGGGACGGAAGTCTTTAGAAGAAGTGTTGGCAAAATTAAAAGAACTCGGCTTGGAACTAAGCCAGGGTGAGGAATAGAAACGTATACCAAATTTTCTGCCGGTAAGCCCGAAGTGCGCGGCAGGGCATTTGACTAGTAAGCCCGAAGTTGCATAATCAGATGTAAAACATGGAGGAAAATAGCAATGGCAAAGTATAGAAAGCTTGGAAGAAGAAGTGATTTAAGAAAAGCTCTGTTAAGAAACCAGGTAACAGCTCTTTTAAATCATGGAAAGATCAGAACAACAGAAGCAAAGGCAAAAGAGATCCGAAAGATTGCTGAAGGTCTGATCGCTATGGCTGTAAAAGAAAAAGATAACTACGAAGAAGTAACTGTCAAAGCAAAAGTTGCCCGTAAAGACGCTGACGGAAAGCGTGTAAAAGAAGTAGTAGATGGAAAGAAAGTAACTGTATACGACGAAGTTGAGAAGAAGATCAAAAAGGATCTTCCTTCCAGATTACATGCACGCCGCCAGATGCTGAAGGTTCTTGTTCCGGTAAAAGAAGTAACAGACGGAAAGAAGAAAGCGGCAAAAGAAGTAGATCTTGTAAATAAATTATTTACAGAGATCGCTCCGAAATACGAAGGACGTAACGGTGGTTACACAAGAATCGTAAAGATCGGACAGCGTAAAGGTGACGCTGCGATGGAAGTATTTATCGAGTTAGTATAATATGTTATCTGAATAAGATTCAAAAATGTAGACGGTTTCCCAAATTCTGGGGGACCGTCTTTTTTCATGCAAAATGCCGGGGGATTTGTGAAAAATGGAAGTTGCTTTATGCAAAAAAGAGAAAGGGAATATCTTGTTAAAAAATTATCAAGAATTGATTGACAAACAATTAACGATATACTATACTAAGCACAGTGAAACGAACAACGTTTTGAGTTTAGGAGGAGAACAAGCATGGCGACAAAGAAAAAAGAAGCACCGGCAATCATTGACAGTGTGGACGCATTAGTAGCAAAGATCAAAGCGATGAAAGAAGCGCAGAAAGTATTTGCTGCCTTTACTCAGGATCAGGTTGATAAGATCTTTTTTGAGGCAGCTATGGCTGCAAACAAACAGCGTATTCCGCTTGCGAAGATGGCAGTAGAAGAGACTGGCATGGGCGTTGTGGAAGACAAGATTATCAAGAATCACTATGCTGCAGAATATATTTACAACGCATACAAAAACACAAAGACTTGTGGTGTGATCGAAGAAGATCCGGCATACGGAATCAAGAAAGTGGCGGAGCCGATCGGTCTGATCGCGGCGGTCATTCCGACGACAAACCCGACTTCCACAGCAATCTTTAAGACACTGATCGCATTAAAGACAAGAAACGCGATCATCATCAGCCCACATCCACGTGCAAAGGCTTGTACAATTGCGGCTGCAAAAGTTGTGCTTGACGCGGCAGTAAAAGCAGGTGCTCCGGAAGGTATCATCGGATGGATCGACGTTCCGTCTCTGGAACTGACAAACGAGGTAATGAGAGACGCAGATATCATCCTTGCAACAGGTGGTCCTGGAATGGTGAAAGCTGCTTACTCATCAGGAAAACCGGCGCTCGGCGTAGGTGCTGGTAATACACCAGCAATCATCGATGAGACAGCGGACATTAAGCTTGCTGTAAACTCCATTATACATTCAAAAACATTTGATAACGGTATGATCTGTGCTTCTGAGCAGTCTGTCACCGTTCTGGACAGCGTATACGAGGAAGTGAAGAAAGAGTTCGCTTATCGTGGATGCTACTTCTTAAAGAAAGACGAAATCGAGAAAGTCAGAAAGACAATCATCATCAATGGCGCACTGAACGCAAAGATCGTAGGACAGAGCGCATACACGATCGCAAAACTTGCAGGCGTCGATGTTCCGGAGACTACAAAGATTCTGATCGGTGAGGTAGAATCCGTTGATATCTCCGAGGAGTTCGCTCACGAGAAACTTTCTCCGGTACTTGCAATGTACAAGGCAATGACATTCGACGAGGCACTTGCAAAGGCAGAACAGCTTGTTGCTGACGGCGGATACGGACATACTTCTTCTCTCTATGTTGACACAGCAGAGAAAGAAAAGATGGCAAAACACGCGGCAGCGATGAAGACATGCCGTATACTCGTAAACACACCGTCATCCCAGGGGGGTATCGGTGATCTGTACAACTTCAAACTTGCTCCGTCTCTGACACTTGGATGCGGTTCCTGGGGTGGAAACTCTGTATCTGAAAATGTTGGGGTAAAACATCTGATCAACATCAAGACTGTTGCCGAGAGGAGAGAGAATATGCTTTGGTTCAGAACACCTGAGAAAGTTTACTTTAAGAAAGGATGTATGCCGGTAGCGCTGGATGAGCTTGGCACAGAGATGCACAAGAAAAAAGCATTTATCGTTACAGACAGCTTCTTATACAAAAACGGATATGTAAAACCGATCGAAGCAAAGCTTGATGAAATGGGAATTCAGCACACCTGCTTCTACGAAGTAGCACCGGATCCGACATTACAGTGCGCTATGAAAGGTACAGACCAGATGAGAGCGTTTGAGCCGGATACGATCATCGCACTTGGCGGTGGTTCCGCAATGGACGCGGCAAAGATCATGTGGGTAATGTATGAACATCCGGAAGCAAACTTTGAAGACATGGCAATGGACTTCATGGATATCCGTAAGAGAGTATACAAATTCCCTAAGATGGGCGAGAAAGCTTACTTTGTAGCAATCCCGACCTCTTCAGGTACAGGTTCTGAGGTGACGCCGTTTGCCATCATCACAGATGCGGATACCGGTGTAAAATGGCCTCTGGCTGACTACGAATTACTTCCAAACATGGCAATCGTTGATGTGGACAATATGATGACACAGCCGAAGGGACTGACAAGCGCATCCGGTATCGACGTGATGACCCATGCGATTGAAGCCTATGTATCCATCATGGCTACAGAATATACAGATGGTCTTGCATTAAAGGCAATCAAGACAGTCTTTGATTATCTGCCGGCTGCTTACGATAAGGGAGCAAACGACCCGATCGCAAGAGAGAAAATGGCGAATGCATCCTGTATGGCAGGTATGGCATTTGCAAACGCTTTCCTTGGACTGAACCACTCTATGGCTCACAAACTTGGTGCGTTCCATCACATTCCACATGGTGTGGCAAATGCGCTTCTTTTGACAAACGTGATCCGCTACAATGCTGCGGAAGTACCGGTGAAGATGGGAACTTTCTCACAGTACCAGTATCCGCACGCTCAGGAAAGATATGCTGAGGCGGCAAGATTTGCAGGAATCTGCGGAAAGGATGACGCCCAGACAGTAGAATTATTCTGTGAAAAACTGGAAGAATTAAAGAAAGCGATCGGAATTCCGAAGACGATTAAAGAATGGGGTATCAAGGAAGAAGACTTCCTTGCAACACTGGATGAGATGGTAGAGCAGGCATTCAACGACCAGTGTACAGGGGCAAACCCGAGATATCCATTGATGAGCGAAATCAAAGAGCTTTACCTGAAATCCTACTACGGCAACTAAATGATTCTCGTACTTCATATGCAAGATGCGGCAGGAGTTTATGGTATCATAGACATAAATGAAAAACAGTTTTGACAGACAGGAGGTAATCTTATGAAACTGGAAAATGTAATTGTAGAACGTCCATACAAAAAAGTATACCGCTGCGAAGAGGGAATCGCAAAGGTGTTTGAGCCGACTCATCCGAAAGAGGACGTCTTTAATGAGGCACTGAATCAGGCGAGGGTGGAGGCCACAGGACTGAATATTCCTAAAGTAAAAAGTGTGAATGACATCGACGGAAAATGGGCACTTGTGATTGAATATAAAGAAGGAAAGACGTTGGAAGAGCTGATGACGGAGCATCCGGAAAAAATGGATGAGTACTTGGAGCAATTCGTGGATCTGCAGCTTGAGATCCACAGTAAGACAGCCCCGTTATTAGGAAAGCTCAAAGATAAGTTGACTCGGCAGATTAACGGCCTGAAAGATGTGGTAGACGCTACGACAAGATATGAACTCCTGACAAGACTGGATAGTATGCCAAAGCATCATAAAGTATGCCATGGCGACTATAATCCTAGCAACGTGATCGTAGGTGAGGATGGAAGCCTTTATATCGTAGACTGGGCACATGCCACCCAGGGAAATGCAAGTGCGGACGCAGCGATGACATACCTGCTTTTCGCTTTAAAAGATCAAAAGATAGCTGATAAATACATGAATCTGTTCTGCAAGAAGAGTGATACGGCAAAGCAGTATGTACAGCAGTGGCTTCCGATCGTTGCCGCGGCACAGCTTGCCAAGGAACATGTAATGGAAAAAGAGTTCTTGATGAAATGGATTGATATCTTTGATTACCAATAGATCAGTTATCATCATATGGCGCCGGATTCTTAGGAATCCGGCGTTTTTTTTGCCTTGAACGAAAAATACTAAAAAGTTTTAACTGTTTAGGAGGAAAGAATGTTACAATGTGAGAAAAGGGAGGGATTTGATGATCATTCGAGAGACAGGAGAGGATGATTTGGGGCAGGTGATGACAATTATCCGTATGGCACAGCAGTCGTTTCGGGATCAGGGCGTTGACCAGTGGCAGGACGGGTATCCTAACGAGGCGGTGATTCTGGAGGATATAAGAAAGGGACAAAGCTATGTGGCGGAGGAGAAGGGTATCATTTTAGGCACAGCGGTTATTTCCTTTGAAAAGGAGAAGACTTATGACGGGATTGAGAACGGACAGTGGTTGACGCCGGGAGATACAAAGTATATGGTAATACACCGGATTGCCACCAATTATGAGTACAAGAGAAGAGGAACGGCAGGAGCCTTTCTGGAGTTTGCCAGGGAGACCGCGCGGAGGCGAGGAGTGCTCAGCATTCGGATTGATACGCATCCGGACAATCAGATCATGCAAAGCTGGCTCTGTAAGAATGGCTTCATCTACTGTGGATGGATCTGGCTTATCAACGGGTCCCTGCGCTATGCGTATGAGAACGTGTTATAAAGATGGTAAGGATTTACATAATTTTTTTAGAAAAGATTTAGAATTCTTCCATGGTTTCTACACAGTTGAAGTGCTATACTAAAACAATCAAATGAAGGGAGATACACTATGAAAGAAGTTAAATCCCCCAGGAAGCCGTTTCTGATCTATGCGCTTGTAGTTGCGGTGATCATTCTTTTGCTCAATGGGATTCTCTTTCCGAATATACTGGAGCAGAGGACGGAGGAAGTGGATTATGGGACATTTATGACAATGACAGAGAAGCGGGAAATCGGTCTTGTGGAGGTACAGGATACGAAAATCGTATTCACGGACAAGGATCAGAAGCATGTGTACGAGACTGGAGTGATGAATGATCCGGGACTTGTGGACCGTCTGCATGAGGCCGGAGCGAAGTTCTCGCAGAATATTGAGGAGCAGATGCCGGTATGGATCAGCCTTCTGCTCTCTTATGTGATTCCGATTGCTATTTTCCTTTTTATTGGTAATTGGCTGGCGAAGAAAATGACGAATAAGATGGGTGGAGCCAATTCTATGGCTTTCGGTATGGGAAAGAGTAATGCCAAGATTTATGTGCAGTCCGACTCAGGTATCCACTTTTCAGATGTGGCCGGGGAGGAGGAAGCTAAGGAACTTTTGAGTGAGATTGTAGACTTTTTGCACAATCCGGGGCGTTACCGTGAGATCGGAGCGTCCATGCCAAAGGGGGCCCTGCTTGTAGGTCCTCCGGGTACTGGCAAGACACTCCTTGCCAAGGCAGTGGCCGGGGAGGCGAGCGTGCCGTTTTTCTCGATTTCCGGTTCCGAGTTTGTGGAGATGTTCGTTGGTATGGGCGCAGCTAAGGTGCGGGATTTGTTCAAGCAGGCTAACGAAAAAGCGCCGTGCATCGTGTTTATCGACGAGATCGATACGATTGGAAAGAAACGTGACGGCCAGATCAATGGAAATGACGAGCGGGAGCAGACGCTGAATCAGCTTCTTACAGAGATGGACGGCTTTGACGGCTCCAAGGGCGTTGTCATTCTTGCGGCGACCAACCGTCCCGATTCTCTTGACCCGGCGCTTTTGAGACCGGGCCGGTTTGACCGGAGGATACCGGTGGAGCTTCCGGATATGGCGGGGCGTGCGGATATTTTGAGAGTCCATGCAAAGAAGATCAAGATAGCGGATAATGTGGACTTTGAAGAGATTGCCAAGATGACGGCAGGTGCTTCCGGCGCGGAGCTTGCTAATATCGTCAATGAGGCGGCTCTCAAGGCAGTCCGGGAACACAGACGGTTTGCTACCCAGGCGGATATGGAGGCGAGTGTGGAAATTGTCATTGCGGGTTACGAGAAGAAGACCCGCGTCCTTTCTAATAAGGAGAAATTACAGGTGGCATATCACGAGGTTGGACATGCGCTTGTGGCGGCGCTCCAGACCCATTCGGCTCCGGTACAGAAGATTACTATCATCCCAAGGACGAGCGGAGCGCTTGGCTACACGATGCAGGTGGATGAGAAAGAGCATTTCCTGATGTCCAAAGAGGAACTGGAGAATAAGATTGCCACATTTACAGGCGGACGGGCGGCAGAGGAGCTGATTTTCCACTCCAGCTCCACGGGGGCGTCCAATGATATTGAGCAGGCTACGAGGCTTGCAAGGGCGATGATCACCCAGTACGGTATGTCTGACGAGTTTGATATGGTGGCGCTCCAGCATATTAGCAATCAATATTTGGGCGCGGACGCATCGTTATCATGCTCGGACGAGACAGCCTCCTATGTTGACAAGAAGGTTGTGGAGCTTGTGCGGACGCAGCATGAGAAGGCAAAGAGGATTCTGGAAGAAAATATTATGAAGCTCCATGATATTGCCAGATATCTGTATGAGCATGAGACGATCACCGGGGATGAATTTATGGAGATTTTAAATCATGGCCCGGAACGATTGACCGGGCCGATATCGTAAAAGAGAAGTAAGCGAGCTGTTTGAAAGCAAATTTCGAAATTTGCGGTAAATAGGCTGAGGAGGCAGAGATGATCTACCAAATCACAGACAGATATAATATATAACTTCCGAGGAGCAGGGCGCCCTGAATACGCCCTGCTTTCTTTTATGGGTCGTGACCCTGTTGAGCTCGCGAAGCGTGCGAAATATAAACCACCCGC